>Ga0210123_1000098_pt1 | contig 55772 bp, 44 predicted proteins | sample Muzzi_PWB_D2_FD_185535 | JGI IMG/M metagenome (GOLD analysis project Ga0210123, IMG submission 185535) | Wetland microbial communities from San Francisco Bay, California, USA, that impact long-term carbon sequestration - Muzzi_PWB_D2 (SPAdes) | ecosystem: Environmental > Aquatic > Marine >... | reverse complement strand
GGGGGGCCGCCGGTGGTGCGTCCCCGGCGGCCCCGCCGGGGCAGCGTCAGCCCCCCTGCTGCTCCCGGATCGCGTTCAGGGCCGAGCCGGCGCGGAACCATTGGATCTGGGACGGGTTCAGGGTGTGGTTGCAGCGCACCCGGTCCTCGCCGCCGTCGGCGTGGCGCAGCACCGCCGTCACCGGCTGGCCCGGCGCCAGGTCGGCCAGGCCCTCGATGGTGACCCGGTCGTCCTCCTTCACCTTGTCGTAGTCGGCGGCGTCGGCGAACCAGAGGGGCAGGATGCCCTGCTTTTTCAGGTTGGCCTCCGCGATGCGGGCGAAGCTGCGGGCGATGACCGCCCGCCCGCCCAGGTGGCGCGGCTCCATGGCGGCGTGCTCGCGGGAGGAGCCCTCGCCGTAGTTCTCGTCGGCCACCACCACCCAGCCGATGCCCCGGCCCTTGTAGTCACGGGCCACCTGGTTGTAGTCCTTGCCGGTCTCGCCGGTCAGGACGTTGCGGCCCTTGCCGGTCTCGCCCGTGAAGGCGTTGACGGCGCCGATGTACATGTTGTTGCTGATGTTGTCCAGGTGCCCGCGGAACTTGAGCCACGGCCCGGCGGGGGAGACGTGGTCCGTGGTGCACTTGCCCTGGGCCTTCACCAGCACCGGCATGTCCTTGAAGTCGGCCACCGGGTCCAGCTTGGGGAACGGCTCCAGCAGGGCCAGGCGCTCGCTGGTGGGCGACACCTCCACCGCGGGGGCATCGGCGCGGGGCGCCTCGTAGCCCGCGTCCTTGCTGATGAAGCCGCCGGCGGGCAGCTCCTCGCCGGTGGGAGGCGCCAGCTTGAAGGCGGTGCCGTCGGCGCCCTGGAGGGTGTCGGCCTCCGGGTCGAAGTCGAGGCGCCCGGCCAGGGCCATCGCCACCACGATCTCGGGGCTGGCGATGAAGGCGCAGGTCTCGGGGTTGGCGTCGTTGCGGGCCCGGAAGTTGCGGTTGAACGACGTGACGATGCTGTTGAGCTCGCCCTTCTGCACGTCGTCCCGCTTCCACTGCCCGATGCACGGCCCGCAGGCGTTGGCGAGCACGATGCCGCCCACGCTGTTGAAGCCGTCCATGATGCCGTCCCGGATGATGGTCTCGTGGACCCGCTCCGAGCCGGGGCTGATCATGAAGGTGGTCTTGGCCTTCACCCCCTTGGCGGCGCCCTGGCGGGCGATGCTGACGGCCCGGGTCATGTCCTCGTAGGAGGAGTTGGTGCACGAGCCGATCAGGGCGGCGGTCAGCTCCACTGGCCACCCCTCCCGCTCGGCCTCGGCCCCCAGGTCGGCCACGGCGCGGCCCAGGTCCGGGGTGTGGGGGCCGACCACCTGGGGCCCCAGGGCCGACAGGTCGATCTCGTGCAGCTCGTCGTAGAAGTCCTCGGGGCGGGCCTCCACCTCGGGGTCGGCGGCCAGGGCCGCGGCGTGGCGGTCGGCCAGGTCGGCCACCGCCGCCCGCTCCGTGGCCCGCAGGTAGCGGCCCATGGAGGCGTCGTAGGCGAACAGCGACGTGGTGGCGCCGATCTCGGCCCCCATGTTGGTGATGGTGCCCTTGCCGGTGGCGGAGATGGCGCGGGCGCCGGGGCCGAAGTACTCGACGACCTTGCCGGTGCCGCCCTTCACGGTCATGAGCTGGGCCACCTTCAGGATCACGTCCTTGGCGCTGGTCCAGCCCGACAGCTCGCCGGTGAGCTTCACCCCGACCACCTTGGGCATCCGGGTGGAGAACGGCTGGCCGGTCATCACGTCCACCGCGTCCGCCCCGCCCACGCCGATGGCGATCATGCCCATGCCGCCGGCGTTGGGGGTGTGGGAGTCGGTGCCGATCATCATCATGCCCGGCACGGCGTAGTTCTCCAGCACCACCTGGTGGATGATGCCGGAGCCCGGCTTCCAGAAGCCCATGCCGTAACGCTGGGCGGCGGCGTGCAGGAAGTCGTAGACCTCGCGGTTGGTGTCCTCGGCCACCAGCAGGTCGTCCTGGGCCCCCTTGTAGGCCTGGATCAGGTGGTCGCAGTGGACCGTGGTGGGCACGGCGGTCTTGGGCATGCCGGCGGTCATGAACTGGAGGATCGCCATCTGGGCGGTGGCGTCCTGCATGGCCACCCGGTCGGGCCGGAGCCACACGTCGTCCTTGCCCCGCTCGGCGGGGCAGGTCTCGAAGTCGTCCATGTGGGAGAAGAGGATCTTCTCCGTGAGGGTGAGGGGCCGGCCGAGCCGCCGGCGTGCGGCCGCGTGGACGGCGTCCAGGCGCCCGTAGAGCGCTTCCACGTCCTTGATGTCGATGAGCATGGTCTTAAACCTCGCAGGTGGAAACCAGGGGGGTCACGCCTGGGCGCTCCGCCCTTTCAGGTGGCGCAGGGAGGGGCCGTCGTAGCCGTAGGCCCCCTCCGGCAGGCGGCGGAACGGCTTCTCGCGGGACCACTCCTCCACGATGTGGGCCACGACGCCGGGGATGCGGGCGATGATGAAGAAGCCCTTGCCGACCTTCCAGTCGAACCCCATGTCGCACAGGATCGCCGCGATGGCCCCGTCCACGTTCAGGGGCATGGCGCGCCCCATGCTCTCCTCCAGGGCGTCCTGGACCCCCACGGCGAACTGGATGAAGCGCCCGCCAAAGCCGTACTCCTCGGCCAGCTCCAGCATCCGCACGGTGCGCGGGTCGCGCTTGTACAGCTTGTGGCCGAAGCCGGGGAAGCGGCGCTTGGCGGCCCGCATCTCGGCCACCTTGTCCTTGGCGAGCTGGGCCGGGTCGGCCACGTCCTCGGTGACGAGCTCCTGGAACATCTTCATGCACTGCTCGATGGCGCCGCCGTGGAAATCCCCCAGGGTGAGGGCCCCCGCGGCCACGGCGCTGTTGAGCGAGTTGCCGCCCGAGAACACGGTGCGGGCCGCCACCACCGACGGGGGCGCGATGCCGTGGTCGATGCACGCGGTGAGCATGGCATTCATCATCCGCGCCTCGGCCTCGGCGGGCAACTCCCCCTTCAGGACCAGGTAGATGGCCTCCGGGAAGCTGACGTTGCCGATCAGCTCCTGCAGGGGATAGCCGCGGACCACGGTGGTCCCGTCGATCTGCCCCGCGACGCCGGTCTTCCAGAGTACCTCGGACATGCTTTTCCTCTCCTGCCAGCGGAACCCGTCACCCGGCCCGCAAGAAAGGGGTGCGGCCCCCTCCCCCGGGAGGGGGGGCACCCCTGGCGCGTTGACTCGAATCCAAGGGGCCCCTAGGCACCCCTCCCCTAACTCGTGCGGCCCGGGCCCCTTTTCGGCCCGGACCGGGCGTTTGGCCTCCTACCCGATCACCTCGTTGAAGGTGCGGCTCGGGCGCATGGCCGCCGCCACCTTGGCCGGATCGGCGTGGTAGTAGCCGCCCAAGTCCACCGCGTGGCCCTGGGCGGCGTCCAGCTCCTCCACGATGCCGGCCTCGGCGTCCGCCAGCTTCCGGGCGATGGGGGCGAAGTGCCGCTTCAGCTCCGCGTCCCGGTCCTGGGCGGCCAGGGCCTGGGCCCAGTACAGGGCCAAGTAGAAGTGGCTGCCCCGGTTGTCGATCTCGTGCACCTTGCGGCGCGGCGAGCGGTTGTTCTCCAGCACCTGCCCGATGGCCTGGTCCAGGGCGTCGGCCAGGACCTCGGCGCGGGGCTTCTTGCGAGCCTGGGCCAGGTGCGACAGCGAGGCCCCCAGGGCCGCGAACTCCCCCAGGGAGTCCCACCGGAGGTGCCCCTCCTTGACGAACTGCTGCACGTGCTTGGGCGCGGAGCCCCCGGCGCCGGTCTCGAACAGGCCGCCACCCGCCATGAGGGGCACGACGGAGAGCATCTTGGCGCTGGTGCCCACCTCCAGGATGGGGAACAGGTCCGTCAGGTAGTCCCGCAGCACGTTGCCGGTCACGGAGATCGTGTCCTGGCCGGCCCGCATCCGCTCCAGGGAGAAGCGGGCGGCCTCCACCGGGGCCATGATGCGGATGTCCAGGCCGCTCGTGTCGTGGTGGGCCAGGTAGCGGTTCACCTTCTGGATCAGCTGGGCGTCGTGGGCCCGGGTCTCGTCGAGCCAGAACACGGCGGGGGCGCCGGTGGCCCGGGCCCGGGTCACGGCCAGCTTCACCCAGTCCTGGATCGGCGCGTCCTTGGCCATGCACATGCGCCAGATGTCGCCCGCCTTGACCGCGTGCTCCAGCAGCGTCTGCCCGCCCGCGTCCACCACGCGGATGGTGCCGTCGCCCGGGGCCTTGAAGGTGAAGGGGTGGGAGCCGTACTCCTCGGCCTTCTGGGCCATCAGGCCCACGTTGGGGATGCTCCCCATGGTGGCCGGGTCGAACGCCCCGTGCGCCTTGCACGACTCGATCACCGCGTCGTACACCCCGGCGTAGCTGCTGTCGGGGATGACGCACTTGGTGTCGCGGGGCTTGCCGTCCGGCCCCCAGCCCTTGCCGCCGCCGCGGATCAGGGCCGGCATGGAGGCGTCGATGATCACGTCGCTGGGGACGTGCAGGTTGGTGATGCCCCGGTCGGAGTCGACCATGTAGAGGTCGGGCTGGCTCGCCATGCAGGCCTGGATGTCGGCCTCCACTTGCGCGCGCTCGGCATCCGGCAGCTGCTGGATCTTGGCGACCACGTCGCCAAAGCCGTTGTTGGGGTCCACGCCGAGCTTCGCGAATCGGGCCGCGTGCTTGTCGAAGACCTCCTTGAAATAGATGGAGACCGCGTGGCCGAAGATGATGGGGTCGGAGACCTTCATCATCGTGGCCTTCATGTGCAGCGAGAAGAGCACCCCCTGGCGCTTCGCGTCGGCCACCTGCTCGGCCAGGAACGCCCGCAGCGCGGCCTGCTCCATGACGGTGCCGTCCACCACCTCGCCGGCCTGGAAGGGCACCTTGTCCTTCAGGGCCATGACCTGGCCGTCCTGCCCGACGAACTCGATCCGGCCGGTGCCGCCGTCGGCGATCGTCACGGACTTCTCGTTGTGGCGGAAGTCCCCGCCGGTCATGGTCGCCACGTGGGTCTTGGAGTCCGGGCTCCACGCCCCCATGGAGTGGGGGTGCTTCTTGGCGTACTCCTTGACGGCCCGGGGCGCCCGGCGGTCGGAGTTGCCCTCCCGCAGCACCGGGTTGACGGCGCTGCCCTTGATCCGGTCGTAGCGGGCCTGGGCCTCGCGCTCGGCGTCGGTCTTGGGGTCCTCGGGATAGTCGGGAATGTCGTAGCCCTGGCCCTGCAGCTCCTGGATGGCCGCATTCACCTGCGGCACCGAGGCGCTGATGTTGGGCAGCTTGATGACGTTGGCTTCCGGCGTCTTGACCAGCTGGCCCAGCTCGGCCAGGTCGTCGGGCTGGCGCTGCTCGGGGCGGAGCTTCTCCGGGAAGGCCGCGATGATCCGGCCCGCCAGGGAGATGTCCTTGGTGCCGACCGTGACGCCGGCCGGCGCTGTGAACGCCTGGATGATGGGCAGCAGGGAGGCGCTGGCGAGCTCCGGGGCCTCGTCCACCTTGGTGTAGATGATATCCGGCTGTCCTGTGGTTGCCGACATCGTGCTGACTCCCGTTCAGGGGCCCGGGGCCTTAAGGCCCCGCGCCCGCAAAGGTCGTGAAAAACGGTCAGATGGTCGCGTAGCGGGGCGCCACCGTGCCCTGCTTCGCCGCCGTCTCCTCGGGCCGCACCCCCAGCTCCTCGATGCAGTCGAGCAGGTTGTGGTAGTAGGTGGCGACCCGCACGTTGGGGCCCGCCTCGGCCAGCATGCGCTTCTTGGTCGAGGCCTTGCCCTTGCCCCGCTCCACCACCGCGCCGGCGTGCCCGAAGGCCACGCCCTCCTGGTGCTCCTGGAACTCCCCCCCGATGAAGGCGGCCAGGGGCTTGGTGAAGCGGCCCGCCTGGACGGCCTCGGCCGCCTGCTCCTCGTAGCTGCCCCCCACCTCCCCCAGCATCACCAGGGCGGTGCAGTGGGGGTCCCGCTGGAGCTCGTCCATCAGGTCAGAGTAGATCGTCCCGGCGATCACGTCGCCACCGATCCCCATCGCCATGTAGACCCCGTAGCCGCGCCGCTTGAACATCTCGGCGGTGGTCACGGTCAGGCCGCCGCTCTTGGAGAGCACCACCAGGCCGCCGGGGGCGAACGAGCCCGAGGGATCCTTGCCGCCGATCGCGCCGATGCGCCCCACCCCGGGCACGAAGCACCCCAGGCTGGTGCCGCCCACCACGCGAACCCCCTTGGCCGTCGCCGCCGCGTAGATCGAGGAGGCGTCCCGGATGGGGGTGTGCTCGGTGATGATGAAGACCGTCTTCAGGCCGCCCGCCATGGCCTCCAGGGCGGCGTCCTTCACCGACGAGGCGGGCACGTAGATGAGCGCCGTGTCGATGGTCGGGTGAGCCGCCACGGCCTCCTTGATCGTGTGGTAGATGGGCACGTCGGGCTCGATGGTGGTGCCGCCCTTGCCGGGGGTCACCCCGGCCAGGATCATGCCCGGGAACAGGGCCTCGGACTCGCGCACCACCTGGGAGGCCTCGCGGCCCGTGGCGCCCACCACCACCAGGCGGGTGTTCTCGTTCAGCAGGGAGGTACCCTTCACGTCCTGTCTCTCCTTCGTGCGCGCCCGGGCGCGCTTCGGGGCGCCCAAAGGGGCGCCGATGTCACGCGCCCTGGGCCTTGGCCTGGGGGCCGGGCTTGTAGCCCCGGTGCTCCACCAGCAGGTCCCTCAGGATCAGGGGGGCCTGGGTGATGGGCAGCTCCGAGTCGAAGACGCGCCCCTGGATGCCGTTGCGCTGGAAGCACTCGGCCAGGAGCTTCAGGCCCTTCTCCACCTCCGGGCCGCCGCGCCGCACCACCCAGATCAGGTCCCGGTCCAGCTTGCCCTCCTTGGCCAGGTCGTCCAGGGCCCCGACCAGGCCCTCCCCGAGGGTCACGTCGATGCGGGTGTTGGAGGCCGTGCCGCCGCACACCAGCACGCCTTTGAGGCCGGGCTTGGAGAGGATGATCTTGGAGATCCGGTACATCTTCTCCGCCGGGGGGTTGCCGCCGATGTCGGTGAAGTTGGCGGGACGGAGGCCCACGTCGTAGGAGGTCTCGATGGTGACGGCGGAGCCGCCGCCGCCGAAGGTCATCATGGCGATGTCGCCCCCTAAGTCCTCGGGCTCGACGTAGGAGCCGGCCTTGCCGCGGTGGTCGTCGCGGTCGATCAGCAGGGCGTCCACCTCGCGCTGGGTGGGCTCGCGCTTGTAGGCCGAGCGCTCGCCGAAGGTCTTCTGGGGCGGCACGGTGGCGTCGTCATCCAGGGTGACCACGGCGTCCAGGGCCATCAGCTCCAGGGCCTCGACCGGCTTTCCGGTCTTGCGGTCGGTCTTGGTGCGGCGCACCACGGCCAGGGGATTGATCTCGAGCATGCGGGCCTCGGAGGCCCAGAAGGCCCGGTACACCGAGGCGATGGTCATGGAGGCCTGGCGCACGATGGCGCCGTAGTCCTTCGTGAAGCCGATCTCCACCAGCATGTTGCGGATCTCGAAGGGCTCGACCTCGGCGGCGGCCGCCACGGGGAAGTTGTGGATGCGTGCGGGGTCGATCTCCTCCACGTCCATGCCCCCCTCCATGGAGAGGGTGATGACGGGGCCCCGGGTCTCGGAGGAGTAGGTGACGGCGCAGTACAGCTCCGCCACGATGTCGGCCTTCTCGCAGACCATGACGGCGACGGGCTTCTCGCCCCACACGCTCATCGCCATGATGTCGCGCACCGCCTGGGCGGCCTCGGCCTCGGTCTTCACCAGCTTGACGGCGCCGGCCTTGCCGCGCTTGCCCACCAGCACCATGGCCTTGACCACGCCGCCGCCCTTCTCGCGGACGAAGCGCGCCACCTCGTCGTTCGGCTCGGTGGCGACCACGTGGTCGGCGTGGGGCACCCGGTGCTTCTTGTAGATGGTGGATACGGCTTCGTGCTCGTAGAGGTTCACACTCGTCTCCCTCGCGTCGTGCAGACTGCGGCGGACCGTCGGCGCCGGGTTGCCCGGCGGCCCCGCACCCATCCGCCGGCGGAGCCCGCCCGGCCAACTTGGTCGAACAATGTCGAAGGACCCAGGGGCCAAAATTTTAAGGGCCGACCGAAATGCCGGTCAACAGGTTTCGGTCCCGCGTGTCCCTAGGGCGGCGGCTCGCGTTCCAGCGCCCGGGCCACCGCCTGCTCCAGGGGCACCCCCGGCGCGGGGCCGAACGTGCGCCCCACGCGCCGCCCCAGGTCGTCCAGGATGGCCAGGGCGCACGGCACCATCACCAGGGTCAGCACGGTGGCGAAGGCCAGGCCCCACACGATCGAGATGGCCATGGGGGCCAGGTAGGCCGCCTGCCCCCGGGTCTGGAACGACAGGGTCAGGAGCCCCAGGATCGTGGTGATCGAGGTCAGCAGGATCGGCCGCAGCCGATGCCGGGTGGAGCGTACCAGGGCCATCCAGCGGGACGCCCCCCGCTCCCGGGCCCGGTTGACGAAGGCCACCAGCACCAGGGAGTCGTTGACCACCACGCCCACCAGCCCCGCCAGGCCGATCAGGGACAGCAGCCCCAGGGGCTGCATCATGACGAGGTGCCCCACCACCACCCCGATGAAGGCGAACGGCACCGTGGACATGATCACCAGCGGCTGCACGAAGGAGCGGAACAGGGTCCCCAGGATCAGGTAGATCAGCAGCACCGCCAGGGCGCTGGCCCGGGCCAGGGAGTAGAGCGACTCCATCTGGCGCTCGTTCTCACCGCCGTAGACCAGCTCGGAGCCGGGGTAGCGGCTCGCGACCTCGGCGAAGCGGGCCTTCACCTGGCGGTTGGCTTCCGTCGAGGTGATCAACTCCTTGTCCACCGCCGCCGACACCAGGATGGTGCGCTTGCGGTCCTTGCGGATCACCGCCGCCGGGCCCTGGTCCAGCTCCACCCGGGCCACGCTGGTGAGGGGCACCCAGCCGGCGGCGGGGCTCCACAGCCGCACCTCGTTCAGGCGCTGAGGCCGGTCGGCGAAGTCCTCCCCGTAGCGCACCATCACGTCCAGGGTGTCGTTGCCGCGCCGGATCTCGGAGACCTTCTCCCCCTCGAAGGCGATGCGCACCGCCCGCGCCACCGCGGCGGCGTTGAGGCCGTAAAGGGCGGCCCGGTCCTCGTCCACCCGCACGGTGAGCTCGGGCTTGCCCAGCACGTCGTCCGTGGCGATGTCGAACACCCCCGGCAGGGTCGCCAGGTAATCCTGCACCTCCCGGGCGATGGTCCTGAGCACCGCCACGTCGTCGCCCCGCACCTTCACCTCCACCGCCCGCCCCACCGGGGGCCCGCCCTGGGTCTCGATCACCCGCAGGGACTCGTAGCCGGTGATGCCCTTCAGGCGGCCGCGGAAGTCGTTCAGGACCACGTATCCGTTGCGCCGGTCGGGGTCGTCGAAGTGGGCCAGCTCGAAGTAGATCATCCCCAGGTTGCTGCCCTGGGTGGAGCGGCCGGTGGCGATGTCGAACTGGCTGCCCACCAGGGTGACCATGGCGTTCAGGTCGGTCGGCGGCAGCTGCCGCCCCACCGCCTCCACCTGGGCCAGGACCCTCCCGGTCTGGGCCAGGCTGGTGCCCTCCGGGGTCTGCACCATCACGGCGAAGCCCGGCAGATCCTTCGTGTTGAACAGCACGAAGCGCATCTGGTAGCGCATCACCAGCACCGCCGCGACCGCCGCCAGGAGCAGCAGCCCCACCGTCAGGTAGCGGTGCCGCAAGGCCGCCACGATCAGGCGCGTGTAGCGGCGCCGCAAGGCCACGAAGCGGTGCCCCTCCCGCCGCACGCCGCCTTTGAGCCCCTTGCCGAACTCCGCCAGGTGGGAGGGCAGCATCACCAGGGATTCGATCATGGTGGCCGCCAGGCAGAACAGCACCACGATCGGGATGACCTTCATGAACTTGCCCATGATGCCGGTCATCAGCAGCATGGGCAGGAAGGCCGCCATCGTGGTGGTGGTGGCGGCCAGCACGGGCATCATCACCTCCGCCGTGCCGATCACCGCCGCGACCCGGGGCTCCAGCCCTTTCAGCAGGTAGCGGTAGACGTTCTCCGTGACGATGATCGCATCGTCCACGATCAGGCCCAGCACCACGATCAGGGCGAACAGGGAGAGCATGTTGATCGACATGCCCGCCACCTTCATGAACACGAAGGCCATCAGGAACGACGTGGGGATGCCCACCGCCGCCCAGAAGGCCATGCGCCAGTCCAGCAGGGCGAACAGGGTCAGGCACACCAGCACGAAGCCGATGGCGCCGTTGACGTAGAGGGTCTTCAGGCGCGAGGCGATCCACACCGCCCCGTCCCGGGTGGTGGTGATCCGCACGCCGGGCGGCGCGGCGGCCTCGGCCGCGGCCACCGCCTCGCCCACCTGGCGCACGATGGCGATCGTGTCGCCCCGGCGCTTCTTGGAGACCTCCAGGGAGATGGCCCGCTGGCCGTCGATCTTGCCGAAGGACGACTCCTCCTCGAAGGCCACCTTCACGTCGGCCACGTCCCCCAGGCGCACGTGGCGCCCGTCCGGGCGGCGGCGGATCACCACCTCCTCGAGGTCCGTGGGGTCGGCGTACTCCCCCACGGTGCGCACCAGGTACTCGGTGCTCCGGCCTCGGATCAGCCCGGCCGGCAGGTCCAGGTTGCGGGCCGCCACGGCGTCGGCCACCTCTCCGGCCCCCACCCGGAAGGCGGCCAGGCGGAGCGGGTCGATCCGCACCGCCACCTCCCGGTCGCGGTAGCCGGTCATGACCACCGAGGCCACGCCTCCGATGCCCTCCACGGCGCTCTCCAGGGACTTGGCCACGGTGCGCAGGTCGGCCTCCGGGGCGTCCCCGTGGACCGTGACGTTGATCACCGGGAACTGGCTCTCGATCTCCACCACCACCGGGTCGTCGGCGTCCTTGGGCAGGTCCACGGCGCGCTCGATCTCGCTGCGCACGTCCTGGGCCACCTTGGTGACGTCCGCCCCCTGCTCGAGCTTGAGCTCGACCATGGAGACCCCCTCCAGGGAGCGGGAGTCCACCTCGTCCACGCCGCTGATGGCGTGCACGGCGTCCTCGATGGGGACGGTGATCTCCTTCTCGATCTGCTCCGGCGAGATGTCGGCGTAGGTGGTGGAGATGGCCACCAGGTCCAGGGGGATCTCCGGGAACACCTCCCGGGTCATGGTGGCGTAGAGGTAGCCGCCGCTCAGGAAGGTGAGCAGCATGAGCAGGTTGACGAAGACCGGGTTGCGGACGAACAGCAGGACGAGGCGCATGCCGCCCTCAGGGCCTGGAGGGCCGTGCCGGAAGCCGCTCAGGGGGAGCCGTCAACGGCCGGCCCCTCCCGCTCCGCCCCCGTGGGGCGCCCGTCCCGCACGGTGACGGTCACCGCCTCGCCCCCCTGGAGGGCGGTCTGCCCCACCACCACCACCTGCATGCCGTCCGCGACGCCCCCGTCCGCCGCGCCCGCCCCGCCCGCCAGCACCGCGGTCTCGTCCACCAGGGCCGCCACCTGCACCGGCACCCGCCGGGCGAGGCCGTCCGCCGCGATGAACACCCCCGTGCCCCCCTCCCCGTGGCGCAGGGCCACGGCGGGCACCCTCACGGCGTCCGGGAGGGTGCGCCCCTGCAGGGCGATGCGGGCCACCATGCCGGGGCGGATGACCCGCTCCGGGTTGTCCACCCGCACCTCCACCGGGAAGGCCGCCTCGCCCGGCGCGTCCACCGACCCCACCCGCGCCACCTCGCCGGTGAAGACGTGGGGCCCAAGGGCGTCGAAGCGCACCTCGGCGGCGTCTCCCGGTTTGACGTGCACCACCTCCCGCTCCGACAGCCCCGGCACCAGGCGGATGCGGTCCGTGGCGGCCAGGTGGAACAGCGGCGCCCCCTTGGCCAGCACGGCGCCCACCTCGGGGAAGCGGGCCGTGATCTCGCCGTCGACCGGGGCGGTGATGCGGGTGGCGGCCAAGTCGCGCTCGGCGTCCTTGAGAGCCAGCTCGGCCAGGCGCAGGTCGACGGCGGCCAGGCGGGCGGTCAGCTCGGCCTCCTCCAGGGCGGGGTCGGCCACGGTGCCCTCGGCGTGCAGGGCCCGGCCGCGCCCCAGGGCCTTCTCGGCCAGGGAGAGGCGCACCCGGGCCCGCTCCACCTCGGCCCGGCGCGTGTCCCGCGTCAGTGTCAGGGGCTCCGGGTCGAGGCGGGCCAGGGCCTGCCCGGCCTTCACCGTCTGCCCCACGTCGGCGGCGAGGGCCGCCACCGTCCCGCCCACCTCGGCCGACAGGTGGTACTCGGCCTCGGCCCGGGCCGGGGCGGCCACCCGGTAGGTCTCGGTGAACGGGGCCGTCTCCGCGGTCACCACCTCGACCGGCGCGTGCCGCTCGGGCGCGGACGCCGCCGGCACCGGGGACCGGCCGCCACAGGCCGCCAGGACAGACGTCGCGCCCAGGGCCGCGCCCAGAACCAGCGCCCTCCCCGCCGCCCACAACCCGTTGCTTGTGGTCATCCGCACCGTCCCGAACCCCTCGCCACGTCCCGCCCCCCGCCGCCCGGGGGGCGGCGGCGCGGCAGACGATACCGGACCGGCCGGCCGCCCCACAACCGCGCCCCGCTCCCCGCCCGAGCGCCTCACGGCGCGTACACGAAGGGGCTCTCGAACCGGGTCAGCTCGGGCAGGACCAGGTCCCGCTCCGCCACCAGGGGCTCCCGGTCGGGCCAGGGGATGCCGGCGGAATTCCACAGCACCCCCGCGTCGGCGTCCGGCGCGCGCCCGCCGGTGACCTGGTACACCACCGTGGCCCGTTCGCTGACCACGTACAGGCCGTGGGCCACGCCGCTCGGGACGTAGAGCATGTTCGCCCGCTTCGCACTTAACGTACAGGTGAAATACCGGCGGTAGGCGGGGGAGCCTACCCGTAGGTCCACCACGGCCTGGAACACCTCGCCCGCGACGCAGTAGATCAGCGTGTCCTGGTCCCGGGGCGGCCGCAGCACGTGCAGGCCCTTGAGCAGGCCCCGGGCCCCCTCCACGGGATAGGTGCGCGCGAAGGTCGTGCGCATGCCGTGGCGGGCGAAGTCCTCCCCCAGGGCCACCTTCACGTAGCGGTCCCCCACGTGCTCGTGGAAGACGAGCTGGAGCTCGAAGCAGCCGGGGATGGGGGTCGGGCGGACGTCCATGGAGACCGGAGGGGCCCGTCCAGCATACCCCACCGGCCCGCCGGAACGGCCCGGGCGTGTACACTACGCCGCCATGCGCTGGGAGCACGACCGATGACGGCCCCCCGACACCCCCGCCAAGTCGTCTGCATGCGGTGGGGCGACCGGTACGGCCCCGAGTACGTGGACCGGCTGTACGCCATGGTGCGGCGCTGGACCACGGGGCCCGTGCGCTTCGTATGCCTGACCGACCGGCCGGAGGGGCTCCACCCCGGCGTGGAGCGCCATCCCTGTCCCGAGATCGACCTCCCCCTCCCCCACCGCCTGTACGGCTGGCGCAAGGTGACCCTGTTCGCGCCCCCGGAGCGCCTGTTCGGCCTGACCGGCGACTGGCTCTACCTGGACCTAGACGTGGTGGTCACCGGCCCCCTGGACGATTTCTTCACCCACGCCCCGGGCGAGAGCTTCGTGGTGATGCAGAACTGGCGGCAGCGGGGCAAGGGGATCGGCAACACCTCCGTGTACCGCTTCCGGGCCGGGGCCGACGCCTACCTGCTGGACACGCTCCTGGCCGAGCAGGGGCGCATCCTGAAGGCATTCCCCAACTCCCAGACCTACATCTCCCGCACCGTGCGCCGGATGGCCTTCTGGCCCGACGACTGGTGCCTGTTGTTCAAGGTCCACTGCGTGCCGCCCTGGCCGGCCCGCTTCTGGCGCGCCCCGGCGCTGCCGCCCAAGGCGCGGGTGGTGGCCTTCCCCGGCTCGCCCGACCCCCACGAGGCCGCCGCGGGGCACTGGCCCGTGAAACGTCCCCTGCACCGGTTCTACAAGCACATCCGCCCCACCCCCTGGATCGGCGAGGCGTGGCGGGCCGCCGAGGCCGCCCCCGACGACGTCCACGCCTGGGCCGCGGTGGTCGACCTGGCCGCCGCCGAGGCCGATCACGCGACCTCGGTCGACGCCCTGGCGCACCTCGCCGCCGAGTCCGGCCCCGGCGCCCCTTAGGGGCGGGCGGCCAGCAGGGCGTTCAGGTCGCCGCCGGAGCGGGTGGACAGCAGCCGGTCGGTCCAGCCGCCGCGCTTGGAGCGCAGGCGGCTCTCGGCGGCGTTGGTCTTCTCCTCCGACAGGGACGGCACCTCGACCACCCGGTCGGCATAGATGTCGTAGAAGCGGTAGCCGAGGCCCTTGAGCCGGTCCTCGATGGCCGCGAAGCGGGTGCGGCCGAAGACGATCTCCATGACGATGTCGGGCCGGGTGGCGGCGATCGTGCTGCGGGCCCCCTCCAGGACCAGGTGCTCGCTCTCCTCCACGTCGATCTTGATCAGGTTCGGCGCCGGGGTGCCCCGGGTCACCAGGTCGTCGATCGTGGTCACCTGCACGTCCACCCGGTCGTAGTCCCGGTCGGCGAACCGCTCGCCCTCCTCGAAGCGGTTGTGGAGCGAGCCGATGTTCTGGATCCGGGCCCCGGGGCGGGAGGGGAAGTAGTAGGCCGCCTCCCCCGGCTGGTCCGAGACCGCCGCCTGGATCGCCGTGATGCGGTCCTCCAGGCCGTTGAGGGCGATCAGCTCGTGCTGCATCCGGAAGCTGTCCGGGAACGGCTCGAAGCTGAACACCCGGGCCCGGGGCGCCGAGGCCGCCGCCACCAGGGCGTAGAGGCCGAAGTAGGCCCCCACGTCGTACACCACCGCCGACTCCTTCGACAGCACGGCGAACAGCCGGAGGGTCTCCGGCTCGTAGCCCCCGATGCCGTCCCACCACAGGTTGGCGAGCACCGTGGAGGCCCCCGGGTCCTTCAGCTGCAGGTATCCGCCGTCGAACAGGGCCACGGCGAAGCGGTCCACGCCGGGCGGCGCCTTGCGGCGCAGTTCCTTGCGCAGGAACCGGGGACTGACCCGGTACACGGAGCGAAGCAGACCCTCGAGCATGGCGCGTCCCTGGGGGTGGGCGGCCGCCGGGCCCCTCGAGCGGCCCGCCGGCGGGTGGCGTGGACCGCGCATCTTAGCGAAACGCCAGCGCCCCTTGTCAAACCGGCCCCGCGCGGGGCGTCCCCGGGCGCGGCGTCCCTACGCCCGGCGCCCGCCGGGCGTGGCATAATCGCCCCCGCCGCGATGCGCCCCGCAGACCCCGAGCCAATCCCGTCGCCCCGTGCGGCCCCCATCCGGGTCAAGCTCCTCGGCCGGGTGGCCCTGCGCTCCTGGCTGCGCCAGTTCCCGCGCCGCGAGCCGGTGTGGGGCCCGTGCCGCTTCCTGTTCGGTCGGGACGAACGCGACTACGACTGGCTCGTGGTCTACGAGGACCTGCCCCCCAAGGGCGCCGAGCGCCTCTCCCGGGGCGCCGAGCGCCTGGCCTGCCCCCGGGCCCGCACGCTGCTGGTGACGACCGAGCCGTCGGCCGTGAAGACCTACGGCGATGCCTACGCGGCCCAGTTCGGCTGGGTGCTCACCAGCCAGGAGCCGTGGGCCCTGCATCACCCGGGGCGGATCTACGCCCACTCCGCCCTGCGCTGGTTCTACGGCGTCGGCGCCGGCCACGAGGTAGACCACGACGCCCTCGCCGCCCGCACCCCGCCGGACAAGCCCCGCGCGATCTCCACGGTCTGCTCCCACAAGCGCCAGGGCCACACCCTCCACCGCACCCGCTTCGACTTCACCCAGCGCCTGAAAGAGGCCCTGCCGGAGCTGGAGGTGTTCGGCCGCGGGGTGCGGGACATGGACGACAAGGCCGAGGCCCTGGACCCCTACCGCTACCACGTGGCGATCGAGAACCACGTCGCCCCCCACCACTGGACCGAGAAGCTCGCCGACGCCTTCCTGGGCTTCTGCCTGCCCCTCTACTGCGGCGCCCCGGACGCGGCCGACGACTTCCCCCCCGAGAGCTTCATCCCCATCGACATCCGCGACCCCGAGGCGGCCATCGCCACGATCCGCCGCGCGGTGCGGGACGGCGAGTACGAGCGCCGGCTGCCCGCCATCGTGGAGGCCCGGCGGCGGGTGCTCGAGGAGCACAACCTGTTCGCGGTCCTGGCCCGGGAGATCGCCGCCCGCCACGGCGCGGCGACCAGCGCGGGCGGGGGCGGAGATGGGGTGATTCTGGCCCGCCACGCCCTGCGCGCCCGCCACCCCCTGCTGGGGGCGCGGGACACCTTGCAGAAGGTCGCGTTGCGCGCCGCCCGGGCCCTGGGGCGGGTGGGCTAGGCGGCCTCCTCGACCCTCCAGCCCGGCGCGATGCAGGTCGGGTCCGAGAAAAAGGCCAGGTCGCAGTGGGCGTGGGGCGCCGGGAAGCGCCGGCGGAAGGCGGCCCAGTCCGCCAGGGGCAGCAGGCGCCGGCTGCGGCGGAAGGTCAGGTACAGCGAAAACCGCTCCGCCAGGCGGCCGAACACCGCGTCGGCCGGCGTGCCCGCCTTGCCCAGCATGGTGGTGCTGAACTCCAGGATGCCCGCCGCCCGCTCCCGCGCGAACAGGCTCGAAAAGCCCGCCAGCACCCGCCCCTCGTACCCCTCCACGTCCATCTTAATCACGAGGGGCCCTTGGGCCTGCGGATCGTTCTCCGCCGCCACGGCGTCCATGGAGCGGCACGGCACCCGGGCCGACTGGCTGTACTCGTCTCCCCGCAGGGCGCTGCCGCCGCCGGTCCACTTCTCGGTGTAGAACAGCTCCCCCTCGCCCCCGTCCTTCTCCGAGGCCAGGCACGAGACGACGGCGATGCGCTCCGCGTCCGGGTGCGCGTCCCGCGTCCGCTCCAGGTAGGGCACCAGGATCGGGTTGGCCTCCACCGCCACGCACCTGGAGGCGGGGTAGTCCCCGAAGGCGAAGCACTCGCCATAGTTGGCGCCGATGTCCATGCACAGGGAGGGCGTCAGGTGCGCCACGTGGTCGCGCCAGAAGACCATGGGCGTGGACAGGCGGCGCCGCACCGAGTCCATCACGAGCTTCTTGTAGGCCCGGTCGTCCCGGGGGTTGATCGCCACCCGGTGGGTGGAGCCGGGCAGCACCACCTGGTCCGGCCACACGGTGCCGTAGCGGGCCAGGATCAACGGGGTGAGCAGCAGGCGCTTGATCCGCATGCGACGGGCTCCTTGCAGAAAAGGGTCGCGGCCGCGGTCAGGCCGCCACCACCTCCCGGTACACGGCCAGGGTCTCTTCCACCATCCGGTCCACCGTGAAGCGCTCCTGCACCCGGGCCCGGCCCGCCGCCCCCATGGCGCGCCCCCCGTCGGGGGCGCCCAGGACCTTCAGGACCGCCTCGGCCAGGGGCTCCGGCCGCTCCGGCTGCACCAGGTGGCCCGTCTCGCCGTCCGCCACGATGTCCAGCGCCCCGCCGTGGGCCGTCGCCACCACCGGCACCCCGGCGGCCATCGCCTCGACGAGGGTGCGGCCGAAGGCCTCCGGCTGGGTGGAGGCGCTCACCACCAGGTCGCAGGCCTGGAGCACCTCGGCGATGTCGGCCCGGCTCCCGGCGAACACCACGCGCCCGCTTAAGGCCAGCCGCGCCGCCCGGGCCTTCAGCGCGTCGGCATAGGCGGCGTGGCGGGGGGCGGCGGCCCCCACGATGAGCGCGCAGGTCTCGGGGCGCCGCTCCACCACCCGGGCCATGGCGTTCAGGAACACCGTGTGCCCTTTCAGGCGCGTGAGGCGGCCGATGATCGCCACCACCGCGTGCCCCTCGGGCACCCCCAGCTCGCGCCGGAAGGCCGCGACCCGGTCCGGCTCCCAGCCCAGGTCGAAGGCGTCGGGCTCGATCCCCTCCGGGATCACCCGCAGGCGCTCGGGGTCCGCGTTCAGGCTCGCCGTGGCGTAGGACCCCAGGGCCCGGCTCACGGCGATCACCCGGTCGCCCCGGGCCATGATGCGGGAGTAGAAGTGGGGGGTGTAGAAGCCGTGCACCGTGGTCACGAAGGCCACCCCCGCCCGGCGCGCGGCGGCCCGGCCGATCCACGCCGGCACCCGGGAGCGGGCGTGGACCACGTCCACCGACGAGGCCCGCAGGATTCGCGCCACCTTGGGGATCAGGGCCAGGGCGGTGCCCAGGCGCTTCTTGTGCACCGGCAGGGCGTGGTGGATGGAGCCCTCCCGCACCAGGCGCTCCACCAGGCGGCCGCCGTTCGAGATCACGATGGAGCGGTGGCCCCGGGCGGCGTAGCCCCGCGCCGCGTCCAGCACGTGCATCTCCACGCCGCCCACGTTCAGCTCCGGAAGCATCTGGCAGATGGTCAGTGTTTCCTTCACGCCGCCGCCACGCGGGCCACCGCCTCGCGGCAGCGGCGGGTGTCGTCCAGCACCGGCGGGGGCGGCCCGGCCAGGAGCTTTTCCCCCGCCTCGACGACCCCCTCGGCCGTGGTCCGCGCCACGTAGCCCCCGGCCGCCAGGGACGCCAGCACCTCGGCGTGGCGCCGGGGAGCAGGCCCCTTGGGGGCCACGGCCACGGTGAGCACCCGGGTGGGGGCGCTGGCGGCCTCGGAGACCATGGACACGCTGTCCTCCGTCACCACCGCCAGGGCCGCCAGGGCCAGCATGCCCGCCACCGGCGACTCCGGGTCGCTGCGGCCCCGGCAGAAGTAGGCCGCCTCCCCGGCCCGCTCCGCCATGCGGTCCTCCGTGTCGGCCCGGGTGCGGCGCGAGGTGGTGACGAGCAGCCCCGCCTTGCGGGCCCGGGCCAGGGCCAGGCAGCCCTCGAGAATCCGCGCCCCCAGCTCCGGCGGGATCGCGTGGCGGGGCGCCTCGCCCCCCATCAGCAGGGCCACGAACGGCCCCTCCCCCAAGGCGTTCCTGGCCCGGAACGCCGCCCCCGCCTCCGCCAGGGCCGCCGCCTCGATGCGGTTGGGGGCCCCCAGGGTGACCACCACCTTCGGGCCCGGCCGGGGTCGGTCGTGGGCGGGCACCAGGGCCAGGTCGAAGCCCTTGAGTCCCACCGAGGGGGTCATGCAGGTGACGGCGGGGCGCCCCAGGCGGCGGGCCAGGAGCAGGGTGAGGGGGGCGGGGCCGCTGCCCGCCGAGATCACCACCGCCGGGGGCGGCGCCTGCTCCAGCCGCGCCGCCAGGGCCTCGGCGCCGGTGATCAGGCCGGGCCACGGGAAACGCCCCGCCAGGGCCGGCAGCCCGAGCCAGGCCGCGAGCCAGGCCCGCAGCCAGGCGAGGCGGGAGCGGAAGGCCACCCCGAAGCGCCACGGCGCGATGTCTGATGGAAGGGCGCCCAGGGACTGGTTCTCGTGCCCCGGCTTGCCGTCCGCCAGGACCAGCGCCCACCGCGCCTGCGCCACCGGGGGCTCCCGCCCCGTCAGGCGCCGGGGCCCGGGTCTGCGCCGGCGGACGCCTCGGCGGCCTTCTCGGCGGGCTTCTGTGCAGGCTCGGAGGTCTCGCCCGCCGCGGCCTCGGCCGCCTCCCGCTCCGCCCGCAGGCGCCGGCCGCGCTGGGTGACCCGCACCGCGCGCACCACGATGGCCGCCGCCACCAGCAGGGCGGTCCCGACCCGGAACGGCACCGGCGGGACCCAGTGCATGTAGGCGTAGAACACCGCCAGCATCGCCAGGGTCCCCAGGGCGCCGTTGTACTCCCGGTTGTGCAGGCTCTGCTCCAGGGCGTACGCGGTCTCGCCCCCCTCGCCCCCTTCCACCCGGCAGCGGCCCTTCCACGGCAGGATGGCGGGCACCTGCTCCCGATAGCGGGCGAAGGCCTCGCCGAAGCGCTCGGACAGCACCGCCTCCTCCGCCCGCACGGTGCGGATGTAAAGCACCACGCCGCCGACCGCCGCCGGCACCACGAACCACGGGTTGCCGTTCAGGATGCAGAAGGCGACGGCGATGAGCAGGCTGCCGAAGTAAAGGGGGTTGCGCACGTAGGCGTAGGGCCCCGAGGTGGCCAGCTCCTGATTCTTGGAGATGATCCCCGCCGACCAGAACCGCACCAGGGCCCCCGCCAGCGCCAGAACGGCCGCGATGGCGAACGCGCCGGGCGAGGGCGGCACGGCCGTGGCGAGCCCCAGCCCCGCCACCACCATCCCCGCGCCGGTGCGCGAGTTGAGGCGGGCGTTGCGCACCCACTCGGCGATGGGGGTCCGGTCCTGCTCGGCTGTCACGGGTCGCTCCCTCCCCGGCCGCGCCCTTCCCACGGGAATCGGGCGCCGGCCGCTCCGGTCAAAGGGGCCTATTCTACACGCCCCGCGCCCCGCCGTCGCCCCCGGCCCGGGCCGCGAAGCGGGCCGCCGCCCGCGCCAGCAGGCCGTCCGCCCAGGCGTCGCCCCCCTCGCCCCCCTCCCCGACCTCCAAGGTCACGGCCACCACCCGCAGCGGGGGGCCGCCCTCCGGCCACAGAGGCGCCAGCTTCACCGCGTCCTTGGCCGTGGTCGCCACCGCCTCGGCCCCCAGGTCGCGGGCGCGGGCGCTCAACTTCCCGGCGTCGGCGGGGCCGTAGGGGGCGTGGTCGGGGCGGGGCTCGAACCCGGCGAGCCGCACCCCCAGTTCCGCCAGGGTGGCGGCGAAGCGCTCCGGCCGGGCGATCCCGGCCACCCCCAGCACGGACCGCCCGGCCAGGTCCCCCGCCGGGGCGCCCTCCGCGTCCAGCACCCCCGTCACCCGGGTGCGGCCGGGCAGCACGGGGGCGGCGGTGTGCGCCGAGAGGTCGGGCACCGGGTCGCCCTCGGAGCCCCGGGCCACGACCACGTCGGCCCGCCCCAGGGCCGCGGGACGCTCCCGCAAGGGGCCGCGGGGCAGCACCCGGCCGTTGCATAAGGGAGCACGGGCGTCCACCAGGACCACGTCCGCATCCCGCGCCAGGGCCAGGTGCTGGAAGCCGTCGTCCAGCAGCAGCAGGTCGGGGGCCTCAAAGCCGTCCCCCGCCAGCAGCAGGCGCCCCGCCTCGGCCCGCCGGCTGCCGGCCGCCACCGGCGCGCCGGGCAGGGAGCGGGCCAGGAGCACCGCCTCGTCCCCGGCGGTGGCGGCGTCCGCCAGCACCCGCGTCCCGTCCGAGACCAGCAGCGCTCCGCGCCCCTCGTGGGAGCCCTTGTAGCCCCGGGTGAGCACCCCCACCCGGCGGCCGCGCTCTTCCAGGGCCCGCGCCAGGGCGATGCACAGGGGGGTCTTGCCCGTGCCCCCCACGGCCAGGTTGCCCACGGAGATCACCGGCACGGGAAGGGCCTCGGCCCTGAGCAGGCCACGCCGGTACGCCGCCGCCCGCCAGGCGGCCCCGGCGCCATAAAGCACGGCGCAAAGGGACAGGGGCCACAGCAGCAGCTCGGCGGCGCCGCCGGGAAGGGCCCAGATGCGGTGCACCGCCGCCTCGGCCCGCACCTACGCCAGCACCTCCTCGATGCGGGCCACGGTGTGGGCCACGGCGCCCCGGTTCTCCCGCACCACCGCCGCCCCCGCCTCCCCCATGCCCTTGCGCGCCGAGGCGTCGGTGAGCAGGCGCCTCAAGGCCGGCACCAGGGACGCCTCGCCCCGCACCCGCACGGCGGCCCCCGCCGCCTCCAGGGCGGCGCAGGGTGCGGTGAAGTTGCCCACGTGGGGGCCGTACACCACGGGCACCCCGGCGGCGGCCGGCTCCAGGGGGTTGTGCCCCCCCACGGGCACCAGGCTGCCCCCCACGAAGGCCACCGTGGCCAGGCGGTAGTGGGCCGCCAGCTCGCCGATCGTGTCCAGCAGCACCACCCCTTTCCCGGCGCAGTCCCGCAGGCTCTTGCGCCCCGCCTCGATGCCCATCTCCGCCAGGGCCGCCACCACGTCCGGGGCCCGTTGCGGGTGGCGCACGGCCAGCACCAGGACCAGCCCCGGCACCTCCGGCGCCAGGGCCCGCCAGGCCCGGGCGAGCAGGGTCTCCTCCCCCTCGTGGGTGCTGCCCGCCACCAGCACGGGGGCGTCCGGGGGGATGCCCAGCTCCCGCGCCAGGCGCTGGAGCTCCTCGGCGGGGTAGTCCATCACCGGCTGGTCGTACTTGATGTTGCCCACCACCTCGATGCGCTCCCGGGGGGCCCCCATCCGGCGGATGAAGCGGGCGTCGCGCCGGGTCTGCATCAGGAACGCCCCCACCCCGCTCAAGGCGCTGCGGAACAGGGGCCGGGCGGTGAGATAACGGGGGAAGGAGCGGCGCGAGACCCGGCCGTTGACCAGCACCACCGGCGTCCCCCGGCGCGCCAGGGCCTTCAGCAGGTTGGGCCACAGCTCGGATTCCAGCAGCAGGAACAGTTCCGGCCGGATGCGCCGCACGGCGGCGTTCACCAGGGGCGGGTAGTCGTACGGCAGGTAGACGACCCGGTCGGCCTCCTTGCAGCGGGCGCGGGCCATGGCCCGCCCCGTGGGGGTGCCGCAGCTGACCACCACGTGGGCCTGCGCGTCCCGCTCCCGGATCGCCGCCACCAGGGGGGCGGCGGAGATCACCTCCCCCACCGACACGGCGTGCAGCCACACCACCTGCCGCTCCGGCGGCGACGGCGCGATGCGCCCGAAGCGCTCGGCCAGGGCCTCCCGGTATTCGGGCCGCACCAGCAGGCGCCACCCCAGGGCCACCAGCCCCACCGGGAGGATGGCCAGCAGCAGCAGGTTGTAGGGCAGGTAGACCACGCTCACGCCCCCCCGCCGGCCCCTTGGGGGGCGGGACGGAACTGGAGGTCGTGGAGCTTGCGGTACAGGCCCGACTCGGCCAGCAGCTCCTCGTGGGTGCCCCGCTCGACGATGCGGCCGCCGTCCATCACCAGGATCTGCTGGGCGTGGCGCACCGTGGCCAGACGGTGGGCGATCACAAAGGTGGTACGGTGCTCCATCAGGGTGGCGAGGGCCGCCTGCACGTGGCGCTCGCTCTCCGCGTCCAGGGCCGAGGTGGCCTCGTCCAGCACCAGGACCGGGGCGTCCTTGAGCAGGGCCCGGGCGATGGCGATGCGCTGGCGCTGGCCGCCGGAGAGCATCACCCCCCGCTCCCCCACCCGGCTGTCGTAGCCGTTCGGCAGGGCCTGGATGAACTCGTGGGCGTGGGCCTTGGCGGCGGCCTCCTCGATCCGCTCCCGGGGGCAGTCGGCGTCGCCGGCGCCGTAGGCGATGTTGGCGGCGATCGTGTCGTCGAACAGCACCGTGTCCTGCCCCACCACCCCCACCAGGGCCCGCACCGAGGCCAGGGAGCGCTCCCGGATGTCCACCCCGTCCACCCGGATCACCCCCGAGGTGGGCTCGATGAAGCGGGGCAGCAGGTTCGCCAGGGTGGTCTTGCCCGCCCCCGATGGGCCCACCAGGGCCACCACCTCTCCCACCCGGGCCACCAGGGAGACGTCCGCCAGGGCCGGCCCCTCCTCGCCGGAGTAGGCGTAGCTCACGTGCTCGAAGGCGACGGCCTCCCGCACCTCGGTCAGGGCGGGCAGGCGCTCCCCTTCCGCCTCGCCCTCCTGCGGCAGGTCGATCACCTCGAAGATGCGGGCGGCGGCGGCCAGGGACTGCTGCAGCACGGCGTTGGCGGCCGTCAGGATGCGGGCCGGGCTGTAGACCATCATGCAGGCCCCGGCGAAGGAGAAGAACGCCCCCGGCGTGGTCTCCCCCGCAATCACCCGGTGGCCGCCGTAGATCAGGATGCCGATGATGCCGGCCGAGCCGATCAGTTCCATCATGGGCCCCGCCACCTCGCTCACCCGCGCCACCCGCACGAGCTTGCGCTGGTAGTCGTTGTTGGCCCGGGCGAAGCGCGCCGCCTCCCGGTCCTCGCCGCCGAACGCCTTCACCACCCGGATGCCCCCCAGGGTCTCGGTGAGCACCCGGGTCATGTCCGACACCGCCTCCTGCCCCAGCCGGCTGCGCTTGCGCAGGCCCCGGCTCAGGCGCACCAGGGGGTAGAAGGCCAGGGGCAGCACCGCCACGGCGACGAGGGCCAGGCGCCAGTCCTGGTAGAAGATCACCCCGATCAGGGCCACCACCGTGACCGAGTTGCGCACCAGGTCCTTGACCACCGTGGAGACGGCGCGCTGCAGCACGGTGACGTCGTTCATCATGCGGCTGACATACTCGCCGCTGGAGGTCTGGGTGTGGCGCACCAGGGGCAGCCCCACCATGGCCTTGAACAGGTCGTCCCGGATGTCCCGCAAGACCCGGTTGCCCAGCACCTGCATGTAGACCGACTGGAGGTAGGACGCCGAGGTCTTGGCCAGGAACGCCCCCAGCACGGCCCACGGCAGCCAGACCAGGGTGCTGGCGTCCTTGTTGATGAACACCTCGTCCAGCAGGGGCCGGATGGCGTAGGCGATGCCGCCGGTGCAGGCCGACACCACGATCCCGGCGAGGATGGACACCCCCACCATCCAGCGGTACGGCCGCACGTAGTGCATCAGGCGCCAGAAGTGCTCCTTCACGCCGCCTCCCCCATTACCTTCAGCACCACCTCGGCGGCCCGGTCCGCCGCCCCGGGCGGCCCCAGGCGGGCCCGCACCTCCTTGAGGGCCAGGCGCTGGGCCTCGGCCCGGTCCGGGTCCGACAGCAGGGCGTGCAGCTCGTCGCACACGGCCTGTGCCGTGAAGTCCCCCTGGAGCAGCTCGGGCACCGCCCGGCGCCCCGCGACGAGGTTCACCAGCCCGATGTGGGGCACCCGCACCAGGAGCCGCCCCAGGGCGTAGGTCAGGGGGGCCACCCGGTACACGATCACCCCCGGCACCCCCGCCAGGGCCGCCTGCAAGGTCACCGTGCCCGAGGCCATGGCGGCCGCGTCGGCGGCGGTGAGCACCTCCACCGCCTTTCCGTCGGTGCAGGTGACCGGCACCCCAGCGGCCGCCACCCGGGCCCGCACCTGCGCCCCGTCCAGGGAGTCCGCCACCGGCAGCACGAACTGGACCTCCGGCAGGCGCTCGGCCAGCATCCGCGCCGCCGCCAGCAGGGTCGGCAGCACCGCGTCCAGCTCCTTGGGGCGGCTGCCCGGCAGCAGGGCCACCACGGGGCGGCCGGGAACGAGGCCGAAGTCGGCCGGCCGCCAGCGCCCGCCCGCGGGGGCCGCCGCCGCCGCCTCGGCCATCTCGTCCACCAGGGGGTTGCCCACGTAGGTCACCGGCACCCGGGCTTGCTCGTAGATGTCCCGCTCGAACGGCAGCACCACCAGCACGTGGCGCACCGTGCGCGCCAGGGCCTTGAGCCGGCCCTTGCGCCAGGCCCACACCTTGGGGGGGATGAAGTAGACCACCGGCACCCCCAGGGCCCGGGCCCGCCGCGCCAGGCGGCCGTTGAAGTCGAAGGCGTCGATCAGCACCGCCCCGTCCGGCCGGGCCGCCAGGGCCGCCGTGGCGCGCTGGAGGGCCGTGCGCACCGCCCCGATCCTTCCCAGAACCTCGCTGATCCCCATGACGGACAGGTCCCGGGCGTGGAACACGGCGTCCAGCCCCGCGGCCGCCATGCGCTCCCCGCCGATGCCGGTGAAGGCCGCCCCCGGCGCGCGCGCCGCGAGGGCCGCCATGAGCCTCGCCCCGTGCAGGTCCGCCGACGCCTCGCAGGCCGAGAGAAAGATCCGCGGGGGCCTGTCGGCGGTCAGCGGCAAACCCCCCGCTCGCTCTCGATGACGAACCGCGCCAGGCGCCCCACCCGGGGGTCGTCGGGCCAGCGGGCCAGGGCCTCGTCCCCCGCCTCCTTGATCGGCCGCTTGCCCTTGAACAGGAGGTCGTAGGCGTCCTTCAGCGCCCGGATCTCGTCCTTGGACAGCCCGGACCGCTTCAGGCCCGTCAGGTTCAGGCCCCTCAAGCGCACCCGGTTGCCCATGGCCAGGCAGTAGGGCGGCACGTCCTGGTCCACGGCGGAGCAGCCCCCCACCATGGCCTGGGTCCCCACCCGCGTGAACTGGTGCAGGGCCGACAGGCCCCCCACCACGGCCCGGTCCTCCACCGTGACGTGGCCCGCCAGGGTCACGGCGTTGACCAGGATGACCCCGTCGCCGATCCGGCAGTCGTGGGCCACGTGGACGTAGGCCATGAACAGGCCGCCGCTGCCGATGCGGGTGACGCCCCCGCCCCCCTCGGTGCCGATGTTGACCGTGACGCACTCGCGGAAGGTGTTGCCGTCGCCGATCGAAAGGGCCGTGTCCTCGCCCTGGTACTTGAGGTCCTGGGGGATGCCCCCGATGACGGCCTGGGCGAATATGCGGTTGTCCGCCCCCAGCGTCGTCCGGCCCGACAGGACCGCGTGGGGCCCCACCTCGCACCCGTCCCCCAGGGTCACCCCCGCCTCGATCACGGCGTAGGGGCCGACCCGCACCCCCCGGCCCAGCTCGGCCTTGGGGTCCACCACGGCGGTGGGGTGAATCATGGGGGGGCCGACGGCGGTGTCAGGCATCGGCCAGCATCGCCTTGAGCTCGGCCTCGCACACGAGCTTCTCCGCCACGTAGGTGCGGCCCTCCAGGCGCCAGTAGGGCGGGCGCTCCTGGAGCACGGTCAGCTCGAAGCGCAGGGTGTCGCCGGGCACCACCGGGCGGCGGAACTTGGCCTTGTCGATGCCCATGAAGTAGGTGAGCTTGCGCCCCAGGCCTCCGGGCTCGCGGGCCTCGGCGGTCTTGTAGGCCAGGATGCCGCCCGCCTGGGCCATGGCCTCGATGAGCAGCACCCCCGGCATGATCGGCTGGCCGGGGAAGTGGCCCTGGAAGAACGGCTCGTTGATCGTGACGTTCTTGACGGCCACGATGCGGCGGCCCAGCTCCATCTCCTCGACCCGGTCCACCAGCAGGAACGGGTAGCGGTGCGGCAGCACCTGCATGATCTCCAGGACGTCCATCGGCACGCCCTGGCCTGCCGCGCCGGCGGCCGGCGCCTCCCTGTCCGTGTCCGCGGTCTTCATGGCCTCTCCCCAGAAAGCTCCCGCACCCGGCGCTCCAGGCGGCCGAGGCGCTCCCGCAGCTCCGGCAGACGGGCGGCCGCCGCCTGGGCCTTGAGCTGCTCCCGATGGGGCGCGGCCGGGAAGCCGGAGACGGTCTGGCCGTCCGCGACGTCCTTGGTGACCCCGCCCTTGGCCCCCACCCGCACCTGGTTCCCGACGCGTACGTGCCCGGCCACGCCCGCCTGGCCGCCCAGCACCACGTAGTCGCCCAGCACCGTGCTGCCCGAGACGCCCACCTGGCTGACGATCAGGCAGCCCCGCCCGGTCCGCACGTTGTGGCCCACCTGGACCAGGTTGTCGATCTTGGTGCCGGTGCCGATGACGGTCTCTCCCAGCACGGCCCGGTCGATGGTGACGTTGGCGCCCAGCTCCACGTCGTCCTCCACCACCACCGAGCCCACGTGGGGGATCTTGTGGTGCACGCCGCCGTGGGTCGCGTAGCCGAAGCCGTCGGCCCCCACCACGCTGCCGGCGTGGACCGTGACCCGGTCTCCCAGGCGGCACCCCTCCCGCACCACCACGTTGGCGTGCAGGGTGACGTCGTGGCCGATGGTGCAGCCCGCGCCCACGTGGACGCCGGGGTGGAAGGTGGCGCGCTCGCCGATCACGGTCTCCGGTCCCACGGTGACGAAGGGCCCGATGTCGGCCCCCTCCCCCACCCGGGCGCTCGGGTCCACCCGGGCGTCGGGGGAGACGCCCCCGGCCCCCCGCGCGGTCTCGAACAGGCGCTGCATCACCCGGGCGTACGCGCCGTAGGGGTCGGCCACCACCAGCTGGGCCGCCTGAAGCCCCTCCACCGGCTCGGCCAGGATCACGCCGGCGGCGCGGGTGGCCTCCAGATCCTTGCGGTAGCGGGGGTTGGCGAGGAAGGTGATCTCGTCCGGCGCCGCCTCGGTCAGGGCGCCCACGCCGCGCACCGGGCGGGAGCCGTCGCCGATCAGGCGGGCCCCCAGCAGCTCGGCCAGGGCGCCGAGGGTGAGCTCCCTAGGGGCTCGCATCGACCTCCGCCATCACCTTGGCCGTGAGGTCCAGCTCCGGCTTGCCGTAGAGCACCGAGCCCTCGCCGCCGTAGTCGAGCACGTAGTCGAAGCCCTCGGCCTCGGCCACCTTGCGCACGGCCCTCACCAGGGCGTCGTTGAACTCCTTGAGCAGCTCGTCCCGCTTGTCCTGGAGCTCCTTGTTGAGCTGCACGACCTTCTTCTGGTAGTCCGCCAGCTTGCGCTGGAACTCCATCTGCTTGTCCCGGCGGGCCTCGTCGCTGAGCACGGCGGCCTGCTCGCTGATCTTCTCCTCGAGCTTCTTGAGCTCGTCCTCGTCGGTGTCGATCAGCTTCTGGCGGCTGTCGCGGAAGGCCTCGACCCGGGTCTTGATGTCCTGGCCCCCCTTCGTCTCGTCGAGCACCTTCTGGGCGTCGATCCAGCCGATCTTGAGGCCCTCGGCCCGGGCCGGTCCGGTCGGCCCGGCCAGGGCCAGGACCAGCGCCAGGGCCAGGGACGCGGCGAGCGTGCCTGCAACGCGGATGAACATCTTACGATCGCCTCATGTCCGTCGGGTTCCGGCCCGTCCCCGGGGCGCCGCCCGCGCGCGCGGGCACCTCGGCCCCGGGAAGGAAACCGCACAAGGATACATGGGCCGGGGGGCCCGCTCCAAGTGCGCGGCCGGCCCCGGCCCGGCCCCCGTCAGAAGAACGTGCCGATGGTGAAGATCTGCTCGCCCCGCTTGCGGAACACCGGGTCGCGCTTGTCGTTGATCACGTAGCCCCAGCCGAAGCGCAAGGGCCCCAGGGGCGAGATCCAGCGGACCTCGTAGCCCCACGCCAGGTTCATGTCGTGGATGTCCACCGACTGGCCCGTGTCGAAGCCGGTGCCCCAGTCCAGGAAGAAGGCCCCCTTCAGGTTGGCGGCCTTGACCAGGGGGAAGGTGTACTCGGTGCTCATCACCCACTCCTTGTCGCCGCCGATGGGGTCGCCGTTGGAGGCCAGGGGACCGGCCTCGCCGAAGGGGAAGCCCCGCACCGTGCTGATGCCGCCCACGAAGAAGCGCTCGCCCGGGGGCACGTCCAGGTGGCCGTACCCGGCGGCGAGGCCGAACAGGTTGCGGAACGACAGGGCCGAGTTGGTGAACACCGGCACGTAGAGCACCGAGTCCACGGTCCCCTTGACGAACTGGTTGTCCCCCTGCAGGGCGCCCCCCGCCACCTCGAGGCGGAACACGTTGCGGGTGCCGCGCCGGGGGTCGAAGTAGTTGTCCCGGGTGTCCCGGGACAGGGACAGGGCCATGGAGCTGGTGGACGAGGTTCCCTCCTGGCTCTGGATGATGGCCGGCACCGAGGGGTCCGTCACCCGGATGTCCACCGTCTCGTAGGTGTAAGACATCGAGGCGTGGAGGTACTCCCCGATCGCCTTGCCCAGGGTGAGTCCGCCTCCGGTGCGCCGCTCCTCGTAGGAGACGAAGTCGCGCACGGTCTTGAACAGGTCCACGCCGCCGGAGTAGGCGCTGTCCAGCAGGTGCGGCTCCTTGAACGACAGGCTGTAGACGGTGCGCCGCCCGCTGCGCTCGAAGCGGCCGCTCAGGGTCTGGCCCCGGCCGAACAGGTTGCCCTGGGTGACCTCCACCAGCCCCACCAGGCCGTCCACCGAGCTGTAGCCGCCGCCCACCGAGAACTGCCCGGTGGATTTCTCCTTGACCCGCACGTCCAGGTCCAGCAGCCCCGGCCCCGCCTCCACCGGGACGATGTCCACGGTCTCGAAGTAGTTCAGGTTGTTGATGCGCTGGAAGCTGCGGCGCAGCAGGGAGGTGTTGATGATCTCCCCCTCCTGCTGGCGCACCTCGCGCCGGATTACGTTGTCCCGGGTCTTCGTGTTGCCGGTGATGTTGATGCGCCGGATGCGCACCTGCTTCCCCTCGTCCACGTGGAAGGTCACGTCCACGAGCCCGGCGTCCGGGTCGGGCACCAGGTCGGGGCTCACGTGGGCGAAGGCGTAGCCGTGCTCCCCCAGGCGGTCGGTGAGGGTGGCCACGTCGGCGCGGATCTCGCTGCGGTCGTAAGTGTCCCCCTCCCGCACCTTGAGGTCGGTGGTGAGGGTGGCGTCGGGGACCTTGTCGTGATGGGCGTAGGCGATGTGGCCGAACCGGTAGCGGCGCCCCTCGCGGATCGGATAGGTCAGGTTGAGCCAGCGCTTGTCGGGGCTCAGGTCCAGGGTGGGCTCGGAGACCTCCACGTCGTAATAGCCGACGTTCTGGTAGGTGTCGTCCAGCCTGAGGAGGTCCTCCGACACGTCGGCGGCCCGGTAGATGCCCGAGTCGGTCACCCAGCTGGTGAGCCAGAAGCGCTCCTTGGTCTTGAGCTTGCCCCGCAGGGCGCGGTCGGAGAAGTGCTCGTTGCCGTCGAAGCGGATCTCGCGGATCTTGGTCTTCTCCCCCTCCCGGATCACGAAGGTGAGGTCGGCCCGGCGCTGGCCGCCGACGACGGTGACGTCCTGCACCGGCACCACGGTGGCCCGCCGGAAGCCCTCCTCGGCGTACTTGTCCAGCACGGCCTTGCGCACCTTGATGAGCTGCCGGGCGCTCAGGAACCCCCCCTCGTAGAGGCCGGTGACCGTCTCCTTGAGGGTCTCGTCCAGCACCTTCTTGTTGCCGTGGAAGGTGATCGTGTTGACCACCGGCAGCTCGGTGACCCGGATCGTGAGGATCGCCCCGTCCGGGCCCACCGGCTCGGCCTCGGCCACCACGTCGTCGAAGAACCCCAGGGCGAACACGGCCTCGACGTCGGCCCGCACCTTGGCGGCCTCGAGGGGCTCGCCCACCCGCGTGGTGAGGGTGCCCCGCACCGTCGTCGCCTCGATCTGGGCGTTGCCGGCGATCTCGACCCGCTCCACGGTGCGGCCGAAGAGATCCGACGGAGGGGGCGCCTCCGCCGGGGCCCCGGGGGCCGGCTCGGCGGGAGCGGCGGGGACCGGCGGAGCCTGGGCGACGGGCACAGGGCCTTCCGGGGGGGACGGCGGGCCGGCGGCGTCCTGGGCGGCGGCGGGGACCGCCCCGGCCAGGCAGGTCACGAGCAGTGCGGGGAGGAGTCGGGCGAGGGGATTCATGCGCCAAGAAAGGGCCCGCATCATAGCACAGGGATTCCCCTGGCAAGTCCGGCGCCGGGCGCCGCGTGGTAGGCTCTTGGGGTGTCGGCGCGGCTTTCGGTCCTGATTCCCAACCTCCACTGCCCCCGGATCGGCGAGACGGTTCGCGCCGTGCTCGCCCAGGAGGGGGTGACGGAGCCGTTCGAGGTGGTGGTGGTGGGGCGCGACCGGTACGGGGCCATCCCGGACGACCCGCGGGTGCGCTTCGTGGAGACGCCGCGGGACTTCACCCCATCCGAGGCCCGCAACCGGGCGGTGGCCGAGTCCGGGGGCGAGGTGCTGCTGTTCCTGGACGCCGACTGCGTGCCGGAGCCGGGCTGGATGGCCCGCATGCTGGCCACTCACGCCCTGCGGGGCGGCGTGGTCGGCGGCGCCCTCACCTTCGACCGGGACGGCTACTGGTCCCTGGCGGACAACATCTCCGCCGCCCACGGCTTCCTGCCCTCCACCCCCGCCGGGCCGCCCCGGGGCTTCCACCTGACCGCCGCCAACCTGTGCCTGGCGCGGGACCTGATGGAAACGGCGGGGGGCTTCGACGAGAAGCTCGTGTGCGGCGAGGACTTCGACCTGATGATGCGCCTGATCCGGGCGGGCCACGCCATGTACTTCGAGCCCGGCGCCCGCGCCGCCCATCGCCACGGCCGCACCGACTGGAAGGGCTTCGTGCGCCACGCCGCCGCCTGGGCCCCGGACTCGATCGCCGTGCGGGCCCGCCACGCCGACCTCCTGGCCACCCCCCGGGTGCTGGGCTCGCCCGTCGCCCTGCGCCTCTTGTCGCCCCTCATCGCCCTCGCCGTCACGGCCCGCATCTGGGCCCGCCACCCGGAGCTGGTGCGGGACCTGTGGACCTTCCCGGCCGTGTACGCGGCCAAGGTGATCTGGTGCTGGTCCGCGGCCCGGGGCCTGGCCGCCCGGGAGCCCCGGCCGTGAGCGCGGCCAGCGAGGCCGACCGGCACCGGCGGCGCCTGGTGTGGGTGCTGGCGGCCGCGTTCGTCGTGCTGGCCCTCGGCCTCTACGCCAACGGCCTGTCGGCGCCGTTCCACTACGACGACCAGCACGGCATCGTGGACAACCCCCTCCTGCGGGACCCGGCCAACCTGCCGCGCTTCTTCGACCCCGTCGCGGGGCGCCACGCCTTCAGCCCCACCGAGCCCGACGCGATCCACTACCGCCCCCTGCTCCTGGCCAGCTACACCCTCAACTTCGTCCTGGGGGGGGAGAGCCCCGTGGGCTTCCACCTCTACAACGTCCTGCTCCACGCCCTGGCCGCCCTGGTGCTGGTGGGGCTGGCCCTTCGCCTGGGGCTGGAGCCCCCCTGGGCCACGGGCCTGGGGTTGTTGTTCCTGGCCAGCCCGTTCCACACCGAGGCAGTGGACTACGTCAGCGCCCGTTCGTCGCTCCAGAGCGGCCTCTTCTCCCTGGCCGCCCTCCTGTGCTTCGTGCGGGCCCGCCAGGGGGCCGGGCGGGCCCGCTACGGCTGGCTCGCGGGGGCCCTGGCCCTGATGGGGGCGGCCCTGCTCACCAAGGAGGTGGCGGTCACGGTGCCCCTGATGTTCCTGCTGTACGACCTGCTCCACCCGCCCGCCCGGGCGGACCGCTGGGGGGTGCACGGCTTCGGCCTGCACGCCCTCCTGCTGGGGGCGGGCCTGGCCTACCTGATCGCCGGAGGCCAGGCGGCGTACTTCCTGAAGGTGCTGACGGGCGAGGCGGGGGCGCGGGGCTTCGGCGCCAACCTGTGGCTCCAGGCGCAGGTGCTGGTGCGCTTCGCCCAGCTGATCCTGCTGCCCGCGGGCCTGTCCATCGTGCACGACTTCGCCGGGGCGGCCCGACCCTCCCCGGCCGCCTTCGGGTGCGCCGGGCTGCTGCTCGCCGTGACCGCCTGGGCGGTGGCGTGGCGCCGGCGGACGCCGCTGCTGGCCCTGGGGTGGGGCCTGTTCCTGCTGGTGCTGCTGCCCACCACCCTGCTGCCCATGAACACGCCCCTCCAGGAGAGCCGGGGCTACGCCGCCGCCGCCGGCCTGATGCTCGCCGCCGCCGCCGTGGTGCGCCATTGGACCCGGGGGCCCCGCGCCGGGGCCCGGGTGGCCGCCGCCGCCGGAGTCGTGCTGGTGCTGTTCGCCGCCGGGACGGTGGGCCGCAACCCGGTCTGGGGCAGCGACCGGACCCTGTGGGCCGACGCCGTCCGCAAGGCCCCGGGGGACTTCCGCGCCCACGCCAACCTGGGGGCCGCCTACCACGCCGGCGGGGACCTGGAGGCGGCGGTGCGGGAGTACCGGGCCGCCATCGCCCTGTTCCCGGGCGAGGCCGCCGTCCACGCCGACCTGGGGGGCGCCCTCATCGACCTGGGCCGCCCCGACGAGGCGGCCCAAGCCCTGGAGCGCGCCATCGCCATCTCCGACCGTTACGCCCCGGCCCACTTCAAGTACGCCATCCTGCTGCAGCGCACCGGCCGGCCGGAACAGGCCCGCGCCGAGTACGAGCGCGCCGTGGAGCTGGTGCCGACTTACGTGGAGGCCCTGATGAACCTGGGGATCCTCCTGGCCCGGGGCGGCGACCTGGAGGCGGGCATCGCCCGCATGGAGCAGGCCCTGGCCGCCCGCCCCCGGGACCCGGCCCTGTACTTGAACCTGATGGTCGCCTACCGCCAGGCCGGGACGCCCGGCCGGGCCGCGGCCCTCTACCGCGAGGCCGAGGCCCATGGCGCCGTCACCCCCCGCCTGACCGCCCTGTGGCGCGGCTTCGGCGCCGCGCCGCCCCGAGGCCCTTGATGGGGGTGGAGCGGATGGATCGGGTGATGCGGGCGGACTAGCGCTGGCAACGGGGGCAGGCATAGGTGGCCCGCTGCCCCAGCTTCACCGCCCGGATCGGCGTCCCGCAGGCGGGGCAGGGCTTTCCCGCCCGGCCGTAGACCGCCAGGCGCAACTGGAAATAGCCGGGCCGCCCGTCGCCCCCCACGAAGTCCCGCAGGGTGGTGCCCCCCTGCCCGATGGCGTCCTCCAGCACCGCGCGGATCGCGCCCACGAGGCGCTCCCAGCGGGCCCGGGAGATGCGCCCCGCCGCCCGCGCCGGGTGGATGCCCGCCGCGAACAGGGCCTCGTTGACGTAGACGTTGCCCAGGCCCGCCACCGTGTGGCTGTCCATCAGGAGGTGCTTGACCGGGCAGCGCCGTCCGCGGGCGCGGGCGTGCAGGTAGGCGCCGGTGAGGTCCGGGCCCAGGGGCTCCGGGCCCAGGGAGCGCAGCAGCGGGTGCTTGAGGGGGTCGTCCCGGGTCCACAGCACGCAGCCGAAGCGGCGGGGGTCGTCCAGGCGCAGGCAGTGGCCGGCCTCGAAGACGATGTCCACGTGGTCGTGGGCCTGCGGGGGCCGGTCCGCAGGCACCACCCGCAGGGAGCCCGACATCCCCAGGTGCAGGATCAGGCTGCCGGTGTCGCAGGTCAGCACGAGGTACTTGCCCCGCCGCGCCGCCCGCCGCACGGTCTGCCCCGGCGCCTCGGCCTCGGCCGCCTCCGGCACCGGCCAGCGCAGGCGCCGCTCGCGCACCACCAGGCGGAGGATGCGCTGCCCCACCACATGGGGGGCGATGCCCCGCAGGGTGGTTTCGACCTCGGGCAGCTCAGGCACCCCGCCACCTCCCGCGCCACCGCCCGGCGGCCTGGGCCAAGGCGCCGGCGGCATTGAGGAACAGGACCGCCAGCCGCTGGCGGGCCGGCAGCGCCCGGTCGGCCCACACCCGGCGGGCGTAGGCCAGGCGCCGCCCCACCGCCCCCCCGTTCCCGGAGCGGGGCAGGGACAGCCCGTCCCGGGCCAGGGCCGCCTCCGCCCGGCCGGCCCGGAAGTGGCGCCGGAGCACGGCCCCCGCCGAGGCCGGGGCCTCGCGGCAGACCCGGGCCTCCGGGGCGTAGGCGATGGACAGGCCCAGGCCCCGGGCCCGCAGGCAGAAGGCGTCGTCCTCCGCCGCCACCAGCTCGGGGCGGAAGGGGCCGATGCGCTCCAGGGCCTCGCGCCGCACGAACAGGCAGGCGGAGGCCGACAGCCCCAGGGCCTCGATCCGCTCCGCCTGCCGCATGTAGGTGAGCCGGTCGTAGTGGGCCAGCCAGTCGGCCCCGGCGGCACGGGTGTCCACCCGGCCCCCGGCCAGGTCCGCCCCCGCCTCCTCCAGGGCCCGCACCCCTTCGGCGAGCCAGTCCGGCCCCTGGGTGCAGTCGGCGTCCAGGAACGCCACCACGTCCCCCCGGGCCGCGGCGATGCCCCGGTTGCGGGCGGCGGCGGCGCTCTGCACGTCGTCCTCCCGCAGCACGGTCGCGCCCCGGGAAGCGGCCACCTCGGCGGAGGCGTCGGTGGAGCGGTTGTCCACCACGATCACCTCGAAGCGGTCCCCGGGGTACGTCTGGGCGCCAAGGCCGTCCAGCACCTCCCCCAGGGTGGCGGCCCCGTTGTGCACCGGGATCACCACGGACACGAACGGGACGGCGCTCACGGGGCGGCTTCGACCGGTGCCGGCTCCGGGGTCACGTCCGGCCCCCGGACGGCCCGGACCCAGTCCCGGTCGATCCCCAGGTCCCGCCTCCGGGACAGCACGGCCCAGCAGCCCCGCAGGGTGCCCGCCAGGCCGCGCCCGGCGACCCGCCGGTGAAAGGCGCGGCCCAGCACGGCGTTGCCGAGCCACGGCACGAGCCCGGCCCGCACCACCCGGCGGGCCAGGATGGCCGCCGCCCGCGGATCGCGCCGCGCGAGCACCTCGCGGGCGAGGTAGACGCCCGAGCCCAGGCCGTAGCACCAGGCCAGCTCCAGCCGCTCCTCCGGCCGGCGCCAAGCCCGATGGTAGACCACCGGCTCCGGCCGGTATTCGGCCCGCAGGCCGGACCGGACGACGCGGTAGAAGAGCTCGGTGTCCTCCCCGGCCCGCAGGGGGGTGCCCGGCCCCAGCCGCTCGTCGTAGCCCCCCACCGCCTCCAGGGCGGCGCGCCGGAAGGCCGCGTTGTTGCCGGAGCCGAGCGCGCTGGGGTCGTCCCCGCGCCGGAACGCCGCGGCCTCCGTGGCGGCGTGCACGGCCACCGCCATGCCCTCCCCGTCCGGCAGCACCCGGCCGCAGACCATCGCCAGCTCCCGGTCGGCGGCGAAGGCGGCGCAGAGGGCCTCGATCCAGCCCGGGTCCGCGCGGCAGTCGTCGTCGGTCACGGCCACCACGGGGCCGGTGGAGCGGCGGATGCCCAGGTTGCGGCCGCGGGAGGCGCCCACGGTGCCGCTCACCACGTGGCGGAAGGTGAAGGGGGTGCCCTCGAAGAGCGCCGCCGCCCGGCGTGGGGCGATGCGCCGGTCGGGCCCGCTCTGCTCCACGGCCACCACCTCCACGGCGCGGGCCGTGGCCTGCGCCGCCAGCGACGCGAGGCACTCCAGCAGCATCTCCGGCCGGTCGCGCGACGAGACGACGATGCTCGCCGCGAAGGTCACGGCGCGCCGCGCGGGGTCGGCGGCCCCTGCCGGGCGATCCCGTCGGCCGGCGCCCGGACGGCCGTGGCACGCACCGTGCCGGCCGCCCCGGCCGGCGCACCCCCGGGGCCTTCAGCGCCAGCGGCCCGCATCGGTCGCCTCCCACGCCGGGGGCGTGTGGAGCCACTCCCGGGTGATGCCGTAGTCCGGGTCCCGGCGCAGGACCGCCCACACCCCCCGCGACAGGCCCGCCATGCGCCGCCAGGCCGCCCGCCAGTGCCACGGCTTGCGCAGGACAAGCCCCCCCAGGAACAGCCACGCCCCGTCGCGGAAGAAGCGCCTGAGGAGCGCCCTCGCCGCCACCGTGTCATGCCGGGCGACGAGCTCCCGGGTGAGGTACACACCCGCGCCCAGCTCGTAGGCGTAGGCGATATCGAGGAGCTCCATCGGGGGCCGCCACGACTCGTGGCGGACCAGGATGCGGGGGTCGTAGGCCACGGTGCCCCCGGCCTTCAGGAGCCGGTAGATCAGCTCGGCGTCCTCGGCGGAGGGCACGGGGGTGCCCGGCCCCAGATGCTCGTCGTACCCGCCCGCCGCCAGCACGGCCTCCCGCCGGACGGCGAAGTTGCCCCCGGCGCCGTAGCGGGAAGGGTCGTCGTCGGGGGGCAGGTCCACGGCCTCCGTGTACGGCACCACCGCCGCCGGCGCCGCCCCCGGCACGGGCTTCCCCAAGGGCAGGATGCGGCCGCACACGGCGGTGAGCTCCGGCCGTTCGTCGAAGGCCCGGGCGATGGCGGCGATCCAGTCGGGCGCCACCACGCAGTCGTCGTCGGTGACGGCCACGATCGGGTGGCCGGCGGCGGCGAAGCCGAAGTTGCGGTTGCGGGACACCCCCACGGTCTCGGTCTTCAGGTGCCGGACCACGAAGGCCCGCCCTTCCCGGGGCCCCACCACCGTCGCTAGGTCGGCCGCGGGGCCCGTGCTCTGGTCCACCACCACGATCTCCCCCAGGCTCTTCCCCGCCGCCGCCACGATGGAGGCGACGCAGCGCAGCACCATCTCCGGGCGGTCCCGGGTGGCGACGATCACGCTGATCGTGCCGGGGGTCCCGGCCGGGGGGCTGTCGGGGGCGCCGCTCACCGGAACGCCTGCCGGAGGGACTCGGAGACGTATCCCGCCCGGAACCGCCAGTCGCAGCCCCGCGCCACGGAGCGCCCGGCGGTGAGGCACTGCACCACCCCCTGCACCAGCAGGTTGGCGAAGGTGCGGGTGCGCCGGTCGGGGTCGAAGTAGCGGCGCTCCAGCCGGGCCGCCGAGCGGCCGTGGAGGTAGGACTTGCGGAACAGGTAGGCGCGGTTGGCGCGGGTGGCGTCGGCCCGGTGCAGGACGACGGCGTCGGGGGTGTAGTAGACGCCGCCCCCCGCCTGCTCGATCTCGATGGCCAGCTTCATCTCCTCGCCGCCCCCCAGCAGCCGGCCGCGCCGCCCCAGGTCCGGGTCGAAGGACAGGCCCCGCTCGAACACCGCGCGCCTGAAGGAGATGTTGGCGCCGTAAGGGTAGTCGGGGTAGTGCAGGCGCCGCTCGGCGTCGCCGTAGTCCACCGCGCTCAGGTGAGGGTCCATGGCGTCGGTCCACCAGCGCGGCCGGGGGTCCTTCCAGTCCAGCAGGATGCGCCCCCCGATGCACTCGGCGTCCGGGTGGCGCCCGTAGGCCTCCAGCAGCCTCACGAGCCAGTCGGCCTTGCACACGGCGTCGTCGTCCAGGAACGCCAGCACCGCCCCCTTGGCCTCGGCCACCCCCCGGTTGCGGGCGTTGGAGAGCCCCAGGACGGGCTCGTGGACGTAGCGCACCGGCAGGCGGATCCGGCCCTTGAGGGCGTCGAACAGGGCGCAGGTCGGGTCGGTGGAAGCGTTGTCCACCACGAGGACCTCGGCCCCGCCGGGGGGCGCCTGCAGCCCGGCCAGGGCCAGCAGGGTGTCCCGCAGCACGGCGGCCCGGTTGTGGGTGCAGACGATGACGGTCGCTGCCAGCACGTGCCCCTCGTCGCTCCGGCGTCCGGGCCTTGGGAAAGGCCCCGCCGGCCCCCTCCCCTACATGTACCCCAGGTGCTTGAGCTTCTCCTGCAGCAGGCGCACGTCCTCGTCGGACGGCTCCGCGAAACGGTGCTCCGCGGCCTCGCCCGCCCCCGCGCCCCGGCCGAGGGCCTCGGGGGTGAGGTACTCGGCCATCACCGCCCCGTCCAGGTCCGGCGGCACTGCCAGCCCGCACAGGTGCAGCAGTGTGGGCATCACGCTGGCCAGGCTCTGCTCGGCCTTGGGCCCCGGGACGATGTCGGGGCCGGCGGCGATGCAGATCCCCTCCGGGCGGTGGTTGCCCCGGCCGTTGGGGTAGATGGGCCCGGCCTCGATGCGTTCGGGGCCGAGGGCATAGCCGCTCTCCACGTCGGCCTCGAAGCCCGGGTCCAACAGCACCAGCAGGTGCGGGAAGCGCTCCACGTAGGGCCCGGCGAAGACTTCCTCGCGCCGCATCACCTGGCGCACCACGGGGGCCCCGGTGGCGGGGTCGGTCAGGCGCTTGAGGCCCTCGGCGATCTCGTCCACCAGGCGCTCGGTCTCGGCCCCCGGCTCCACGCAGCCGGTGCCCTCCTCCCGCACGTTGACGCAGACCGCCCCGAGGTTGTTGTTCACCCCGAAGGACCAGGCTCGGGTCCGCTCCCAGTCCACCTCCAGGCGCTGGGGGGCGTAGCCGGTGCCGGCGTAGACCCGCTCCCGCAGGGCGCTCGGCACCAGGGCCCGCCAGACCGCCCGCGCGGCACGGAAGGCCGAGCCCTGCATGGCGGGGGATGGGGCCGCGGGCGCCTCGGCCCCCGTCTCCCCCTCCGCGCCCGTTGCCGGGCGGGTCGTCAGCCAGCCCTGCTCGCGCATCCAGTGGGACAGGTGATAGCGGCGCGGCGGCGGGGAATCGAAGCCGTGGTCGGAGACCACCAAGGTGTTGGCGGCCGCCCCGGCGGCCGCCATCAGGCGTCCCACCCGGGCGTCCAGCTCCCGGTAGAAGGCCCGGAAACGCTCCCGCTCGTGCTCGGCCGTGGCGCCGCCGCCCTTGCGGGCGGGGTCGAAGGCGCGCCAGAAGTAGTGGTGCACCCGGTCGGTCTCGGTGAAGCAGATCAGCCCCAGGTCCCACGGCTTGCTCGTAAGCAGGTACTCGGCCGCGTCCGCCCGGCGCCGGAGGATGTCCTCCAGGTCGTCGAACAGATAGTCGCTGTCCAGCTCCTTCCCCCGGGGCGTCACGGCGTACATGCCCTCGCCGAAGTTCTGGTCGATCCGGTAGTCGGGCAGCTCGGCGGCCAACTCCCGGGGGTGGGTGAAGGCCCCCGAGCCCGGCGGGGTGAGCCAGCAGGCCACCACGCAGCCCTCCACCTCGGGGGTGGGATAGGTGAGGGGGACGTTCACCGAGATCACCTTGCGGCCCCCCTCCCGCAGGTAGTCGTAAAGGGTGGCCGAGCCGATGTTGGAATGGTTCACCACCCGCGAGCTGCGGAAGTCGTGGCTCTGCCGGTAGCCGCCCTCGGACAGGTCGAAGAAGTTGAACAGGCCGTGCTTGCCCGGGTGCTTGCCGGTCTGGAACGTGGCCCAGGCGGGGGCCGAGATGGGCGGCACGGTGGAGCGCAGCACGCCCCGGGCCCCGTCCCGCATCAGCTTCGCCAGGTTGGGGATGACGCCCTCCGCCGCCAGGGCGTCCAGCACCGTGAATGTGCCCCCGTCCAGGCCGATAAGCAGCGTCTTCGGTCCGTTCATGCAATCCACCTCGCTTGGGGCCCGCCGGAGGTCACCCCCGCCCGAGCAGGTTCCGGGCCAGCCATGTCAGCTCCTTTCGGCACGCCGCCGAAACCAGCGCCAGCACGGCGGGATAGGCGGCCGCGAACGCCACCAGCTCCACCGGGACCGCGGCCCTGGGCAGCGCCCCGGCCAGGGCCGCGCCCAGGCCCCGCGCGCCGGCCAGCGCCACGGCGGCGGCCACGCACGGCATCGCCACCGAGGCCGCCACGCCCCCGATCCGGGCGCCGAACACCCGCACCGCGATCCACAGGTTGACCGGCGCGAAGCCGCACGTCAGCAGGAGCTTCGCCGTCACCAGCGGGATCAGGCCCCCCTGGGCGCTCCACCAATACACTGGGACCGAGACCAGGGCGCGCACAAGGAAGAACTTCGGCAGGATGTCCACCCGCCCCACGGCCCGGTAGAGGGGCGGCGCCACCCCCACCAGGGAGGCCAGCACCCCGGCCGGCGCCAGGATCCGGATCACGTCCACCGCCGGCCGCCAGTGCTCCCCCAGGAGCACCGGCACGACCGGATCGGCGTAGGCCACCGCCGCGACCCCCACGGGCACGCTCACGATCGCCACCAGCCGGATGCACCGCTCCAGCCCCTCGCGGATCCGGTCCGGCTCGTCCTGGAGCCGGCTGTAGGCCGGGAACAGCACCCGCCCCACCGTCTGGGACACGCCGGTGGCCGGAAACAGCGCCAGCGCCACTCCCATGCGGAAGACCCCCGCCCCCGCCGCTCCCAGGAAACGCCCCGCGAAGGCCTGGTCCAGGTTGGCGATCATCCAGCCCAGGATCGCCTCCAGGGAGACCCAGCCCCCGAACCGCATCAGCTGCCGCCACGCGCCGAACCGGGCCGGCCGCTCCGGCCGCCACGGCACCAGCGCCCACAGCGTCCCGGTCCGCAGGGCCGATCCCGCCAGGGTGCCCCACACCAGGGCCCAGACGCCGAGCCCCAGCCCGGCCAGCCCGATCGCCACCACCCCCGGCACGATGCTCGGCAGCAGCTCCAGGGCGAACAGGCGGCGGAAGCGCAGGTCCCGCAGCAGCAGCGCCTCCGGCACCAGCCCCAGGGGCGTGATCAGGAACAGCGCCCCCAGGGACCGCAGCACGGGGACCACCTCCGGGCTCCGGTAGAGGCGCCCGAACAGCGGCGCCGACAGGAAGATCGCCACGAACCAGACCACCCCCACCCCGATCCCGCCCCAAAACACGGCCCCCGTCAGACGGGCGTCCACCTCCCGCCGCTGCACCAGGGCCTGCTTGAGGCCGAGGTCCTGGAACAGGCCGACGAAGGCGACCACCACCATCGCCACCGCCACCAGGCCGAAGTCCGCCGGCGTGAGGATCCGGGCCAGGACGACCGTGAAGACGGTGGGCGCGAACCGGGTCGTCAGCCCGGTGAGGAAGGCCCACCGGGCCCCGGCTGCGAGGGGTCCCGCCACCGGTCACCGGGCCGGGCACGGGTCGCATGGGGGGGATGCGGGTCCGGGACGGGGCGGGCCCGCCGGGCGGGTCACCGGGCGGGGCCTGGGGACGGGGCTCAAACGCGACACAACATGTCATTTTACCTGGAATCGCCGGCTTGAAAAGGGCCCTGAACGGCGAAGGCCCGGGGGTCACCCGGGCCTTCGCGTCTCCAGGCCACCGGCCGTCCGGTCAGTCGTCTTCGTCGTACTGGCCGTCGAAGTCGTTGTCCTTCGGACCGGGGTTGTCCCAGCCGTGGTCGACGCGGCCGGCGTGGCTTCCACGATCCCGGTCGCCCCGGTCACCCTTGCGCTTGGACTGGAAGTCGTGGTCGCGGTCGTAGTCGTCGTCGTCCGCCCAATCCGGGATGCCGTCGTTGTCGATGTCGTCGTCCCACTCGTCGGCGTAGCCGTCGCCGTCGTTGTCCTTGCGGTCCTTGATGCCGTCGTTGTCGACGTCGGGGTCGCAGGCGTCGGGGATGCCGTCGTCGTCGTAGTCCTGGGCCGCCGTGTCGTGGTCACGGCCGCTCGGGTTGGGCGTGGTGATGCAGCGGTCGCACCAGTCGCCCCGGCCGTCGCCGTCGGAGTCGATCTGCCACGGGTTGCGCCAGTTCGGGCAGTTGTCCTTGTCGTTCGGGATGCCGTCGCCGTCGTCGTCGTCGCTCTGGCAGACGTCGCCCACACCGTCGCCGTCCGTGTCCGTCTGGCTGGCGTTGGCCACCCTCACGCAGTTGTCGCAGGCGTTGCCGACGCCGTCACCGTCCTTGTCCTTCTGGTCCGGGTTGGCGGCCAGCGGGCAGTTGTCGCAGGCGGCGCCGGTGCCGTCGCCGTCCCAGTCCTCCTGGAACGGGTTCGCCGCCATGACGCAGTTGTCGCAGGCGTCGCCCACGCCGTCCATGTCGGTGTCGGCCTGGGTGTCGTTGTAGACCAGCGGACAGTTGTCCGTGCCGTCCGGCTCGCCATCGTTGTCGAAGTCGCAGGTCACGCCGTCGATGCAGTCGTCGCAGGCGTCACCCACGCCGTCGTCGTCCAGGTCGGACTGGTCGTTGACGATGAGCGGGCAGTTGTCGCAGGCGTCCCCACTGCCGTCGCCGTCCGTGTCGAGCTGGCTCTTGGTGGCGACGTCGACGTAGTAGAAGTCGCCGTTCGGGACGCTGAAGCAGTTGTCGTCCTCGTCCGAGACCCCGTCGCCGTCGGTGTCGGTGAAGGCGCACTTGGAGTCGTCCTGGCGGTCCACGATCCCGTCGCCGTCGGTGTCCTCCAGTGGGTTGTAGTTGGCCGGGCAACTGTCGCAGGCGTCGCCGATGCCGTCCGCGTCGATGTCCAGCTGGTTGCCCACCCAGGGGATGCCGTCCTGCGCCGGGCCGTTCTTCACGGCCGGGCAGTTGTCCACGTCACCGCAGACGCCGTCCCAGTCCTCGTCGTCCTTCGGATCGTTCGGGCAGACGTCGCAGGCGTCGCCGATGCCGTCGTGGTCGGTGTCGGTCTGGTTGCCCACGCCGGGAACGCCGTCCTCGGCGGGCCCGTTGGCCACGATCGGGCAGTTGTCCACGTCGCCGCAGACGTTGTCGCCGTCCGTGTCGTTGTCGGGATCGTTCGGACAGGTGTCGCAGGCGTCGCCCAGGCCGTCGGTATCGCTGTCGACCTGGCTGCTGTTGGCCACCGTGGGACAGTTGTCGCTGGCGTCGGCCACCCCGTCGCCGTCGGAATCCACGTCGCCATCGCAGACGTCGCCGATGCCGTCGTTGTCCACGTCGACCTGGTTCGGGTTGGCGTCGTACGGGCAGTTGTCCGTGCAGCCGGTGCTGGTGCCACCCTGGCAGACCGGGCCGCTGTCGTCGTTCAGCACACCGTCGCCGTCGATGTCGTCGTCGCAGGCGTCGCCGATCCCGTCGAGGTCCTGGTCGCCCTGGCCGGGATTCGCCACGAACTGGCAGTTGTCGTTGACGTCGAGGATGCCGTCGCCGTCATCGTCGTCGTCGCAGGCGTCGCCCACCAGGTCGCCGTCGGTGTCGGTCTGGTTGCCGACCCCCACGATCGCGGCCTCGTTCACGCCGTTGGCCGTGAACGGGCAGTTGTCCGGGATGGCGTCGGGCACGCCGTCGTTGTCGTCGTCGGAGTCGCAGACGTCGCCCAGCCCGTCGAGGTCGTTGTCCTCCTGGCCCGGGTTGGCCGTGAACACGCAGTTGTCGGAGACGTCCAGGATGCCGTCGTTGTCGTCGTCGTCGTCGCAGACGTCGCCGACGCCGTCCAGGTCGTTGTCCTCCTGGCCCGGGTTGGCCGTGAACACGCAGTTGTCGGAGACGTCCAGGACGTCGTCGTTGTCGTCGTCGTCGTCGCAGGCGTCGCCGAGCCCGTCGAGGTCGTTGTCGGCCTGGGTCGGATTCGCGACGAGCGGGCAGTTGTCGGCGGCGTCGGCGATCCCGTCGCCGTCCGTGTCGGTCACGGTGCCCTCGCAGGCGTCACCCACCCCGTTGTTGTTGGTGTCGGCCTGGGTCGGGTTGGCGGTCGTCGGGCAGTTGTCGCAGGCGTCCCCGATGCCGTCGCCGTCGCCGTCGGTCTGGTTGCCGACCCCGGGAATCCCCGCCTGGGCGGGCCCGTTGGCCGTGTTCGGACAGTTGTCCTGCACGTCGAAGATCGTGTCGCCGTCCGAGTCGGGCGAGGCCGGCACCGGGATCATGGGCAGCGGCTTGTCGTTCAGGAAGGCCCTCAGCCCGTATGGGTTCACCAGGGCCACGGGATCCACGATCACCTCCCACAGGGCGTTCTCGTAGATGTAGTTCGTCGAGCCGATGGTCTCCTGGGTCTGGTAGCAGGCGGCCGGGTTCGGCGTGAACGCCCCCATCGAGCAGTGGGTCTTGTCCTTCGTACTGGGGAAGCCGCCGCCGGAACGCTCGCCCTGGTTCAGGCTGGTCCACATGTAGCGGCCGCTCCAGAGCTGGTCGCCGCTCTCGAAGGTGGCGCCTTCCCCGAACGCGGTGCCGTCGGGACGGAGCACCCGGGAGCTGACGCCCGTCACGTCGCCGCCGCCGTTGAGCGTCTTCTCGTCCAGGTCGATCGTCTGGATGTCGAGGTCGTGGGTCGGGCCGCCGTTGGTGCTGGGGACGTACAGGAAGGTCTGGGTGTAGACCGGGATCTGCGAGTTGGGCCGGCCCGCGAACGTGAGCTCGTAGGCGAACGGCATGACGCAGTTGGCGATGATCCGGCCCAGGCAGTCGCCCACGTTGGGGTCCGTCCCGTCGGTCGAGACGTCGATCTGGAACCGGTTGTAGTCGGTGGCCTGCCCGGCCCCCGTCACGCCGCCCACGTCGCGGCCGTCGAGGACGAGCTTGTAGAGGTAGACCTGCCGGCCGAACAGGGCGTACAACTCCGGGTCGGTCGCCTGGGTCACCAGGTGCCCGGGGTTGGTGGCCATGTCCACGGCCAGGACGGACCAGTCGCGGTCCTTCAGCTGCCACGGCAGGCTGCCCCTGTCGCCCGCGTCGAGGGTGTTGAGGGTGCTGCGGCCCGGATCGCCCGGGTTGATGTCGATGAGGGTGCCGGTGAAGTCGTTGTGCGGGTCGCCGTCGGCGCCCACGTCCGGCACGTCGCCGCCGGCGACGATGTCGTTGTTGACCTCGGCTCCGTCCCCGCCGTAGAGCATGTACTCGAAGAAGGAGTCGGCGTGGGGCAGCGGCCCGTCGGCGAAGTCGTCGGTGCCGCTGGCGGAGTTGACGTCGACGTCGCCGTCGAGCATCCAGATGTAGAAGTCGTCACCCGGCACGTCGAGGGCCGGGTCCACCGCGAAGAAGAACAGGGCGAAGTGGTCGTCGTCGCCCCCGTACAGCGGGTTGATGTCGCGGGCCCGGACCATGCCGGCGAAGTTCACGTCCGGCAGGCGCACCGGGGCCTGGAAGGTGGACGCCGTCGCCGTGCCGCTGGTGGGGTCCACGTAGGTCAGGGGGATCTTCCGCACGGCGATCGCCTCGCCGTACTCCGTTTCGCCGACCTTGATGCCCTTGGTGGAGGTGAACGTGTCGTCCAGCTCCACGTCGAAGGACACGCCCTGGGGGAACTGGGTGCCGCAGCCGGTGCCGTAGTCGATGATGATGCGGAAGTCGTCGGCGCCGCTGCTGGTGCTCAGGGAGAAGTCCAGGCTCTTGCGGTCCCCGGCGATGACGATGCTGTCCTGGGGCGGGCCGGTCGGCTCCAGCAGGCGCCAGGACGCGTTCTCCAGGATGGCGGCGACCGAGAGGCTCTGGAAGACCACGTCCGAGGCCTGCATCCTCGGCGACGAGAACTCGCCGTTGGGGGACGTGGAGTCGGCGATGATGCCGAGGATCTTGACGTCCGTGCCCGGTCCGTCGTTGATGATCACCCGGCCGGCGCTATGGCGGTAGATGTCCGCGGCTGCGGCGTCGTAAAAGCGGACCAGGACCGACTGGATGCAGTTCTGCTGACCCAGCGAGGCGGGCTGCCCCGCGACGATCTGCTTGAACTTGGAGTTGCCGTTGTCGAACGGCGTCAGGTCGATGGGCCCGACGAAGTACTGCTCCCGCAGGACCAGCAGGTCCAGGTCGCCGAAGTTGGCCTGGTAGTGCCCCGCGGTCTCGATGAAGGTGGTGTCGTCCACCCACGGCTGGTCGGGGAACGCCGCGGCCTGCGCGGGCGCACCCGCGAGGGCGGCCACCACGAGCAGTCCCAGGACCGATTTGACGACACTCCGTCCTTCCCAGATCACACCGCCCCCCGACACCTGTTACCCCCCGAGGTCGCTTACGCCAGAGACCTGATCGCGAGCCGGGTCGCCGCCCGGAAGGTCATGCACAATCTCCACGTGCGGCACGGACCCGGTGCCGTCCGGACCCGGGTCTCCCCCCAGGTACCGGTCGTCCGCCACGTTGGAGGTGTCTTGGAACGAGCCGTCCCCTCCGGCGCCGCCCGCCGTCTTCCCGCTGCCGCCGCTGCAGGCGGCGAGCCCCAGGGCCGCCACGCACGCCAGCGCGATCAGCCCCGCCCGCACCGGCCCCGTTCGGCGACACGAATCTCGATTTGAATGCACCGCCTGGATCACGCCGACCCCTCACCCACTTGATTTGGGTATACGCCACCCCACACATCGACAAATACCGGATGCATGCAAGCGGGATACCTCTTCTCCCACGCCGGCCGGAGGCCCGTGGCGGGGTGGATCCGGCAACTGCACGTTATCTGGTCGAAATCGGCCCCCCGGACGGCCCGCCAACGGGGCCGGAATGCCCATTTTCGGAAGGGGTTCGGAGAAACGCGTAGGAAACGCTTCCCCCCAACTGGGCAGTTTTTTTCCCACCCACCCAGGATCGTGCCAGACGGCGCGCGCGGGGCGGGGCGGGCCCGGACTGGGAAAACGTTTGCCCTTTCCATCGCCACATTCCCGGCGCCGGAGATCCGACCCTTCCGCCGGATCCCCGGCAAGGGCCGCCGGACGGGGTCATCCCCACCGCTGTGGCGCCCCGGGACCGATGGGCTACAATGCGGGGCGGGCTCCGGCCCGCGTGCCGTGCCCCGGGCCACCCGCGCCCGGAACCACCGGAGGGCCGTGAACCACCTCGTCTTCATCGTCATGGACAGCTGCCGCCACGACGCCTGCGTGGCGGCCCGCACCCCCAACCTGGACCGCTTGGGGCCCCTGGAGCGGCGTTTCGCGTACGCGAGCTGGACCTCGCCGTCCCACTACACCTTCCTGATGGGGATGATGCCCCACGCGTCGCCCAAGGGGGTTTTCGCCAGCGAGGTGTACAAGAAGGACTTCGCCCAGTGGATCGAGCGCCTGGGGGTGCCCGACCTGAGCTTCAAGACCTTCGTCCCGTTCCTCTCCCTGCCCAAGGTCCTCAAAGGGCTCGGGTACCGGACCGTGGGGCGGGTGAGCCTGCCGGTGCTCAACCCCTTCACCACCTTCTCGACCCACTTCGACGACTACCGGCTGATGGACGACCACAACGACTTCGCGGGCATGATCCGGGACATGGCCTTCCCGGAGGACACCCCCACCTTCCACTTCCTCAACCTGGGCGAGACGCACTACCCCTACATGCTGGCCGGGGATGACCTGCCGGTGCTGCACGGGGTCAACGGGGTGTTCAAGAACCTCGACGACTTCGTGGTCCACCAGGGCGACCACGTGGCCGTGACCGCGGACCAGGCCGCGCGCTTCTTCAACCTGTCCGAGCTGGAGCGGCTGCGCGGCCAGCAGGTGGCCTGCGTCGAGCACGTGGACCGCCTGCTGGGGACTCTGTTCGACAAGGCCCCGGCCAACACCCACGTGGTGGTGACCGCCGACCACGGCGAGCTGTTCGGTGAGGAGGGCTACTTCGGCCACGGCCCCATCCTGCACGACAAGGTCTTCGAGGTCCCCTTCGTGGAGGGGCGGGTGCCCTAGGACGTCGAGTGCCGCGTCAGGGGCCGACCGGGGCGACGAGGGTCTCCAGCGCCTGCGCCAGCTCCCGCCCGATGGCCTCCGGCGTGCACCGGGCGCGGAACGTTGCGTGTCCCGCCCGCCCCAGGGCGGCGCGCCGTTCCGGGTCGTCCGCCAGGGCCGCCAGGGCTTTCGCCAGGGCGTCCGGGTCGCCGGGGGGCACCAGCACGGCGTCGGCGCCGTCGGTGAGCAGCTCGCGGGCCGCGGGGGTGTCGGCCGTGACCACCGGCCGCCCCATCGCCAGGGCGTCGTAGACCTTGCAGGGGATCACCCGCCCGGCCTTGGCCCCGGTGCCGAACACCCCCAGGCAGACGTGGCTCGCCGCCACGGCCTCCAGCAGCGCCGCCCGGTCCACCCAGCGGGGGTCGAAGCGCACGTTGCCCAGGTCCCCGGCCGCCGCCTGCATGGCCGCCAGCTCCTGGCCCCGGCCCAGCATCACGAAGCGGAGACCCCCCCGCCCCGCCAGGCGCCGGGCCGCCTCCAGGATCGTCGGGACCCCGTGCAGGGCGATGTAGGTGCCGAAGTAGAGCACCGTGACCGGCCCGTCCGCCGGGGGCTCCGGCGGCGCTTCCGGCACCCCCGCCGGGTCGGCCCCAACCCGCACCCGGACGAGCCTTTCCGGGGCCGCCCCGTAAGCCTCGGCGAGGTGGCGGCCGTGGGCGTCGGTGTCGATCAGCACCCGGTCCGCCAGGCGGAAGGCGGTCCGGTCGAGCCACGCCAGCAGCCGGGCCTTGAGGGTTCCGGGGGACACCAGGCCCCGGTCCGTGACCACCGTGTCGTGCAGGGAGATGAGGGCGTTGAGGACCACAGGGCGGGGCCGGAACAAGCCCAGGGCCTTCGCCAGCAGCAGGTCCAGGTGGCCCACGTAGCCCACCACGAGCACGTCGTAGTCCGGCAGCCGGGCGAAGCGGACCGCCAGGCGGCCCCACGCCGCCGCCAGCCGCAGGGCCCGGACCACGGCCCGCCCCCCGCCCACCCCCGCCATCTTGTCGGCGGCGTCCTCCCAGACCCGGACGTGGCAGGGGATCACGGTGCAGCCGGCGGCCTCGAGGCCTGCCAGCAGCACCCGGTTCATGGGATAGCCTTCCTGGTCGGAGTAGGTGCCGAAGTAGCAGATGCGCACGGGGCCCGGTCCGGGGGACGGCCGGCGCCGCCCCTCCCCGCGGGCGGCCCCGTCAGCCGTAGCGCGGCACCGACGGGTCCACCGAGAGGGACCAGGCGTCGATGCCGCCGGCCAGATTGTACACGTTCTCGAAACCCCGGGCGCGCAGGAAGGCGGCGGCCTGGAAGCTGCGCGCCCCGTGGTGGCAGACCACCACGATCTCCCGTTCCGGGTCCAGCTCCGCCAGCCGGCCCGGTAGCTGCCCCAGGGGGATGTGCACGCTCCCGTCGATGGCGCAGAAGTGGACCTCCGCCGGTTCGCGCACGTCCAGCAGCATCAGCTCCCGACCCGCGTCCAGGTGCGCCTTCACCTCGTGGCAGCTCCAGTTGATGTCCATCGTCCTCGCCTCTCGCCTCCCGTGCGTGCGGCCCGGCGAATGCCGCCGGGGCCTTGCGGGCCGTCAGGCCACGAGCCAGGCCATGTGCCGCAGCTCGGGCAGGATCAGCTCCTCCATGGCCAGGCGCACCGCCGCGTGGGAGCCGGGCACCGAGACCAGCACGCAGCCCCCCGCCACCCCGGCCACCGCCCGGCTCATCATGGCCGCCGAGCCGATCTCCCGGTAGCTCAGTGCCCTAAACAGCTCGCCGAAGCCGTCGATCCGCTTCTCCAGCAGCCCCGTGACCACCTCGTAGGTGGAGTCCCGGCGGGAGATGCCGGTGCCGCCGTTGAGGATCACCACCTGGGTGCGCCCGTCCGCCAGGGCCTCGTCCAGGGCCGCCCGGATCCGCTCCGGGTCGTCCGGCACGACCCGGTAGTCCAGGACGGTGTGGCCGTCCTTGGCCAGCAGGTCGCGGATCAGCCGGCCGCTGGTGTCGTCGTCCGGGGTGCGGGTGTCCGAGCAGGTGATCACCCGCGCGGCGACGGGGGCCTTGGCCCGGGCCTTGTGTTCCTCGTGTCCCATGGGGCGCTCCGTTGGGCCGGGCGCCGGGGGGGCGGGCATGCCCCTCCGGGGCCCGGTTTCGCAGTATAGTGGGCCCCGGAAACGCCGGGCAACGACCGCCGGGGGACGCGGCTCGGGCGACCCGCCCCCCACCACCCCCCATCCGCCACCCGCAGGAGGAACCATGCCAGCCAGCGATGCCCCCGCCGCCGGGATCACCTGGGACCTGGGCGACCTGTACGACCGCCCCGACGACCCCCGCATCGAGCGCGACCTGGGCGACCTGAAGCAGCGCGCCGTCGCCTTCGAGCGCCGCTTCCGGGGCACGGTGGCGGGCGAGGAGCGCTCCGCCGGGGCGCTCCACGCCGCCCTGGCGGAGATCGAGGCGATCTACGAGGGCCTGGTGGCGGTGCTGGCCTACGCCGGCCTGGCCTTCGCCGCCGACACCCGCCCCCCGGCCCACGGCGCCCTGCTGGCGCGGGCCCGGGAGGCCGCCACCGACATCCGCGCCCACCTGATGTTCCTGGAGCTGGAGTGGGCCGCCCTGCCCGACGAGGCGGCCGCGGCCCTGCTCAAGGACGAGGCCCTGGACCCCTACCGCCACCACTTGGTGCGAGAGCGGGACTTCGCCCCCCACCGCCGCCCGGAGGGCGAGGAGCGGATCCTGGAGCTGAAGGCCAACACCGGCCACCGGGCCTTCTCCCGCCTGTTCGACCAGACGATGTCGCGCCTCCGGGTGGCGGTGGCCGGCGAGGACCGGACCCTGTCGGAGGAGGAGGCCCTGGCCCGCCTCCACGACCCCGACCGGGGGGTGCGCCGGGTCGCGTCCGAGGGGCTCACCGGGGCCCTGGCGGCCCAGGAGCCGCTCCTGGCCTTCATCCTCAACACGGTGCTGGCCGACCATGCCGACGACGACCGCATCCGCGGCTTCGCCCACCCCATGGCCTCCCGAAACCTGGACAACGAGATCTCCCAGGAGGCCGTGGACGCCCTGATGGACGCCTGCGACCGGGCGGCCCCCATGGTCCACGACTACTACCGCCTGAAGGGGGCGCTGCTGGGCCTTTCGCCCCTGTACGACTACGACCGCTTCGCCCCCGTGGGGGAGGTGGGCACGATCCCCTTCGACGAGGCCCGCCGCACGGTGGTGGAGAGTTTTTCGGCCTTCGCCCCCCGCATGGGGGAGATCGTCCACGCCTTCTTCGAGCACCGCTGGATCGACGCCGAGCCCCGGGAGGGCAAGCAGGGCGGCGCGTTCGCCCACCCGGTGGTGCCCTCCAAGCACCCCTACGTGCTGCTGAACTACCTGGGCCGGCCCCGGGACGTGATGACCCTGGCCCACGAGCTGGGCCACGGCGTGCACCAGTGGCTGGCGCGGGACCGGGGCTACCTGGGGGCCTCGACGCCCCTCACCATGGCCGAGACCGCCAGCGTGTTCGGCGAGATGCTGGTGTTCCAGACCCTCAAGGGCCGCGACCTGGGGCCCGGCGTGCTGCTGCCGCTCTTGTGCGGCAAGCTGGAGGACATCTTCTCCACCGTGTTCCGGCAGGTGGCCCTCACCCGCTTCGAGCAGGCGGCCCACGAGGCCCGCCGGGCCGAGGGCGAGCTGTCGGCCGAGCGCCTGGGGGAGATGTGGCTGGCGGCCAACCGCCCCATGTTCGGCGACGCGCTCACCCTCACCGACGGCTACGCCCGCTGGTGGAGCTACATCCCCCATTTCATCCACACGCCGTTCTACTGCTACGCGTACGCCTTCGGGGAGCTGCTGACGCTGTCCCTGTTCGCCCGCCACCTGGAGGAGGGCCCGGCCTTCGCGCCCCGCTACCTGGCGCTGCTGGCGGCGGGGGGCACGGACCGGCCCGAGGCGTTGCTGAAGCGCGCGGGGGTGGACCTGACCGCGCCCGGCTTTTGGGACGGCGGCCTTCAGGTCGTCGCGGACTGGGTCAGGGAAGCCCGGCGGCTGGCGGAGGCGTCAGGGGCAGGAACAGGCTGAACTCGGCCCCGCCCCCCGGGGCGTTGGAGGCCAGCAGGGTGCCGCCGTGGGCCCGCACGATGCGGTAGGCGGTGGCCAGGGCCAGGCCCCGGCCCCGCTCCCGGGTGGTGAAGAAGGGGGTGAAGAGCTTGGAGAGCAGCTCCTCGGGCACCCCCCGCCCGGTGTCCCGCACCGACACCCGCACCCCGTCCACCGCCCGCCCCTCGACCGGGTGGGCGCACGCCTCCGTGCGCACCTGGATGGAGCCGCCGGTGGGCAGGGCGTCCATGGCGTTCTTGAGCAGATGCCCCAGGGCGGCGCCCAGCTTGTCGGCGTCCAGCGCAAGGGACGCCCCGGCGCTCAGGGTCGTCTCCACCTGAATCCCGAACTCGGCGCAGCGCCCGCGCACCCGCTCCACGCACGCCTCCACCAGGGGGTCCACCGGCTGGCGGGCGAGGGCCACGTCCTGGCTGCGGGACAGGGCGATCATCTCCTGCAGGAAGGCCTCCAGGCGCTCCGCCTCGTTGACGATCACCTGCAGGTAGGTCCGCCGCTGGGTCTCGCTGGCGTCGCCGGCGAGCATGCGCTGGGCCAGGTTCTCGATGGGGGTGAGGGGGATGCGGATCTGTTGGGCGACCCCCTCGGCCATGCGCCCCACGGCCGCCAGGGTCTCCCGCTGGACGAGCCGGTCGCGGGTGCGCTTCAGGTCCTCCACGGTGGCGGTCAGCTCGTCGCACACCTGGGCGTTGCGGATCGCCACGGCCACTTGGTTGGCGAGGGACTGGAGCAGGGCCTGGTCGTCGTGGGTCAGGCGCCCCGCGTCGCCGGGCGCGGCCTCCCGGTCGAACACGGAGATGGTGCCGATGGAGCGGCCCTGGTAGACGACGGGCACGCACAGGTAGTTGCTCGCCACGCCGTCGGGCAGGTCGCGCGCCCTGGGGCCGCTGTCGCCGGCGTGGATCAGGTAGTGCTGCTGCTTGAGGGCCGCCAGGCCAGGGATGCCCTCCCCCAGGTAGAGCGGCCGGAGCTCCTCGTCGGGGAGGTGCTCCCCGGCGGTGACTTCGGCCACCAGTTGCTGGCGCTCCTCGTCCCACAGGCGCAGCACGCCGCCCCGAGTCTGGGTCAGCTCCCGGCTCTTCTCCAGGACCATCTCCAGGAGCGGGTCCAGGTGCAGGGTGGAGACCAGGGCCTGACCCACACCATTGATGATGCGCAGCTGCTTGAGCTGCTTGCGGGTGTCCTCGTGCAGCTGGGCGGTGCGGATGATGCCGCCCAGGTGCATGCCGATCGTCTCCAGCAGGCGGACCTGGTGGGGGAGGTACTCCCGCACCTGGCGCGACTGCACGTTGATCACGCCGATCAGGCGCTGCTCCAGGCGGATGGGAGCTGCCAGGATGGAGCGGAAGCCCGCGTCGCCCATTGCCTCGACCGCCTTGAAGCGGGGGTCCAGGGCGGTGTCCTCGATGGGCAGGGGGATGCGCTCGCGCCGCACCCAGCCCGTGACCCCCTCCCCGGCCCCCAGGGTCACCCGCCCCACCGCGTCGGCGTTCAGGCCGTGGGTGGCGGCCAGGACCAGGCGGCCGCCCAGGTCCTCGGCCTCCAGGTAGATGGAGCAGGCGTCCGAGCGCAGGTGGAAGGCCACCACCTTGACGATGGCCGACAGGCGCTCGTGCAGGCTGAGGCCGGAACTGTCCGAGATCCGGTGGATCGTGTTGAGGACTTCGAGGTCGTGGCGGGGGGCGGCCTCGGCGGCCGGCTCGGCGCCGGCGGCTGCACCCCAGGCCGCCGCGGCGGCCGCGGCGGCGGCGTCCCCCTCGTCGCTGGTCCGGTTCAGTTCGCTCATGGGGCCGTTCGGGTCGCCTCAACGCTACCCAACGCGGGCCATTTTGACAAGGACCGCCCGCCCCGGCGGCCCGGAACGCGAACGGCCGGCACCCCGCCTGGGGGGCGTGCCGGCCGTGGCGGGGCCCTTCGGGGCCGCGGCTAGAGGGACTTGTGGCTGCCGTCGCAGAACGGCCGGTTGCCGGAGTTGCCGCAGGCGCAGATCGCCACCTGCCTGTCCTCCGGGATCTCCACCACCAGCGGGCTGATCCCGGTGCCCCGGTGGGACCCGTCGCAGTGCGGCAGGCTCCGGGAATGGCCGCAGGCGCAGTAGGCCTTGCGGCCCTTGCTCTCCTGCACGACGTAGGGTTTCTTGCGCATGGGTCGCCTCCCCACCCGGAGGGGCCGCGCGAGGCCCCCCGAGATTACTGCTGGATCGCCTCGATCTCCAGGTTGATGTCCACCTCGTCGCCGATCAGCAGTCCGCCGGTGTCGAGGACCTTGTTGAAGTCCATGCCGTAGTCCTTGCGGTTGATCCGGGCATGGGCCGTCAGGCCGGCGCGGGTCTTGCCCCAGGGATCGGGACCGGCCCCCAGGAACTTGGTCTTGAAGGTCACCGGCTTCGTCACGCCCCTCAAGGTGAAGTCGCCGGTGATCTCGGTGCCGTCCGGGCCCTGCTTGAACGACTTGCCCGTAAACGTCATGGTCGGGTACTTGGCGACATCGAAGAAGTCCGGGCTCTTCAGGTGCCCGTCGCGCTTCTCGTGGCGGGTGTCCACCGAGGCCGTCTGGATGACGCCCTTGGCGGCGGTCACCTGGCCCGTCTTGGGGTCCAGGGTGACGGCCCCGTCGAAGGCGCCGAAGCGGCCGTTCAGGTTCGAGAACATGTGGCGCACGGAGAACCCGACGTTGGTGTGGTCGGGGTCGATCTTGAACGTCCCCGGCTCGGCCGAGGCGACGGACGCCAGGGCCAGGACGGCCATCGCGGTGACGACGGCGGTGGATACGCGTTTCATCCCTTCCTCCTTGTGACGGTTTGCGGCGGTGTCTTGCGTCTGGGGTGCTTGCGGGACCCGGCCCGGCGCGCCGCGAGGTGCTCCCGCAGGCGGGTCAGCAGCCGGACGAGGTCCTCCTTCTCGGGCCGGGTGAAGCAGCTGCCCACGAGCTGCCCCACCAGATCCAGATGGGCCGGAAGCAGGGCGTCCAGGGCGGCCTGGCCGGCGGGGGTGATGCGCACGCGCAGGGCGCGGGCGTCCTCGGGGCACGGGCGGCAGGCGACCAGGCCCCGGGCCTCCAGCCCCCGCACCACCCCCACCATGCCGGCCCGCGACACCAGCATGCGGCGCGCGATCTGGGCGATGGTGAGGCCGTCCGCGAGGTCCTCCACGGCCACCAGCACGTTCACCTGGGCCTCGCTCAGGCCGTGGCGGCGGACGTTGGCGCCCAGCTCCACCTGCAGGAAGTGGCCGGCCCGCACGATGCTCAGCACGGCCTCGGAGTCGATGCCCGCCACCGGGATCAGGTCGCGGAAGAAGGCCCTCTCCTCCCGGACGGCGTCCCGGATGTCTTCCCGAATGTCTTCCCGAATCTCGCGGGGGGGTGTGTCGGCGGTGATGTCGGCGGTGATGTCGGCGGTGATGTCGGCGGTGATGTCGGCGGTGATGTCGGCGGTGATGTCGGCGGTGATGTCGGCGGTGGTCAAAT
>Ga0210123_1000097_pt1 | contig 55781 bp, 41 predicted proteins | sample Muzzi_PWB_D2_FD_185535 | JGI IMG/M metagenome (GOLD analysis project Ga0210123, IMG submission 185535) | Wetland microbial communities from San Francisco Bay, California, USA, that impact long-term carbon sequestration - Muzzi_PWB_D2 (SPAdes) | ecosystem: Environmental > Aquatic > Marine >... | reverse complement strand
GAGTCCCTTTTTCATCATCATCAAGGGCGCCGAACGGACATTCCTCAGTACAACGTTTACACTGCGTACATCTCTGCATGAAAAATTCAGGATACGTGGCGTCGCCTGATCGCGGATGCACAGAGACACCACGGTCGACGGATTCAATACACTGAATCGCCTTCAGTGCAGCACCAGTTGCATCATCCACGGCCTCTTCCATGGTCTCTGCTTTTCTGACACCACCACAGGTATAAACACCGGTCCGACGCGTTTCGTATGGGAAGCAGATAAAGTGGGAATCGGCATAACCATCGAAAAGATCAAGGTCGTTAAATCCGGGTCCCTGCCGATAGGCAAGGTTGACGCTTTTTTCATGGAGGGTGGCCGGTTCCATACCGGCGGCCAGGACTACCATGTCAACCTGAAGATTGATATTCTCACCAAGCAGGGTATCTTCCACGGACACCGCAAGACCGTTGCCATTTTCTTCAACCTGCATGACATTGCCCTTGGTCATGAAAATACCGTCATTGTTCTGCGCGGCTTTATAAAAAAGCTCCATATGCCCCGGCGTTCTCATATGCTGATACAGAACATAAGCCTTCCCGTCTGCATTGTCTTCGCAGACATACTGTGCCTGCTTCAGAGCAACCATCGAGGTAACCGAGTTGCAGTACGGAAAATCTTTGTCGTTATCCTTACCGCCCGGACTCTGGATGAACGCTACATTGGCCGGAACCTTGCCTTCCTTGGCCAATTTTTCAAATTCGGCATTAGTAACAACATTTTTAACCTTTCCGTAGCCGAGGTGCTCATACTGTGAAACATCGGCAGGTTTCCAGCCGGTTGCCAGAACAACTGCACCGACCTTTACTGCGTCCGGGTTAATGGTAGTATATTTTTTCAGCCCGACGTTGGGATCTTCCAACTCACCTTTTTCGATCTTTTCCTGCTCTTCAACGGTTACCTTGGCAGGAGCGTCCCATTCGACCTTCGTTCCTGTGGCTTTAAAGCTGATGCCGAAATCGCCTGGCGCACCGGTGATACGGGCAACTTCCACGCCTGTTTTTACGGTGATTCGATTATCTCCTTCCACCTCGGCAATGAGGCTTTGGATTGGGTTTTCCTCCAGCTCCGTCCACGGCGCTTTGGTTGGGAAGCTCTTTCTCCAGCCTACTGCTTTTCCGCCAAGATTTTCTTCTTTTTCAACAATAATAACATCGTATCCCGCAAGCGCTGCTTCTTTTGCGGCAGTAAGCCCGGCAAGTCCACCACCCATAACCAGGATAGTTTTATTGATCACTTCCAACTGATAGGGATCGGGAAGATCGGTTTTCTTTGCGCGAGTGCACGCCATTCGCATATAATCAGAGGCTGTTTCCTGCAAAAACTCTGCAGCTTCGCTATGGGGTTCTTCCCCTTCTGCCGGTTTCACCTCTGACCAGACTACCTGCTCACGCAGATTTGCCCGAACAGTAATCTTATCTTTGCCAAAATCAAATTCCTGAGTCATCACCCTGGGGGAACAGGCACCAACGACTATGGTATTAACCCCTTCAGCGATATCCTTTTCTATAAGGCTGCGACCTGCAGCACCACAGAGGCAATCAAATGTCTTGCACTCCATGGACATCTCTCCGGTCACAATCCCATTGAGTGCCTCGAGGTCGAGAGCATCACCAATGCCACAACCAGCACAAATATAGGCGCAATATTTCTTATCCATCGATTCTTACCTCCTGGAAACCTGAATTGCCTTTAAGGCAGCTGCAGTTGAAGATTGAGTACAGGTAACAACATCCGCTGCTTTTTTGGCACAACCTGCTGCGATCATGGCCTTATCAATATCGGAAATGACAAAGCCGCTTGTATCCATCTGCAGATCGGTTGGTGCACCTTGCAGGGCAAGTGATGGCTGCATACCGGTGGCCAGAACAGCCATGTCGACTTTCTGAGTAATTTTCTCAGCAGTGACGGCGTTTTCCGCAACTACAGAAACCCCGCCATCGGCGTCCGGAATGATATCGGCAACCTTTCCCTTAATGAAGGTAGCATTTTCATCAGCCATGCGTACCTCACGGAATTTTTCATATTTCCCGGGAGTTCTCAGGTCTATGTAAAAGACATATATTTTGGCGTCGGGATATTGTTCACGCACGTAGCTCATTTGCTTAAAAGTGGCCATGCAACAGATATGAGAACAATATTCGAGATGATTCTCATCTCTTGATCCGGCACATTGGACAAAGGCAATGGATTCGATCTCTTTCTCGTCGCCGGGTCTGACAATCTTGCCACCGGTCGGGCCGTTCGGCGCAGCCATACGTTCGATCATCATATTGGTAACAATAGCCTTGGATTGACCGTACTTGAGATTTTCCATCTTCGTTGGATCGTAGGGAGTCCAACCGGTCGCCCAGACAATCGAGGCGACATTGATAGTAAAAGTCTCAGGTTGCATCTCCAGATCAACGGCATCATACTTACAGGCTGCTTTCACCGCTTCAACTCCGGCTCCACTCAGTGCAGCCTTATTGATCACATACCTTCTCGGAAAAGCCATTTCATGCGGCAGATAGGCTGCTTTGGATTTGTTCATGCCGAAATTGAATTCATTGTCAATCTCATCGGGACAAGCCCCTGCACAGTCGCCACAGGCGGTACAGTTACTGTTCACATAACGCGGTGCAGTTTCGAGGGTAACCTCATAATTGCCAGCGGAACCGGTAACGGATTTCACGGTGGTCATCGTGTAGGTCCTGATCTTCCGGTTATCTCTTACGCGGCGGAAGTTTATCTCCAGGCCACAACTTGGTGGACACAACTTAGGAAAATATTGATTCAACTGCGCCACACGCCCGCCGAAAGAAGCGCTCTTCTCGATGAGAAATACATCATTTCCGACTTCAGCGGTTTCCAGCGCAGCAGTCAACCCGCTGATGCCTCCGCCTACGACCAATACTGCACCAGAGGTGCCTTGCTCGTCAGTCATACCTAACCTCCATAATTGCTCTTAAAATATTTTACTATTGCCATATATCGCAAATACCTGTTCTACAAGAACAGACAAAATACATGACAACTATTGAACACAGAAGTATCAAATGGAAAAACCTTTGCAGAACTTTTTAGCTTATGTTGAAAAGAGTTGCAAGACTCTCTTGCCAAGATAAGCCAACCCCGCTGACAAGAGGCGGGATACGTTCCATCATAAATAACCCCAAACAGCAAAAAATCTCCAGGAGTCTAAGACTCCTGGAGATTTAATTTCACATCAGATCAACAACATTCCCAGCTATTACAGCCAAGGATCAGTTGAGAAGATGTTCAGGCATTCAACCTTCTCGCACTTCCATTCCTGGGTCTCAGGGTTGAAGGTGGAGTTAACGAAGCACTTCCAGTTTTCGTCGTCACAGGTTGGGTAATCAGATCTGTAATAGAATCCGGGATATCGGGATTCTTTCCGGAACTCGATGTGGCGAATATGAGTTTCAACACACCAGATACGATGGTAGTTCTCCCAGCAACGAAGCAGTTCATGCAGATCGCCGGCAGCCATCTTCTCAGCGTCTTCGCGAAGGAGACGGAGGAGATCCAGACAGATGTTGAGGAGCTTGCCTGAAGTCATGTAGTAGGTCGCAACACCACCACCGTATTCGTCGGTGGCTTTCATGAGACGCATCATCAGACCTGCAGGCTTGCAGTAGTTGGGATTAACATCAGCAGCGGTGGAAGCGTCCTTGAACTCTTCGTAGAGTTTAACCGGTGCATAAATCTCGTCGGCGATTTCCTGAGCAGTCTGCTTCAGTTCAGGTTTGAAGTCGTTGTCGCGACAGAATTTAACCATCTGCTTGGCAGCGATACGACCCTCTGCATGGGAACCGGAAGAGAACTTATGACCGGAAGCACCAACACCATCACCAGCAGTGAAGAGACCGTCAACTGTGGTCATACGATTGTAGCCCCACTTGTACTTGTGCGAGCGGGACTCGTTGGCGACATCGGGTACCCAGTCTTCGTTCGGGCCGGAGGTCCAGATACCGCAGCAGCCGGAGTGAGAACCGAGCATGTATGGTTCGGTCGGCATAATCTCGGAACCAACTTTCTCAGGCTCTACGTTGGCACCGGCCCAGAGACCAGCCTGACCAACTGACATATCGAGAAAATCTTCCCAGGCTTCAGACTCGAGGTGTTTCCAGAACTTCTTCAGGGACTTTTCGTCCATACCTTTTTCTTTACGATCATCAAGGAAGGCGTTGAGGGCAACGTCGGTAGCCATGTAGATCGGACCACGACCGGCTCTCAGCTCATTGATCATCAAGTGGTTACGCAGACAGGTAGGAGTAACCGGAGACGCACCATAAGGCATGAATTTCTCGAGCTCTTCTTTTACTGAATCGCTGTTTGCATAGAACTCACCAAGACCGTTCTGTACTTTGGCTTTGAACAGGAGGAACCAGGCACCGACAGGACCGTAACCATCTTTGAAACGGGCTGGGGTGAAACGATTTTCCATCATGGTCAGGGTAGCACCAACCTGAGCACACATGGTGTAGGTGGAGCCGGCATTCCATACAGGATACCAGGCACGGCCTTTACCTTCACCAGTAGAACGCGGACGGAAAATATTAACCGCGCCACCACAGGCAACCAGGGCTGCTTTGGTGCGGAAGACATGCACTTTGTTCTCACGGGTGGAGAAACCAGCAGCACCAGCGATCTGATTGGGCTTGTTCTTGTCGAGGAGCAGCTTAACGATGAACACACGCTCCATGATATTGTCTGCACCAAGAGCGGTAGCTGCGGGCTCTGCAACAATACACTTATAGGACTCACCATTGATCATGATCTGCCATTTACCGGTACGTACCGGCTGACCGCCTTCACGCAGGGTCGGTGCAGGCTTGGCGCCATCAAGGTTTTCGCCGTCTGCATCTTTTTTCCAGACGGGGAGTCCCCATTCCTCAAAAAGCTTAACAGACTCATCAACGTGACGGCCACAGTCATAAATAAGATCCTCACGAACAACACCCATCAGGTCGTTACGGACCATCTTGACATAGCTCTCGATCGGGTTCTCGCCGATGTAGGTGTTGATTGCGGACAGACCCTGAGCAACAGCACCGGAACGCTCCAGAGAGGCCTTATCAACGAGAATAATCTTCATATCATCCGGAGCCCACTTCTTGATCTCAAAAGCGGCGCCACACGCAGCCATACCACCACCGATGATGAGGATGTCAACATCGTGCTCAACTACCTCTGGGTTCACTACTGTTTTGAGCTCACCTTTTGGTTTATTTGGTAATGCCATTTCAAATCTCCTTAAAATAAAGATTTTGTAGTTAAAAAGTTTCTAACTTAGCTTATAACTTAGGGGTAGCAAGTTCAGTCTCGAGGGCCAGACATTCGTCATCGAGATTGGCACCTTTCGTACCGGCATAAGCATTGGCAGCACCTTCAGCGGTAGTGCGGATTGGAAACTTGAAACGCTTCATGTTACCATTACGGAATTTAACGGTCCACATAATGGAATCGGAAGATCTCATTGGATGAACCTGGCCGCCCATGGGTACGAAGTCGTCATAACCGCGAACAAAGATTGCGCCCTGGGGACAAATCTTCACGCAGGAATAACACTCCCAGCATGCATCAGGCTCTTGATTGTACGCCTTCATCTCCTCAACGTTCAAAACCATCAAATCGTTGGGACAGATGTACATGCACGCAGTTTTATCTCCACCTTTGCAGCCATCACATTTGGCAGGATCTACATAACTTGGCATTCAACTACCTCCTCAGTTTTGTATTAACTGTTGTGGCCCTGAACAGACAGAGCCCACTTAAACTATATACAACAAAAATCCCTCAATCACCCACAGTCAGGATCACGGCGGGTAACCAAGTAACACTACAAATAAAATCACCTGAACCTGCAATTGCACATATGTCTTTTACTGAATGACTACTCATTTTTCTAGAGAACTTTTTATATTAGGTTGCCCGATAATTGTCAAGAAAATTCAACACCCAGCTGATTATGTCTAATTGTAGTCATTGCGCGCAATAACCTCACGAGGCTTTGCCCCGTCAGCCGGCCCGACAAGTCCCTCTTTCTCCATCATCTCAATCATTCTCGCCGCTCTGTTATATCCCACCCGCAGCCTTCTCTGGACCATGGAAATTGAGGCCTGCCCGGCTTCAGCGACCAGGGCAACCGCTTCGTCATACCGTTCGTCAAAATCGTCATCCCCGTCGGATTCGGTACCGGTCTGCTCTTTCTCGATTTCCTCCATCACTGCCTCATCGTAGCTGGAACTCCCCTGCTGTTTCCAGAAATCGACGATATCAGCTGTCTCCTTCTCGGAAATGTATGCTCCATGAATTCGTTTGAGGTTGGCGGTGCCCGGCGCAAGAAACAGCATATCACCCGCGCCGAGAAGATGTTCCGCTCCCGATGCGTCAAGGATGGTTCGCGAATCAATTTTCGACGATACCTTAAAGGAGATTCTGGTCGGGAAATTGGCTTTGATCAACCCGGTCAGGACATCGACGGATGGTCTCTGGGTGGCAAGGATCATATGAATACCTGCCGCTCTGGCCATCTGAGCCAGGCGGGCGATCGCCGCCTCAACATCCTTTGAAGCGACCATCATCAGATCAGCCAACTCATCGACGATCACCACTATATAGGGAAGTTTTTCTGTGTTGGTTTCATTGTAAGAATCAAAGCTTTTTACCCGGGCCTCTTCCAGAAGACGATAGCGCCTCTCCATCTCCCTGACCGCCCAATTCAGAGCTCTTGAGGCAAGTTTTGGATCAACCACGACCGGATGCAGCAGATGGGGAATACCTTCATATCCTGAGAGTTCGATACGCTTGGGATCAACCATGAGAAAGCGGACTTCCTGCGGCGTTGCATTGTATAAGATAGAGGCAATGATCGTGTTAATGCCCACGCTTTTGCCGGCACCGGTGGCCCCGGCTATGAGCAGATGCGGCATTTTAGCAAGATTGGCCATCGCCAGATTGCCGACGACATCAAGCCCCAGGGCAATGGTCAGCTTATGGGAGTTGGCCCTATATTTTTCCGCGCCAAGAAGCTCGCGAATGTAGACAATTTGCCTTATTTCATTTGGTATTTCTATCCCGAGGGCCGCTTTGCCCGGAACCGAACCGACCACCCGCACCGACTGTGCTTTTAGCCCCAGCGCAAGATCGTCGGCGAGCCCGGCTATTTTGTTGATTTTTACCCCGGGAGCCGGGGCGTATTCGTAGGTGGTCACCACCGGGCCAGGTGAGATGCCGACCACCTTGCCGGAAACCCCAAAGTTCTTTAACTTCTGCTCAAGCTGCTTGGAGAGTTTATAGTATACTTCATTATCAACCTTTTCCTGCACCTGATCACTTTTGCTGAGCAAGGTGAGCGGCGGCAGCTTCCAGTCTCCCCGGGCAATAGGCTTAGCGGCAAATTCGTCTTCGGCGTCGGCGGCTTTGGCTGTCCGTGCCGGTTCCTTTACCACCGGAACCGTTATCGTCTGCAGAACCTGCGGACCAAGCAGTGGTTTGTCCTGGACTTCGATGTTCGTCACTGCCGATCCTTTCGTCCGCAGCGGCTTTTTCTCCTTTGATGTATCAGGGTTACGTTTGAAAAGTACCGAGACCTTTTTTAAGAACCGCCACAGGGCGGCCATAACCTGATAGGGAGAGAACTGGGTTGCAAGCATTAACGAAATCAAAAACACCATGACAAAAGCAAGCACGGTTCCGCCATGGCCGACCACGCTATCCAACAGGGTAAAACCGGTTTTTCCCAAAAATCCTCCTGCCTCAAGATAATCGGAGTTTTTGATGGTCAGTGAAGAGAGCAGGCCGCAGAACGAGATGACTGCGCCGGTCAAGCCGGCTATCATCTGGGGAAGGCGCTGGAAGGACATCCTCGGGCTGAAAAAGAGGAAGGACGACAGGAGCAAAAGGGCAGGAAACAGATAGGCGCCCCAGCCGATGAACCCAAAGAGCACCTTGGCAATCAAAATACCGATTTCGCCGCACCAGTTCCCTTTAATTTTCAGCGAGAATGAAAAAAGACTGAGATAGAGGAAAAGGGAAATAAAGATACCGAGGACCGCCAGAGCCTCCTGTTTAAGTCCCGGCTTGGATCTTTCATTTTTTTGTGCCATGTAACAGAGTCACTCCTGATTTAGCGTGTGTTATGCATGTTCCGGCCAAAAGATGTACCCGGTATTCACCAGAATTGCAAGGAGTGGCTAATCGGCTGGAAATCACCTCTCTAAAAGGACTGATCGTACGGCGTCCAGCACCCCGTTGACAAATTTGGGAGATTCCTCCCCAGCAAAGCGCTTGGCAATCTCAACAGCTTCATTGATTGCCACCTGCGGGGGCACATCATCCATTTCGAGCATTTCAAAGACGGCAATACGCAGCAGATTTCTATCGGTGGCCGCGATACGTACCAGACGCCAGTTGCTTGCCGCGTCGGCTATCAATCGATCAATCCGTTCGAGATTATCGGTAATTCCCTGCAGGAGTGCCAGCGCATAGGTCCGGGCTTTTTTATTGACCTGAAAGAGAGCACAAAACAAATCAAATCGCTCTGCCAGGTCATAGCCAAAGCGTTGATCGGGACCAATGGTGAAATCTTCCTGATAGAGGAACTGGAGTGCAGCCTCCCGTGAATTCCGGCGTGTACCCATAGTGTTTGGACCAATAAATAGAAAAACAAAAGGGGCAGATACAAACAGGTTGCCCCCATTCCCTGCCCCCAACTTCAAGGTGGCTGCGTTGCCCGCCTTGACTCAAATTGTAACCTTCATCTCAATGCAGCAACTCGATCACATTGGCCATCTCTATGGCGGCAACCGCAACATCGGCGCCTTTATTGCCAGCCTTTGTCCCGCTTCGTTCTATGGCCTGTTCGATGGTTTCCGTGGTCAGAACGCCAAACAGGACCGGCACTCCGGTCTCCATACTGGCCTGCGCCGTCCCCTTGGAAACCTCGTTGACGACAACATCGAAATGGGGAGTAGCCCCTCGAATGACCACCCCCAGAACAATCACCGCGTCATATTTCTGGGCACCGGCCAATCTTTTGGCAATGAGTGGAATCTCAAAAGCTCCCGGCACCCTCACCACATCGATATCGTCATCGGCAGCACCGGAGCGAACCAGGCTGTCAAGAGCACCCTCCAGCAGCCGCTCACTGAGGAAGGAATTGAACCTCGCCACAACAATAGCAAATTTCTTGCCTTCCGCCCTGAGATTTCCTTCAATATACTTTGCCATAGTCTCACCTGAAAATTGTTATTTTGTGCAAGCTATCCCTGCTCATCAATCGTTTACGGCCATCAGGTGTCCCATCCGGTCTCGCTTGCACATCAAGTATTCCTTGTTTTCCTTGTTGGACGGCATCTCCAGCGGTAACCGTTCGACGACCTCAATACCATAGCCTTCCAGGCCGACAATTTTCTTCGGATTATTGGTCAGAATGGCCATTTTCTTCACTCCGAGATCACGGAGAATCTGCGCCCCGATACCGTAATCGCGCAGATCACTCTTAAATCCAAGTCGATGATTTGCCTCAACGGTATCCACTCCTTCTTCATCCTGCAGACAGTAGGCCTTCAGCTTATTAACGAGACCTATACCGCGGCCTTCCTGACGCATATACAGGACAATGCCGCAGCCCTCATTGTCAATCATCTGCATGGCAGCATTCAACTGCAGGCCGCAGTCACACCGGGAAGAACCAAAGACATCGCCGGTAAGACATTCGGAGTGGACACGGACAAGTACCCGCTCGGCCTTGGAGATATCTCCTTTGACGAGAGCAAGATGGTCAAGGTGGTCCACCGAGTTGGAATAGACAACCGCCTTGAATTCCCCGGCATGTTCTGTAGGAACTCGTGCTTCTACTGCCCTTTGGACCAGCGTATCTTCACGCAACCGGTAGGCGACGAGGTCAGCGATGGTGGCAATTTTCAGATCATGTTTTTTAGCAAATTTTTCCAGATCACCCATCCGCGCCATCGTCCCATCATCTTTCATGATTTCGCAGATCACTCCCGCAGGGATCAATCCGGCTAGCCGGGAAATATCCACCGAGCCTTCGGTCTGTCCGGCGCGGACAAGCACCCCTCCATCCCTGGCCCGCAAGGGGAAGATATGGCCTGGGCTGACCAGGTCGAGCGGTTTGGTTTTCGGATCCACAGCCACCTGCACCGTTCTGGCCCTGTCCGCAGCGGAGATACCAGTCGACACCCCGGTTCTCGCCTCGATACTGACGGTGAAGCCGGTTCCATAGGGAGAGGTGTTATTGGAAACCATCATCGGTAATTCAAGCCTGTCGATGATTTCGCCGCTCAACGTGAGACAGATCAGCCCTCTGCCATGGGTCGCCATGAAATTAATGGCCTCCGCATCAATCATCTCGGCCGCCATATAGAGATCACCCTCATTTTCCCGGTCTTCATCATCGACCAGAATGATCATTTTACCCGCCTTGATGTCCTCGATTACCGCTTCAATTGAACTCACTGCCATAATAATTCCACTCTTTTATTGTAATGGTTACCCATATCCCATTGCCGGGGTTACAGAAACCCGTGTCGGGCAAGGAATCCTGGATTAATCCCCTCACTGCCATCTGAATCAGCCATTGCCGACCGTGGGGCGAGCATCTTTTCAATATATTTGCCGATGATATCAACTTCAATATTCACCCTGCTGCCGACCTTGAGACTGCCAAGCGTCGTAACCTTCAGGGTATGCGGGATAATCGAAACGGCAAAGAGCCCGGGTTCACACCTGTTGACGGTAAGACTGACTCCGTCGATGGTGATTGATCCTTTTTCAATTATATACCTTTCCTGCTCTCTCGGCAGCGAAAAAGAGAAAAGGGTAAAGTCGCCGGTTTCCTTCCTGCCTGTAACCGTGGCCAAACAATCGACATGCCCGGCAACGAGATGCCCGCCGAGCCGGTCGGAGAGCTTTAAAGCCCGCTCAAGGTTTACCGTAGCGCCAGGGCCGATTAAACCAAGCTTTGTCCGGGACAGTGTTTCCGGAGAAATATCGGCAGAAAAACAACGACCTCGTATATTATACGCTGTCAGACAGGCGCCACTTACGGCGATTGATTCCCCTTCCTCGGGCTCGTTAAGATCAAAACCTGCTTCCACATCGTAGGCTATTCCACCGCCAACCGTCCGTTTGCCGGATATTTTCCCTGTCCCTTCGATTATCCCCGTGAACATGATCCAGTCCTTGTGACCAGTCAGCTTGCACCGGTTAACTGTTCAGCTTTTTTCATAAAACCTGCGGCAATATTGTCGTGCTTAAAATTCTTATGAATCGAAGCAATGGTCCGATAGGTATCCGCGGCCTTTTCATTTTTACCTGATTTGAGATAGATTTCCGCCATCTCTTCCATGGTCGTGACCGTCCCCTGGGGGTCCCGGTTATCATGGTAGTGATCGAGAAGATCCAGACAGACGTTGACAGCCTTGTCATATTCCTGCAATCCTTTATGCACCTCAACTATCTTTTTCAGGACTGCGAGAATACTCATCCGGTCATTGGCTTTTTCGCAGATATCCAAGGCCAGCCGATAATGGTTGAGGGCACTTTCATATTCCTTGCGGCCCAGACAGACGTGTCCAAGCTGATTACTTGCATTAGCAATCCCCGCCTCATCGTTTTTTTCCTGAAAACCGACGAGTGCATTATGCAGCGACACTGCTGCCTGGCCATACTCCTGGTTTTCAAGAAATCTTTTGCCCTCTTCATACTCTGCCTGCACAGGATCGGACGGTTTATCGGTCGGAGAATTGTCTATCGAACCTATTGTTTCAATTGATTGCAGTTTATCAGCCATTCTTCTTTGCTCCTTGTATCGCCTGCAGTGCCGTACCAGCAGCTCCGGCAATGGTCGAAGTGACAAGTTTGCCATCCCGACAATACCGGAATTCCTCTTCGTCGTTGCTGATCTCCATCAGTTGCATCGTCGCTTCGGTTGCTTTAATACGGCCCATGAGTCTTGCCACCTGCCCCCTCACCTGTGGTTGTGGGTGTTTCAGGAAATGGAAGAGGTTATAAAACGGGGTATCTCGAATCAGATCAGGCCGTTGCTGGGCAATTTCCGCCAGCGCCCACAAGGCCTGATTTTGCGTGGAAGGCTCTCCTATATAATTAAGGAGATGCCTGGTAAAAGCCCCGAAGATGTCCGGCCGCATCGAGACTATATACCCTATCGTTTCCACCATGCCCCAGGGAGTCGCCGCCGAATCGGAACAGGCCTCGAACAGCCGATGCAAAAGCTCGGAGACAGGACCCGGTTCCCGGGTTGCCGTCCTGGATGTCACCCGGCCGATAACCCAGGCTGTTCGCCAGCGATTTTCCTCAACGGGGTCATACAGCAACCGCTGCATCAGGCGCAGACTTTTTTTATCGTCAAAACAGAGTCCGACAAGAGTATCGATATCCTCTTTTTCGACCAGCTCCTTGATCAGTTTTTTGTTAGCCTTCCTGCGTACCCTCTGCTCATCGGGCGCCGGCTCGATAAGGCCAGGTTTCTGCTCGTCCGGTGCCCCCGGCGTGTTCTGCACTGCCTCCGATTTCTTTTCCGCTATCCGTTTGGCAACATCCTGAATATCAGTATGCAGACGGACAAAATAGAGTACCCCGCGTACCGCACGGCCATCGACGTTTTTCGTCGCAACAACCTGATGTAACCTTTCGTCATAGTTTTCAATACGACCGGTTAAGTAGTCATCTTCAGGCATTAGCTCCCAGGCGAGATCAGCATTGTCATTGCAGGCATAGACGAGGGTTTCGACTATCGCCGCTCCGACATTGTGCCCCGTCGCATCGCTGGCATACACCGCCCCACACTGACAGCGACCAACCGGAAACTCGGTCATTTTTCTGGCACTTGCGTGACTTGCCTTGCCAACCTTCTGCCCGCAGAACGGACACCAGGGACGGACAATTATCTGTTCTTTAGGCATGAAAATCGCTCTTTTTTTTCCGCTATGACTCTATAGCTCATGCCAATTTACTCTCCAGGCTTGAAATAAAATTCGGATCCACCGAATACCCCAACTCTTTTGCTTTTTCCATATGAATCCTGGCATCGGAATAATTGCCTTTGAAATAGAGAGCCACCGATAAATTATTGTGCCCGAGCGGTGAATCGGGATCCAGCTCCAGCCCTTTTCTGGCTGCCGTCACCGCACGATCATCTTCTCCTTTCATAGTAAGAACTGCAGTGAGGTTTATCCAGGTGCTGGCTAGTTTGGGATTGTATTGAATGGCCTTCTCATACGACTGAATGGCTTTGTCGAAATCGTTGCGCTGCTGCCAAATCAGTCCAAGATTTGCATGCGCCTGAGCGCTTTCGGTATTTACTTCGAGAGCCTTTTCATTGAGTTCCTGAGCCTTGTCCAGATTCCCCTGGCCGAAGTAGATCGCCCCAAGGTTGATCATGCTCTCACTACTGAGATCGTCAATTTCAATAGCTCTTTCCAGGGCGGCAATCGCCTCCGGAATACGTCCGGCCTTCATGTAAACGAGCCCGAGATGGTGGAAGGCCATTACCGATTTGGGATGTTCCTTACATTTCTTTTCCAGCTCTGCAATCACCTTCGGTAAATCTTCCTGCAACTGTTCTGACATAGTTTCCCTCTATCTTTTAACGAGCATCAATCCTGGTAAAATTTAAGTCATGCCGGGCCTGGCGGGGAGAAAAACCCACGGATCGCACCTGCTCTTGATTTGTCACAAAACACCACACAAAACCTGCCTGCGATGAGCGCATACACTATAGACACCTTGAGTTTACTTGCAACAATAAAATCTTCCAGCAGCTTGGCAACAACCGCTAATCCAAAACCTTTTGGGAAAACGATCCGATCCGCCTGTTTATTCTTCAGCCAGAATTTTTTTTGCCAGCAGGACGTCCTGAGCTATCTGCGCTGCCAGTTCCCGGGGGCCGGAAAACTTTTGTTCGCTGCGTAAAAATTTCAGCAGATTTACCCTGATCGGTTTGCCGTATATATCTTCGTTGAAATCGAAAATATGGGTCTCAGCCACCAGCTGCTCTTCTCCAAAGGTCGGATTGTAGCCGATATTCAGGATACCGCCGTAGTGCCGTCCTTCACAGAAGACCTGGGTAACATATACGCCGTGCCTCGGGACCAGATCTTCTTCGTTGAATTTCAGATTGGCTGTAGGAAAACCAATCACTTTCCCTCCCCTCTGCTTGCCCATCCGGACTGTTCCCCGGATCTGGTAGTGACGTCCGAGAAGTTCCCTGGCGGCAATCATCTTCCCCTGCCTGACCAGCTCGCGGATTCTCGTCGAACTAACCAACTGCTCGCCTTTATAACAGGCCTCAACCACCGTCACCGGAAAATCAAACAGTTGCCCCTGTTGTCTTAAAAAATCAATATTGCCGCTCCGGCCCTTGCCAAAGGCATAATCGTAGCCCACCACCAGCTCTTTAACCCCGAGTCTTTTAACCAGCAGGTCAGCGACGAAGGTCTCGGCGGTGGTTTTGGCAAATTCTTTGGTAAAAGGGACGACCAGAAGCACATCAATCCCGGAGAGGGCGATGAGTTCTTCCTTCTGCTGGCAGGTTGAGATCAATTTGATCCCCCCGGGCAGCAGTATCTGAAGCGGATGCGGATCGAAGGTAATGGCCACACTTGTCCCGTTTATCGACCGGGCTTTTTGCACCACTGTTGCGAAAAGCTGCTGATGGCCAAGATGGACGCCGTCAAAATTACCTATCGTCACGCAGGCATTCGTTGGTGGCCGGTGAATATCTTCGATGTTTCTAAAAATTTTCATTTCAACTTCATGCGGTATTTTTTTATTGTTATCACTAAGAATGTCTTGACAAATGCCCGCGCAGGAAGCATATTCATGCGCGTTGCCGAAGTGGCGGAATTGGTAGACGCGCTAGGTTCAGGGTCTAGTGAGGGTATCCTTGTGCGAGTTCGACTCTCGCCTTCGGCACCAGTTAAAATCTCAAGGGCTGCAATCTTTAATCGATTGTAGCCCTTTTTTGTTCCTTCCATCTACTTGATTCAGGGTATCGGTACAGCGAATGCCCTTATTCCGACAAGAAGACCTTGCACTGTGGCGAGTGTCGTGAGGTCAGCGGACACCACCGCGGTTATTTCAGGAGTTGATGCCGTATAGCACGAATCCTGGAGAGTTGCAATCTCCCTTTGAGCAGCTCGCCCTAAGAAACAATGGAAAAAGTCGCAACAGAAGTGTGAAGAGCGGGGAAAGAGGTTTGGAGGTGAACCTGACGTTCTGTTTTTATAATTATCTCATTACTTCTTATTCTTTATCGCAGATTTTCAGGGGTAAACCACTGAGTAGTTTCCATCCAGAAACAAGATATATTAATCTTAATCGAGGCATACAGGCTAAATTAACCGCAGGCATAACAGTACGTCAGAGGAATATATTTATTGACATAACGAATAGTTATGGAAAATCCGCCGTTTTTGGATGGATATTACGTAAGGGCTGGCAGGAGAAAACAGAAGGTCGTTCCCTCAACTTCGTTCTGTTCGGCCCAGATAATGCCATGATGGTCTTCAACTATGCGCTGGCAGATGGACAGACCAAGGCCGGCACCGCCACTCACTCTGCAGGTTTTGCTTCCTTTTACGAATTTACCGAAAACGGATGCCAGCTCATCCTTCTCAACGCCGATCCCCTGATCGACAACCATAACTTTCCACGCATCCTGTCGTTCGCCGTTAATGTCCAGATAATCCTTTTTAAGCAGCACCGTTACCTTTTTTTGCGGAGGAGTGAATTTCATGGCATTGACCAGCAAATTGCGCATGACCTGATACAATTTGGTCCGGTCGTATCGTGCCATTGCCGCACTTCCCGTAGCCTGATAACTGAGTACTATCTCCCTCTCCTCCATCATCACCCGGAATTCATTAATCACCTTCTCCAGGTCTTTCTCGAGGTCGTACTCCTTCAGGCTATAACATGCTTTGGACGATTCCAGAGTGCTGAGATCAAGGAGGTCGCTGAGCAACTCGAGCAACTGCTCCCCACTGTTGATGATCATCTCAAAATACGATTCCAGTTTTTCCCGCGATGACGTCTCGACCCGTTTAAGCCCCAGTCTTGCAATACTGAGGATACTGTGCATGGGAGTTCGCAACTCATGCGACATATTGGCCAGAAATTCCGATTTTGCCTCATTGGCCATTTGTGCTGTGCGCAGCGCCTTTTTTACCGTCGTCACATCGGTACAGATGCCGGCAGTCGCGTAAATAAAGCCATCACCTTCCCGGAGCGGAAACTTATGGACAAGCAGTTTTTTTTCCTGGCCGCCAAAGGTGAATACTCCTTCGAGTTCAATCGATTCCCCGGTTGCAACTATTTCAGCATCTCTAAAGCTGAAGAAGCTGGCCACCTTCTCCGGGAACACCTGCAGATCGTTCTTCCCGCGTAAATCCGAAAGGGTACGGCAGCAGAGTTGCTCAAAAGGTTCATTGACAGTCAGGTAACATCCATCGAGGTCTTTACAATAAATAGGTAATTCCACATTGCGTAGTATCGCCCGCAGATACCCTTCGCTCTCGGCAAGAAATTTCTTTGTTATTTTAAGAGCTTCCTCCATCTGTTTACTTGTCGTAATATCCCGCAGGGTAATGAAAATGATCGGCTCTTCCTGCCAGGTTACCCGCCGTAAATTAACGTGGACAAGCAGGGAGCCCTGACTATCCGGCTGCGTTATCCGACATTCGAAATCATCCTCTTCTCCTGCTACAACCTTTGCCCAATGGTCATGGATACTCAGATCACTACCTTCCGGTATGGCAAACATTTGCAGAGGAAAGGTGGGCGGAACTTCAGTTTTTATACCGGAAAGCATCTCGAGCATCGCCTGATTAACATCCAGCACACTTCCGTCCAGAGTGCAGATAAGCATGGCATCATTAGTGAGATTGAAAAGCTCCCGAAGCCTCTCTTTTCCCTTTTCCACTTCACGTAGCGCTTCCTGCTCTTTCTCGATAAGTTCTGCCAATCGGCTATTGGCTTTTGAAAGTTTTTCGGCCTGTCTCTCAAAAAGATAGGCAGTAATCAAGGAATCCCAGAAATGGAAATTCCACTGTTTTATCTGAAACAGCAGATAAAAAACAAAAATTGTCATGGCTAAAATAGTGGGGAAAATCTCAGCCTGTTGGAGCAAAAAGCCAACAAGAATCGCCGGCACAAAGGACAGGAGGAGATAATTTATCGCCAAAACCTTCCAGATGCAGAAGTTCGCCATTGAGCCGGCGCCAATTCCCGCCGAAAGAATAAGAATCAGCAAAACTGGGAAACCCTGCAAATAGGTATAAATAAAGATGGCCGTCAATATCCCCCAGACAGCGGCCATTCCAAGACAGGCGAGCAAGAAGAGCTGCACCCAGGTGGACAATGGTTGGTCAGTATATTTTTTTACGCGGGTTATAGCAAGGTGCCGAACGACAGCGCTCGTCAACATGCAAAAGGTCAGAACAAGACAGGAATAGGGGGCCAGGGAACCATAGCCGGAAACGACAACCGCCATCGCAAAACAAAGCGGGACAATGATCGTACCGAGCACAGATCTCTCGACCATTTCACGCGCCGCCCTTTGGATCAACTGTTGTTCTTCCGTCGCGGATAATTGAATCGATCGCAGGGTAAGTGTCTTTGTCAGTTCTCTAAATTTCACCATGGAACCAATCCAGTTGCAAAAAGAGAAAACAAATCAGACGCCGGGATGTTCCAGAAAACAACCGAAGCCAGTAACCCTCCATAGCGCCATCAATTATTTTCAGCTACACAGGGTCGTTGGTTACTCCGGTATAAAGCATTAGAGATACAGGAAAGAGTTATAGTCATTCTCTCGCATTTTTGAAGATTTTTCAAGCAGCAGAAAAAACATGAACGAAAAATAACCACAAAAAAATTCCTCAGCCACATCCTCCACCCGCCACCAGAAAAACACGCCGGGTGTTGTCAGGGAGACATCACCTAACCATCACAATTCCTTATATATAAATCAACATATTATGAACGATTACTGCTCCAGCCGCGTTCACCTATCCACCGGCCAAACCTGGTTTGATATTGAAATCATGTTAGTTTCACAGCATAATTTTTCCCAAAAGCACAGTATCTGAACTTGACGACTATTTGAAGAACTCCTATTATAGCACGGTTAGACTTGATCATGAGTCGATTATTTCCCTACCAATGGTGTGAACCAGGCTATTATAAAAGAAGGAGTGAAGAATGCTTGAACTGAAAAAAGGTGATGAGATTCTTGCGGTTGTAGGTGGCATCACCTCTATTGTCGAAGCCAAGAAAGTATTTACGGACAATCTCGATGAAGACAACCATAAGAAACTGGCCCTGATTAAAAATGAAGAGGCTCTGATTAAAATTGCCAACGCCATCAGTATGTGTCGGCCTGACAACGTCTTCGTCAATACCGGATCACCAGCTGACGTTCAATGGATCCGGGAATATTCACTTGCTAAAGGTGAAGAAAAGAAATTAGCCAAAGACGGACACACCATCCATTTTGATCTCCCGGAAGACCAGGCGCGTCTGGTGAAGCAGACCTTTTATATCATCAATGAAGGGGAAAAGATGAGTTCTCTGGCGAAGTCGGTATTGCGCAGCGAGGCGACCGACTACGTAAGAAAATTCATGCCGGGGGTCATGACGGGTAAGACACTGATAATCGGTTTTTACAGCCGCGGACCGGTTGGCGCCGAGGCAGCCATTCCTGCAATTGAAATTTCCTCCTCGGGGTATGTTCTGCATTCCGCCGAATTATTATATAGAAACTGTTTCGCTGATTTCGATGCCGAGATACAACGCACCGGTCTTTTTTTCACAAATGTTCACGCCGAAGGCAATAATACGCCTGAAGATGTGCCCAATGCCCGTATCTTCATGGACAGAAGCTGGATGACCACATTTTCCACTTTTTGCACCTATGCCGGCAATACCCTGCTGCTCAAAAAGGGGAATCATCGGTTCAGCGTCGATTACGCCACTTACTGCAAGGTCGAGGAGCAGCTTTCGGAACATATGTTTATTACCGGGATGACCGGTCCAGGTGGAAGAAAGACCTTTTTTGCCGGCGCCGCCCCTTCTGGTTGTGGTAAAACCACCACCGCCATGGTTGGCTCCGATTTTATCGGTGATGACCTGGCACAGTTCTGGATCGACAAGAACGGCGTTCTTCGTGCTATTAACCCGGAAAAAGGTATCTTCGGCATCGTCGAAGATGTCAATCGTGAAGGCGACCCCTTTTTAATGGATTGTTTGCGCGGTGAAGGAACAGAGGTGATCTGGTCGAATGTCCTTATTGCCGACGGGGTACCGCACTGGGTGGGCAATGGTGAGGAAGCTCCGGATAAGGGCGTGAATTTCCAGGGCGAATGGCATAAAGGGAAAACCAATGCAGATGGCAGCCCGGTTCCGATGTCCCATAAAAATTCCCGCTGTACCCTTCTTGCCTCGGCTATTGCCAACCATGCAACCGAGTTATCCGAAGACCCGAACGGCGTACCGGTGAAGGTAATCACCTACTCCGGCAGGGATGCCGACACCATGCCCCCGGTATGGGTTGCCAAAAACGCAAACGAAGGGGTAGCGATTGGTGCATCCATTGTTTCCAAAGCCACGGCAACGGAAGTCGGCGCAACCGGTGTCAACAGGCAGCCGTGGGCTAATGCACCTTTTATTCCGGGGGCACTGGCCGATTATATGGCAGCGCAATTCACTTTCTTCAACTCAACAAAATTTAATGCGGCCACCCGGCCGATCATGGCAGGTTTAAACTATTTTCTGACCCATGAAAATCGTGGGGGAAGCGGCAGTAAGTTGCTCGGTGAGAAAAAGGACGTCAGAGTCTGGCTCGGCTGGCTCGAACTGTTTGCTAACGGCGATGTACAGGCAATCACCACCCCGATCGGCTATCTGCCTAAATATGAGGACCTGGTTCCCCTGTTTCAAACCATAAAGAAAGAGTATCCCAAGTCTCTGTACGATATGCAGTTTGCCCTGTACATCGACAAGATAGTGGCCCGCCTGGATCTCCAGCGTGAAGCCTATACCAAAGAACAGGACATTCCACAGCTGCTCTACACTATATACCAGCAGCAGAAAGAAGAGCTTCTCCAATTAAAAGAAAAGTTCGGACCCGTTGTCACCATGGATAAGCTTGCTTGATTTCCTCTGCCACAATCCGGCCTCCGGTCCGGATTGTGGCATTTTTTCATGGATCGCAGCCACTGATCATCCGTCTTTTTTGCCATGGGTGATATGTAGGGTACTATTTGTCTTCAAGATGAACATGGTCATGGCGTTAGGAAACCAGCAGCAATGACTCACCCCTCGGAACAGTCCTCGGAAAGTCTGCTCGTACAGGTATCCGACCCCCTCCACCTGAACACCTATTCCCTCGTCCTGTCCGCAGCTGATATCACTCATCGCATCCAATATCTTGCCGCTGATAATATTGAGATTTATGTAATGGCCAGACAACTGGAAAGAGCACTCTATGAACTTGCGGCCTATGACAGTGAAAACCGGGACTGGCCTCCGTCGCCGCGGCCGGATACTTTCGTCCCGACCTTTCGGGCCATGAGCGCGGTGGTCGTGGGAATCCTTCTCCTGGTCTACGGTCTTGCCGGGGGATGGCATGCCAATTCCCAGTGGTTCCAGAAGGGGGCAGGCGACTCCTCCGCCATTTTAAATAATCTTGAAATGTACCGGCTGGTAACGCCACTAACCCTACATGCCGACATTGTTCATCTTATGAGCAACTGTTTTCTGGCCGTTTTTCTGCTCCATTTCTTTTTTCACCTCACCGGCAATGGCATAGGCCTTATGGCCATGCTGGGCACGGCAAGCCTTGCGACCCTGATCAATGTACTGGTCCACGGCCCGGGTCATTTCTTTGTCGGCTTTTCAACCGCGATCTTCAGTGTCATCGGGATGCTTTGCACCATCAGCTTTGCCATGCAGACCAAAAGGCTTGCCGCGCATTTTTTCATGCCGGTGATGTCCGGGCTCGCCCTCCTCGCTTTTCTCGGATCGAGCGGAGAACGGACTGATCTTGGCGCGCACCTCTTTGGCCTCCTCTGCGGGCTCGTGGGCGGTAACTTTGTACGTCTGCCGGTCTTTGCGTCATTGCGTTCCTCTTTTGCAGGTCAAACCATACTGGGTAGTACGGTGCTGACCATTTTTGTTTTTTGTTGGTTTATTGCCTTAAACAGTTGAAGGACGCAATATTTGTAATCGGTTCATTATAATTGACGATTCAGATTGCAATCCCCACCATGAATTATTACCCTTATGGACTCATTGCTGCATTTTGAGCGATCCTCATGTATTACGAGCCTATTCTTGCCAGGCGTCGATGGGGAAAACATGTTATCAGACTTTTACGATCAGGAGAGTTTTTATGGCCAATCAGGATCAACAGCCTCCATGGGGGAGGAAAAACAAGCCCCAGACCCCGGAAGAGATTGTCGCGCAACTGATTAACAAATTGCAGGATTTTTTTTCCGATAATAGAAAATCGCCTCCGCCAGGAGACGGTCAGCAACCTCCTTCTTCCCCTGTTTCACCATTTGCCAACCTGGGAAAACTGCTGATAATTGCCCTGATCCTTATTGTCTTTACAGGAGTTTACTCATCTTTTTTCCGAATAAATCCGAGCGAGGTTGGTGTTATCCTTCGACTGGGTGCCTACTCGCGGACGACACCTTCGGGCCTGCACTTTAAAATTCCCTATATAGATAGGCTGTATAAGGTCGATGTGGAAAATATCCGCAAGGAAGAGTTCGGTTTTCGCAATCAAACCACGGGCCAGCAGTCGACTTTCGCCAGAAGAGACTACGATAATGAGTCACTTATGCTTACCGCCGACAAAAATGTCATCAACGTCGCCTGGATTGTTCAGTACAGGGTCGCCGACCCGTATACCTACCTCTTCAAGGTCGCCAATGTTCGCCAGTCGATTCGTGATAATTCCGAGAGTGTCACCAGGCGGATAGTCGGCAATATGGATTTTGACTATGTACTCAGCAACCGGGACTTGCTCGCCGCATCGGTAAGAAAAGAATTGCAGGAACAGTTGGACAGACTCTTTCCCAAGGGCAGAAGCGGAGTCAATATCGGTACCGTACAGTTCCAGGATATCAATCCGCCGGATCAGGTTAAACCGGCCTTTAACGAGGTCAACGAAGCCGACCAGGACATGAAACGATTGGTCAACGAGGCCCAGGAGACCTACAATCGAGTGATCCCAAAGGCTTCCGGTGATGCCAAAAAAATTATCGAAGAGGCCCACGGCTACAAGGCCCAGCGAATCAACGATGCCAAGGGCGAGACCCAACGCTTTATGGACATTCTCAAGGAATATAAAAATGCGCCCGAAGTGACCCGTAAGCGGATGTACCTGGAAACCATGAAAGACATACTGCCCACTGTACAATCGGTCTATGTTATTGATAAAGACCAGCAGGCTTCCCCCATCCCGCTCTTGAATCTCACCTCGGCAAGCCGTTTGCCATTATCATCGTCCACAAAGACTGATACTACCCAAAGGAAATAAACATGAAACAGATAGCCCAATTTCTTCTCATCGGTCTCGTTCTGCTGGCGATCGCGGTGGTCTATGACGGCTTCTTTATTCTCGAAGAGGGGAAGCAGGTAGTCATCACCCAGTTCGGCGCCCCGGTAGGTGATCCGGTTACCGAAGCTGGCCTGCATTTTAAATTGCCCATTTTTCAGAAGACCGAAGTCTTTGAAAAGAAAATCCTCATCTGGGACGGTGCCCCCAACCAGATACCGACCAACGACAAAACCTATGTTTATTTAGATGTTACCGCTCGCTGGCGGATTTCAAACGCCCTCAAGTTTCTTCAGGCGGTTAATAATGAGGCAAGGGCACAATCGCTGTTGAGCGATATCATAAACGGTACCGTTCGCGATATGGTCAATAAAAACGACTTAATAGAGATTATCCGCAGCTCTGACTGGTCAGTTGATACCATGTCGGAAACGACTTCTCTCTCCAGTATCGGCCAAAGGCCGAAAAATGGGCGCGACGGTATTGCAAATCAGATACTCGAGTTAGCCTCAAAGGTCACCCCGCAATACGGAATTGAGCTGATCGACGTGATCATCAAAAGGGTCAACTACATCGAGTCGGTACGACTTAAGGTCTACGACAGAATGATATCCGAGAGAAAACGGATTGCCGCGGAAAAAAGATCCACAGGCGAAGGACAGAAAGCGGAGATTCTTGGTACAGTAGATCGAAAGCTGAAAGAAATCATTTCCACTGCCAACTTGGAAGCGGTAACGATTAAAGGCAAGGCCGATGCCGAAGCGACCAGGATTTATGGTGAAGCCTACTCCCAGGACCCCGATTTCTATGGTTTTCAAAAAACCCTGGAAAGCTACTCGGTCATTGTCGGCAAAAACACCTCCCTGGTGCTTTCTTCCGATTCCGATTTGTACCGTTATCTCAAGTCGGTGTCAGGGAAATAACCGCGCATCTCATCTCCCGGGAGAGGTGGCAACAGATTTTCCTTAGCCTGTCCGGCACATGTCAGCCGTACCGGACCAGGCATAAACGACCAATTCTATTCGGTGGCCCGGTCATCGTCCAGGCCGCCGCTTGTTCCCGGATATGCCGGTGCCTGACATTCTTGATAGGGAATTCTCCCCTTAGCGGTGAGCAGTTTTGCAAAGGTTTCCAGCTGCTGCTCATCGTCAATTTTGTCCGTTTTCAGCTGCAGAAAACGGCAATTGCAATAGCTCAGCTGCCCTGTACACCAGGGGCAGATCTCAACCGTACAGCCTAGGAGATGGTATTCCCCTTCCGAGACTCCGCACGCGGGGCAAAATTTCTTCTCGTTCCCTTCTTCCGCCGCATACTCATCCAGCTCTTCTGCCGGCGGGCATAGTTTCAAAAAGTCTTCCTGGCTCTTAAAGCCGAAAAAAGAGAGGACCTCGGAGGCAACCTCCTGGCGATATTCCCCCAACAGAAGGATATGATCCACCGACGCCGCGTACAGATAGGAGGCGGGAGCAGTGCTTACCACAAAAAGATGAACGCCTTGTCGATCCATGAGTTTGGCAAGACGGATGACTGCCTCTTCGCGCGCTTCGGGCAGAGAGGAATAGTATTCCCGAAACAGTCGCATCACCAGTCCATTGTCACTATACCTGTCAATCAGAGCGAACGCTGTCTGGATCTCGTCTTTTGGAACCGCGTATTGGACGAAGAGTTTTATCTCCTCGATAAACTGTTGCATGGTATTCTCAAGCGTCATGACGTTCCTTCAATAGTAACTCTATGCAATTGCAGTGACTCTGCCGGCACAATTGTCCCAGATATTCCATCAAAGGGTACAAAATTAAGATCATTTGCCGAATTGTCAAAATTATACTATAGTATCTGGCTGAAGATCATTCCAGTATCAAATAGAGGTCCTGTAGTTCCTTGCGGACCTGTTATTTACGTAAGAGAGTCCTTTCCGGCACGTTTCAACCAGCTCTGCACAGCTGCTGCTGATTACTATCGTGTATTTGCAGGGTGCTTCTTCTTCCCTTAAGCTGCCGGGGATATCGTTTAATCAGAAGTGTGTGTTTCCGATCCGGGGTCACCGTTTCGCCAACAATGAGGTATTACTATGTCACAAGAATTTGCCACACTCACTCTTGGAGATAAAACCTACGAACTCCCTATTATTGAGGGAACGAGAGGTGATAAAGCCATTGATATACGAAGTTTGCTGAAACAAACCGGCTATACTACCCTGGACAGCGGCTATATGAATACCGGTGCCTGTACCTCGGCTATCACCTACCTTGATGGGGCAAAGGGGATTCTCGATTATCGCGGCTACGCGATCGAGGATCTTGCTAAAAACTGTAGCTTTACAGAAGTTGCCTATCTGATCCTCCACGGGGAACTGCCGACCTTCGATGCCCTTGAGGTCTTCAAACACGAGATGCGTCGTTTCGCCCTTCTCCATGAAGATATGATCCACTTCTTCGATCATTTTCCACCAAACGCATCACCCATGTCGATTCTCTCGACTACCGTCAATGCGCTGCACAACTACTATCCGGAGATGGACGACGAAGACGACCCCTACGGCGGCTACTCGGTAACCACCGCCCGCCTGCTGGCCAAGACCAGGACTATCGCCGCATTTTCCTACAAAAAGAGCATCGGACATCCACTCGTTTACCCGAGTCCCCGGTTAAATTACTGCGAAAACTTCCTCAATATGATGTTTGATCGACCAAATCTCCCCTATAAGATCAAACCGGAATTCGTCTCGGCCCTGAACAAGTTGCTTATCCTCCACGCCGACCATGAACAGAACTGCTCCACCTCTACGGTCCGACTGGTCGGCAGCGCCGGGGCCAACCTTTATGCCTCCATTTCCGCAGGGATCAGCGCACTCTGGGGGCCATTGCACGGGGGAGCCAATCAGGCGGTTATTGAAATGTTGATGGCTATCCACAAAGACGGCAACAACTATAAAAAATATATAGAAAAAGCAAAAGATAAGAACGATCCCTTCCGTCTCACCGGATTTGGTCACCGGGTATATAAGACCTTTGATCCCCGGGCAAAAATCATCAAAGAAGCCTGCAATGAAATAATGGAAGCCCTGGAGATCCAGGACCCTCTTCTCGATATTGCTCTCGAAATGGAAGAGCATGCCAAATCCGATGACTATTTCATCCAGAGAAATCTTTATCCCAATGTAGATTTCTATAGCGGGATCATCTATCGGGCCATGGGCATTCCAACGAATATGTTTACCGTGATGTTCGCCCTTGGTCGCCTGCCGGGCTGGATAGCGCAATGGACAGAGATGAAGGAAGACAGGGAAAATGCCAAAATCGGCCGTCCGCGTCAGGTATACTCCGGGCAGACCCGCAGGCCATTCATTCCCATGAAAGATCGGTCGTAAGCTGTTGCTTCTAAGCTTCTTTTGAGGAACAGTATCATTTGCCGGGCAAATGATACTGTTCCCAAATAATTTTCCCGCCTCAGGCTTTTGCCGCCTATTTTGCAAGACTCCGGCCTGTCTCGCAATTGACCACCAGCGGAACATCCATCTCGAGTGCATTCTCCATTGCTTTTTTGATTATCGGCATTGTCCGTTCCAGTTCACTCTCCGGGAGTTCGAACACCAGCTCATCATGGATCTGCAGCAGCATTGCAGCGGACAGGCCATTGCCGGCAATGACCTTCTCACACTCGATCATGGCCAGCTTGATAATATCGGCGGCAGTACCCTGGATGGGCGTATTGATGGCCATCCTCTCGGCAAACTCCCTTTGGGTTTTATTTTTGGCATGGATCTCGGGCACACTTCTCCTGCGGCCAAGCAGCGTTGTCACATAGCCATCTTCCCTTGCCCTGGCGACGATCTCCTCCATAAATCTCAGGACTCCTTTATAGAGGCGGAAGTAGCAGTCAATGAATCGCTGCGCCTCCTTTCTGCCTATATCAAGTTGATTGGCCAGACCGAAGCTGCTCATGCCATACACTATGCCGAAATTAATGCTCTTTGCAACCCGGCGCATCTCAGAGGTGATGAGGAGAGGCGACACCCCGAAGATCTCGGCGGCCGTTCTGGCATGGATGTCCTCCCCTGACCGAAAGGCGGTAAGCAGTGCATCATCTTTGGAATAGTGGGCCAGCACCCGCAGATCTATCTGTGAGTAATCCGCCGAAAGAAAGACAAGCCCCTTGGCCGGCACAAAAGCACCGCGGATGCGGTTCCCTTCCTCCGTCCTGATCGGGATGTTCTGCATATTAGGGTCGCTGCTCGACAGACGGCCTGTGGCAGCGACCGCCTGATTGAAAGATGAATGAATCCTGCCCGTCGCCTGGTCCTGCAGCTGACTGAGTTTATCCACATAGGTGGAGAGAAGTTTAGTAAGCGTTCGATAACGTAGAATCAAAGCGGGCAATTCATGCTTTTTAGCCAGTTTCTCCAGCACTTTGACATCGGTGGAATAGCCGGTCTTGGTCTTTCTCGCATGGGGCAGCCCCTGCTCTTCAAAGAGTATCTTGGCAAGCTGCTGGGGAGAGTTGATGTTGAAATCATGGCCAGCCAGGGTATAGATTTGCTCCTCCAGAACCTTCAGTTTACCGGAAAACTCAACCGAGAGTTCCGACAGAACGGAGGGATCGATGCAGATCCCGGATACTTCCATTCTGGCCAGGATGGGAACGATCGGCATCTCGACCCGCCAGAAAAGATTCTTGACCCCTTTGGGTGAGAGTAGCGGCTCGAACTCCTGCCAAAGCAGCAGTGTGCCATAAACATCCTCGCAACTGTAGATGCCTGCTCTATCGATATCGACATAGGCAAAACAATCTTCTCGTTTGTCATCCCCGACAACCTCCTCAAAAGAGGTCATCTTTAGGCCACGCTGCAGACACAGGGCATCAAGTTTCAGCGAACGCCCTTCGCTCTCAAGAAGATAGGCGGCGAGCAGGGTATCGGCCAGAGGACCACCCAGTCCGATGCCCCACTGCTGGCTGATAACCGTGTAATCATATTTAAGATTGTGGGCAACTTTTACCAACTCGGGGGAGGTAAGAAACGGTTCAAGCGCAGTACGCACCTCCTGCTGCCCAAGCTGCCCCTCGGCAAGATTGCCTCTAGCATCGAGGTGGCCAACAGGGATATACCAGGCCTTGTCAAGATCCACACAGAGAGACAGTCCGACCAGACTGGCCCGTCTTGCATTGAGCGAGGTCGTTTCGGTGTCGAACACCAGGAGTTTGGCTGTCCGCAAGGCATCGACCACCTCGGCCAGCTGCTCGCCGGAGCGGACCGTGACAAAACCGTCAACCGGGACCGCTACAGAGGTATCAATGCCTTTCAACAGGCTGGAAAACTCCAGCTCCGTATATATCATGGCCAACTGCTCGTCATCGCTCTGCTGCAGCTGATAGTTCTCCAGCTCCCCGGGAATCGCCACGTCCGATTTGAGTTCGATTAATTTTCGGGAAAGATAGGCCTGGTCGCGGTGTTCAATTAACTTTTCCTTCATTTTCGACTTCTTCAACTCGTCAACGTGGGCATAGAGTCCATCCAGGCTGAGAAAATCACCGATCAGTTTTTCAGCGGTTTTCGGTCCGACCCCGGGCACCCCCGGCACGTTATCGCTGCTGTCGCCTATGAGGGCAAAGAGGTCGAGAAGCTGGTCCGGCGTGACCCCGTATTTCTTTACCACCGCCTCCTGATCCATAACCCTGTCTTTCATAGGGTCCCACATAACCACATCATCGGACACAAGCTGGAGCAGGTCCTTATCGCCGGAGACGACCACCACCCTGTGTCCAAGAGCAGTGAACCTTTTTACCACCGAGGCAATGATATCATCGGCCTCAACCTCCTGCTCCTCAAGGGTAAGAATATTGGCCGCGGCAACGAATTGTTTGATAAATGGGATCTGTACACTCAGATCTTCCGGCATCGGCGGACGATTGGCCTTGTACTGGTCATAGAGCTGGTGACGGAATACCGGTCCCCGGCTGTCAAAGGCAATAACCAGGTAGCTGGGATTTTTTTCCCTGATCAGTCGTTTGACCATATTGATAAATCCGAGAACCGCATGGGTCGGCACCCCCTTGCTATTGGAGAGTGGTGCTATAGCGTGATAGGCTCTATAGATATATGCGCTTCCGTCAATAAGATAAATTTCTTCTTTCACAGCCTGCAGCTCCATATAAGTTTGCAGATTCTCCGGCCCGGCTTCTATCCAGAAGCATTGATTCACCGGTTCCATTTCAGACGATTCGGAGTATAGCGGGTTTTCGTATTTTTGTATCGAATATTCGCCCCCATTGTTCCTCTCGGACGGGGCAAAAAAAACGCCCCGGACAGTATTGTCCGGGGCGTTTTGTAGTATTGAGAGAAATCGTGACTTAAGCGGATCGTACCCAGGAAGCCTGCGGTCCCTTATCGCCAATCGTTTCACCGAAGCTGACACTGTCACCTTCCGATAGCTCATCCATATTCAGATTTTTTAGGGCATTTTCGTGGAAATAAATATCTCGTTTATCTGCCGAGGTAATAAATCCATAGGATTCATGCGGTGAAACCTTTCTGATTACACCATGCTTATCGGTCGACTCGGCATGAACTGGCTGTTTCTTGCTTTTCCTTTTCTTCCTCTGCATCTCTTTCAGCTGTAAGGTCAACACGTCGAAGGATTCAGTAAGTGCGGCCCGAACGGTCTCAGCTCTCCTGGTGACAACAGCGGTGTCATTGGGGACCGACGCTACCAGTTTGATCTCAAACCCACCTTCTTTATAATGGGTAGTGGCTTCAATGCTGACACGTAAATGAAGAACGAAATTTGGATAGTGGCGAATCAGTTTTTCCTGTTCCTCCTGGATCTTCGTCTGCCAACCTTTACGTAATTCAACATTTCTGGCTTCGATCTTCAGTTCCATATAGTTCCTCCAGCTCTGTTTCAAACAGCGGTTACCCCACTGTTTTACTCATGCATCACTGCAGATGCATCCCATGCAGTCTTACAACGAACCAGTCGGAGGGAACATCTCAAACATGCTGGTCGAAGAAGATCTGCTCTGCCTATATTATATTCCCCTCTCCCTCAGAATCAAGGTTACCGATCTTTTTGCCGAAAGCAAATCAGGAGCCACTAACTTTTTCGTGACGAAAAAATGAGAATTATGGCGATTCACGTGAATTCCCTGTATACTATCAACTTTTAAAGCCACTGAAAAAACATCGGGAGAGGTATATTGCGGAGCAGAAAGAACGGCGTTATCCTCCTTAACATGGGCGGGCCCGACAGCCTGGACAGCGTCCGGCCTTTTCTGTTCAACCTCTTTTCCGACCGGGACATCATTAGACTGGGTCCTGCCTTTCTCCAGAAATTTCTGGCCTGGATAATAGCCCATCGGCGAGCACCAAAAAGCAGAGCCATATACGCCCGGATAGGGGGTGCTTCTCCGTTAAAGACGATCAGCTTCGCGCAGGCAAAGGCTCTTCAGGAGGCGCTTGCAGATGACGGTGATTATGTCGTGACCGTCGCCATGCGCTATTGGCCGCCGTTTGCCGACCAGGCAGTAGAAAATCTACTCGGCGCAGGAATCGACCATCTCATCGCACTCCCTTTATATCCTCACTATTCAAAGGCGACAACCGGATCCTCTCTCACCCACCTGCAACAGAGCCTGCAGCGGCTGGCGCCTGATCTTCCTCTTACGACCATCTCTTCCTGGCCCACCGAAAACAACTACGTCACTGCCTTAGCTGAAAATATAGTACAGGGAGTTCAATATTTTGACAGTCAGCCGGTGCAAATCGTCTATAGTGCACACAGCCTGCCGGTGTCCTTTATACAGAACGGCGACCCTTATGTGGAGCATCTCCTGAAAACCATCGCCGCGGTTGAAAATATAACCCGGCAGAGCGGCCGACTCTGTTATCAGAGCAGGAGCGGGCCGGTCGAATGGCTGTCTCCGTCAACGCCAGAGATGTTGGATATTCTTGCAGAAGAAGGGTGGAAGAATATACTGATGGTACCAATTAGTTTTGTTTCCGACCATGTCGAAACCCTGTACGAAATAAATATGCTCTACCACGATCAGGCAGCCAAAAAGGGCATGGACCTCAGGCCTTCTGCCTCCCTCAACACCAATCCACTCTTTATACAGGGACTCAGATCTTTGATATTGAGAAACAACCGTTAGTACCTACTCCTGAAAGTCTGTAAAAATAACAAGAAAATCGGAGCTTCGTTTAATATTACTGACTTAAAAGTATTGCCAAGGTACTTATACCCCCTTGTGGGGTGCTAGTTGCCTATTCCCTGGACAAGGATGTTTGAAAGCGACGCATGCGTACATTCATAAGCAACCCCAAACCCAGCATGGTGGTCAACAGTGAGGATCCGCCATAGGAGACAAGAGGCAGGGGAATCCCCACCACCGGCAGAAAGCCCATGATCATGAACAGATTGATCACCGCCTGCCAGAAGATGAGCATTACCACTCCGTAGGCGAGTAGGACGCCAAAACGGTCTTTGGCATACATGGCCACATAGAGCCCCCAGAGCAGGAGAAGAAAGTAGGTTCCAATAAAGATCACACTGCCGATAAATCCCCATTCCTCCCCCCAGACGGAGAATGCAAAATCGGTATGCCGTTCCGGCAAAAAATGCAGATGTCCCTGGGTCCCTTCCAAATAGCCTTTGCCAAATTTTCCACCGCTGCCGACGGCTATTTTCGACTGCAGGATCTGATATCCGTGCCCCATCGGGTCCTGTTCCGGGTCGAGAAAGGTTTGAATTCTCTGTTTCTGATAGGGTTTTAAGAGTTCCTCCCAGGCAAAGCCCCCGACGCCAAGGCCGAGGCCTCCCATAATGGCATAGGTGGACCACCGGAGCTTGACGAAGACTGTCATCGAGACAAAAATTATCCCGAGCATCAGGGCGGTGCCAAGATCTGGCTCCAGCAGGATGAGCAAAAAGGGGATCGCGGTAAGCAGCACTGGCATGAAGAGATCCTTAATCGTATAACCGTCGTTAATCTCCTTTCGTGAATAATAACTGGCAAGCGTTACAACAAGCATCAGTTTGGCGGGTTCCGACGGCTGGAGTTTGAAAAAGCCCAGATTTACCCAGCGTTGGGCGCCGCCGGCCCTGTCTCCTGCAACAAAAGCGATGATCAGCAGGAGGACAATAATGGCGTAGAACGGATAATTCCACGAATGCAGTTCCTGATAATCAAAACTGATGACGAAGACAAACGCGGCAAAGCCCATCAGGAAAAAGTAGCCCTGCTTGAGATACGGTGGTGTGCCGTAACCCTTTGGTGGAAAGGAAGCGCTGTAAAGGTTGAAAAAGGCCATTGTACATACCAAAAAAATGAGCAACATCATGACCATATCAAAATGTACAAACAACCGTCTGTCTATGCGAAACATTTTCTTCACCTTGTATTAGTTCTTCGAGAAGCGCCCAAGACCTTTTCCTGCTCCTGCACATCATCGCTCAGTCTGTTGCCGAAATATGCCTTTAATACGGCCCTGGCAATGGGTCCGGCTCCCGAACCACCGTGCAGGCCGTGTTCTACTAGAACCGTTACGGCAATTTCCGGAGCTTCGGCGGGGGCATAACAGGTAAACCAGGCATGATCTCTGTATTTGTAGGGTATTTCCTCTTCCTTAAGATGACGGTATTGGGCAAGTTTGACCACCTGCGCCGTCCCCGTTTTCCCGGCGATCTTCAGGCCGTCGATGGCAACTGACCGGGCAGTCCCGTGTTTACCCTGAACTACCTCCTCCATCCCACGTTTTATGCTTTTGAAATATTGATCGAAGCCGGTTAACTCGTTGATTAGTTCCGGAGAAAAACTCTCAACCACCCGCCCCTCCGGGTCTGTAACCGATTCAATCAGTTGAGGGCGATATAATTTACCCTCATTGGCCAGTGTTGCGGTCATCACGCATAATTGCAAGGGGGTGACGAGATTGAACCCCTGTCCGATTGCCACGGAAAGCGTCTCCCCTTCCTGCCATTTGGCCTTGCGATATTTAAGCTTCCATGCCTTTGTCGGGGCCAGACCGGACTTTTCATATTCCATCTCAATCCCGGTTTTTTTACCCAGGCCTAATTTCCCGGCAAACTCTGCCAGGCCGTCAATACCTACCCGCTGACCAACCTGATAAAAATATACATCGCAGGACTCGCCGATGGCCTTTAACAAATTCACCGGCCCATGTCCTGCATGCTTCCAACATCTATAAATTCTGTTGCCGAACGAATAGTGACCGGGGCAGTAGAGCACCGTATCTTCGTCGATGACCCCCTTGGCCAGACCTGCCAGAGCTGTTACCATTTTATATGTTGATCCGGGAGGATAGCTCGCCTGAGCCACCTTATTGATAAGCGGGTGTTTCGGATTGTCGAGCAGAGCCTGCCATTTCTCCGTGGAGATTCCTCCAACGAAGTCGTTGATGTGGAAGGTCGGGGCGGAAACCGCGGCAAGAATCCTGCCGGTATTTACCTCCATCGCCACCACAGCTCCCGACTTTTCACCAGCGGTCATGTAGCTCTCGGCAATCTGCTGCAGTTCCACATCGATTGTTAAACGAATCTCTCTGCCGGGAAGTGGCTCAACCGCTTTGAGCAACTCTTGTTCGAATCCCTTGGCATCCACCTCGGAATAACTGTGCCCCTTCTCACCACGCAGATCTGCCTCCCGTATTTTTTCGAGACCTTTTTTACCGATGATATCGCCGCCACTGTAAACATTACGGTCGGCATTTTTCAGTTCCTTCTTGGAAATTGACCCAAGATATCCGATGAGATTGGCGGCAAGATCGTTGTAATGGTAGACCCGAACCGGCTGCACCTCGGTTCGGATTCCGGAAAACTCATGATTATGATTTTCCAGATAGGCAAGAGTCTGCCAGTCGATATCTTCTTTCAGCAATATCGGTACATACCTCGGCGTATCAGAGGCCTCGCGAATCTTTTCCCACAACTCGGAGACATCCATCTGCAAAACAGGGGCAAGTCTTTTAAGCACATTACCAAGATCGTGAGAATCCTCCTGAACCAAGGCAACATTAAAGGCTGGCCGGTTGGTTACTATTTCCCTGTTATACCGATCCAGGATATGGCCCCTGGGTGGTGCCAACTGCCTGATCCTAACCCTGTTGCCGTAGGCAAGTTTCTCATATTTCTCACCATGACTGATCTGCAGAAACCAAAGTCTCAGGACGATAACGATCAGAAAAAAAAGCACAATGCCGGAAACGACCAGCAGCCGTTTTTTTAATATATTCAGAGCCCCTTCATCACGCTCTGCAATATCGACAATGTCTTTAAATGAAAATTTGAAATTCATTCCAACCTTATCTTGCTACATCGGTTTACGAGGACGACGAAGAGGCTTGGCACGCAGACGACGTTTCAGCACATATTCGTGCAGACTGCTGAACAAGAGAAAAAGAGGGATAGACGCCACTACCAACAAAGCCGTTCTCTGCAGGGTAAGTCCCCATGACCATTCAGGCAAGTCCTCCGGCAGGGCAAGGGAATAGACCAGATAGAGAAACATCTGTGCCAGAAAATAACTCACCCCAACCAGTGGAATCTGATAGGTGGACTCTTTTACGGGGCTTTTATTGGTCAGGAGTTTCAAAATAACAAAGGTGAGAAGACACATCAGAGGATAGAGCCCAAGATAAATTCCAGCGACAACATCAAGGATCCATCCCAGACTAAATACCAGGGCAATGCCAGGAATCCAGGCAAAACGATAGGCAACGAAAGTTACGAGAATAAATACAAAATCCGGTCTTCCGAGCCACGCGGGCAGCGACTGTAACAAGGTTGTCTGCAGAACAATCAGGACAAGCCCGAGCACCCAGAATAAAAAGAACAGCATTACCCGTTCCTACCTCCTTGGCGAAAGGTTCGTTGAATCGAGTATTTTCCGGCGATCCGTCGGATCAATAAATACGAACTCCAGTTTTTGGAAATCGACATGGGGTTGCACTTCAATTTCCTGAAACATTCCCCTTCTCTTTTTATGTATCCTCGACACCCTGCCGAGTGGTATCCCGGCAGGAAACACACCACCGATACCTGCGGTGACTATATAATCGCCTTCCGCGACATCGGCATTTTTCAAAACGTATTGCAGAATAAATCCGTGCTCCCCTGCCCCTTTCAGAATTCCCCGAGTCCGGTTCTTTTGAATCATGGCGTCTATGGCACTGCTCGGTGCATTTGCGAGCAGAACCTTCGAATAATTCTCGCTCGTCTGAATTACCTGTCCGACGACACCGGCCGGGGCGAGAACGACCATCCCCTCAAGCACATCATCCTTCCGACCACGATCGACAACAATGGTCTGGAACCAGTAAGTCGGATCCTTCCCAACCACCCGCGCTGCCAGAGGCTGAAAACTTAATTTTTCTTTAAAGGCGAGTAATTCCTCGAGGTAGAGATAGGTACTGTATCCTTCCCTGTATTCCCCGAGTTCTTCGAGGTACTTGTTGACCAGCGACTGCAGTCGCTTATTATCCTCCCGAACATTCCACAGGGCGACATAATCATTTTTTAAAGTGGCGACCCCGGAAACAGAGCTGGTGACCGCACTCTGCATAGGGCCGACAAGATCGAGAGTAAGTTGATGCAGCGTACCGAATCGTCCACCAAGCATTGAGGCAAGCAGCAACAGACCGACGATAAAAAGTATCGCTATCAGCAGCAGAACCCTAATGGTGGTAAAAGCGGACCGTCCCCGTCGTCCCTGTATAGTTTTCGTTTTCTTTCGCACAAATCACAACAGTTCTGAGCAGCACATGGAGTACCGGCCGTTTCGTCCGGCAGATTAACTTCTTCGACAAAAGGGGACTATTCGATGGTTACCTCACGGAGAATATCAAGGTTATCGAGTGCTTTTCCAGAACCCAGGACGACGGAGGACAAAGGGTCTTCGGCGACAATTATCGGCATGCCCGTCGCCTCTCGCAGACATTTATCAAGATTTTTAAGTAATGCCCCGCCACCCGTAAGAACAATGCCATTGTCGACTATATCGGCAGCCAGTTCAGGGGGAGTCAGTTCAAGGGCAACCCTGACCGCTTCGACAATGACATCAACCTGCTCGGCTATCGCCGATTGGATTTCCTGTGCAGTAATCTTCAGGGTCTTCGGAACACCGGAGACGAGGTCCCGTCCCTTAATATCCATGGTTTCATACGGTTCTTCAGGCAGGACATTGCCGATGGTGGTTTTGATAACCTCGGCTGTACGTTCACCAATCGCCAGATTATGTTTACGTTTGATGTACTGAAGAATGGCTTCATCCATCTTGTCACCGGCAACCCTGACCGATTTAGCATAAACAATACCGGAAAGTGAGATCACCGCAACTTCCGTGGTACCCCCGCCAATATCGATAATCATATTGGCTGTCGGCTCGGTAATCGGCAATCCCGCTCCGATCGCCGCAGCCATTGGTTCTTCGATCAGGTAAACCTCCCGGGCACCAGCTGATTCGGCCGATTCTTTTACTGCTCGTTTTTCTACCTGGGTAATCCCCGATGGAACGGAGATTATTATGCGGGGATGTACCAGGGTCCTTCTATTATGCACCTTATTTATGAAATACCTGAGCATGGCCTCGGTGACTTCAAAATCGGCTATGACCCCATCTTTTATCGGCCGGATGGCAACGATGTTTCCCGGGGTTTTCCCGAGCATCATTTTCGCCTCCTGCCCGACAGCCAGCACTTTACTCATCCGTCCATCCTGCCTGACAGCCACGACAGACGGTTCCCGCAATACAATACCCTTGCCTTTCACATAGAGAACTGTATTAGCCGTTCCAAGATCAATTGCAAGATCATTGGACAGCCAGCCGAATAAAAAATTAAATGGTGAGTACATATATCCTTCCTTGCGATAAACGGCGCCGCTGTACCATGAAAATATATCAGCTCACAGCTAGATGTAAGGAGCGGAGCACCCGTCAGATTTTATTGTTGGGCAGATTTGAACATTCTATTCATGAAATTTCGAAACATAACAAACCTTATTTTCATTAGCAATGAAATATGCTGTTGCAGCGAAAAGATTATATCGTTTTTTATTGACACGAAAAATAAAGCCTGTTAATGATATGCCAGCCTTAAGGGCAGCCTGATTTACGGATATTCAGGGGCTATAGCTCAGCTGGGAGAGCGCTTGACTGGCAGTCAAGAGGTCGTCGGTTCGATCCCGACTAGCTCCACCAAATAGAAAAGAAAGGGTGTTACAGGATAGATCTGTAACACCCTTTTTTCGTCTCTGTCAAAATTATTTTCGCACCTTGGCAAGCGCTCCTTTTATCGAAAGAGCATATGGCCTCTGATCGCGGAGAAATCCAGGAAGGCTGTCTCTGACAAGTCGTGCCCGCTCTATACTTGGATATTCACCATAGAACACAAAAATTTCATCAGGCGCTGTTCTTTTCTTGAAGATATAAAAATTACCCGCCTCCTGCCGGTATTTGACCTGGGCCAGTAATTTTTTGAGATTTGCCTCCGAAGTCTTTGAGGTCAGAGCCATAAGCTGGACTGTATACATATTCTCCGTTTTTCTGCCGGTCCAGGCCAGACCTGCCGTCAATCTATCTTGATACAGTCGATCGGCAACTGCAGGAACCATCGGGGCAAGGTCCTTATGTATTTTATGCCGAGCGATTATTCTTGGGAGCCGAAGTTTTGCTTCCGGTGGTGGTTCAGTCGTTTCTTTAAGTTCCAAGGATGAGTGCGGCTGAGACATCGCCAGGTCTCTATCTTTGACCGGATCTATAAAAACCTTAGTTTCTTTGGCTGCACCAACCGCAGCCCCTGTTCTTTTATCTGCGGCTACTTTTTCGGTATTTCCGGCTGCCTCGATCAGTTCCGCGCTTTCCTGTGGTTCTGCCTTACTGTCTACAACCACAGCTGGAGTCTGATTGAGGCCCTGCACCCCTTCCTGTTCCATAGAAGGCGCAACCATCTCCTTTATGCCGGAAGTCTTCAGCCCGGATCCCAGTGCCGGCGTTTGCTTATCCTCATATGGCTGGCCAATCTCTGCCGGTTCTGCCACCGCTTCACTGGCTTCAGGGATCAGGTGGTTGGCCGTCTGTATCACCAGAGCCGTTTCGGCCGCTTCGGGCCGGACAGGGTCCTGCCCCCCGCCCCGGTCTTTTTCCCCGCCAAACAGCAGCAGGAACAACAACAGACAACATATCGCCCCACCAAACCATGGAAGATAGGCGACTAACATCTTTAGCAGGTCAGGGATATCATTATCGCCGTTTCTTTCTGTCGGTAAGGCGCCTTGCTCTCTGACGCTTTCCAGAGGCACCATAAAAGAGGTATCGTCGTCCTGACTGCGCACCGCCTTGTCCCCAAGAAGGCCGGTCATTGCCAGATTCCCCCGAGCCTGCTGATAAATATGCCGTACTACATCATCGGTAAACACCTCTGCTGTCTCCGACTCCGACAGCCCGGCGACAAAGTATTGCAGATAGTCAGCGGTTTCCCTTTCTGACAGAGGGGAAAGTTCAACATGAATGGCATCGGTGTGCTGAAAATCACAGAGAGAGAGCTGGTCGCAATTTTCAAGAAATGTTTTACGGCCTGAAAAAAGGAGATGCATATGTCCGCCGCCGCCAATGACCCTATCGAGCATTTTACGAATTCTCTCCAGGGTAGCCAGGTACATATTTTCAGCTTCATCGAAGATAACCAGCAATTCTACATCTTCAACGAGCAGGCAATCGGTAATCTGCTCCATGACCGATTCAATACTCCCGACGGCCGTCGCGTCCTGATACTCAAGATCCAAATTGGTGGCAATATGCCGTACAACGTCATCGAACGAGTCCACGGTCTGAGAAAAGAAAACGCTTTTCCCCGGCGGCAGGATCTGTTGATCGAGCAGACGGCAAAGAGTCGTTTTACCGCTCCCCTCGTCGCCTGTCAGTACCATAATGGCTACCCCGCTTTGCAGCGCTTCCTGCATCCGAAACAAAACTTCCCGCCGATTGGCGCCGGCGAAATAGTTTTCCGGCACAACTTCCTTGTCCGACAGTGATGATGCCATCCTTTCGGAATCTTTGCTATCCACTCTCATAGCTCGACAAATATGATTAAATTTTCTCTTTTGCGGATGCTCGCAACGCCTCAACGGTTAGAACGAAGCCCTCTCGTAAAGAGAGGTAAATAAATAATACTACACTGCCGGAATAATTACATAGTGTATTCGGTTCGAGTCAACCCTGGTAAAAAATCCAGTCACGCCTTTCGCCGCCCACAGTAGTGCTGACTCTTTTCTTCTGCCGTTTTCAATGGTAAATTGGTGATACAGAGTTCGCCAAACTGATTTGCCGACCAAACCACGAGCCTCCGAATGATCTATGCCGATTTTCCAGTTGAATGAACAGCCTCACTTCCCCCATCCGGGGTACGCGGAGGAAAATGGACTTCTCGCCATAGGCGGCGACCTTCGACCGGAAAGGTTGCTGATGGCCTATAGCCAGGGGATATTCCCTTGGTACTCAAAAGGTGATCCTATTCTCTGGTGGTTCACCAGCCCCCGCCTGGTTATCTTTCCGGGTGAATTCAGAATCCCTAAAAGGGTTGGCCGGTATGCCAGAGCGGCCTCGGTGGTAATAACCCGGGATCATGCCTTTAGAAGAGTGATCAGGGAATGTGCCGAAGTACGGACAGAGCATTCACAAGAAACCTGGATCTCACCCGAAATGCAAACCGCTTACACCACTCTGCACCGTCTCGGCTTTGCCCATTCGGTTGAATGCTGGCAGAATAATCTTTTAGTCGGAGGCCTTTATGGCATCACCCTTGATCGGGTTTTTTTTGGTGAATCAATGTTTTCAAGGATAAAATGCGGTTCACAGTTTGCATTGATCGCCCTGGTTGAGTATCTAAAGATCAACAATTTTCGTTTAATTGATTGCCAGATGACCACCAACCATTTATTACGTTTTGGGGCTCGGGAAATAAGCGGCCAGGATTTTCGGAGACAATTGAAGCAAAACATTAAAAATATCATTCCCTATGACAACTGGAAAAATGAAAGTGCGGACAGCAGATGAAAGATGTGCTGTCTGTGACAAAAACGGCAAGTTTACCCCCAGCAAAAAAGGCAAGCTCTGCCCGACCTGCAGCAGTATGGTTGCGCTGTTACAAAGTAAACCGGATGCCCTGGAGCAACTCTCCAAAATAGCCGGGGCCCCGGCAATCTCCTGCCTTGACGCCCAACATGTGGAGCAGGAACTCCCCGACGTGCTCGATGGCGTCCGTCACCGGACCACGGACCGGGAACGGAACACCTGGTATGTTTCCGTCAGCGTGCTTGACAACAATCCGGTGGAAATCTTTGCCTCCACGGCCTTTGACCGGGACCAGCATCTCCAGTCCCGTATCTCCAACCTGACCACCATTACCAGGCTTATTTCTCTTATTTTGAGACATATTTTCCTCGGCGAAAAACTGACCCTCGAAAAGACCCTGACTCAGCTTATGCGAAGTTCAAGGCAACCAAACGATCTGCCGGATATGCTGGGCAGAATTCTGGCTAAATATAATAAGAAAACAGAAGCGGCGGATAATCAGGAGACCACCGAAAAAGAGACCGCCATTCCCTGAACGAATGACGATCGACTCCGCTCAGCATTCAATCTCGAATTCATAGGAGAGTTCTGACTTGTCAAAGTGTTTCAAGACCTTTTGCAAGGCATACAGGTCAGCGACCTTGAAGGTGAGTTCCCAGGCCGGATAAAGAGACGAATAGCTGGAGAGTATCTCCAGGCTCTGCATATCCAATTCAGGCGGTGCGGTACCGATAATCTGCATGATACTCTTTCTGGTGGCCCTCAGAACGTGGAGGGTCTGAATCTTGCGGACATGGGTCTTCCGGGTTTTCCAGGAGATGTTGACGGCATCTTCACGCTGAAAATCGAGTGTTCGAAAGCGTTCGCAGTGCTTATGGTGAACGGATAGTCCCTTAGGCGTGAGCAAGGCACAGTTATCCTTGGCAGTTGGATTGGGTTTACAGCAGGAAGAAAGCTTGACGGACACCGGATCAAGAGTCGTCAATTCAATTTTATTGAAGGCTCCGGTCGGCGTCACCAGTGGAGAGACCCCGCCAAAGAGGATGTTTTTTATATTTTCCATGACTTCTTTAAGATGTAACCTCCCCTCACCTATCCGAATATACATTTCATCCAGCGACGGAAGGGATTCATGGGCCAGAAGCTCCGGCACATCCTTGCTTTCCAGGACATCAAAAGGAATACCATAGCGTAACATCTCCTGACGCAACATGGAAATGCCCACTTCACGGGTTACCTTCTTGCACCTGGCTTTAAAATTTTTCGCCAATTCTCCCCTCGCTCGCGGGGTCTTGCACAGGGTCATCATGCGCTGCTCAAAACGGATAGGTTGGTCAGCGCGGACGATGCGCACCATGTCGCCGTCTTTGAGGACATGGGAAGCGGATACCCGTTTGTTTCTGATCATCGCCCCTAAACATGTCTGACCTATTTCCGTATGCACCCTGAAGGCAAAATCGAGGACCGTTGAGTTGACCGGCAGACAGATTAAATCGCCCTGGGGCGTATAGGTATAAATCTCCTTTACCCCACTGGCAGCTATGACATCACGATAGGAAAAGGAATCCTCGGAACTGATAACATCAAACATTTCCTGAATTTCCCTGATGAATTTAACCTGCTTGCCCGCCTTCGAACTCCAGTTCCTGAACAACCCCCTCTGGGCCTTTCGCTCCATCTCATCGGTCCGAATCTTAAAGAGAAACTTCTGCCCTTCGATAATTGCCCTGGCGTGCAGGCCCTGATAGCCGGTCGGTTTGGGATTGGCTATGAAATCACGGATAGTCCGGGGAATGGGGATGAAGGTCTGGTTGACTATTCCTAAAGCCCTGTAGCAGGACTGTACATCATCGACGCCAATGAGGATCTCAAGCGGGGTATCTATACGCTGTACCAGAATACGATTGGCAATATCATAATAGGCCCATAATTTTTTGGTCCGGACATAGACCCTGCAGGACAGATGATTGAGGTCGGCATTCTCCTGCACTTTATCAACAATTATCTGCCCGATGGGCATTTTCTGCAACTGCCGGATATGGTTGTTTATTCTGGATCCCTGTTTCGGGTATTTATAGACAAGCGCCAGGTTGTACATCTCCCGCTTCATGTTAAAAAGGCCGAATACTGTGGCCAACGGGGCATAGATATCAATAGTTTCGTCAGCTATTCGCTGGCGCTTGGCTTTCGGCATCGCCCGCAAGGTACGAAGATTATGCAGCCGGTCAGCAAGTTTTACCAGCATCACCTCCGGTCGCAGAGCCGCACCGGTAAATATTTTTATATGTGTGTTCCGGCTGTCTGTCTGCTTGTCCCCGGAAACATGCGTTACCTTGGTACATCCTTCGACGATCGATTGTACATAGCTGCCGAATTTCTTACCAACCAACTCGGCGGTAACTTCCTCAACATCCTCGACCGTGTCGTGCAGCAGGGCTGCAGCGAGGATTTCGGGATGGGTGATATCCATCTCCTCGGCAAGAATTTTTGCTACGGAACAGGGATGGAGGATATAAGCATCCCCAGATCTGCGCCACTGATCATCGTGCGCGTCGATGGAAAAATCAAGAGCTTCCCAGAAGGTTTCCACACCAGATTTATCGCCAATCAAGGCCTGCATCTGATTGCGATAGAGTTCAAGATCAAATGAAATACGCCGCATACTCTCTCAGCTAACTTAAAACGACACCTGCCTGTGGACAGAATCAGTAAGTGTCTTAGATTAAAGTTCCCGAACTGCTTCCGGCCTTTGTCCAAAGTTATATCCGACCGGCCAAATTATGGGGAACCTTCTATTGAGCTTAACAAAATTCTTTTGCCGGAGAAATCAAAAACCCTACAAATGTCTAAAAAAAGAAAATCTTTCCAGAAACTCAGACCGACCAGGCGAGGACAATTCTCCCGGACCGGGAAAAAAGATGACAAAAACAGCAGGGCGGAAAACCTCCTGCTCGCCCTTTTACACACTGCTTCATACCCCTTGCCACTCGCAGAACTGAAAAGCGGTTTCACCCAATACAACTATAATCAGGATGACATAGCTGCAGCCCTCAGTTCCCTGACCAAGGCCGGTCTGGTCAGTAAAGTCGGTAAAAAACAGTTTGCGCTGCATAAAAACGGTCCATTTTATCAAGGCACTTTGGTCCAGCACCCAAAGGGTTTCGGTTTTATTACTGTAACGAAAACTCCCAGTGGCAGCCCCCCGCTGAAGAGAGACCCTTTCATTGCGGCCGGTGAGATGGGGGACGCCCATCATGGAGATACGGTATTAATCCGACTTTTTCGGATCCGCACCAGCGACGACCGGCCGGAAGGCAGCGTGATTAAGGTACTTGCCCCCGGTACCGATAGGATTGGCGGCATTTACACGAAGAAAGGGCGGGAACAATTAGTCTATCCCGATGATCGAAGATTTCCTTTTATCATCAGACTTGATGGCGACGGTGAGCTCCAACCTAAAAACGGTGACGGCGTCATAGCCCGGTTTTACAGGGCAAAAGGCCCGAATAGATTTCTTCAGGGCAAAATTATCGAAATTCTCGGCCGGGCCAATGCTGTCGACACCCAGATGCGGCTGGTGATCGAACAGTTCAAGCTGCCTTTCCAGTTCAGTGACGAGGTGATACGGGAAACGGAGCAGCTCAATGATAGCTTCGTTTCAAGGGAAAACCGAGAAGATCTTCGCAGTACAGCCCATGTGACCATTGACGGGGAAACCGCCAAAGACTTTGACGATGCAATCTGTGTCGTTAAAACCAAAAAGGGTTTTCGTCTTTTCGTCTCAATCGCCGATGTGAGTCATTTCGTCACCCCCGGTTCGGCCATCGACCAGGAAGCATACAAGAGGGGAACATCAATATATTTTCCGGGCAGAGTCATCCCGATGCTGCCGGAGAAACTCTCCAACAACCTTTGCAGCCTGGTGCCTGACGAAGACCGGTTTACCGTTTCGGCCATCCTCGATTTCGACCGCGGTGGAACCCTTCTCGGCAAACGTTTCTGCAGATCGATCATCCGCAGCCGGCATCGATTTACCTATACGACAGTACAGAAAATCCTCGTCGACAAGGATCCTGACCTTCGTCGGCAACATAAACCCTTTCTCACCGAACTCAAATGGGCCGGGGAACTGGCCACTGTTCTCCGGACAAAACGCAAAAATCGAGGTTCGATCGACTTCAACCTTCCTGAGCCGGAATTCACCTTGACCGGATCGGGAGAAATTGCCGCGATCAAAAGAACAGAAAGGACCTTTGCCCACCAGATCATCGAAGAATTCATGCTGGTGGCCAATGAGGCGGTGGCGGAAATATTCAGCCGACAGACAGGACCCGCGATATTCAGGGTCCATGAGCCGCCGGAAGAGATAAAAACTGAAGAATTTTATAATTTTGCCAAAAATCTCGGACTGTCGTTAAGCCCCTTTGCAAACGACTCAGCCTGGTTTGCAGAAGTCCTGGAAAAGTGTAAAGACACCAGGTATGAGTACATCATCAATAACATTCTCCTCAGGAGCATGAAACAGGCTGCCTATTCTGCGACCAATGTCGGTCATTTCGGCCTCGCAGCAGATGACTATACCCATTTCACCTCCCCCATCAGACGATATCCCGACCTGATCGTCCACCGGGAACTGCTCCGACAACTCGACAGCACCCTTCAAAACATACGGTCAGACGCCCACCGGTCGCCCCTCAAGGAGGCAGGGGAATTTCTCTCAACCCGCGAACGAACGGCGGTCATGGCCGAAAGAGATATGCACGACCGATTGAAAACAAGTTATATGCAAACGAGAATCGGCGATTCTTTTGACGCCATAATTTCCGGGGTGACAGAGAACGCGCTTTTTTTAGAAATCCAGGAACTCTGTATCAGCGGTTCTCTCCCTGTCGAGTTTCTAGATGATGACTACTATCTGCTGGACCGGAAAAACTATCGCTTGTTTGGTGAAATTACCGCCAAGACCTATCAGCTCGGAGATCTTGTTCGGGTAACTGTTGTTGAGGTGGATATGCTCAGCAAAAAAATCCTTTTCACCCTAGCCGCCAGTAACACAGGCTAAGTTTGCCCATTGCCCTTCGACCTCTGACAAATTCATCGACCTTTTCCTTGACTTGCCTTCTCGTTTCGCATAAAAAAGGCAGGGCGTGTTTCACTCCGCAGGCGCAACACCGCACATTTTAGCCAAAGAACAGATTAATGATTGCCAATGGTCGATAACACCACCCAGCTTTCCCGGCTTGCCATAGTACTGGTGCGGCCAAAGATTCCTGAAAATATCGGAGCAGCAGCCCGAATTGCCTGGAATATGGGCATCTCTCGCCTGATCGTCGTAAGAGACAGTTTACCGGAGCGTGAACCCATGGCAAAAATGGCTACCCACAAGGCTGCTCATCTCATAGATACGCTGGAACTGTATCAGCATCTGCAGGAGGCTCTTGCCGACTTTACCGTGGTGGTCGGCACAACCGCGAGAAGAGGTCGTCAGCGATTCGTGAGTCAAACTCCCAGGGAAATGGTCGAAGCCCTGCTCCCTCTTTTGCCCAACAATAAGGTGGCTATCCTTTTCGGTCCCGAAGATACCGGCCTGACCAATGATGACCTTAAATATTGCCAGATGACTTCCGCCATTCCCACCGCCGATTTTTCTTCGCTTAATCTCGCCCAGGCCGTAGCCATCCATTGCTATGAGCTGCATTACGGCATCGTTCATGCCGCCAAGGATATGACGCCGGCACCGCAACTGGCAACGTCCTTTGAACTGGAAAGCATGTATTCGTATATGGAAAAATCGTTGCTTGCTATTGATTTTATGGAAGAAATGAGCCATACCTATTGGATGAGTCATATTCGGAACTTTCTCGGTAGGATATCGCTTACCTCAAAGGATGCAAACATCATCAGGGGTGTCAGCAAGAAATTTCTGTTTCATCAGAAAAGACCAAAAAGTTAGAATAATGGTGAGCTATGTATCAGGATGAGAATCCAGCCAGCTACGTCGTACCCTCCAATAAATTTTATCCACCTCATATCGATCAGTCTCAGTCACTGTTTCGATCCGACCTGCTGCAAACCAGACTCCCCGATAAAACACATCAAAAGAAAGCCATTATTATTGAAGCCCAGGCAGGCCAGGGAAAAACGACCCTGGTCTATCAGTTTCTTGAACACCTCGACCATACATATATCTGGTATCAGATCGGGCCTGAAGACTCAGATCCGGTACTCCTGCTGTCCTCACTCCTTATTAATCTCTCCGGCAACCTGCCGGACTTCACTTCCCCTCAACTGACGAATATCCTAAACGAAGGCAGTGTCGGCCCGCTTGATCTGACCCGCTGCGCAAATATTCTGCTTCATGATCTCGACAAGTACCTTAACCAGGATATTTATCTGGTTTTCGATGATCTCCATCGTATCGAATTCGGTGCGCTGACCAATAATCTGCTGGAACACCTCCTGGACACTTCACCACCCCGGGTGCATTTCGTTTTTGTCAGCAGACAACCGGTTGAAATCAAGGGAAAAACGATTCGCAACGGTTCGCAAATCACCTATCTCAGCACCGCCGACCTGGCCCTGGGCAATCAGGAGATCGAGGCACTGTACTCGACCGTTTTTAAAAAAGAAATTAGCAAACAGGACATCCTTAAAATACAGCAGGTGACCAATGGATGGATTATGGGCATTATCCTCGCCAGTCACCCCATGTCCGGCAGGAACAGGTTCTGGCTGGACTCGACCACAGATAGCCTTGCTACTACCACTCAAACCGGGCATATGCTGGATTATTTCCAAGATGAAATCTTCGCCCAGATTCCGCAAGATCTGCACAGTCTTTTTCTAAAATTCTCATTCTTTCAAGAAATTCCTGCAGATCTGGCAGCGGAGGTATCCGGAATAGATAATTTCGGCACGATTCTCACGGATATGTCCCGTGAGAACTACTTCATCTATCATCTTGATGATCGACAGCGGGTTTTCCGTTTCCACCATTTCTTTCAGGAATTTCTCCAGCAACAGGCCAGGGCCCGGTTTTCAGAGGAAGAGATCCGGGAAATCTATAACCTGGAAGCCAATTATTACCAGCAGCAGGATCTCACCGAAAAAGCCCTCACATGTTATAGAAATGGTGGCGACTTTAAGGCGATGGAGGCAATTCTTCGGGAAAAGGGCATGGACCTGATTGCCAAAAACCGGACAATTACCATCCTCACTCTTCTGCAAACCATACCCGAAGAGATACTATTCGAATACGGCTGGCTGACCCTCTACGCCGGGCTCCTCAGGATCGATTTCACCCCCCGGACTACCCTGCCTTTCTGGGATACTGCCCGGGCTCATTTTACCAGAACAAAGGAAGAGATAGGCGAATTAATCGCTCTCTCGCAAACAATCTATTTCCATTTTGTCATCTCCGGACAATATCATAAAGGGGCTGAACTCCTCCCCCGGACCGAATCCCTGCTGGAGAAAAACAGCAGGGTCCTGCCGACACCCACTTACATAATGGCGGCCCGCAACCTGGCATCCGGCTACTGTTTTTTCAAAAGCGATATGGATAAAGCCCGCCATTATATCCAGCTGGCAAGTAAGCTTGCCACCAGGCTCGACAGCCGGAATTTTATAGCCTCGACCAGGTTTATCCAGGGGTACATCGAACTGCTCAGCGGCAATCGAGCCAAATATCTCCGCGAAGCGGAGATATGCTTTTCCTTGTTCAATGATCCCCTTGTCGGTGAGTCAAACAGGTTAACCATGCGTATAATGAATCTCTGCTACCTTTCCATGACCGGAGATCACCTGAATTTCCATTTCCATCAGCTCGCCCTGCAGAAATCCAGTGATCAGACCGTCGTCGATCAGACAGTGGCGGCCCCTTATCTGTATGTCTGGGGCAGCAGCAATCACTTTTCGCTCGGCCAGCCGCAGAAAGCCCTCGAGCTGTTGGAAAAAGGACTGGACATCACTTCGACCGCAACCACCGACCATATGCAGAGCCAATTTTTACAGTGGCAAGCCTTTGGTCTCGCCCTTACCGGTTACAGCGAAAGTGCAGAAAAAAGCATTGAAAAAGCGACCCGCCTGCGGGAACAGTCGGGAGGCCCATTTTATACCGCGTTCCACTATATTCTTGCCGGTGCCGTCTACACCCGTACAAAAAAATTCCAAAAAGCCCGCCTTTACCTGGAAAAGGGCCTTGCCATCTCGCAGACAATTCCCTCAACCTACCTGATAATCTGCACTCTCTTCAATCTGAGTTATCTCAAATACCAGGCGGTTAGCCCCGACGCAGCTCTCGACGATCTGGAAACCGGTCTCTCCCTGATGAAAATCAATGGCTACAATCATTTCTGGAGCTGGGAGCCCAAAATGATGACCATCCTTCTTGCCATGGCAGTGAAAAGAGATATAGAAAAAAGTTTCGCCCAGAATCTGGCCAAAGATCGACTGCATCTCAACTTCTCCGATGACGGTGAACCTATTACACTCTTGAAATTCACGCTCATGAATAGTTTTGAGCTCAGTATCAACGGCAAGATTCTTTTTCAGGCGAAAGATCTCACCCCTTTCCAGCGTGAATTATTAGGACTGTTGGTCACTGCAAAAGGGCAGCGAATTCCGCAGGAAAAAATTCAATTGGAACTCTGGCCGGAGAGCATTCCGGAAAATGCCAGAAAGAGTTTCGACACCCTGCTCACCAGGCTGAGAAAACTTCTTAGCCCGCAACTGCCAAGGAAGATAAAAAACTATCTCTATCTCCAGAAAGGGATCCTCTGCCTGACCAACTACGAGATAGACGCGTTGCAATTTCTTGAAGCCGCCAGGACCGGTCTATCCCACAGTAAAAACAGTGACTGGTGGCAGGCACACAATTCCTTTCAAACAGCTCTTTCGCTTTGCAAGGGCGTTATGCCCGAGGATACCTTCCGAAGCGAACAGGTATTGACCTTCAATGATGTCCTTGCCAACCTGATGATTGAAATTGGCTCAACCTGGGCGAGAAACCTGGCAGAGGCTGGAAGACTGGAAGAGGCGATCACAATTCTCGAACAAATTCTGTCGATCAACTACCTCGAGGAAGAGTTGACTATTCTGCTGTACTCATTCCACAGCCGAAGCCACAATCATCTCAAGGCAAATGAGGTGTTAGAACGATACCGAAAGGCATTACTGAAAGCAGATTATACAATTGACGAGGCGACTTCCTATATTGACGATATTATCCGAAGAACTCCCTCTTAACCGGCAAAGAAATTGCGTTTTAGAGCTTCTGGTTACTATATTGTAATTGCTTGATAAAAAAACCTTGCTTTTGGCAGGTTCAAAACCTTCTTTACAACGAACCAACATCCTGTTATTTGAAGGAATACATTTTTCAGACAGACAATTTAATCTTCGTGGCGCAGGATTTGCTGGTCAAAACTGTAATACAATCTCTATCGTTCTCCACGGGAGTGATCAATGATATCAGCGTACCAGACCGCCCTCACAGGCCTTCGGGCATTTGCCACCAGACTCCAATCAAATGCCAACAATATAGCCAATACCGACACGAACGGCTTCAAGAAGACCCGGGTTACCAATAACAACGTTGCCCCTCAGGGTGTAAGAGCCGAGGTGAATACGGTTGCCACCCCGGGCCCCAGAGTTTTTCAGGAAACCGAGGCAGGGATGGACCTCGTAGAACTGTCAAATGTCGATCTCGCATCGGAATTAGTCGATATGAACCTGAACAGTACGCTGTATAAAGCCAACCTGAAAACCATTGAAAGCGTCAACGAAATGACCGGTGCCCTCTTGAAATTGAAATCATAGTTCCATAGCAGCCTATAGATTCAGCCCCTGGAGCGGACAATTGCCGCACAGGGGTTTTGTTTTTTTACAGTAGGTGCCGGCGACACGGACAATCAGGGCATGGTATTCATTATACAGCTGGGTATCCTCCGGTAAATTGGCCATAAATACATTCTGTATGGTCGTGTAATCGGTTTCCTCTTCCACCATGTTATGGCGGCTGAAGACCCTGTAGGTATACATATCAACAACAAATACCGGGTGCCCGCAGGCATAAAGAAGAATTGAATCGGCAGTCTCCGGTCCTACCCCTTTCACGGTGAGCAGGTTCTCCCGGGCAGTTTCCAGGTGATCAGTAAGAAAATGCTCCAACTCGCCGTCATAGATCGTTGCGACCATATCAATCAAATTTCTCAGGTGCCGGGCCTTCAAATTATAGTAGCCTGCCGGACGGATGAACTGAGCTATCTCATCGGCAGTCAATCGAGAAAGGGATTGATAGCTGAGTAAGTCCTCAGCTCTTAAATTGTCGATCGCTTTTCGTACATTTGACCAGTTGGTGTTCTGGGTTAAGACTGCCCCGATCATTATTTCAAAAGGGGTATCGCCCGGCCACCAGTACTGTGGACCGAAGTGCTCATGCAGTAACCGAAATGCTTCATTATAGATATTGTTCTTCAACCCGGTGCTTCCTGTAGTTTATTCCGTCTCTTGGCGAGGATCTCTGTCCCCGAAACAAATGCCAATCTCTCTAGCGGTCAGGACCTTATCACTGTCAAGGTCCACTTTTTTGCGCATCTTTATAGCCTCTTCTATGGGTACCGCAACCATCTGTGAATCTTTGAGTGCTACCATATGATCAAAGACCTTTCCCTCCAGAAGACGGACAGCTGCTGCACCGAATCGCAGGGCAAGCAACCGGTCGAAAGTTGTCGGCGACCCTCCGCGCTGCAGATGTCCAAGTACCAGGGAACGGGTGTCTTTTTCGGTGCGTGCCCGAATTTCTGCTGCAACCCATTCGCCGACGCCTCCTAAAATCATCTCATCACGGCCCAGTTCTCCCTTGCCTTTATTGAATCTCTGGCCATCGTTCGTTATCGCTCCTTCTGCGACAACTACTATGGAATACTGCTTATCATGCAACTCGTTGTCGGAGATCTTGTCACAGACTTCCTCAATATCAAAGGGAATTTCAGGGATCAGAATGACATCGGCACCACCTGATATTCCGGAATATAAGGCTATCCATCCGGAATCCCTACCCATAACCTCAACGACCATGACCCGGTTATGGGATTTTGCCGTTGAATGTAATTTATCAAGGGCCTCTGTTGCCGTGGACACTGCTGTATCAAAACCAAATGTTCTGCTGGTTTTTTCCAAATCGTTGTCAATGGTTTTCGGTACTCCGATAACGGGCATCCCCTTATTGGCAAATCGGTGAGCGATATCCAGACTGCCATCTCCACCAATAGCTATATGACAATCAAAGCCCATCCGGTTAAAATTGCGGAGAATTTTATCAGAGACATCCACAATTTGAATCTCGCCGGCAAGGTTTTTCACTGGCCGGGAAAATGGATTTCCTTTGTTTGTTGAACCAAGAATAGTTCCGCCGGTCGAATAAATTCCTTCCACGTCTCTTGGAAAAAGACGAATCATTTCGTCGATATCCATAAAACCACCATACCCATTCCTGCTGCCGTATACTTCCCATCCCTTACGATAACAGCTGTGGACGACGGCATAAATAACGGCATTTAGACCAGGAGCGTCTCCACCGCCGGTCGAAATGACAATTTTTTTCATATCCGAGTCACCTTTTGACAAATTTTAATTGCTGTCGACACTCCTACCAACTTTTACTGCCACCCAACATTACAATACATATTGCGGTGGTTTGTCTATAGTTGAACTATAAACAAAAAAACATCCTATAATCTACGAGAATATAAGGAAGCTTTCCATTTACTCGACAAGTTACCTAAAATGCATGTTTATTAGAACGCCATGACAACTATCTTCAGCTTAATTTCCTGCATGATCCTATTCTTCCTCCGGCAATCAATTAAGAAAACACTTGCACACTTTGTCATAGCTACTATTTTAGCTTTTGCGGATGATTGACTATTTATCATCTCACCTTAAGGTGTACACTAATAGTGACGGCTTCTCTGACAAGCAATGTGCAGGGACCAGAGAAGGTGTGTAAGAAACAAATTTCAAGGAGGAGTTTCATGTCCGATCTAAATGTAACAGACTTGGCTGTTGCAAAGTTGAAAGAATACATGCAGGCGAATAATATCGACTCCGCCCTGCGTGTTGCATTGATGCAGGGCGGTTGAGCCGGTCCCTCATTGGGATTGGCTCTGGATGAGCCAAAAGACAGCGATAAAGTTTTCGAGAATGACAGCCTCAAGTTTCTGGTCGAAGATAGCCTGATGAATACCTGTGGTGGTATTACGGTAGACTATGTCGATGCAGGTCCACGCTCCGGCTTTGGAATTACTTCGGTTAATCCGATCAGCTCCGGCGGCGGTTGCAGCTCTGGTTCCTGCAGTTCAGGAAGTTGCGGTTGACCCCCTTAGTTTATTGATCTCTTAACATTTACCAACTCAAAACGGTCGCTCAAGAATCCATCTAAGCAGCCGTTCTTTGTAACATAAATAAAGAAAGCGAGTCTGTTGCAGGACTCGCTTTTTTTTGCTCTATCCCGAGTGTCAAAAACTTGACTCGCCGTTTTGCTGATCTTATTCTCTTTGCGTAACTCACAAGCAATACGAACCAGCTGTACCACCAGAAGGGACCACAGAGAAGAGAGAGTCCAGAGGAGAGACCATGCAATTTGACAAATTTACTCTAAAATCCCAGGAAGCAATTCAGGCTGCACAGCAGCTTGCCAAAGAACTTAGCCATCAGGAGATTCATACCGCCCACCTGGCAAAGGCCATCATCACTCAACCGGAGGGTATCGTTGTCCCTGTCCTGCAGAAAATGGGGGTGGATCCATCGCTGATCCTTATGGATCTCAACCGTCTTCTAGAAAGTTTGCCGAAGGTATCCGGCCAGGGAGCAGGGCAAAGCTATGCCTCCCGCAAACTTCAGCAGATACTCGACAGTTCGTTTGCCGTCGCCAAGCAGATGCAGGACGAGTATATCAGCCAGGAACATCTCTTTTTGGCAATCCTGAAAAGTGCCGACAATGAGGTATGCAAGGCTCTTAAAAAGCGCGGGATAGAAGAATCAGGTTTCCTCCAGGCACTTTCCGTCATTCGTGGCAGCCATAGGGTGACAGACCAGTATCCGGAAGAAAAATACCAGGCGCTGGAAAAATACGGACGCAATCTCACCCAACTGGCCAAACTGGGTAAAATAGATCCGGTGATCGGCAGGGATGAAGAGATCCGCCGCATCATTCAGGTACTGTCCCGAAGAACAAAAAACAACCCCATTCTCATTGGCGAGCCAGGGGTCGGTAAAACCGCAATCGTAGAAGGGCTGGCCCAGCGTATCGTCAATGGAGATATTCCGGCGACATTGAAGAACAAACAGGTAATAACTCTAGACCTCGGCTCCCTTGTTGCGGGGGCCAAATACCGCGGCGAATTTGAAGATAGGTTGAAAGCGGTCCTCAAGGAGGTTGAGGAAAAGGCCGGAGAGATTGTGCTCTTTATTGACGAAATCCATACCCTGGTGGGCGCCGGCGCAGCTGAGGGTTCAATGGACGCCTCGAACATGCTGAAACCGGCTTTGGCCCGAGGGGAGCTCCATTGTGTCGGAGCCACGACCCTTGATGAATATAGGAAATATATTGAGAAAGACAGTGCCCTGGAAAGAAGGTTTCAACCGGTGCTGGTGCAGGAACCATCGGAGGAGGACACGATCGCCATCCTGCGAGGTATTAAAGAAAAATATGAGATCCATCACGGAGTGCGTATCCAGGATAATGCCACTGTCGCAGCAGTCATCCTCTCCGCCAGGTATATCACCGATAGATTTCTGCCGGACAAAGCGATTGACCTGATCGACGAGGCAGCATCCCAGTTACGCATTGAAATCGATTCAATGCCGGCGGAAATAGACGAACTGGAACGGCAAAAAATCAAGTTCGAGATAGAGCAGGAGGCGTTGAAAAAAGAAAAGGACGATGCGTCAAAAGAACGACTCAAAGAACTGAAAAGGAAACTTGCCGACCTGAATGAGAATCTTAAATCTTTGAAAATGCAGTGGCTCACCGAACGCGATATCATCCACAATATTCAGAATATCAAGGAACGCATTGATGAAGCACATATCGAAGAACAAAAGGCTGAACGAAGCGGCAATCTGAGTCGAGTGGCAGAAATCAGGTACGGCCTGAAAGTGCAACTGGAGAAGGATCTCCAGGCAGCCAATGGCAAGTTACAGGAAATGCAGGCTAAACAGAAAATGCTCAAGGAAGAGGTCGATGCCGAGGATATTGCCGCAGTGGTGGCCAAATGGACTGGAATACCAACTGTCAAATTGCTTGAAGGAGAAAAAGATAAGCTCGTCCAAGCAGAGCAAATTCTCACAAAACGGGTCGTCGGCCAGCAGCAGGCCATTCATGCGGTGGCGAGCGCGGTACGCAGAGCTCGTGCCGGTTTACAGGATCCCGATCGCCCTCTCGGCTCATTTATTTTTCTCGGCCCCACCGGTGTCGGTAAAACAGAACTCGCCAGATCTCTAGCCGACTTTCTCTTTGATGACGAACAGGCGATGGTGAGAATAGATATGTCGGAATTTATGGAGAAACATTCCGTTGCCCGCCTCATTGGTGCCCCCCCAGGCTATGTCGGCTACGAGGAGGGTGGCTATCTTACGGAATCCGTCCGCAGAAGGCCGTATTCAGTCATATTATTAGATGAGATTGAAAAGGCCCATCCAGATGTTTTTAATGTGCTCCTTCAGGTCTTGGACGATGGGCGGATGACTGATGGCAAAGGAAGAACCGTCGATTTTAAAAATACTCTGCTGATAATGACCTCAAATCTTGGCAGTCAGCTGATAATGAAGATGGCTGCCGAAGGTGTTGAGAAAGAAACCATCCAAGGACAGATAGATGAACTGCTGCACAACCAGTTCAAGCCGGAATTTCTCAATAGAATTGACGAAACGATAATTTTCGACAGTTTGAAACGGGAAGATTTGCTGGCCATAGTCGATATCCAGCTAAAAAAACTTATCACCCGCCTTGAAGCAAGAGCCATCACGCTACATGTACGCGAGAGTGCAAAACAATTTCTTGTTGATAGTGGTTACAACGCCGCCTTTGGTGCACGTCCATTAAAAAGGGCAATCCAACACCACCTTGAAGATGTGCTGGCCATGAAAATGCTGGAAGGAACATTTACCGAGAAAGACCATATCATAGTCGAAGCTACATCCTCGGGTTTACATTTTACACGTCAAAATAAATCGTGAGGCGCCCCTGGCGCACAATTTTCGATAGCGGGTGTACAAGGTTAACACTTTACACCCGCTGTGACTTGCAGTACATACTGAGCGTAAAAAAAATTTAAACCTCTGTGTCTTAGTGGTTCATCATCCGGCTATTTCAGCCGGCTAGCAGACAGTTGAAGTTTTCCCCCAATTTCCCCAACAGGTAAAAAAAATAATGAATGCAACGATTGAAGATCTAACAATTAATTACGAAGAAGATGGCGTCCTGATCGTGAAAGAGACCGGCAAAGAAGTCCTCTCCAAAGGGGCCTGGACAACCATCCTGTTTCGCTATGCCAACCTTGACCGGAAGACCGGGACATTTGGCAAAGAGATTTATACCATCCGAAGGTACCAGAAACGGCAAGGTGAATACTTGATGAAATCAAAGTTCAATATTTCCAGCGCCGAACAGGCAAAGAAAATCATCGAAATCCTGACGAAATGGACTTCAGGTAAATGACCCGACCGCAAGACCTGCATCAAAATAGTATTTTTCTCGCCAGAACAGTATCTTAGGCAAACAAAGAGTATTATATTACCAGATAATTCTTGATAATATTGATCAGAGTGATCACATTCTTCTTGACGGTCTTCGATCAATCAAGTAGTTTGCCGCGGTCTTTGAGTCAGCGGGAAGCGGTTGCGGGCTGTTTTGGTCCTGGTATGTATCGTCCCGAATCAGAAACGAAAAAGACTAAGAAAACCATTGACCGGGGGATTTGGTTATGGTAAATTATCCTGCTCACCGCGGAACTTGTACCGCGCGGTTTTT
>Ga0210123_1000095_pt1 | contig 55912 bp, 46 predicted proteins | sample Muzzi_PWB_D2_FD_185535 | JGI IMG/M metagenome (GOLD analysis project Ga0210123, IMG submission 185535) | Wetland microbial communities from San Francisco Bay, California, USA, that impact long-term carbon sequestration - Muzzi_PWB_D2 (SPAdes) | ecosystem: Environmental > Aquatic > Marine >... | reverse complement strand
GCTTCAGCCGCGAGGCCCAGTTGTATACGGCCCAGGCCCGCCGTGACCAGGCGCGTGCCGACGAGCGGGCCGCCGAGCTGTCGCTGCGCAGCGACCTCGACGCGGCACTCGGGACGATCGAGGCCGCCGTGGCATCGATCGATCTGGCCCAGCAGACGGTGGAGCTCAGCGACGAGGACCTGCGCGTGACCCGGGAGCGGTATCGTCTCGGCCTCGCGACGATCCTCGACCTGCAGAGCGCCCAGATCACCCTGCGCCAGGCCGAAGTCGACCTGATCCAGCGCCGCTTCGACTATCGGATCGGCATCGCCAGGCTCGAAGCGATCCTCGGCAGCTACCTACAGTAATAAGCGGAAGGACGAGACATAAAGTGAAGCACGACGACATGCAGCATAGCGGGCGCATCCGGCGCTACGTGGGCCGGATCGCCTCCGTGGGCGCGGCGAGTTCCCTGCTCGCCCTCGGCATCGCGGCCTGTGCCTCCGGGCGGGCCGACGACGGCTCGGAGCTCGGCCTCGAGGCGTCTACGGCGGGTGTCCGCGATGTCGAGTCGACCGTGGCGGCCACCGGCACGATCGAGCCCATCCGGGTCATTGACGTGAAGTCGCAGGCCTCCGGCGAGGTGTTGGAGGTGAACGTGGAACTGGGCGACCACGTGGAACGCGGCCAGCTGCTCGTGCGGATCGACCCGCGCGACGTGCGCAACGCGTTCGAGCAGGCGGAAGCCGACCTCGAGGTGGCGCAGGCGCGCTCCTCGATCGCGCTGCGCCAGCTCGAGCGGACCTCGACCCTGCGGGACTCGGCCGTGGTCACCGAGGAGGAGTATGAGAGCGCCCAACTCGAGGCCGCCAACGCGAAGGCGGCGCTGGTCAAGGCGCAGACGAATCTCGACCTGGCGCGCGAGCGGCGGAACGACGTGACGGTGAACGCCCCAATCACCGGGACCGTGGTCGAGAAGGCCGTCGAGGAAGGGCAGATCATCACCTCCGCCAAGGAAGTCACGGGCGGCACGGTCATGCTGCGCATGGCGGACCTGAGCGAAGTCCAGGTGCGGACGCTCGTCGACGAGACGGACATCGGCGAGATCAAGCCGGGCCTTCCCGCGACTATCCAGGTCGAGGCCTACCCGGACCGCGAGTTCCACGGCACGGTGCTGCAGATCGAACCGCAGGCCGTGGTCGAGCAGAACGTCACGCTGTTCGCGATCCTCACGCGAATCCGGAACGAAGAAGACCTCCTCAAGCCGGGCATGAACGCCGACGTGGAGATCCTCATCGGCCGGCGTCCCGACGTGCTGGCGGTGGAGAACGCTGCGCTCAAGACGCCGGACGAGGCAAGACAGCTCGTGCAGACGCTCGGGATGGACGAATCGCTGCTCGAACAGAGCGTCCGTCCCCCGGAGTCGGCCGACACGCCTCCGGGCGACACGGCCCTTGCCGGAGATGCGGCCGCGGACGACGGGCTCCCGTCGATGGCGGAGATCCGCTCCATGTCCCCGGACGAACGACGGAAAGTGTTCGAGAACCTGACGCCGGAACAGCGCGCGGAGCTGAGGCGGCAGGGCCAGGCGGCCCGCGAGGCGCAGCAGAGAGCCGCGCGGCAGAACCCCGGCGCTCCGAAGCCGGCATTCGTGTTCACCTACAATGACAAGGGCAAGCTCACGCTCAAGCCGGTGCTCATCGGGTTGAGCAGCTGGGAGTACACGGAAGTCATGGCCGGCCTGGCGGCGGGCGACTCGGTCGTCCACGTACCGCAGGCCATCGTCCAGCAGGCCGAGTTCCTCGACAGGATTCGCCGCTGGACCGCGCTGCCAGGGACGGGCTGATGGGCGGCCAGATGTTGCTCACCGAGATCATCCGTGTCGCCCTCGAGGCGATCAACGCGAACAAGCTGCGCAGTCTGCTCACGACGCTGGGCATCGTGATCGGTGTCGCCGCCGTGATCACCATGGTCGCGCTGGGTACGGGAGCACAGCGGGCCGTGGAGTCGCAAATCGCAGGGCTCGGGACGAACATGCTCTCCGTGGGCCCCGGGCAAAATCGATTCTCACGCGGCAACGACGCCCGTCTCACGGTCGATGAAGCGCTGGCGGTAGGCCGGGAAGCCAAGGCCATCGCGGCGGTCGCGCCCGTCATGGACTCGAGGATGCAAGTCGAACATGGGCGGATGAATGCGCCCCTCAGCGTCCTCGGCACCACGCCGGCCTGGCTGGAGGTCAACAATTTCAACGTCGCCATCGGCCGGTTCTTCGACGAGAGCGAGAACGAGGGGCGCCGCCGCGTCGCCGTCGTCGGCGGAGACGTGCCGGAGGAGCTCGGAACGACCCCGCTGCAGATCGTCGGCAAGACGATCGCGCTGGCCAACAGCCGGTTCGAAGTCATCGGCGTCCTGGAGCCCAAGGGCGGCGACCGGTGGGGAAACCGGGACCGGGACGTGATCATTCCGATCTACACGGCCCAGTTCCGGCTGATGGGCACCGACCGACTCGACGGGTTCAACGCGACGCTGCGGGGCAACGCCTCGTCGATGCTCGCCACGGCGCAGATCGAGTCGATCCTGCGGCGTGAGCATCGCCTGAAGGTCGGCGACGACAACGACTTCAACATCAACGACAGCGCCGAGCTGATCAGCGTCCGCCAGGAAGCGACCCAGACCTTCACCTACCTGCTCGCCGGGATCGCCCTCGTGAGCCTGCTGGTGGGCGGCATCGGGATCATGAACATCATGCTCGTCTCCGTCACCGAGCGGACGCGCGAGATCGGCATCCGCATGGCGCTGGGCGCCACGCGGGGAGCGGTGCTGACACAGTTCCTCCTCGAAGCGCTCACGCTGTGCCTGGTCGGCGGCCTGCTCGGCATCGCGCTCGGCTTCGGCGCCTCCAGGCTGCTGGCGGAGCTGGCGAACTGGAACACCGCCGTCTCGGGCTCGGCCGTGGGAATGGCGGTCGCGTTCTCCGTGACCATCGGGCTCGTGTTCGGCATCTGGCCCGCCCGGCGGGCCGCGGCGCTGAACCCGATCGACGCCCTGCGCTACGAATGATCGGCCGATGAGCCTCGCCCCGCTTGCTTCCCTGCCCGGTGATTCTCGGGTGTGGTGCTTTGGCGCTTCGGAGCGCCCGTCCGATGCGACGATCGCCGGGCTGCGTGCGTCGATGGAGCAGTTCCTGCAGACCTGGACCGCGCACCGGGCCGATCTGCGGGCCGGCTTCGACTGGCTCCACGACCGCTTCCTCGTGATCGCGGTCGACGAGTCCGACGTCGTGGCGAGCGGCTGCTCGATCGACGCCCTGACGGGGGCGGTCCGCCGCGTCGAGGAGTCGGCGGGCATGACCCTGCTGGATGCGGCTCCGATCTGGTACCGGGACGAGACGGGAGCGATCCGACAGGCGGGCCGTGACGAATTCCGGCGGCTCGCCGGGCGCGGCGACGTGGGGCCGGAAACGCCCGTGTTCGACGTCACGGTCAAGGCGCTGGAGGACGTTCGGACGGGGGCGTGGGAGGTCGAGGCGGGGAGGTCCTGGCACGCCCGGTTGCTATGAGCGACGACGCGCAGAGCAACACCGCGCTCGTCCTGTCCGGTGGTGGGGCTCGCGGTGCCTACCAGGTTGGCGTCCTGAAGTACATCGCGGAACGCCGGCCGCAACTTCGCTTTCCGATCCTGACCGGTGTGTCCGCCGGGGCGATCAACGCGAACTTCCTGGCCGGCTCGAAGAGCACCTTCGACGGAGCGGTGGACGCGCTCGCCGACAGGTGGCTGTTGCTCTCCACCGACCAGGTCTTCCGGACCGACCTCGGTTCGCTGGCCGCGAACGCCCTGCGCGTCCTCATGAACCTCGGTTCGGGCGGCTCTGCCCTCGCGCCCCGGGTCCAGGGGCTGGTGGAAACCCAACCGCTGCGTCGCTTCCTCGAGGACCTCATCGACCCGGACGCGGTCTCGGAGAACATCGAGGCGGGCCGGCTCCGCGCGCTGGCGATCTCCGCCACGGCCTACGACACGGGCCGAACAGTCACCTACATCCAGGGCGAGCCATGGCTGCAGACCTGGAAGCGCGTTCGGCGGCTGGCCGTTCACGAGCGCATCACGCTCGACCACGTGATGGCGTCGGCGGCGATCCCCCTGTTCTTCCCCGCCGTCAAAGTCGGCAACCGCTACTTCGGCGACGGGAGCCTGCGGCAATCGCACCCGCTCTCGCCGGCGATCCACCTCGGCGCCGATCGCATCCTCGCGATCTCGTCGCGCTGGCGGGCGCCGGTCGCCGAGCCGGAGCCCACGGAGACGGCCGTGTATCCCCCCGCCGCCCAGTTGCTCGGCTTGATGCTGAACTCGATTTTCCTCGACAACCTGGACGTCGACGCGGAGCGGCTGCGCCGCATCAACCACGTCCTGGCGCGAGTGCCGGAGTCCCGGCGCTGGCTGCTGTCGGAGCGGCCCGTCCGGCTGCTGGTGCTGCGGCCCTCGAGCGATATCGGGCGCGTCGCCGCGCAGTACGAGCAGTCGATCCCCCGATCGCTGCGCTACTTGCTGCGCGGCCTCGGCACCCGGCGCATCTCGTCCTCGGACCTCGTGTCGTACCTCATGTTCGAGTCGGAGTACCTCGAACACCTGATCCGCCTGGGCGAGCGCGATGCCGAGCGGAGCTGGCTGAAGATCCGGCGTTTCCTCGACGCGGCCGACGAGGGACAGGACATCGGAGAAGAGGCCGATGCCGGCTGAGCTTCAACCGGGTGGGTACCGCCCGAGTTGATGACGCAGGGCCGGCTCGAGGACCGGATCGGTGAACTGATAGCCGGTCCGCTCGAGGACATCGGGCGCCACGTGGGCGCTCGCCAGCAGCAGCTCGTCGGCCACCTCCTGGCCGAGCGCCGCCCGCAGGGCGAACGCCGGCGCCGGCACCACGTCCGGCCGGTGCATCACGCGCGCCAGGACGTCGGTGAACTCCTGGTTCCGCACCGGGTTCGGTGCGGTGACGTTGACCGGCCCCTCGAGCCCCGGCGTGGCTATCGCGTGCAGCACGGCGCCCAGAACGTCGTCGAGGGTTACCCAGCTCCAGATCTGCCGCCCGGAGCCCAGGCGTCCGCCGACTCCGAGGCACATCGGCAGACGTAGACGTTCCAGCGCACCGCCGGCCGGCCAGAGCACCACGCCGAGGCGCAGGTGGACGACGCGCAGTCCGGCCGCCCGCGCTGGCTCGGCGGCGGCCTCCCATGCCTGAACCACCTCGGCCAAGAACCCCTCCCCCGCCCCGGCCGCTTCGTCCAGACGCGTATCACCACGATCGCCATACAGGCCGATGGCCGAAGCGCACACCAGCACGCCCGGCGGCGCGTCCAAACCCACCAGCGTCTCGGCGAGCAGCTTCGTCCCCTCGACCCGGCTATCGAGAATCCGTCGCTTCTTTTCGGGCGTCCAGCGCCCGCCCGCGATCGGCTCGCCGGCGAGGTGTACGACGGCGTCGAGTCCCTCGAGGCCGGCCGCATCGACGGCGCCGGCCGCCACGTCCCACGAAATCGTTCCGTGCGCCGCCTCCGGGGCATCCGATCCCGGCCGCGTGAGGGCCAGAGGAACGTGCCCACCCGTGGAGAGCACGCGTGCCAGTTCGGTGCCGATCATGCCCGATGTGCCGCTGATGGCGACCCGGCGACCTGGCTCCAGCCCCGCGCGTCGATGACGCTCGAGGTCACGCGCGAGGGCGCGATGTCGGTACGTGAGCCCCCGCTCGATGCGCCGGCGCACCTGCCGGCCGGCCAGCAGGGCGCCGAACGGCTCCGCCGGCAACTCGTACTCGACTCGATCCTCGATCTCACAGCCACCGTCCTCGAGTGCCGCGAACAGGTGCCGGTGCTGCCAGCGGGCGAACGGACCTTTGACCTGGAAGTCGGCGAAGGAATTAGGCGGGTCCGGAGCAAGGTGCTCCGAGATCCACTCGACGGAAAGCGGCCCGATGCCGACCCGGACGGTCGTGCGGGCCCCCTCGTCGATTCCGTTCTCGCGGCGCACGATCTCCACGGGTTCCCACGGCGGCAGCAACCGCCCGAGGGCGCCGGGGCGCGTGTGCCACGCCCATACCTCTTCGAGGGGCGCCTGGAGATCACTGTCGATCCGGATGATGTCGAGGCCCATGTCGGTCTCCGCGGGAGTGCGGCGCGGACTGTCCCGCGCCCTGTCGGACCCCCACATTATGCTGTTCTCGACGCCTTCGCCGCGCGAGCGGCCGGAGGTCGGCGGATTCACTTCGAGCCTCGTGACATGATCCGACTCCTGCACATCTCCGACGTTCACCTCGGCGCGCCCCTCGGCGGATTCGGACCAGCGGCCGACGAACGACGTCGGGCAATCCGCGATGCGTTCCGGCGGCTGCCGGCGCGCGCCGAGTCATGGGACGTCGACGCCGTGCTCGTGACAGGCGACCTGTTCGACGGTCCGGAGCCGGATCGAACGGACGTCGACCTGGCCCGGGAGGTCCTGCGACGCCTCGCCGACGGCCGTCCGGTCTTCGCCATTCCGGGCAACCACGACCCGGCCGTGAACAGCGGCTCCCCATGGCACGAGATGCCCGGGGTCGTCACCACGATTCTCGAACCACGGTTTGGCGCTCCGCACAGCGTCACCGTCGGCGACGGGGTCCCGTTGCACGTCTACGGCGTCGCCTTCGATGCGGCGGCCGAGCCCGACCCGCTGGCCGGCTATCACCGACGCGACGAGCCGGGCCTCCACGTCGTGCTGCTTCACGCGGCAACGGCCGACAACCCGGAGTGGTCCGGCGGGCAATCGCTGCGAATCACCCGGGCCGACCTCGCGGCCATCGACGCCGACTACATCGCGCTCGGCGACTACCACTCGTTCCGCCCGCCCGACGACTTCGGCGGGCTTCCGGCCTGTTACGCCGGGTCCTTCGCCGCGCTCGCGGTCGACGAGCTCGGCCCCCGTGGCTGTGTCATCGTGGAGCTGGAAGCCGGGACGCCTCCGCGGGTGCGTCTCGAGCCCTCCGACGTCCCCGGCCTCGTCGACCTCGGCACCGTCGACGCGAGCTCGGCCGAGGACGAACGGGGCGTGGAGGAGCTGATTGCCGATCGCTGCCCCGCCGACGGCGCCTTCCCCGTGTCGGAGCTGGTCGGAGCTCCGCCGTTTCCGCTCGACGCCGAGCGGATTCGCGAGGCCCTGAGAGAGCGCTTCGGCTTCGCGGTCGTGCGCGACCGTACACGGTTCATCGACTCGGATCTCGTCGCGCAGCTGGCGGAACAGCCAACGGTCGCAGGCCACGTCGCGCGACTCGGCCGCCAGCGCGTCGCCTCCGCCGTCAGCGACGGGGACCGCGAGGTCGCGGCGCGGGCGCTGCGACTCGCCTTGCGGGCATTGGAGGCACGGTGAAGGGTCCGGTTTTCGTCTCCGCCGAGCTGTCCTTCGGACGACACCGGGGCCGCTTCGATCTGCCAGCCGATCGCCCGGCGCTGATCTCGGGCCCCAACGGTAGCGGGAAGACGACTCTCATCGACGGCATCCTGCGGACCGTATTCGGCTTCAACCGGCGGAGCCCGGACGACCGTCGACTTGCGGACGCCCGGCGTCCATGGAGCGACGGGCCCTTCCGCTCGGCCGTGCGCATCGAGGACGAGGACGAGACGTACGATTGGGCCCGCGATCACGACACCGACGAGGTCCGCGTCATCGACGGGCACGGCGCGCTCGTGTTCGAAGGCACGGCCAATCCCGGCGCCCAGGGATCGTCGGATCGGGACTACTGGCGCCTCGTGCGGCGTCTGTTCGGCGTCTCGGAGCTGGAGGCATACGCGCGCTCGGCATTCGTGAGCCAGGGGCGTCTCCTGGCCGGCACGGACTTCGACGCGGGTCTGCTCCGTCTGGCCGACGGCGGGCACGCCCGCTGGCAGGAAGCCTGCCACGCCATCGAGACCCGGCACCGCGAGCTCACACGCGAACCGATCTCCCCAGACCATCGCCGGCTCGGGCGCGATCGCGAGATCGAGAACCTCCGGAGCGAGCTCTCCGAGATCCGCGGCCGGCGGGCCGCGGCGCGCTCCGCGACGGCAGATCGCCTGGCCGAGGTGGAGGCGCGGATCGAGAACCGCGCCGCCGACATCGAGGCGGGCGAGACCCGGCGCGTCGAGCTTCTCGAACGGGCCCGGCTCGATGCTGAGATCGCCGACGCTCGCCAGCGCTTCGATCGGCTCATCGACCTGCGGGAGGACCTGGCCGCCGCCAAGCGCGAAACGGATGAGGCCGAAGCCGCATGCGACCTCCTGGCCTCCGGGGCCGGCTATCCCGACGACTTCCCGGCGCGGGCGACGGCGCTCCGGGCGGCCTGGAACGAAGTGGAAAGGCGCTCGGAAGAGCTGGAGCGGGTCCGGCCGATGGTCGACGCACCGGACCTCACGCCGCGCATCGGCGGCATTCTCGCCATCGCGCTGCTGCTCTCGGTGGCCGGCGCCTGGTTGGGACTCGCGATTGCGATCTGGTTCTGGGGTCTGACGCTGATCGGGCTCGCCCTCGTCCTGCTGGGCGGCGCGGAGCTCCGGACTCGACGCGCGAGCCTCGCCGCCGCCCGGCGGGAGGCCGAGCAGGCGGCCGAGCGCCGTGCCGAGCTCCGGCGGGAGATCTCCGGATGGCTGGACGGCGTGCCAGGGGCCGCGACGGTCGATGCTTCCACCGTGGACGCCCGCCGCGAACAGTTCGAGCAACGACGCGAGGCGGAGCGCCGTCGCGAGGCAGCGCGCACCCGGCGAAGCGAGGTCATGCGCAGGGTCGAGAAGGCAGGAGAGGCGCAGGATCGTCCCGGGCGCGATCTTGCTCACCTGGTGGCGGACGCCGAGCGACGCCTGAACGGGCTGGAGGCGCAGCGCCGGGAGCTGGCCGACACTCGCGGGGCGCCCGGCGGTGACGCCCTCTCCGCCCGTGCCGTCGAGCAACGCCTCACCGAGGCCCGGGCCGAAGTCGGGGGGCTCCGGGGCGAACGCGATCGCCTGCGGATCGCGCTCGACCGCATGACGCGCGCGGCGGGCGACGTGGCGCGCCTGGAGGAACGCACGACGGAGCTGGAGAACCGCCTCACCGAGATCGAAGCGAGCGTCGCCGCGCTGCGGGCCGCCCACGCCCTGCTGCGGGACGGCTACGACGAGTTCCGCGACCAGGACGAGGCCCGACTCGTAGCGGCCGTGTCGGGTCACCTCGAGGCCCTGGGCGAGCCGTCTCTCGGTCCCTTCCGCACCCAGGCCGGCCTCGAGGGACCGACCGTCGGCCTGGCCCGCCGTCGCCTCGCCTTCGACTCCCTGGAGCTCAGCCACGGCCAGCGCCACCTCGTGATGCTTGCCGTCCGCCTCGGGGCTGCCGATTTTCTCTCGCTCGACGGACCGGCGGCGCCGTTGATCGTCGACGAACCGTTCGTCCACCTCGACGACCGCCACGCCGCGCAGGTGTGGAACCTGCTTGGCGACATCTCGGTACACCGTCAGGTCATCATCACGACCCAGGAAGAAGACCTCCTGGAGCGACTCGGCGTGGAGCCGACGATCCGACTCGCGGGAGACAAGGTGGCCGCGGCAACGGGGGGACCGGGATCGCACGGCTGAAACCTCACGGGCGCCGCTCGCGTTACGTGTCGAGAGACGGCGCCCTCGTTCGACCATTCGTGTGGGACACATTCAACGTGGTACGTCCCCGGCGTGTTGATCGATTGGATCCGGTGCCCGGGTCGGGACGGGACGACGTGCGGACGGTGAACCTACAGGGACCAGGGAACGGATAAGCTTTGATTTCCGATACGAGTATCCGACGGCCAGTGCTCACCTCCATGGTGGCCGCCGCCCTCGTGCTGTTCGGCGCGATCAGCTTCACGCGGCTGTCCGTCCGCGAACTCCCGGACGTTGACCCACCCGTCGTGTCGGTCAATACCTTCCTGCGCGGCGCCAACCCGCGCGTAATCGAGACGACCGTCACCGACGTGCTCGAGGAGGAGCTGAGCACAATCCCGGGCGTTCGCACGATCACCAGCTCCAGCGCGGAGCAGTCCAGCAACGTCACGCTCGAGTTCACCCTCGACCGTGACCTGGAGGTCGCCGCCCAGGACGTGCGCGACAAGGTCGCACGTGTCCGTGGGCGCCTGCCTAACGAGATCGAGGAACCCGTCATCACGAAGCAGGACGCCGACGCGCAGCCCTTCATGTGGCTGGCGCTCACGGCGGAGAACTACGATCTGCTGCAGCTGTCCGACATCGCGGACCGGATGGTGAAGCAGCGGCTGCAGACCGTGGACGGCGTCGGCCGCGCGCAGGTATTCGGCGAGAAACGCTACGCGATGCGCATCTGGCTGTCGCCGCAGGCGATGGCCTCGCGCGACATCACGATTCAGGACGTCGAGACGGCGATCCTGACCCGAAACATCGAGATTCCCGCGGGTCGCATTGAATCGCAGCAGCGAGAGTTCACGGTTCGGTCCCTCGGTGAGTTGCGTACGCCCGAGGAGTTCGCGGACATCGTGGTCCTGGCCGATGGTCGGCAGCTCGTCCGGCTGGGTGACATTGCCCGGGTCGAGCTCGGGCCGGAGGAGGAGCGCTCCTATCTGCGATTCGACGGCACGCAGGCCGTCGCCGTGGGCGTCGTCCGCCAGTCGAAGGCCAACCTCGTCCAGGTGTCAGACCACGTGCAGGAGGAGATTCCGGCCATCCGGGAGGCGCTGCCGCCTGGCGTCGAGCTGACCATCGGGTTCGATTCTTCCCGTTTCGTGCGCGAGTCGATCCAGGAGGCACAGCAGACGCTGATTCTCGCGGGCATCCTGGTCATCTTGATCATCTTCGTTTTCCTGCGAAACGTCCGTGCCACGCTGGTGCCGGCGCTGGCGATTCCGACGTCGATCGTGGCGGCGTTCGCCATCCTTTATGCCTTCTCATTCTCGATCAACCAGTTCACGCTGCTGGCGCTGATTCTCGCGATGGGGATCGTGGTGGACGACGCGATCATCGTGATGGAGAACGCCTATCGTCACCAGGAAGAACTCGGCGACGACCCGGTCACGGCGGCGAAGAATGGTACCCGGGAGATCGTCGCGGCAGTGATCGCGACGACCCTGGCCCTCGTGGCGGTGTTCCTGCCACTGGCCTGGCTCCAGGGCACCGCGGGACGACTGTTCAACGAGTTCGCGATCGCCCTCGCCGGCGCGGTCGTGATCAGCAGCTTCATCGCGCTCACCCTGACGCCGATGGTCTCCTCGAAGATCCTCCGGGTCCCCGAATCGCATGGGAAGCTGTTCCTCGTGTTCGAGCGCGGCTTCAACCGCATCTCCGACACATACCGGGAGCTCTTGCGACGGGCAGTACACCACCGGCTGGCGGTCGTGGCCGGCGCGGTCCTGGTCGTGGCCAGTGCCGGGTTCGCGTACCAGGCGCTGGAGCGCGAATTCATCCCGACCGAGGACCGCGGGTTCTTCGTCGTTTTTTCGCAGGGTCCAGAGGGCGCCTCGCTGGACTACATGATCGAGCATCAGCGGCGTGCCGAAGCGATCGTGCTCGGTACCGAGGGCGTGGATCACCTGTTCAGCCTGGTAGGCGGCTTCGTCCGGGTCAACCAGGGCATCATGTTCATTCGACTGGATGAGCAAGGAGACCGGGCGCAGGACATCCAGGAGATCGTCGGAGCAGTCCGCAACCAGCTATACGGCATTCCGGGGATCATGGCGTTCGCCCAGATTCCGCCGGCGATCGGCTTCGGGAATCCGGTGAACTACGTCGTCCGAAACTCGAACTTCGACTCGCTCACGGTGGGCATGGACCGATTCCTCGCTCGCGCCCGGCAGATTCCCGGGCTGGTGAACGTCGACACCGACCTCAAGGTCAACAAGCCCGAACTGGTCGTTTCGTACGACAGGGACCGGGCGGAAGACCTGGGCGTCGCCGTCGCTGACGTGTCGAGCACCCTGCAGACGATGCTCGGAGGACGGCGTGTTGGGACGTTTACCCGAGAGAGCAAGCTTTATTACGTCCTCCTGCAGCTGGAGGAAGAGGACCGCGCCACCCCGGCCGACATGACGAACCTCTACGTCCGTAGCCGCGACGGGGGCCCCGTGAAGCTGGACGCCGTGGCGACGATCCAGGAGACGGTGGGTCCGACGAGCCTGAGCCACTTCGATCGTGTGCGCGCATTCACCCTATCCGCGGGGCTACAGGAGGGCTTCACGCTCGGCGAAGCGATCGACTCGCTCGACGCGATCGCGGCGGGCGTGCTCCCACCCGGCAGTTCCACGGCCCTGTCGGGCGAGTCGCGCGAACTGGAGGAGAGCGGCAATGCGCTGATCTTCGCCTTCATCGGCGCCCTGATCTTCGTGTACATGGTGCTGGCGGCGCAGTTCGAGTCGCTGATCCACCCGCTCACGGTGCTGCTCTCGGTTCCGCTGGCCGTGACCGGTGCGCTGTTCACGCTCCTGGTCACCGGCTCCACCCTCAACCTGTTCAGCCAGATCGGAATGGTCCTGCTCGTCGGGCTGGTGACGAAGAACTCGATCCTGATCGTCGAGTACGCGAACCAGCTCAAGGCCAAGGGCATGGAAACGGTCGAAGCCGTGCTCGAAGCCGGTCGCATCCGACTACGCCCGATTCTCATGACGTCGGTGGCCACGATCGTCGCCATGGTCCCTATCGCGCTGGGACTCGGAGCGGGAGGAGCGAGCCGGCAGCCGCTTGGCTACGCGATCATCGGGGGGATGGTATTCTCGACCGTGCTGACTCTGTTCCTCGTTCCCGTCGTGTACATCCTGTTCGACGTGGCCCGTGAGCGACTGGCTCACAGGGGCGAAGCGCTCGCTCCGGCCCGCGCGGAGGGCCAGTGATCGCGGCGCTCCTGGTCGCGGTCCAGGCGTCGGGTGCGGCGGCGGGCGTCGGCGGAGCCCTCGGTGCGGCCGCCGAGGTGCGCGCGGCGGCCGACACGATCCCGCAGGTCACGCTGACCGAAGCGCTCGACGCCGCGGCCCAGGTTGACCCGGATTACGTGGCGGCGCTGCGCCAGGTGGGCGACGCCGCCTGGATCCGGCGCAGCGCCTGGTCCGCGTTCCTGTTGCCGTCGATCAACTTCCAGTGGTCGCTTTCGAAGTTCGACCCCGCGTCGTTCAATATCGGCACGAACGACGTCACGGATAAGCTCTCGCAGTTCTCGCTGTCCGCCTCCTACGATCTCTTCCGGGGTGGCGCGAAGTTCTACGACCTGGGCCGGGCCTCCGCGGCCGTGGCCGGGGCCGAGGCGAACGAGCTCGAGGCGCGCTACCAGACGGCCCTGGCGACGGAGGCCGCATACTATGACGTCATTGCTCAGTCACAGTTGCTGGGCGTGGCCGAAGAGCGGGTGCGACGCGCCCGCGAGCAGTTCGACGTGGCGCGGGCTCGCGTTCTGTCGGGCGCCGCGGTGCAGACCGACTCATTGCAACTCCTGCTGGAACTCACGCGCGCCGAGGTAGGCCTCCTGCGGCAGAGCTCCACGCTCACGGTCGCCCGGCTCGAGCTCGGCAGGCGCGTGGGACGGGCGGGGCCCGTCGACGCGGCTCCGCTGGACACCGGGCAGGTCCCCGAGCTGCCGATCAGCCGCGAGCAGGCGGTCGACGAAGCGCTGCGTGAGAGTCCGTCCTTGCTGGTGGCGCGCTCACAGCAGCGACTGACCGACGCCGCGTTCAAAACGGAGCGGGCGTCGTACCTGCCCACGGTCACCCTGTTCGGACAGTGGTCTGGCTTCGACGACGACCTGGTCCCCGATGCGTTCAAGCGAACGACGATCGGCGTCGGCGTGAGCTACCCTCTGTTCAACAACGGCGCGCGGGAGCTCCGCGTCTTCCGCGCCAACACGGCCCGCAAGGTCGCCGAGGTTGCGGCGGCCGACACCGAGCGGACGACAATTCGTGACGTCACGCAGGCCTACGAGGCATTCACCACGGCGCGGGCCAGCACCGAGCTGGCTTTGCGCGCGGTGACCGTGGCGAGGGAGAACCAGCGCGTGCAGTCGGAGCGTTACCGGGCCGGGGCCACGACGATCATCGACCTGATCACGGCGCAGGTCGACCTGGCCGCGGCGGAAGCCGGGCTCGTGCAGGCTCGTCAGGCCACCCGGCTCGCGCTCGCCGCTGTCGAAGCGATTCTCGGACGCCGCCTGTTCTGAGCGCAGCATCGAGCCGAACGAATGACGATATCGAGGATGACGATGGGACATACGTGGAGTGAAGCGCGGAGAAGCCTCGCGGCAGTCGGCGGAGCGACGCTCGTGGCGCTGCTCGCAGCCTGCGGGGGCGGCGACGCTGCCCAGGGAGGCGGTGGCCCGCAGGCGATGCCGGTGCGAGCGGCCGTCGCCGTGTCGGACACCGTCATCGAGGAGCTGCGCGCGACCGGGGAGATAGAAGCCATGCAGTCGATCGAGCTCCAGCCCGAGGTGTCGGGCCGGCTCGTGGGCATTCTCGCGCGCGAGGGCACCGAAGTGCGGCGCGGCACGCCCCTGTTCAAGGTCGACGATGCGGAGCTCCGGGCCGAAGTCGACCGGCTCGAAGCCGAGATGGACCTCGCGGAGCAGGCCCTGGCCCGTACGCGCGAGCTGCTGGAGCGTGACGCGTCGTCGACGGCCGATCTCGAGCAGGCCGAAGCCACGGCCCGCAGCACGCGGGCGCAGTTGAGCCTGCAGCGCACGCGCCTCGAGCGCACCGTGGTCCGGGCGCCGTTCAGCGGCATCGTCGGCGAGCGGCTCGTCAGCCTGGGAGACTACGTCACGCCGTCCACGCTGCTGACGACCCTGCAGACGGTCGATCCGCAGCGGGCCAGCTTCTCGGTACCGGAACGCTATGCTCAGGACCTGGCCGAGGGACAGACCGTGAGCTTCTCGGTCGCCGCGATTCCCGAACGCAGCTTCACCGGACAGGTCGACTTCGTCGATCCACGCGTTCGGCTTCCCGGCCGCACGATCACCGTGAAAGCGGTCGTCGAGAATCCGGAACGGTCCCTGAAGCCGGGAATGTTCATCGAGGCCCGGCTTGCCACGCAGGTGCGGCCGAACGCTGTCGTCGTTCCCGAGGAAGCCATCCTGCCGCTCGGCGGCCAAACGTTCGTCTGGGCGATCACGCCCGAGAACACGGCCAACCGGGTCGAAGTCCGGCTCGGTGTGCGGCGTCCGGGAACCGTCGAGATACGCAGCGGGCTGTCGGCCGGCGACCGCGTCGTGACGGGCGGCCAGGCGCTGCTGTATCCGCAGGCGCCGCTGACCGTCGTCGAGGGCGAGGCCGCGGCGGGCGTTCCGGGTGGTATGGACACCGCCGCGATGGCCGAATCGACCGGCGCGGCGGGCACCGATCAGGCCGAGGCGGCTCCCGCCGCGGCGGAGGACGCGTCCGAGCCGGACTGACCGGCGCGCACGCCCGCGGTTCCGTAGTCGACGATCGCGTAGACCGAGGAGATGCCGACCAGGAATATCGGCAGCTTCACATAGGCCGGCGCGAAGATCACGGTGAACAGGGCGGCTACCTGCAGAGCCGTCGTCACGCGTCCCCCGAAGCGGGAATGAAACGGCACCTGCTCACCCGCCAGTTTCGTGACGATGAACACCCCGCCCGTGAACAGATCCCGCAGGATGAGGATTACGAAGCCCGCCCAATCGATGTGCCCGCCCGGCAGGAACGAGACCAGGGCCAGGAAGACGAACACGCGGTCGCAGAACGGGTCCAGCAGCGCGCCGATCTCGGTGCGGGTGTTCGTCACCCGCGCCACGAAGCCATCGAGCAGGTCGGTCAGGGCCCCCGCCCCGACGATCATGGCGAGTTGCGAGGGATCGTCCACCGCCAAGAAGGTGATGCCGAGGGGGATCCTGGCCAGCGACAACAGGTTGGAGACGGTGAGAAAGCCGGGATCCTCCCGGTGCGCCCGATGGAGTTCGTCGCTCACCGGACCCCCTCCAGGTAATCCGAGACGGCGTCACGAAACGGCAGCGGCTTTACCAGAAACACCTCCTGCAACGGATTATCATCGGTCGGCAACACGCCGCCGGCCGCGAACAGGGCCAGCTGCTCGGGCGTGAACGGCGCCGGAAATCCCAGGCGATGCGCCAGCCCCGCCACCGAGAGGGCCAGGCCACGCGGCAACGGCACGAGCGGACGTCGTCGTCCGATGCACGCCGCGATCAGAGCGACGATCTCCCGGAATTCGAGCCGCTCTGGCCCGGCGAGATCGAACTCCCGCCCATCGAGATCGCGCCGTTCGACGCACTGACTCAGCGCATCGACCATGTCCTCCACGGCCAGCGGCTGCAGTCGGAAGCGTCCGCTGCCTGGCAGCGGAAACACGGGCAGCCGCTCGAGCATCTCGACGATGCTGGCCGTGAACCGGTCGCCCGGGCCGTAGATGACGGACGGACGAAGAATCACGGACGGGATCGAAGACGACAGGACGGCCGTTTCGGCGTCGAATTTGGTGCCGAAATAGCCTGCATCGCCCGGTCGCGCCCCGAGCACGCTGACGTAGACCATGCGTTCGACGCCGGCACGCTCGCCCTCGCAGATCAGGTGCCGGGTTCCGGTTCCGTGTACACGCGCCAGCGTGAGTCCGCCCGAGGCGACGAACAGGCCCGCCAGGTGGACGATCACGTCGCATCCTTCGGCGAGGCCCTCCGTCTCCCGGTCTCCACTGAGGTCCAGGGGACGCCAGTCGATCCCGGGGGCGGCGCGCCGACCCGGGCCCTCCGGGTCATGGAACGTCGCGCGTACGAGGTGGCCGCGCGACAGCAGCCGCGGAATCAGATGGCTTCCGAGAAAGCCCTCTCCCCCCGTGACCAGCACGCGCAGCGGTGGTGGCGCATCGAGGCGCAGCCGCCGGGGCTGCTCCTGCGTCGCGATCCGCTCGCCGTCTCGCTGTTCGGCCGACTCCCGCCGCTCGGGCGGCTCTGCATCCATCGAATCGCTGCTCCCGCTGTGGCGAAGGCCCGAAACTAGGCCCTGCCGACGGATCGGGGCAACGCGTCAGACCGGAAGCATCTCCTCGTCGAGCTCCTCCTCGGCGACTTCGTCGCGATCGTCGTCGAGGCCGGCGAGGTTCGCGCCGGCGGGATCGAGGAACATGAAATCGTGGACGATGACGTCAGCGGTCGGCACGGACTGGCCGTCGCGCTCGTAGGATTCGTACTCCAGCCGCCCCTCGACGTACAGCCGGGCGCCCCGGCGCACGTAGCGCTCCACCGTCTCCGCGGAGCGCGCCCAGAATGTCAGTCGGTGCCAGTCCGTTCGCTCCTGGTCCTCGCCGTTGCGGCGGAAGCGGCGATTGGTGGCGAGCGACAGATGGGCCACCGGAGTCCCGGCGGCGGTGCGGCGGACGTCGGGGTCGGAACCCACGTTGCCCACCAGGATGATGCGATTGACGGATCGGCCCACGGTTCCCTCCCGGGTTCGAAGTTCGGCCGGCGGGCGCCGGCACGGCTCGCCCGAGGGTGCGCCGACCAGGCGCAGACGGAACCTTTCGTGTGACACTTCGATGGCCGGCCCGCGCGGTCAGGCCTGCGGACGGACCTCAGAACACCGAGAAGTGGAAGTACTTGCCCGGGTTCCGCTTCAGGTCGTCCAGCAGCGCTCGCAGTTCGGCGATGGTGGCCGCGGTGTTCTCGTACAGCGCCGTATCGGAGGCCAGGAGCCCGAGGGTTCCTTCCCCGCGATTGATCCGCTCCAGCGCCGCATTCGCCGTCGCCAGTGTGCTGTCGGCCCGGGCCAACGTCCTGTTGAGCTGCTGGCCTGCGTCCTGCCATTCCACGCTCACTTCGCGCAGATTCCGGCTCGTGACTTCGGCGTCCGCGAAGATGCTGTCCAGCCGCCCGTTCGCCGTGGCGCCGTCGAGGCGCGACAGGGTGGCCTGAAGGGCGAGCGAAGCGTCCTCGATCGTGCCGCCGGCCGACTCGACGTCCCCGACGATCTGGTCCAGGGCCCGCCGCTGCTCGCGGATGAGCTGCAGCAGCTCGTTCGTCGCCAGGTTCACGTTGTGGATTGCGCCTGCCACCTGGGCGGCCGAGGAGTCGTTGACGGCGAGCTCCAGGCGCTCGGTGATCCCGCGCAGGTTGCCGGCGATCTCGGACGTATGCTCGCTCAGCTCGGAAAACTCGGCCAGGCTACGGCCGGGAATCTCACCGGGGCCAAGACCTGCCGTATCGGCTGCCAGTTCGGGACGCTCGGCCGCCGGGTAGAGCGCCGCCTGCCAGTCGCCGAACAGCGAGGACGCCTGTAGGAGCGCCACCGGCTGGTCCGGCAGAGGCGCATCGGGTCGCAGCCGCATGTCGACCGCGACCGTGCCGCGCTCCGTCAGCCGGACCGCCTCGACGTTGCCGATCGGCACCCCGCGGAAGGTCACCGGGTTGCCGGTCTTCAGCTGTCCCACCGAGCGGAATCGGGCCGTGATCACGGTGCCCTGCCCACGCCATCTTCCGCCGGAGAACCAGAGCGCACCCGCCACGACCGCCGCGATTCCGATCAGCACAAATAGCCCGGTCAGCACTTCGTTACGCTGCCTCACGCGGCGTCTCCCGTCGGCAACTCATCCGGCCACAGGTCAGCCCGTCCGTCGAGAAACGCGCGCATCAGGGGATCCTCCGTCTCGCGGATTTCCTCGGGCGTCCCCTCCAGATGGAGATGGCCCTCGTGCAGCAGCGCCACGCGGTCCGCGACGCGGAACGCGCTGCGAATGTCATGGGTGATCACGATCGCCGTCGCCCCCATGTCCCGTTTCAGTCTCAAGATCATCTCGTCGATGACGGCCCCCGTCACCGGATCGAGTCCGGACGTCGGTTCATCGTACAACAGGAAGTCGGGTCTCGACACGATCGCCCGGGCGATCCCCGCTCGCTTCCGCATGCCGCCGGACAGCTCGGCGGGGAACAGCTCCCGGACGCCGGTGAGACCGACCCGTCCCAGGACCTCGTCGCTCCTCTGCCGGGCCTCCGCCATCGCCACGCCCTGCCGATGGAGCGGCAGCTCGACGTTCTCGCCGATGCTCATCGAGTCGAACAGCGCCGCGAACTGGAACACGTAACCCATGCGAGCCCGCACACGGCGTACCGTCTCCTCGTCAGCGGCCACCATGTCCTCGCCGCCCACTTCGACCTCGCCCGCGTCGACTTCAAGGAGGCGGGCCACGCAACGGAGGAGCACCGACTTGCCGGTCCCGGAACGGCCCAGGACTGCCAGCGTCGTCCCCGTCGGAACCTGCAGATCGAGTCTCCGGAGCACGTGATTATCTCCGAATGATTTCGAGACGCCGTCCATTCGGATCATCGCATGCGCCCCTTCACAGCAGAATCACGGCCCAGGCGGCGTCCAGGACGAGGATCAACATGCAGCTCAGCACCACGGAACGCGTGGTCGCGCGGCCGACACCCGCCGCGCCCCCCTCGGTGTGATAACCGTGAAGCGCACCCACCATCGTTACAATGGCGCCGAAGCTGGCGGCCTTGATCAGCGGATAGCGCAGGTCGAACGGATCATAAAACATCCGCACACCGCGGATGAACTCCTGGGTCGACAGATCGAGCAGGCTGATCGACGTGATCCAGCCGGCGGCGATCCCGGCTCCGAGCGCCAGGGCGGTCACGATCGGGAACGCGATCACGCCGGCGACGACCCGCGGCACGACGAGGTACGAAACCGGATTCCAGGCCATCATCTCCAGTGCGTCGATCTGCTCGGTAACGCGCATCGTCCCGACTTCGGCCGCGATGTTCGCGCCCACTCTCCCGGCCAGGGCGAGCCCCGTGAGCACCGGACCGAGCTCGAGCATGATCGACTTCGCGACCAGCACACCGACGAAGTAAAGCGGCACGATACCGGTGAACGTGTACGAGCTCTGGAGGGCGAGGACGATGCCCGTGAACAGGGCGATGAACAGCGCGACCGGAACCGAATCGACGCCGATCTGCCGGACCTGCTGCGCGGTGAGCGGCACCCAGGTCTTCACATCGCCGATCGACTGCAGGATCGACCAGACGAACTCCGCCGCGCGACCCACCAGCGCGAGGGCGGCGGTCGCCTGGCGCCCCACCCAGGCCAGCACTCCGGTTAGCTGCATGCCGGAAGCTTAGGGACGGACGGGGAGCCCGTCCAGATTGCCGGTTGGACGTCCGCTGGCCGGCCCGGTATCGTCCTGCATGCCTTCCGGAGCCCAACCGGGCTGGTCTGACCTCCGGGTCGGCCTGGCCGTCTTGATCTGCGCCGTGCCGCTGATGGCCGGCGTGTTCTGGCTCGACGCCCTGCGGCGCGCCCTGGTCGAAGGACCGGAGCTCGTCGTGGTCGCCGACGAGATCTTCGGCCTCGAGACGGGCTCCAACGTCTGGGTCGCGGGTCGGCCCGCCGGCCGCGTCACCGCGATCTCCTTCGTCGGCACGGAGGGGGGCGATCCCGGTCGCGTCGCGGTACGCCTGGTACTGCTGCGGGAGGCGGCTCCGGCCTTGCGCCGCGACGCCGAGGCGCGAATCGGCAGCAGCGCCCTGCTCGCTCCTCCAGTCGTAAAGCTGAGCCCGGGCTCTCCCGAGGAGCCGCCGTACGACTTCTCCGATACACTCGTCGTGACGAACCTGCCGGGGGTGGAGGAGTTTCGGGCCCTGGCCGACTCGGGGCGGGTAGCCGTGGCCCACCTGCGTAAAGAGATGAGCGAGCTCGGCCACGAGCTGGAGACCGGCTCGGGCGCCCTGCCCCGGCTGCGCCGGGACCCGTCGCTACTGGACGAGCTCGGACGGCAGCGGAAGCGCTACGACGACCTGCGCCGGGCGTGGGACGGCGGCGGGCCGGGAGCCGCCTGGCGCGACACGGCGCTTCGGGTGGAGGCCGGGGTGATCGCGGAACGGCTTCGTGGGGTCGCGGGGTCGCCGACGGGCGATTCACTGGCCGCAGCGCTCACCCGGCTGCCGGCCACCCTCGAGGCCCTGCAGGGTCGCGCGGACCGCCTGGCCCGTCGGCTCGAAGCCGCCGACGGCACATTCGGCCGGATGGCCAACGACGATGAGCTGCGTCGGCAGATGGAGCGCACACGGTCCCTCCTCGATTCCCTGCTGATCGAGAGCACGACGCACCCGCTCCGCTTTCTCCACTTCCGGCTGTTCTGAACCGCGGCGCTCAGCCGCGAGGCGGCGGCATCTTCGCCTCGAGCCGGAACTTCACCTTCTCCGTCTTGCGGCCACGCTTACGGTGCGTGACGACCTCGACCGAGTCGACAATCCCGTCCGGGTCCTCTACGGAGATCCGAAAGCGTGCCGTCCCGTCGACCGCGCGGACATCGGTGCGTACGACACGACCGGGCTCGGCCTCCGCCCGACGATGCGGATTCCGGAACAGGGTCAGGCTCGAGCGCCGTCGCCCGTCGGGGAGCAGGCGTGAGATTTTAACGCGGCTCAACCAGTCGGGCTGATAGCTGATGTTCCAGAGCATGCCGTGCTGGTCGATGGCGCGCGTCTCGCGGTTGTGTCTGGCCATGAAGAATGCCCTCGCCGTGCTGTGCTCGATCCGGAACTCGTCGCGGTCGCCAACGTATAGACACCGGAAGCGTCTCGCGATCTTGCCCGGTCCGAAAGCCGCGACTAAGATGGCGGGGCCAGCCTGCGATCCACCCTCAGACGTCGATCATCTGCCGCCCGCCGCCCATCAGGAGCACCGTCGTGGACATCGCTGAACTCAAATCCAAGTCGGTCACCGAGCTTCACGAGATGGCCGAGGAGTTGAACCTCAACAACTTCTCGGGACTCCGAAAGCAGGACCTTATTTTCCGCATCGAACAGAGCCTGCTCGACACGAACGTCGTGCTGAGGGGCGAAGGGGTGCTGGAAATCCTTCCCGAAGGCTACGGCTTCCTGCGAAGCCAGGACTGGAACTACCTCTACGGGCCCGACGACATCTACGTCTCCCCGTCCCAGATCAAGCGCTTCGACCTTCGTACCGGCGACACGATTCTCGGTCAGGTACGACCACCGAAGGAAGGGGAGCGCTACCTGGCACTGCTGAAGGTGGAAGAGGTGAACGGCGACGATCCCGAGGCCGCCAAGCACCGGATCGCGTTCGACAACCTCCGGCCTCGCTATCCCGAAGAGCGGTTGCGGCTCGAGGTGCAGTCGGGGGACGTCTCGATGCGGATCCTCGACCTGATGGCCCCGGTCGGCAAGGGACAGCGCATGCTGATCGTCTCCCCGCCCAAGGCCGGGAAGACGATCCTCCTGCAGAAAATGGCCAACGCGATCCGCGAGAACACCCCCGACGCCCACGTCATCGTCCTGCTGATCGACGAGCGGCCCGAGGAGGTCACGGACATGGAAGAGAACGTCGACGCGGAGATCATCTCCTCGACGTTCGACGAACCGGCGGACCGCCACACGCAGGTGGCCGAGATGGTCCTCGAGAAGGCGAAGCGACTGGTCGAGTACCGTAAGGACGTCGTGATCCTGCTCGACTCGATCACTCGCCTGGCCCGTGCTTTCAACACGACGGTGCCCCACTCCGGGAAGATCCTCTCGGGCGGCGTGGACGCCAACGCGCTCCACAAGCCAAAGCGCTTTTTCGGCGCGGCGCGCAACATCGAAGAGGGCGGCAGCCTCACGATCATCGCCACCGCGCTGATCGACACCGGAAGCCGGATGGACGAGGTCATCTTCGAGGAGTTCAAGGGCACCGGGAACAGCGAGGTGCTGCTCGATCGCCAGATCGCAGACAAGCGCATCTACCCCGCGATCGACGTGAACCGCTCCAGCACCCGGCGCGAGGAGCTCCTCCTCTCGGACGCCGAGCTGAACCGGGTCTACCTGCTTCGCAACTTCCTCTCCGACATGCCGCCCGCCGAGGCGATCTCGTTCCTGATCGACCGTCTCAACCGGACGGAAACCAACGCCGAGTTCCTCGACTCGATGAAGGCGGGCGAGTGACGATCCGGCGGTCTCTCGGGACGTGACGGACGAGGCCGGCGCGGCGGATCGACGCACGAAAGCGGCCCTGTCGGCCGGTGGCTTCGAGGACATGCGGCCCACCTACCGGACGCTGCTGCGGCGACTGAAGGAGAAGAACGCAGACGCCTTCGCCGAAGCCACCCGGCGCTACGAAGAGGTGCTCGCCCCCGCCCTGGCCGATGCTGGGCAGGATCCGGTCGCGGCATGGACGGCATACGGGGTCTGGCTCGCGGGCCGGCTCGGCCCCGGTCGCCTGGTCCGGCTCGACGAGACCGGGCTTGCGTCCGCCGCCGAGCCGGCCCCCGCGCAGGGCCACGTCCTCCTGTTTCTTCCCGACGCGAACCGCGAGTCCGCGATCCTGGTTCTCCGCCCTTCCAGCCCGTCCCCGCCCCAGGTGGCCGCCCTCGAGCTGCTCACCCGCTGACTTCACGGCGGTCTTGCTCGCGTCGCCGCCCCGGGGCGACTTTGAACCCATCGCACCGCTGCCGACTCTGTACAGGGAGTAGCACACCGTGACGCAACCCGGCCCCCGGAACGAACGCATCGTTCCCCGGCTCCTCGAAGACGAGATGCGCGACTCGTTCATCGACTACTCGATGAGCGTGATCGTCCAGCGGGCGCTGCCCGACGCGCGCGACGGCCTCAAACCCGTACACCGACGCATCCTGTACTCGATGTATGAACAGGGTCTGCTTCCGGAACGAGCTTACAAGAAGAGCGCGACGGTCGTGGGAAACGTGCTCGGCAAGTACCACCCGCACGGCGACAGCGCCGTCTACGACACCCTCGTGCGCATGGTGCAGGACTTTTCGCTGCGCTATCCGCTCATCGACGGCCAGGGCAACTTCGGCTCGATCGACGGCGACAGCGCGGCGGCCTACCGGTACACCGAGGCCAAGCTGGCTCCGATCGCCATCGAGCTCCTCGACGACCTGGGTCAGGACACGGTCGACTTCGTCCCGACCTTCGACGGTTCCAGCGAGGAGCCGACCGCGCTTCCGGCGCGGTTGCCGCATCTGCTGCTGAACGGATCCGACGGGATCGCCGTCGGCATGGCTACCAAGATCCCGCCCCACAACCTGCGCGAGCTCGTGGCGGCGACCCAGCTTCTGCTGGACAATCCCGATTGCGACCTCGACGGGCTCGCTGCCCTGATCGAGGGGCCGGACTTTCCGACCGGCGGATACATCTGGGGGTACGAGGGCATCGGCGATGCATACCGCGACGGCCGCGGCCTGGTCGAGATGCGGGCCCGGATGCACATCGAGGAACGGAGCTACGGGAAACGCTCGCTCGTCGTCACCGAGCTCCCCTACCAGGTCAACAAGTCTCGCGTCATCGAGCAGATCACGAAGGTCGTGAAGAGCGGCAGGATCGAGGCGATCAGCGACCTGCGGGACGAGTCGGATCGTGACGGCCTGCGGCTCGTCATCGAGCTCAAGCGCGACGCGAACGTCAAGAAGATCCTCAAAGCGCTGTTCCTGAAGACCCAGCTCAAGAGCACCTTCGGCGTGATCATGCTCGCCCTGGTCGACGGCCGTCCCGTGCAGCTGAATCTGAAGGAGGCGCTCGAGTGCTACGTTGATCACCGACTCGACGTGATCCGGCGCCGTGCCGCGTTCGAGATGGAGCGCGCCCAGGCCCGCGCCCACGTGCTCGAGGGCCTCCTGACCGCGCTCGACGACATCGACCGGGTGATCGAGATCATTCGCGGCTCGACGTCGCCGGCCGTCGCGGGGGACCGGCTGTGCGCCGCCTTCGGGCTCACGCAGGCACAGGCCGACGCGATCCTCGCGATGAGGCTTGCCCGTCTCACGCAGCTCGAGGGAAAAAAGCTGCTCGACGAACTGGAGGCGCTGAAGGCGCGCATCGAGGAACTGAGCCACCTGGTGGAAGAGGACGTCGCCCGGCGCTCGCTGCTCACCGAAGAGCTGGCCGATCTCGCCGCCCGGTTCGGCGACGAGCGTCGCACCGTCGTCCTCGACGAGAGTCAGCCGTTCCCGCTTCCCTCGGAGGACGACACAGGCTCCTCGCTGGTCCTCGTATCTCGACACGGCTACGTGAAGGCACAGCCCGTGCGCGGTGGCCGTTCCGAGGGGCTGGCCGGCGCCGAGGCGATGGCGGAGCGCGAGGGCGACTTCGTCACCGACGCCTTCCTGGGCCGTGCCGAGACGGAGCTCCTGTTCTTCACCGCAGGCGGGACCGTGAAGAGCATCACGATCGGCGACCTGCCCATCGGGACCCGATCCTCGCGGGGTCGCCCGCTCTCCGAGCTGCTCGAGATCGAGGCGGACGACCCGATCATCGCGATCCATCCGGTGCCCGACACGACGGACGAGCGCTTTGTACTCACCGTCAGCCGGCACGGCCAGGTCAAACGCACGTCGCTCGAGGAGTACGGCAACGTGCGCGGGAGCGGGATCATCGCGGCGGGCTTGGGAGACGACGACCGCCTGGTCGACGTCCACCTCACCGATGGCGCCGCCGACCTCGTGCTCGGTACGGCCGGCGGCATGATGATCCGGTTCGACGAATCCGAGGTGCGACCGATGGGCCGGAGCGCGAAGGGCGTGAAGGGCATCGATCTCGAAGGCGACGACGTCGTGATCGTCTCGGCCACGCCGCACCCCGACGACGATCTCCTGCTCGTGACCCGTTCGGGCCGCGCCAAGCGCTTCCCCCTCAACGAGGTGCGCCAGCAGGGACGGGCCGGCAAGGGCGTCACGGTCGTCCCCGACGTCGACCGCGTCGGCGAAGTCACGGGGCTCGTGTCCGTCCGCTCCGACGCGCCCCTCGTCTACGAGCTCGTATCGGGGTCAATCGCCCCGGGCCGTTCGGGAGCGCTGCGGACCTCCGACCGACGCGCCGCGGCCACCGTAGTCCGTGGTCTCCAGAGGCTTGGTGACGTAAAAGGCGTGCACGTCCGGCTCGGCGGGATTTCGACGTCCGATTCAACCGACACGGCCGAAGCCGCGGAGGAGACGGGCGCGGAAGGCGCGGCGATCGACAGAGATTCGATGGGCGCGGGCACCCCGCAGGGCGAGCTCGACCTCGCCGAGGGTGACTAGGGCGTGTCTCCTTCCTCTCCGATGTAGATGCGCGTGTCGGCGGGCAGCGTGACCCTGCCGGTTGCCAGATCGCGCACGGTGAGCTTCAGGCGATATCTGCCGGGCCGGGCGCCGCCCAGATCGAGACGGAGGCCGGCCGGCGTTACGACCCGACCTGCCGCCGGCGCGATCCCGGTGAATTCGAGGTCGTACGAAGTGCCCCCACCCTCGGGCTCCAGCTGAACGTTCGCGGAGTACCGGCCCCCGGGCGTGAGATTGTACGCCTCGAAGTAGATCCACATCCGGCCATCCCCGTCCGTGACGTGGACCGGGGCGGGCGACAGACTCACCTCGCGCGTCTGCGCCCACGCCCCGCCGGAATCGGGCGACACCGCAATGCCGGAGAGCTGTGGCAAGGTCGCCTGGAAAGCCGGGACGGTCACTGTCGAGGCCACGTACCCGCCGGACGGCGGCGGACGATCTTCGTCGCCCGGTGTGCGGGGCGGTCCAGCCCGCACGAGCACGCGGATCTCCCAGGTACCGGGAGCCAGTTCCATGGGCAGGCGGAGGATCGCGTCCGAGCCCGGGGACGGTGGTGCCATGCGCCCGAAGAAGTCCTCGAGGCGTCCCTCGTCGTCCAGCGCCGTCACCACGACCTCGAAGCCGTCGTCGGCCGGCGTATCTGCATCGGCCAGGTCCTCGCCCGACACCATGAGAAGCAGCCAGAGCCGCGTGCGATCGGGAACCGGCAGGCGGAACGCCACCCACTCGCTGATGAGTCCCAGGTCCATGCGTACGTCGGGCCGCTCCGGCACCTCCGTAACCGCATAACGCCCATCGGCCCATGTGCGATCACGCTCGTCCTGCAGCACCTCGACATTTCGGCGACCGTCGAACCGGTAGGCCATCCGGGCGTACTCCGGATCGAGTTGGGCGCGCGTGACGTAGATGTCGTAAAGGATTTCGGCCGGGATGTCGTCGAGGAGCGGGGGAAGCGCGACCATTGGATTGCGGTCAGTCCGCACGGCGCCTCCGGGCGTGAGCTGGCAGCGGAAGATCTCCCCCAGGTTCGAGAGCAGCCACCAGTTGTCGTTGCCTCCGTGCGGCGACAGGTGGTACATGCGGTTTCCCTCGGGAAACCGGTAGAACCAGGTCACGTTCGGCTCGTAGCAGTCTCCCCCGATCGTCCGGGCCGTCTCGTCGGGAGGGCCGAGGCGCAGGTACAGCAGGCCCCGGTCGTCGAACCGGGGAGCTCCCTCGCGACCCAGCCGCGCATTGAGCTTGCCCGCGGCCGCGACGTCCTGGGCGCGTCCCCGCCGGGCGTAGTGATCAACGGCGAAACGAAGGCGCTCATAGTGCACCGCGATCCGGTCGTTTACCGGGACGCCCGAGCGGGCGGCGCGCTCGTTCCAGAAAAGGCGCAGGAAGGCGCAGTCGTCGCGCTGGCCGGCTGAAAGGCGGCGCAACCGATCCCACGCTTCGACTTCCTCCGGCGTCGCCAGGACTTCGATGTCGCGCCAGGCCTCCAGCGCGCTGAGTTCGTCGGCCTGCTCGCAGGCGTCCCAGTAGGCACGACCCGCCGCCGCGACATCGCCCGCCGCGAAACCGGCCCTCGCCGCCTCGAGCGAGCGCAAGCCGGGCGGCACGGCCTCCCCGACGCGGCCCAGGGCCTCGCGCGCCCGCACGGCGTCCCCGGCGCGAACCCAGAGGCGAGCGACCGTCAGCCAGTCCCAGTCCCCGGACGGACCGCCAGCGCGGCGCCAGCGCTTCAGGAGATCCTCCACGTCTCCTTCGTCAAGCGACGAGCGGGGATCCATGCGGTCGTAGAGGCGGTCCGCAAAGTCCTCATGACCCGACGACTCGAGGGCCACACGAACCTGCGCCGGCAGGGATTGCGCCGCGAGCGGCGCGGGCCGCACGCCTACGCCGGCCAGCGCCATTGCACCGGCTGCCAGGAGGCCCCCGAGGCGCGGCATGGGGGCTCTCAGCGTCTCCGGGACACGACGATCGACGTGGTGTGCGGGAGCGTCCGGCGACCCGTCTCCGCATCCGTCACGGTCACCGAGATGTCATAGGCGCCCGCCTTCGCATCCGTCAGGTCGAGCCGGAGAGTCCGTCGCGTTCGCGGGGCCCCCTCGAACGGAACTTCGCCCTCGAACGAAAGGTCGAATGCCTCACCCCGCTGCCCCTCGGGCTCGAACGTCATACGCGTCTCATATCGGCCGCCCGGCGTCAGGTTGTATGCTTCGAAATACACATAGGCGATGCCATCGCCTCCCGTGAGGTGAGCCGGGCTCGGCACGATTCCCAGGTCGGGCCCGACCGGCGTCAGCGGCGTCCAGATGCCGCTCGAATCGGCGGCGACCGCTACGTCCGACAGCACCGGTAGTTGTCCCGTGAGATCGCGGACGACCATGGCGCTCTTGTAGTAGTTCCCCGAACGCCCGGCGCCCGGCTCTGCGAGGCCGTCCCGTGCGACGAGCGTGTATCTGTATTCCCCGGACGGCAGGTCGACCGGAATCCGCACGGGGAGACTCTGATCCCGGTGCAGGCGTCGCGGGGCCGAGGCGGAGAACGAGGCGTCGAAGTGCTCGTACTCCCCGCGCTCATCCATGATCGCCAGCCGCGCGTCCACCTGGTACGCGAACCGGTCCCCATCGGGCTTCGCGGTGAGCTTGTCCCCCTCGAGCAGGGCGTTGATCCACACGCGATTGGTCGAGGGGCGGGCCGAGCGGAACTGGAGAGTCTCCACCATCAGACGCGAATCGGGTTCGATCGCCGGGCGTTCCGGCACTGTGGCGATCGCGAAGCGCCCATCGCTGAACGTCCAGTCGCGCTCTTCCTGGAGCACGCGCTGACTCTCTAGCGCGCTTGAGCCGCGAGTGTTGAGGAGCCCGTCGCTCCGCGGATCGGCCATGCGTTGCGCGGCCTGGGCGTAACGCGGATCGAGCCCCTGCCGCGATCGATACAGATCCTGGAGAACGAGGCTGGCCGCCGGACCGAGCGCGACGGCCCGGTGCTCGTTGACGGGCGACAGCTTCGTGACCCCGCCTCCCTGGGCCGAGGCCTCCGGCGCCCCGCACCGATAGACCTGCCCGAGGTTCTCGATCAGCCAGTAGTCGTCGGCGCCGGAGAAGGTCGTGAAGTGGTAGACCCTCGTTCCGTCCGGATAGTCGTAGGCCCAACTCTCGTTGGGCTGATAGCACTCAGCGCTGACGATCTCGTTCTCCATGGTGCCGGGGTTACCGGCGAAGCGCGTCGTGCGGGCCGGCTCGCCCATACGGACGTACAGCAAGCCCCGATCGTCATAGGCGGCGTTACGCGGCCGGCCCATCTCGTTCGAGAACGTCGGCCCCTTTTTGCCGCTGCGACGCCGGTAATGAGACTGGGCGTACTGCATCCGCTGGTAGTGCTGGCGAATTCGTGGCCCGATGCTCATGGTCGAAGCCATCGCCCGCTCTCCCCAGAACCGCCGCAGGAAAGCGCACAGGTCGGTCTGCCCGGCCGGCAGACGGCGAAATCGGTCCCAGGCGGCCAGCTCGTCGGGGGTGGCCAGCACCTCGATGTCCCGCCAGTACTGGAGACTCGTGGCCTCGTCGGCCATCTCGCAGCCCTTCCAGTAGGCTTGCTCCCCCAGCCGGACGTCGCCGCCGAGAAACGCGATGCGGGCTTGATCGAGCAGCAGCGCGGCGGCCGGCACCCCGCCGGCCTCGTCCGCGTTTGCCAGGGCGAGCTCGGCATGGGCGGGGCTCCCGGCCCGCGTCCACAGGCGGGCGACGGTGACCCAGTCCCACCCGGTCGACGGTCCGTCGGCCCCCACCGCCCAGCGCTCGAGGATCTCGTTGACGTCGGACTCGCTCGGATCCTCGCGGAGCTCGAGCTTCTTCTGGATGTGCCGCGCCAGCTCCTCGTTTCCCTGCCGGCTGAGCTCGTGATAGACCTGGCCAGGCATCGTCTGGGCGGCGGCCGGCGCGGCCGACCACAACCCGATCATCGAGAACAGCGCGCACACCGACGCTCCACGCATCCCCCGCCTCCCTGTTCGCTCGCTCATCGGTCCGTCACCTTCCCTCGTCCACGTCCGCCACGGGCAGGAGGGGCCGGTAGTTCGTCTGTTCTCGCACCTTCACGCGTGAACTGCGCACTTCGCTCGCCTGTCCGGTCGCGAGGTCCCGCACACGGACCTGTACTTCGTACGGTCCCGGGCGCGTCTGCTCGAGATCCAGGCGGAGGACCTTCCGGACCGGCTCGCGCGAGTCGTTCGGCACGCTTCCCCGATACTGCAACTGGAACGGCTGATACGCCCCGTCGAACACATCTTCCGCCCCGCGCGTCACGGATCGCGACACGACGCGGACTTCGCCGCGATAGTCGGCGCCGGGGGTCAATCCGTAGGCCTCGAAGTAGACGAACGGGCGGGCATTACGGTACACGATTCGGGCGGCGTTCAACTGGAGGTCGAGACCGGGCGCCGGGCGCCACGTCCCTGCGGAGTCCGCCGCGATCGCGACGGAGCTGACGAACGGCTGGGTCGTGACGCGCTCGGGCACGACGAGGCGGCCCGACGTCTCGTTGACCCCCCGTTCGTCGCCCCAGGCATTGTCACGAACGCGGATCAGATATCGATATTCGCCAGGCGGGACTTTGAGGAGCGCCTGGATCGGGAAGCCCTTGCCGGCTGTCTCGACGGGCGACAACGGCTGGCTGAGCGTGAGAGAGGTCCTGGAGTCCTTGCTGAGCACGAGGCTGTCGGCCCGGTAGAGCTCGACGGTCAGATCGAGGCTGTATTTCCAGCCGCCGTCGAACACGCCGCGCACCCGGTCCGCTCCGACGCTGACCGCGGTCCACACGTCTACGGGGTCGCCGGGCGACTGACCGGTGCCCGGATAGAACACGAGGTGCTGATAGTCGAAGGGGAAGGCGCCACCGGAACGGACTCCCGCCTCGGCATCGAGCCGATCGAACGCCCGTTCTACTTCGGCGACGTGGGAGGCGGCCGTGCGAGCCTGCTGGCCCGCGGGCTGCACTTCCTGAGTACTGGCGGCAATCACCGGAGACGTGGGCCACGGAAAAGCGGCGACGGCAAGTAACCCCAGCATACGCCGCCCGATTTCGTTCCCCCGTGCCTTCATCAGCATTCTCCCCACCAGACTCCACACCACCCGCCGCCGGACGCCCCGTTCGGCGAGGGTACGAGCATCCTCCAAGGGTGGTACGGCACCGCGGGGAAAAAGTGCCGCTCGCGTCCTCGTGGCCCGTCAGACGTCCGCTTCCGGCACCGCCTGGGCCATCCGCTCCGCCATCTCCTCGGCCGAGCGCATGAGCGACAGATCGAGCGCGTAGTCGGGCCGTTCCACAGGCTGAAGCTTGCCGACCAGCTCGCGGATTTCACGGCCCGACAGGCCGGCGGCAGAGAGGTCCTCGGGACGCATGCGTGCCTCGCGCGGAGAGATCCCGTCTTCGTCGGCCGCCAGGAGCGCGCGCAACACGTCGAGCTCCGCGCCGCTCATCCGGGCCCCCAGAACCTCGTAGTCGAGCCACGCCTCGTAGGACAGCGGCGCCACTCGTTCCAGCATCCCCGCCATCACCCGCCCATACTCCTGGATCTCCCATTGCGCGTGGGGGTCCACGCGGAGCCGGAGAAAGTGGAGCAGGTTGTGGAGGTCGATCTTCCAGTACCACTGGGTATAGGTAGACAGCGGAAGGTCGATGCGCGCGATCTCGCGGGCCACGTCTTCCTGGACGAGCCACCCGTAGGTGTCCGAGGCTTCGGCGCGGATCCGCTCCCAGCGTTCGATCGCCTCGGCGTAGATCTCCGGCGGCGCCGGACTCTCCTGGCGGCCCTGGTTGTTGGAAGCGCTCTGGAGGGCAAAGCTCCCGGCCTGCGGCTCGTAGAACAGCAGCGGCATCAGGCTGTACCGGCCCGAATACTCATTCACCGAGGCCGTTCTGTGGCGGATCCACTGCCGCGCCACGAAGATCGGCATCGCGCAGTGAAACTTCAGCTCCACCATCTCGCTGGGCGTGGTGTGGGCGTGGCGTCGGAGGTAACGGATCAGGCCGCGCGTCGCGCTCCGCTTGCGGGTGCCGTAGCCGTAGCTCACCCGGGCGGCGCGCTCGATGTCCTCGTCGGTCCCCAGATAGTCGACCAGCGACACGAAGCCGTGGTCCAGGACCGGGAAGTAGCCGCCGAGAATCTCCTCGGCGGCCGGGCTCGTCGGTCGCTTCGTCTCCGCCACTAGATGTCCAGGTTCTTCACGAAGCGGGCGTTGCTCTCGATGAAGGCACGCCGGGCCTGCACGTCGTCACCCATCAAGTTTTCGAACAACCGCGACGCGAGGGTCGCCTCGTCGATCGTCACCTGCAGCAACGTGCGGTTCTCCGGGTTCATCGTGGTCTCCCAGAGCTGGTCGGGGTTCATCTCGCCCAAGCCCTTGTAGCGCTGCACGCTCACGGAGCCGCCGCCGTTCTTCAGGCGTCCGACGATCTCTTCGCGCTCCGCGTCGCTGTAGCAGTAGTACTCCTGCTTACCCTTCTGAACGCGGTAGAGCGGAGGCTGCGCGATGTAGATGTAGCCAGCTTCGATCAGCTCCTTCATCTGCCGGAAGAAGAAGGTCAGAAGCAGCGTGCGGATATGCGCTCCGTCGACATCGGCGTCCGTCATGATGACGATCTTGTGGTAGCGCGACTGCCCGAGGTCGAATTCGTCGCCGATGTTCGCGCCGATCGCCGTGATCATCGCGCGGATCTCGTCGTTGGAGAGGATCCGGTCGATGCGAGCGCGCTCGACGTTCAGGATCTTCCCCTTGAGCGGCAGAATGGCCTGGAACTCGCGGTCGCGACCCTGCTTGGCGGAGCCGCCGGCGCTGTCCCCCTCGACGATGTAGAGCTCCGACAACGACGGATCCCGGCTGGAGCAATCGGCCAGCTTCCCGGGCAGGATCCCGGTCTCGAGCGCCGACTTCTTGCGGGTCAGGTCGCGTGCTTTCCGCGCGGCTTCGCGGGCCCGCGCGGCCTGGACGGCCTTTTCGATGATCCGGCGGGCCTCCGACGGATTCTCCATCAGCCAGGTGCCGAGCCGATCGTTCACGAGGCTCTCGACGATGCCCCGGACCTCGCTGTTGCCCAGCTTCGTCTTGGTCTGCCCCTCGAACTGGGGCTCGGGAACCTTCACCGACAGGACGGCCACCAGCCCCTCGCGCACGTCGTCGCCCGACAGGCTCGCGTCGTTCTTCTTCAGCGCGTTCCGCTCCTGGGCGTATACGTTGATCGTTCGGGTCATCGCCGCCTTGAGGCCGCTCAGGTGTGTTCCGCCCTCGTGCGTGTTGATGTTGTTGACGAACGTGAACGTGTTCTCGTTGTAGGCGTCGGTGTACTGCATGGCGAGCTCGATATCGACTTTGTCCTGCTCGCCGGCCAGGTAGATGATGTCGTCATGCAGCGCGGACTTGTTGCCGCGCAGGTACTCGACGTACTCGACGATCCCGCCCTCGAAGTGGTAGACGGCTTCGGCTTCGCGTTCGGAGCGCTCGTCCCGCAAAGTGATGATCACGCCGCGGTTCAGGTATGCCAGCTCCCGGAGCCGGTTGGACAGCGTCTCCCAGCTGTACACGAGGTCCGTGAAGATCTCCGGGTCGGGCTTGAAGTGGATCCGGGTGCCCGATTCCTTCGTCTTCGCGCCCTTCGTCAGCTCGGTCGTCTTGATGCCACGCTCGAAGCTCTGCGTCCAGACGTGGCCGTCGCGCTGCACCTCGGCTTCGAGCTTCTCCGACAGGGCGTTCACCACCGACACGCCGACCCCGTGCAGGCCGCCGCTGACCTTGTACGTCTCCTTGTCGAACTTCCCGCCGGCGTGGAGCCGGGTGAGGGCGAGCTCGACGCCCGGGACCTTCTCGACCGGATGGGGATCCGTCGGGATGCCGCGACCGTCGTCCACCACGGTGATCGAATCGTCGCCGTGGATCGTGACCTCGATGTTCGAGCAGTAGCCCGCCATCGCCTCGTCGATCGAGTTGTCGACCACCTCGTAGACGAGATGATGGAGTCCGCGGGCCGACGTGGATCCGATGTACATGCCGGGACGTAGGCGAACGGCCTCCAGTCCCTTGAGCACCTGGATCTGGCGGGAGGTATAATCCCCCGCCTTCTTCGCGGCCTTCGGCTTCCCGACCGGCTTCCCCTTACCGTTGCTCTGCGCCATCCGCCTCCTCCGGGTTCCCGCGGTCTCCCTGCAGGAACACTATGCGTTCGATTCTTCCCTCGGTGCGGCCCGCATTCAGCTTTGCCAGCAGTTGCGGCCGCATGAGGCTGAGTTCGTTGCGCCACGCCGCGCTTTCGACCGCGACGAACAGCGTTTCACCACGCACTCCCGCCGGCCGCGCCACCCGCGCGATGCGGGGACCGACCAGCCCTTCCCAGTCGGCCACGACCTCGGCGCGCTTCACCCGCTGGGTGATACCGAGCTTCGCCAGCGTCGCGGCCACCAGGCCCTCGATCTTCTCCGTCATCCGGCCGTCGTGATTCGGCCGTCGTCGATGCGCCACCGCGGCAGCGATCCCCCACGCAGCGGAAGGTCCACAGGCTTCGGCGCGGTCAGCACGACCTGGCCCGACCGTCCGTCCTCGAGGAGCTCCAGCACGCGCGCCGAGCGCTCACGGTCGAGCTCCGCGAAGACGTCGTCGAGCAGGTAGATCGGCTCGTCGCCCGAGCGGTCCCGCAGCGTATCGGCCTCCACCAGGCGAAGGGCGATCGCCGCCGTGCGCCGCTGCCCCCCCGATCCGTACGACCGCAGATCGCGGCGTTCGGAGCCGCCGTCGACCACCGCCCGGATCACCAGGTCGTCGCGGTGCGGGCCCACCTGCGTCATGCCCCGGCGCACGTCCGACTCCTCGTTCTCCGCCAGGGCCTGTCGGAAGCGTTCCCCCCAGGTGCTCTCATCGGGCGCTTCCGGCGGCTCGGCCTCGCCCAGCGTCGACGCGTACGCGAGCCGCGCCGCCGCGCCGCCCGCAATCGCGGCGTGGTAGCGACCGAACGGCTCGTCGCGCTCCCGGGTCCACGCGTGGCGGGCGGCCATCAGCGCGGCTCCGGGCTCCACCAGCCCCTCGGCCCAGGCTCGGACCACCCGCATCTGGCCCTGCCGGAGCGCTTCGTTGCGCTGCCCGAGCACCGCCCGGTAGCGCTGCAGCGCCCCGACGTAGCCCGGCTCGACGAGCGACAGCAGAATGTCGAAGTAGCGGCGGCGGCTCGACGGCGACCCCCAGATCAACTCGGAGTCGTCGAGGCTGAACACGACGGCCCCCAGCGAGCCGAGGGCGTCCGACAGACGCTCCGGCTCGTGGCCGTCGATCTCGACCTTCTTCCTGCGGGTCGACTTCTGCCACGCCGCCGCGAGGTCGAGCGTCTCGTCGCCGCGCGCCACCGACGCCTCGACGCGAAACACGTCCTGCCCGAAGCGCGGCAACTCTCGATCCCGCGCTCCCCGAAAAGAGCGGAAGATCTCGAAATAGTAGATGGCCTCGAGCAGGTTGGACTTCCCGGAGCCATTCGGGCCGACGATCATCACGCCGGCCTCGGGTATGCTCAACTCGAGTCGCTGGAAGTTCCGAAAGTCGCGGAGCGACAGGGTCCGGAGCGCCGCGCTCCCCACCTGCCGATCCGTCGATTCGAGGGTCCCTGCCGGTGCTTGCATTCGAGAGAAAATCTAACCTCACGGGCGCACGCCGGCAACGCGAAAAGTGGCATACTTTCGGGCATTTCTCGCATCACGAGCCGTCGGGGGCGTCACGCTGATCACGGGGCCAGAAGCGGTTTGCCTCGATCCCCTTCCCGGGCCGCGAACCGCCGGTACGCGCCGGGGCCCTCCTCGAGTTCGACCGGGGCCTCCGGCGCCAGCTCCTCGGTGGGAAGACGGAGCCCCTCCGCAAGTTCGGCCAGCAGCCCGGGCATCAGGGAGCGGACGGGACAGCGACCGACCCGCCACGTGAGGTTTCGGTCGTACAGATCGGCCGGGCGAAAGCCAAACTCGTCGGTCGCCACACCGACCGACGAAACGGTTGCGCCGACTGCGGTTAGCCGCACCGCGAGGCGGCGCGCGTCCCGGCTTCCGACGGCCTCGACGACGAAGTCGGCCCCGGACGTACCGTCAGCGCACAGGTCGCCAAGCGCCCGTTCCGCCTCGCCCGGCATGGCGGCCCCCTCCACGCCCAAGCGGCTGGCGGCCGCGCGCCGCGGCTCGACGGGATCCACCGCGAGCACCCGGGCACCACGATGCCGCAGGACCGTGATCGCCGACAGGCCCACGGCTCCGCAACCCAGCACCACGCCCAGTGGAGCCTCCGTCTGCACGTCCTCCAGCGCCCGTCTCGCGCCCCAGTACCCGGTCGTGAAGTTGTCACCCAGCAGGAGGCCGTCGACGAACGAGCGGTCGTCCGGCAAACCCAGGAGAGTGCCATCGGCATGCGGGACCCGCACGTACTCGGCCTGCGTCCCCGGGAGACCGCGCGAGGACGCCTCCGGTGGCGCCCAGCCGAACAGCCGGCCGACAACGCATCGCGAGCTGAGACCCCGGCGGCAGGGACCGCATTCCCCACAGCTCGTGCTGAAAGGGAGAAACACGCGATCCCCCGGCCGGTGCCGGCGAACCGACGATCCCACATCGACGACCTCTCCCGCGGCCTCGTGGCCCGGTACCGTGCCCCACGCGACCGCCTCCCTGCCCTCATAGGGATGGAGGTCCGACCCGCAGATCCCGGCCAACCGGACGCGGACCAGGGCGTCGGACGGAACTTCGACGGCTGGATCAGGAAGGTCGGCCCGGACCTCCACCCGGCCACGGCCGGCGAGCACGAGCCCCCTCATCGCGCTGCGTCGGGGAGGACTTCCCCGGCCCCGCTCAACGCTTCACGAAGTCGTTGACGACCGGCGTCTCGCCCGCGTAGTCGTAGAACCCGCTGCCGGTCTTCCGGCCGTGGTGGCCGGCCTGGTACATGCGCTTGAGCAGCGGTGGCGCGGCGAAGCGCTTCTCGCGGTACTCCTCGAACATGATCTCGGTGATGAAGTAGAGCGTGTCGAGACCGACGAAGTCGCCGAGCGTGAACGGACCCATCGGATAGCCCGTGCCCAGCGTCATGCCCTTGTCGATGTCCTCGATCGAGCCGATCCCTTCCTCGTACGCCCGAATCGCGTCGAGCATGTAGGGGACGAGCAGCCGGTTGACCACGAAGCCCGAGTTGTCCCGGCAGGCGATCGGCTCCTTTCCGAGCGACCGTGCGAAGGCGAAGGCACGGTCGAAGGTCCCCTGCGACGTGGCCCCCGTGCGCACCACTTCGACCAGCTTCATCACCGGCACCGGATTGAAGAAGTGAAGCCCCACGAACCGGTCGGGACGCTCGGTGGCGGCCGCCATCTCGGTCACCGTGAGGCTCGAGGTGTTGGACGCGAAGATCGTCCCGTCGGGGCAGCCCGCGTCGAGTTTGCCGAACAGGTCGTTCTTCGCCTCGATGTCCTCGACGATCGCCTCGATGACGATCTGCGCGTCGAACAGGGCTTCCAGGTCGGTCGTCCCCCGCAGGTTGGCGAGCGTAGTCTCCCTCTGGCTCTCCTCGAGCTTGCCGCGCTCCACGGCCTTTGCGAGGCCCTTCTCGATCGCCGTCATGCCGCGGCCGAGCGGCTCCTTCGCGATCTCGCGCACGACCGTCTCATATCCCGCCGCCGCGCAGACCTGGGCGATGCCCCGCCCCATGAGTCCGCAGCCCACGACACCTACCTTCTGAATATCTCCCACGATGCTCCTCCGTGATTTGCGGTGTGTATCGTCATATCGTCCATCAGCGATCACCCTCGGTGATCAGTCCCTGAATGCGGTCCATCAGGCCCGAGCGCCCGCCCGCGATGGGGCCGCCGCGCTCGAGCCGATCGAGCAGGCCCTGGACTGCAAGGTCCACTTTTTCCCGCGCGGAGCGCAGCGTCCGGCGGGCCACCAGCATCCCGCCGCCGAACGCGGTGCCCGCCGCCAGCGGCAGCACGAGCGCGACCGGGAAGCCCGCGGCGAGCACGAGCGACAGGGTCACGCCCGTCGTGGCCACAGCGCCTCCGAAGAGTCCGCCACCGCCGTGCTCAGCCCGCTGGTTGCGGAGATCGGCCGACACGGTGACGAGGCATCGCCCCGTCTCCACCGGCTCGATCGCGATCTCGATACGGCGCGCCTTGGCCAGCATGAAGCCGTGCCCCGACAGGTTCAGGCCCCGCCGCACCTGGCTGACCAGGTCGGAGGCGGGCTCCCAGACCGACACACCGGAACGCCCCCGAACCTGGCGAAGGCTCTCGGCCGAGTGCAGATAGGCGTCCAGCCTGCCCTGAACTTCGTCGACGGTCCCGGGCACGACGCGACTCGCCTGCACGAACGCCGCGCCCCACAGCCGGTGCGGTACCGACCGGTCCTCCGGCGCCTCGGGCACCATCCCCTCGGCCCGGATCTCGAGCAGCGCGCGCCGCAGATGCTGTTCGTGCAGGCCGACCTCGGCCCCGATCTGCAGAACCGCTTCGTCGTCCAGCTGCTCGGGCAAAGCCTCGCGAGCGGTCTGGAGTTCCGCGGCCCGGCGGATCACCCGCTCGAGTTCCTCCGACGACAGCCGCGCCGGGGGATGAAACTCGTCCGGACTCATCTACGCCTCGTCGTCCTCCAGCTCACGCGCGTCGAGTCGCTCGACGTCCTCGCGGGACCGCTTCTCTTCAACCTCGGCCTCCCGGCGCTTCCGCTGAGCGCGCGCCGCCGCATCGGCGCCGGCGAGCAGGCCCATGCCGGCCAGCCGGCTGGTCAGTTCCGTGGTCATGCCGGTCGCCTCGTCGGCTGATCTTTTCGCGCGCGCCTCCAGCTCCTCCAGCGTCTCCCGCTCCTCGACGGCTTCTCCCGACGCCGGCTGCGCCCGAAACGGCGCCAGCAGGTCGACGGGCAACGGGAACAGGGTCGTCGAGTTGTTCTCGGCCGCGATCTCGGTCGCCGTCTGCAGAAACCGGAGCTGAAGCGAGGCAGGGTGCGTACTCAGGAGTCGGGCGGCGTCCTTCAGGCGTGCGGCGGCCTGCAGCTCACCTTCGGCGTTGATCACCTTGGCCCGCCGCTCCCGCTCGGCCTCGGCCTGGCGGGCGATCACGCGCTTCATCTCCTGCGGCAGGTCGACGTCCTTCACCTCGACGCCCGTCACGTCGATGCCCCAGACGTCGGTGCCCTCGTCGATGATCTCCTGCAGGATGTGGTTGAATTTCTCGCGCTCGGCCAGCAACTCGTCCAGTTCCGCCTGTCCGATCACCGAGCGCAGCGTCGTCTGGGCGAGCTGCGACGTCGCGAACAGGTAGTCCTCGATCTCGAGCACGGCCTTCGAGGGATCGTGGACGCGGAAGTAGAGGACCGCGTTGACCTTCACCGACACATTGTCGCGGGTGATCACGTCCTGCGGCGGAATGTCCATCGCGATGATCCGCAGGCTCACCCGCACCATCCGCTCCACCCCGAACGGAACCAGGAACACGAGCCCGGGACCCCGCAACGGCCGCACGCGCCCAAGGCGAAACACGACCGCCCGTTCGTACTCACGCAGGATTCGAAGGCTGGTGGCCAGCGCCACGGTGCCGAAGCCGGCGATGATCGCGAGGATCACGTCCATGTCATCTCCCTGCGGCCGTTGGCCGCAACAGCTTGCTAGTCGACCTCCACGATCACCGCGATACCCTGTCCACCGCCGATGCAGGCGGAGCCGAGGGCGAGCCCCCCGCCACGACGCTTCATCTCATGCAGCAGGTGGGTGGTGATACGGGCCCCCGTGGCCCCCAGCGGATGCGTCAGGGCTATGGCCCCACCATCCACGTTCACCTTCTCCCGGTCCAGACCCAGCTCCTTTTCGACCGCGCAGTACTGAGGCGCAAACGCCTCGTTCACTTCGATCAGGTCGATGTCGGACAGCTCGAGCCCGGCCCGCTCCAGGGCCTGTCGAGCGGCCGGAGCCGGTCCGATCCCCATGATCCGGGGCGGAACTCCGGCGATCCCCCACGACACCAGGCGGCCGAGCGTTTCGAGGCCATGCGCCTCGGCGACCTCGGCGTGCGCCACCACGAGCGCCGACGCCCCGTCCCCGATGCCGCTGGCGTTGCCGGCGGTGACGAGTCCGTCCTCCTTGAAGTACGGACGCAGGCCGGAGAGGGCTTCCAGCGTCGTGTCCGGGCGCAGGTGCTCGTCGCGCTCGAACGGCTTCTCCCGGCCCTTGCGTCCGACCATGACGGGAATGATCTCCGCGTCGAAACGGCCCTCGTCCCAGGCGGCCTTCGCCAGCTGCTGGCTCCGCACGGCATACCGGTCGACGTCCTCGCGGTCGAGGTCGTACTCCTCCGCGAGGTTCTCCGCGGTCTGGGCCATCGAGAAGCCGCACTGCGTGTCGGTGAGCGCCTCCCAGAGTGAATCCTCGAACGAGGTCGCCGGGCCGAGGCGCAGTCCCCAGCGGGCGCCTCGTACCACGTGCGGCGCCTGGCTCATCGACTCGGTGCCGCCCGCCAGGCAGACCTTCGCGTTGCCGAGCATGATGTTCTCGGCCCCAGCGATAACGGCCTGGAAGCCGCTGCCGCAGAGGCGGTTCACGGTCAGGGCGGGCACTTCCTCGGGCAGGCCTGCCTGGAGGCCGACGTGACGGGCCAGGTATACGGCGTCGGCGCTCGTCTGAATGACGTTGCCGAAGTAGGTGTGGCCGTACTCGCCCGGCTCGACGCCCGCGCGCTCGATCGCGGCGGTGGCGGCGAGAGCCCCGAGCTGCGTGGCGCTGTGGGCTTTGAGGCTACCGCCGAACGTCCCGAAGGGGGTCCGGACGGCGGAAAGAAAGACAACGTCTCGTTCGCTGGCCATATCTATGTCCTCTGCTGGCCACCCGATACCGCGATGCGCGGCGGCGGCCCGTTCGGTTCACGGTTGGATCCGGTCGGCGATCCATTCGCCGACTTCGCTCGTGGTGCGGCTTCCTCCGAGGTCGGGCGTCAGCATGTCGGCCTCGATCGCCGCCGTCACCGCCGCATCGACCCGGTTGGCCGCCTCGCTGGCGCTCGCATGCTCGAGCAACAGACCGGCGGACAGGATCGCGGCCATCGGATTCGCTTCCCCCCGACCGGCGATGTCGGGTGCGCTCCCGTGCACCGGCTCGTACAGCCCGGGCCCGCCAGGTCGATAATTCGCCGACGGGGCCAGGCCCATCCCGCCGATCAGCTCCGCCGCCAGATCCGACAGGATGTCGCCGAACAGATTGTCGGTGACGATGACCGAGAAATGCTCGGGGCGCCGCACCAGCTCCATCGCCAGCGCGTCCACATAGCGCTCTTCGGTCTCGATGCCCGTGTACTCCCCGGCGACCTCCCGGAAGACCCGGCGCCACAGGCCGTACACGTGCGGGATCGCGTTGGCCTTGTCGGCCAGGGTGACTCGCTCCCGGCCCGTACCTTCGGCATACTCGAACGCCGCCCGGACGATCCTCTCGACGCCGAAGCGCGTGGCCAGGTTCTCGCTGACAGCCATCTCCTGCGCCGTGCCCTCGCGAAGGCGTCCGCCGGCGCCGACGTACGCGCCTTCGGTGTTCTCGCGAAAGATCACGAAATCGATCGGCGCATCGTCGGCGCGGCGCAGCGGGGACAGATGCGCGCTGCGCAACCGGACCGGACGGAGATTCACGTAGAGGTCGAGCCGGAACCGCAGGCCGAGCAGGATGTCGTGGGCGTGGCGGTTGTCGGGCACGCGCGGATCCCCCACGGCACCCAGGAGGATCGCGTCCGTCTCGTCACGCAGGGCGGCGAACGCCTCCTCCCCCAGCGTCTCTCCCGTCGCCAGCCAGTGGTCGGCGCCGTGCGGGAATTCCCGGAAGCTCACCTCCGCGAGGCCGGCGGCTGCGACGGCCTCCAGTACGCGCCGGGCCTCGCCGACCACCTCGGGGCCGATTCCGTCACCTGGCAACAGGCCGACGCGGATCATACGCGGCGCTCGTCCGGACCCTGAACGGTTCCCCGTACGGCGAGAAGGCCGGGACCCGTCGGGTCACCGGCCTTCTCGTCATGTCGGGCCCGACCGGGCCTTACTTGCTCAGCGTCCACACGTAGGCGGCCGCTGCCTTCACCTGTGCATCGGTGATGGTCGTGCCCGCCTTCGCCGGCATCGGCACGCCGGTCGTCGACTCCTCGGCGGTGACGCCGTTCATGATCGTCTGGACGATCGCGTCGTAGCTACCGTCGGAATGCAGCCACTCGGCGTCCGTGAGGTTCGCGCCCAGATTCGGGAGCCCCTCACCGTTCGGGCCATGGCACGAGCTGCAGATGCCCGCCCCGTGGAAGATGTCGTTGCCTTCCTGGATCATGGCCATCGTCACGCCCTCGGGGAGCTCCTGCCCCGACATGTCGCTCGCGGCGTCAGCGGCCTGATCGGCCATGTTGGCGCCTTGATCGGCCATCTGGCCGGCGTCTTCGCCCATGTTCCCGGCCATTTCGCCGCCCATGCTCCCGGCCATTTCGCCGGCCGCATTGTCCATCTCGGACATGGGATCGCTACCGTTCGCGTCGCCGCCACAGGCCGCCAGTCCGAAGGTGGCCACCGTGAACAGCACCATCCACTGTCTCTTCCTCATCAGTATGCTGACTCCTTTGGGTTTCTAAATCCACGGATCCTGAGGTGCCCGAATCTAGGGGAGGGGCCGTCGATGGACCAGCCGGTGAGGTGTTTCGGACGCCTTCAGTCCCCGGCGGCGTCGCGGCGGGCGCCGCAGAATGCGCAATACGCCCACGCCTCGTCGACCTCGGCGCCGCAGTCTTCGCAGGTCGGAATCACCTGGTCGGTTCCGCAGCTCGGGCAGAAGCGGGCGCCTTCGACGGCCGGCATGGGCGCCGAGCACCCCCGGCAGACCTGGCCCGCCGAGGCTTCGACGGCCCGCGTGGGCGACCCGGGCTCGGCGGACGCGGCGTCCGCTCCGTTCGGCGCGAGCTCCCCGGCGCGCGCCGGGGCATCGAGCAACCGGACCTCCGAGGCCGCGAAGCGGTGCAAGAACGCCAGACCGGGCTCCGGATGGCGAATCTCCGCCCGGACGGCCTCGCGCAGGGCGGGCTCGGACACCGCAACCCGTTCATCGTCGGCCAGCAATCGCAGCAACGCCAGGTCGTACTCGGCCTTCGTCGCATACCCCAGCCGGTCACGGCATACGCGATAGGGGAGAAGCCGCTTGTGCAGCTCGGCGACGGCGATCGGATCCTCCGCGCCCACCTGTTCGTCGGTCATTCGCCGGTGCAGCAGCACGAACAATCCGTCGGTCACGGAGCTCTCCCGTGATTCCAGTCTTCCAGACGAAGCACGCCGGCCCGGGCCGACGCCTCGAGGAACGCACCCGCGTCGTCGGTCGGAAGAGCCATCCCGGTGGCGGCCTGCACGCGATGTGCCGTGTCCTCCATGAACTGCTCGACTGTCCGGTCGGGGTTGGACGACATCCGGCAGAGCAGTCGCACGACGCCTTTCCAGTCGTACGCCGCGACCTCCGGCTTGCCCGGCACGCTCTCGGCGCCCGGACGGAAGAGGTCGAACTGCCCCGTGCCGAGGAATCCGGCGTCGTCACCGAGCGTCGAGACGACTTCCTCGATCAGCCGGTCCTCCGGCGTCGATGCGTCGAACAGCTCGTCGAGCCGCTGCAGATACGGCCGCACGACCGCTCCGTCGTCCGGTTCGTGCCGGCAGGCCCGAAGGAGCTCGATGACCCGCCACAGGGTGAGCGAATCCCACATCGCGGCCGCCGGGATCTGTTCGTACTGCTCGAGGGCACCCCGCCGGTCGCCGTTCTCATAGAGGTCATGCGCCAGCAGAGCCCGCACATCGTGGTTGGCCGGATCCCGCTCGAGAGCCGCGTCGAGCCACTGACGCGCTTCCTCGCGACGGCCCTGCCGGTGCACGACGTAGGCCAGGTCGGCGGCCGCGTCGCCGCTGTCGCCGTCCGCCTCGACGGCGAGGCGAAAGAAGCGCTCGGCGTGGTCGAGCAGGTCTTCGCGGACGAGCGCCCGACCGATCGACAGCATCAGGTCGCCGTCCCGGCCGAAGCCGAGGTCGAGCACACGCTCGAAGGCCGCGAGGCCACGGGCGCGCTCGCCGAGCTTCAGGTGGGCTTCGCCGATTCCGGCGAGGCCATCTTCGTGATCGTCCTCCAGGGCGAGGGCCGTGCGAAACGCGCGGCGCGCCTGGACGAAGTCCTCCCGGGCCATCTGGGTGAAGCCGAGCGACACGCGCAGCTCGACCGCATCGGGGTACAGGCCCGTGCCATCCTGCAGGATCTCCAGCGCCGCGTCGTAGTCGCCCGCTTCGTAGCGCTCCTGCGCCCGACGGTCGTACTCCTCCGCGCTCCAGAATCCGGTGTTCATCGTGAATCTCGCTCCCCGTCGAGGACAGGTTCGGACATTCCGCCGGCGGTCGCGCCCTCCAGGCGCAACTCGAGCCTCGTGACACGCTGGTCCTGCGTCTCGATTACCTCCAACTCGGCCGTACCGATCGCCACCCGTTCCCCCGGCGACGGAATCCGGCCGAGTCGGCCGATCACGTAGCCAGCTACCGTATCGTACTCGTCCGACTCCTCCACGTCACCCAGCTCGAATCCCTCTAGCAAGTCCTCCAGCGACGCCCCGCCTTCGACCCGCACGCGGCCACCTCCGAGAACCTCGATCTCGGCCCGCGCCACATCGTGCTCGTCGAAGATGTCGCCGACGATCTCCTCCACCAGGTCCTCCAGCGTCACGACGCCGTCGGTGCCGCCGAACTCGTCCACGACGATCGCCATGTGGACCTTCTGATGGCGAAACTCGGCGAGCAGGTCGTCCACCGGCTTGCTGTCGGGCACGAAGAACGGAGGTCGAATGACACGGTCGAGGCGGAACGTCTCCCCATCCCGTGACGTGCCGACCCAGCGCAGCAGATCCTTCACGAGCACGAGGCCCATCACGTCGTCGATCGAATCGCGGTAGACCGGGAAGCGACTGAAGCCGGTTCGGGCCGCCGTCGCGAGCACCTCCTGGAGGGGCGTCTCGCGCGGGAACGCGACGATGTCGGGCCGCGGCGTCATCACCTCGCGCGCAACCGTGTGGGTGAGCTCGAACACCCCGTGGATCATCGCCTCCTCGTCGATCTCCACGACGCCCTCCGCCCGACTCTGGCCCAGCAGCATGCGGATCTCTTCGGGACTGTGGACGCGATCGTGCGTACCCAGCGTGCCGGCGCCGACCAGTCGAAGAACCACCTGGGCCGCCCCGTTGAGCAGCCAGATAGCCGGTGCCGCCACGAAGTTGAACGCGTTCAGCGGCCCCGACACGTAGCGGCTGATCGTCTCCGGGCGCATGAGGGCGGCCGACTTCGGGGCGAGCTCGCCCAGCACGATGTGCAGGAAGGTGATGCTCGAGAAGGCGATCGCGACGGCCGTGCCGTGCGTCGCCACGGCCGACCACGGCGTGCCGAGCCCGGCGAAGGCGTCCTCGATGAGGTGCGCGAGCGCGGGCTCACCGATCCAGCCGAGGCCCAGCGACGCGAGGGTGATCCCGAGCTGAGTGCCGGAGATCGAGCGATCGAGGTTGCTGTGCGCCTTCCGCACCTGGAGGGCCAGCCGGTCGCCCTGCTCGGCGAGTTCGTCGATCCGGGTCCTCCGCACGGAGACCAGCGCAAACTCCGCGGCGACGAAGAACCCGTTCGCGAGGACGAGGACGAAGACGGCGAACAGCTTCATCGCCGTGGTCATCGGCCCGGTCGTGAGCGGCGTAAGGGAAGTTCCAGTTTGAGGCTGACCTCTTTGGTGTAAGCGCCGGCCCGGCTAGGCGCCGACCTCGTCGCCTTCCGTCTCGACGGGGCCATGGGGGATCGCCGGCTTGCAGTAGCGATGGCCAATTTCCGAGAGTTCGGCCAGCTCGCCCTCGCTCAGGTCCGGGTAGCGCTCACCCAGGTAGCCGACCGTGTCCTGAATCCACTCCGCGCGCTCCTCGGTCTCGGCCTCGAGAACCCCACATCGGCGGATATGACTGAACAGCTCGTCCCGAGCCATTTCCATGCTGGTCGGCTTGTACTTCGACGATCCCAAACGTCGTCATCCTTGTTCGCGAATCCGCGGGGGGCGGGCACCTCCCTGTAGCGGGCGAATATATTCGGGCTCCCCGGGTGGCGCAAAGCCCGAAATTCCGCCTCAATCGGGATTGTGACCGCCCGCGTCGAGAGCTTCGACGATCGCCCACGCGAGCATCGGCACCATGATCTCGTGATGTCCCGTGATCTGGTAGCCCCGCCCGCCGCCGGTTCGCGTCGGCCGCTCCACCACGTTCACACGGGGTCGGTACTGCCGGATCATGTCGAAGTCCGCCGTGACGAAGTCGCGCGGCCTTCCGTTCGTGAGATTGCGGCGGATGGTCAGCGCCTTCAGGAACACCTCGGGCATCAGGACGGCAGAGCCGACGTTCAGCGCGGTCCCGCCCCCGTCGAGTCCCTCGAGGCCGCGGGACAGCGTCAGGAAGTCGCGATACGACGTCTCGCCGATCGCGGCGCCGTCAGCCTCGGGGTGCTGGTGGATGATCTCCGCGCCGATCGCCGCATGCACGGTAAGGACGACCCCCAGGCGACGGGCGGCGAGGAGCAGCGACAGCTCGGGATAGCGGTTGTCGTCCCGCTCCGCGAGGTCGGCGGCCAGCGACTCCCCGAGGCCAAGCCCCCCGGCAGAGCCCCGCCGGATCGCCAGGTTCATGTCGCGCCCCGTCTCCTCGGCCATGCCGAACGTGCCGTCGGCGAGGCCGGCCTCTACGTCCTCCGACGTGCCGCCCCACCGGCAGGCCTCGTAGTCGTGAATGACGGTGGAGCCGTTGACCGCCACGTGCGTCACGGCCCGCCGCTCCATGAGGTCGATGAGGACGCGGTTGAGACCCGTCTTCACGACGTGCCCGCCGAGCATCCACAGGCACGTGCGTCCGGCGGACGCGGCGCCGGCCACGGCCTCGGCCACCGCCCGGAACGCATCGGCCTGGAGGATGTGCGGCAGCGAATCGAGGAACTCCGCAAACGTACCGCCTGCGACGGGTGGACTCGCGAAGTCGCCGGCGCCGACCTTGTTGGGCCGGGCCGTCACCGACACGCGCTTGAGCTCCGTGCGCTCGTCGGGAGGAGGCTGCGTCATGGGGCACCGCCCGGCTCGATCGCCGGCGCGTCCGGAGGAATCAGGGCGCCTCCCGTACCGGGATCGTAGTCCGTCAGGTAGAAGTTGGCCGAACCGATCGACATCCGCGTCTTCACCCGAACCGGAATCCGCCGCTCGTCATCGGTCAGGTACAGCTCGGCCTCCCCGCCCTCGGCGAAAATACCACCCGTCTTGATGATCGGCCGCACGACGATCGTGTTGAACGTCCCAGCCGGGACTCGAATGCGCTCGCGCCGCAGGACCTCGAGCACGACGGGGTTCCCGTCCTCCTTGAAATATCGCTCGTACTCGTAGCGTTTCCCGACCTCGAGATCGGACAGGCGGGCGAAATAGAAGTACGACACGTCGTCGAGCGCGCCAGGCGGAATCGGCACGTCCCGGTCATCGTCGCTCGCCACGAAACGGTCGTCGTGCAGATCGTACCGCGTGTAGGTCAGCGCTTTGAGATCCATAATGTGGCGGCGGTCCCGATGATAGCCGCCCTGGCGCAGCCGCTGGTCGAATCGAAGGGTGGCAAACGGGTTCGGCTGGATCCAACTCGTCAGCCGATCGTGCAGCCGATAAAACGGGGGGCCGCCCTCAGTCTCCAGCGACGCCCGGTAGGCGGGAACGCCCGCGATCGTGTCGATCGCTTCGACCCTCATCACGCTCTTGCCGATGCGCGCTCCCCCCCAGGTGACCGAGTACTCGATTCGCTCGCCCACCGGAAAGCGCCACGCGTCCAGCGTGTCGGGCGCGGAGCCGGGCCACGAGCCCGAACCGGCGCTTCCGGGAAGCCCGAACGCTCCGACGAGGGCGAGCGGCGTCACCAGGGCGAGGACCGCCGGGCGCAGGAGGGGCGTCACACGGTCTCCGTCGTCGTGACGCCGAGACCCGTCCGACGGGCCTCGCGCGCCGTCCGAACCAGCGATCGCATCTCTCCCCAGGGGTCGAAACGGCTCTCGCGATACCGGCGGCTCATGTCGAACGGCACGTCGATCTCGTCCCACTGGCGCAGGTGCGGAGCGACGCGCAGCAGCAGCTGCAGGTTGGCCGCCCATCCGTCTGCGGACATCAGTCGTTCGCCCTCGGCGAGCCCCGCGAGGGCCCGGCGCAGCGCGACGAGCCGATACAGGCGGAACCCGTACCACGGATCACTGAGCCCCTCGGGAACCCCCGGCGGCCGGGCCAGCCAGCGTGCCCCGAGCTGCAGGGCCCGCGTGCTGCGGGGCGCCGCGGACAGGTTGGAACGGATGCCCGCCACCATGTCCGCCCCGCCCTGGAAGCGCCGGATGAACTCCGGCACCGTCGAAGGGTCGTCGGTGAAATCCGACTGCATGACCAGAAGGCCGTCACGCTTGTGATACGAGGACGAGCGGAGCGCCTCGTGCACCAGCTGTTCGAGCGATGCCGCATACCCCTGGCGCACTTCGTTGCGAAGGATGGTGAGCGGAGCGACGCGATCGTACGGCTCCAGGACGTCCGCCGTGCCGTCTGTCGAAGCGTCGTCCAGCGCCAGTACACGGAAGTCCCGGCCGAGCTCGGCAAAGACCTCCCGCAGACGCCAGACGAGCACCCCCGCGGTGTGGCGTTCGTCGTGGGCCGGCAGCGCAACGTAGATCAACTTCGCGTCTCCTCGTTCATCGGTGTCGATTCCGACCCGTGTGACGGCTTCCCGCCGTCTACCGGGTTCGCATGGGGTACGCCGCCGCCCCTGTCCTCGTTCCGCCCCATCGGCACCCCGCTCTTCCAGCGCCGGTGGAACCAGAAGTACTGCTCGGGATGTTCGCGGACGTGACGATCGAGGCCCTGCACCCAGGTCTCCGTCAGCAGTCGCTCCGCCCGGTCGAACGCCCTGGTACCGGTGGCCGGCCGCTCCGGGTCCGCCATCCGGACCGGCTCGATCGTCACCCGGTACCCCCCGGCCTCGCGCACGGCGGCGCCGAACACGAGCGGCGCTCCCGTGGCCAGGGCCAGCCTGGCCGGCCCCCGGAAGGTGGACGCCGGCCGGCCGAGGAAGGTCACCTGCAGACCGCTGCCGTGGGCGTCCTGGTCGGCAACCAGGGCCACCGACCGTCCCTGTGCCAGCAACTCGGGCAGTCTCCGCCGCGCGTCGGCGCGATAGACCGGCTCGATGCCGATCCGGCGGCGGCTCTCGGCCAGCCACGCATCGAACTTACGGTTACTCTGGCGCTTCACCACCGCGGCCAGCGGCACTCCTCGCGCCGCCAGGTAGGCGCCCGCGACCTCCCAGTTGCCGAGGTGACCGGTAACGACCAGCGCCCCGACCCCTGACGCCATGTCGTCGAGCCAGCGGTCGGTGGCGGCGTCCGTTCGCGTGCGGGCGGGGAGGCCGGCGATGCCCGTCCGCTGGAGGCGAACCATTTCGACCATTTCGCGGCCGAAGTGCCGGTAGCATTCCCGTGCGGTCCGATCCAGCCAGCCGGACGGACGCTCGGGAAACGCCGCGGCGATCTGTTCGCGGACGACCTCGCGCCGCGCGCCGAGCCGCCAGGCGACAGAGCCGAGCGCCGCACCCAGCCGGAGCGCCACCCGCCGTGGCAGGCGACCCAGGCCGCCGGCGAGAGACCGCGCGGCCAGGTACTCGACCTGTTGCTGCAACAGGTTCACGACGACGAAGGGCGGCGATGCGGCCGAATGACGCGGCCGTAGGCGGCGAGGGTGCGGGCGACCAGGGCCTCGGCCCCGTGCCGCCGGGCAAATGCTCGTCCCCGCTCGACGGCCGTTTCGTAGTGGGCTCTATCGTAGAGGAGCCTGATGATCTCGTCGCCCAGTGCCTCGGGGTCGCGGGCGGGCACCAGAACCGGACCCGGCTCGATCCGGTCTCCGTCGGGCAGCTCGCGTGTCGGCATCACGACCGGTCGCCCCGCCACCATCGCCTCGAGGCAGGCGTTGGTCAGCTCCTCGTCGAAGGAGGGCATGACGAAGACGTCGATGTCACCCATGTACCGGCGTGCGTCCGGCAGGTAGCCCGGGAGGCAGACCTGGCCCTCCAATCCGTGGCGTTCGATCTGATCCTCGAGCCTGGTCCGTTCGGGACCGCGGCCAAGCAGCGCGAAACGAGCCTCGGGGCATTCCTGCGCCAGCCGCTTCGCCGTGCGTAACAGCGTCGCGTGGTCGCGGTGGCGAGTGAGCGCGGTGAACGATCCGATCAACCGGTGCGACGGCTTCGCCCCGATCGCCCGGCGGAGCGCGCCGGGCTCTTCCTCGATCAGAGCGTCCGCATCGATCCCGTTGGGCACGACCACGATGCGGCCGGGCTCCACGCCCGCGGCCACGAGGCCATTCCTGGCCGACGCCGTCGCGGCGAGGATCAGGTTGACACGTCGCCACCAGCCCGAGACCCTCGGTACCGCGCTGTACCGACGGGCTGCGACCAGCGGTGTGTCGGAGCCGTCGAGAGCCAGGATGTACAGCAGCATCGTCAGCGCAGGTCCGTCGTGGGCGTGAAAGATGTCCCACCCCCCGCGCACGTAACGCGCCAGTTGCTGCGGAGCCCGCGGATCGCTGCCCGCGGCCTGGGGAAGCGGAATCACCGGAACCCCGAGCGCCTCGCACTCCACGGCAAGGCGCGACGTGCCCAGCGTCGCCACTGCCTGTCGGACGCCCGGCTCCCTGTGCAATCCCTCGACGAGCAGGCGCACCTGGTCCCTCACCGACTGCCATTCCTGGCCGGAATCGACGTGCAGGACGCGAAGGCTATCCGCAGGAGCGATCATGGCGACGAAGCTATCCGGCCCCACCACGGCCAACAACGGCGCCGGAATCGCGCCGGCGGACGGCAGGGTCCATACTGGACGCATGCGTGGCTCATCCCTCCCCCCTGACCTGGACGGTGTCTTCGCGCGGCTCCGGCGCGGACCGCACGTCGTCGTGGTGCGGCCCGAGGTCCGCGACGCGATCGAGGCGCTCGGGCTCGGGGGGACGCCTGGATCGCCTCGCTCCCGCCGGTCGGCGAGGCCGTGGTCCGACCGGGACGTCGCGGCGGCTGGTTCGGACGACTGGTCCGCTCCCGCTACTTCGTCGGCGATCGTTTCGTCGAAGAGCTGATTCTCACTGAGCATCTGCGGCGACGCGGTGCCCCGGTGCCCGAACCCCTCGCCGCCATGCGGCGTGAGCGCCGGCCGGGCTACGAAACGTGGCTCGTGACGCGGCACATTCCCGGGACCGTGCCGGTCGCCGAGGCCCTGGCCGACGCGCCCGCCGACCGGGTCTCCGGCCTGCTCGAAGCTGTCGGCCGCGCCGTAGGGCGTCTTCATCGGGCCGGCGGCGACCACGCGGACCTCAACGCCTGGAACCTGCTCGTCGCAGGTGACGAGGCCTGGGTCGTCGACCTCGACCGCGGACAACTGCGTCCGGCCCCGTTGGCGGCCGGGCGGGCGGCCGCCGACCTGGCCCGGCTGCGACGGTCGTTCGCGAAGCTGGGGCTCACCGAAGCCATCGCCGCCTGGCCGGCGTTCGAGCGTGGCTACGCTTCGGCGCCCGACGCCTGAACCGGCGCAGCCAACTGCAGGTCGTACAGCCGGCGATAGACGCCACCGACCGCATGGAGCTGGGCGTGGGTCCCCTGCTCCACGATGCGTCCCTCATCAATGACGCAGATCCGATCGGAATTGTGCACGGTCGACAGCCGGTGCGCGATCACGAACACGGTGCGGCCCGAGAGGAGTCGGGAGAGTGCTTCCTGGATCAACTGCTCGGACACCGTGTCCAGCGACGACGTCGCCTCGTCGAGGATGAGGATTGGCGGATCGCGCAGGATGGCCCGCGCGATTCCCACCCGCTGGCGCTGTCCGCCGGACAGCCGGACGCCCCTGTCGCCGAGCGGCGTCTCGAAGCCCTCGGGCATCTCTTCGATGAAGCCGAGGGCATGGGCGGCCGCCGCGGCGGCCCGGACCTGGTCGTCGCTCCAGCGCTCCGGACCGCCGAAGGCGATGTTCGAGCGAACGGTGTCGTGGAAGATCACCGTCTCCTGGCTGACGATACCGTACAGGTCGCGCAATCTGTCGAGCCGGTATTCTCGTGCATCGACGCCATCGATCAGGAGGCGCCCCTCCGTCGGATCGATGAACCGGGGAAGCAGATCGACCAACGTGCTCTTCCCCGCGCCGGAGTGGCCCACCAGGGCGATCACCTCGCCCGGCGCCACGCTTAGCTCGATGTCCTCCAGAACCGGCTGCCCCGGATCGTAGGCGAAGGAGACGTTCTCGAAGGTGATGCCCCGCTCGACACCGCGGATGTCGCGGGTGCCGGAATCGAGCTCGGGCTCTTCGTCGAACACCTCGAACGCGCGGTCGGCCGCGGCCACCGAGATCTGCAGCTTGGCGGGAAAGTCGGCCAGTGTCTTCAGCGGAGAAATCAGTTGAAGGGCAATCGTGATGAACGCGATGAACGCCTCGGGGGCCATCGTCGCGTCGACCAGCACCATCCGGGCCCCCAGCCAGATCAGCAGCACCGCGGCGGCCGACGAGAGCACTTCCGACAGGGGACTGGCCATCTCCGACAGGCTGGCCGTGCGCACCATCCGCCGCGTGTAGCGGCCGGAGCGGCCGACGAAGCGGCCCCGCTCGTAGGCCTCGGCCCCGGACGCCTTGATCAGGCGCACGCCGCTGACGGCTTCCTGCAGCATGCTCACGAGTTCGCCCTGCTGGTCGAACGCCTCCCGGTATCCCCGCTTCAGGCGGCGGACGATCGGCGCGAGCGCGAGCGCGAGCGCGGGCGCCAGCAACAGGGCGATCAAGGTCAGCCGCCACGACAGCGCGAACAACGTCACCAGGTACACGACGGCGTTGGTCAGCTTCCTAAGGTTGTCGATCAGCAGGTTGCTGACGGCGGCCCGGGCCTCGCGCGTGTCCTGGAGGACGCGGGTGATCAGTTGGCCCGTTTTCATCCGCGAATAAAACGACAGCGGCAACAACTGCAGGCGCGCGTAGACCTCATCGCGCATCGACTGCTCGAGACGTTCCTTGATCGACACGGCGAGGTAGCGCGCGATCACGAGGACGAGGTTCTTGAGGAGGATCGTGCCGAGGAGTACGAGACAGACGTTGCGCAGGGCCGTCAGCTGTGAGCCGGACCCCACCAGCGGCCCGATCACCAGGTTCAGCATTCGCTCCACGAGGCTTCCGGCGTCCGGGTCGAGCATCCGGCCCGTGTTGAACAGCGACCGCAGAAGCGGGATGACGAGAACGAAGCTGAACACGTCGAGCACCGAGGCGATCATGCCGAACACGACCGTCAGCGCAAAACGCCCCCGGAACGGGCCCAAGTAGCCGAGCAGCCGGCGATACGTGGTCGACATCAGCGGGGTGTCAGGAGCGCGACGGGCAGGATCATCTCCTCCGGACTCACGCCGCCGTGGAGAAAGCTGTCGCGGTACCGGCTCTGGTACTCACGTAACTTCGTCGGATACACGAAATAGTAGTCCTCCCGGCACAGGGCATAGTTGTTCCGATAGCCACGATCGGGCAGGCGCAGCGCCGAGGCGTCGCTCACGACGAACGCGGTCGACGGGTTCTCGACCCGCAGGTCGCGGCCGAACTTGTAGCGCAGATTCTGCGTCGCGTCGCGCCGCGCGAACACCGTGGCCGGCCGGTTGCAATGGATCGAGCCATGGTCCGTCGTGAGCAGCACGCGCACGCCGCGCCGGGCTGCTTCGCGCAGGGCCCCGAGCGCCGCGGAGCGCTCGAACCAGGTTACGGTGAGCGAGCGCAGGGCGCCCGCGTCGCGGGCCACCTCGAAGATGAGCCGCGACTCGCTGCGCCCGTGGGTCAGGAGGTCGACGAAGCCGAACACCAGCGCGGTGACCGACGGCGTGGACAGATACCCCGGCAGCCGCTGCAACATCGCCTGGCCCTGGTCGTTCGTGAACACCTTCTCGTAGTGGGTCGGCACATCGTGGCCGGCAAGCTCGCGCACGTGATCCCTGAGCAGCTCTCCCTCGAACGTGTTGTACCCTTCGTCCTCGCCCGACTCGAACCAGCCCGGGCGGCGCGCCTCGATCTCGTCGGGAAACAGTCCGCTGAAGATCGCGTTGCGCGAGAACGGCGTGGCCGTGGGTAGGATCGACGCGTGCAGGGCCTCGTCGATCTCGAAGTAGTCGGACAGCGAAGGGGCGATCGCACGCCACTGGTCGAGCCGCAGACAGTCGACGACCACGAGCATCACCGGCTCGCCGGCCGACATGAGAGGCGCGAAGAACTCGGGCAACACGTCGACGCTGAGCGGCGGGGCGTCCTCCGCGTTCTCGTTGACCCAGCCGGAGTAGCGGGCGCACACCATGTCGCAGAATTCCCGGCGGACGTCGCGGCGCAGGGTGTCGAGCACATCCAGCAGGTCGGTCTCGTTCGCCGAATCGAGGCCCAGCTCCCAGTCGACCATGCGGCTGAACAGGTCGGTCCAGTCGCGCCATGATTCCGCCATGGCTACACGGCGCCGCAGTTCGCCGAAGCCCGAGGTAAAGTCGCGGGCGATCCGCTCGTGGCGGAGCTTCGCGCCGGCCAGCAGTCGGGTGACGACGGACAGCACCTGGCGCGGGCTCGTCGGCTTGACGATGTAGTCGTCGACCTCGCGGCCGATCGCCTCGTGCATCGTGGAGTCGGCCTCGCTCTTGGTGACCATCACGACCGGCACCCGCCGGCCGCGGCGACGCATCCGCTCGAGCACCTCGATCCCGCGCAGTCCCGGCATCTGCTCGTCGAGCAGAACCAGGTCGTAGCTCTCGGCCTCGAGCAATTCGAGCGCGTCGTTGCCGTTCATCACGGTGTCGACCTCGTAGCCCGAACTCATGAGCAGGCGCGTGTGAGGCCGCAGCATGTCGACCTCGTCGTCGACCCACAGGATCCGGCCCTGGTGAGTCAGCGCCCCGTCGCCCGCGTCGCTGTCGCCGTGCCCGGTGTCGTTCATGGCGCCGCCGCCCGGGCCGTCACGTAGCGGCGGACGGCCAGCTCGAGTTTCTCCGCCACGTCGCGAACCTCGATGCGCTCCATGTTGCCCGGCCGGAATTCCATCGACGGAGTCGTCTCCCCGGGGCGGGTGTAGCGGTCGACGGTCAGATCCTGGAAGCGACGGTACGGCCCGGCCCGCTTCGGATCCGTGTAGCCGTAGAGGCCGACCGTGGGCGTTTCGCAGGCCACGGCGACGTGGAGCGGCCCCGTGTCGGGGCTCAGCAGCACGGCGCTGCCGTCGAGCAGGGCCGCCAGGTGGCGCAGGTCGTTCGCCAGGGCGTTCACCGGTCGGGCGCGCGTCAGTCGGGTGACCTCCGCCGCCATCTCGACCTCGGCCGGAGCCGCACTGCCGACAAACACGGGCTGCAGGCCGAGGTCCTGCTGCGCGATTTCCAGCACTCGCGCGTACCGCTCGGCGAGCCAGTTCTTCCCGGGCCGGGTGGTCCGCAGGACGACGGCGAGGGCCGGTCGGTCGAGACGCCCGAGTACCGCGTCCCGCCGCGCCAGCTCGGCCTCGGTGAAATGAAAGCCCCAGCGCAGACGAGGCTCGACGCCGACATGCTCGACGAACTCCAGGTACTGGTCCTGGACGTGCTGCGGATGATGGGGAGGAATCCGTTCGGTGGTGAACAGAGTGTTGAGGTCCCGGGAGCGGGCTCGATCGAAGCCGAGCTTACGGTCGGCCGACAGGAGCGCGGTGAGCAGGCCGGCCTTGAAGTAGACCTGCAGGTCGATTACCAGATCGTAGTGGCGTCCCCGAACGGCGCGCCGAAAATCGAAGAACCCGCGGAGACCGTGT
>Ga0210123_1000093_pt1 | contig 56101 bp, 50 predicted proteins | sample Muzzi_PWB_D2_FD_185535 | JGI IMG/M metagenome (GOLD analysis project Ga0210123, IMG submission 185535) | Wetland microbial communities from San Francisco Bay, California, USA, that impact long-term carbon sequestration - Muzzi_PWB_D2 (SPAdes) | ecosystem: Environmental > Aquatic > Marine >... | reverse complement strand
AAACGTTGTTCAAACCAGTTCAGTCCTATAAGCTCGGAGTGCTGCAAAGCCTTTTTGGCCAATTCTCGTGCTCTGACTTGCCAAATGGCGCTGACAAATGGTGTACCATATGGAAATGTCCAGTTATCGTTGCGAACATTATGCTCCCATTCTTCATCAAAACTGCTCGGTGAATTCCACAATGAATCAAAATTTTTATAGAGCCAGTTGTCGATGACAGAATAGGAGGGCGGATTATTAGAAATCCGATCGTTTCTGTTGTAAGGATATATCGGCAATCTATGATGAGAAATGACAAGCCAGGAAACTGTTTTAGCAACCGGGGGCAAATTAGCAAAAGGCTTTTCAATGGTGTTAGGAGTATCTCTGACCAGTTTTTCTTGTATTTTATCTTCAACTGAATTATCAGCTGTTTCCAAGGCCTGTAACCATTCTATGTCAGATGAAAAATCCGTTGTATAAGTCCTTACAAACGCCTCAAACAAACGCAGAGAAATCCATTCATGGCGGTAGGGTTCGTAATTTATCGTTTGGATTTTTGGGTTTAATTTGTCCTGAAAAAGCACATTGGCTTTTCCAAAATCATGGAACAGTCCCGCGATGCCAGAGAGCAGTGAAATTACTCCGGCTGTACTCCACGAATACTCTCCTCTATTTATCCAACCTTCCTCCTGTGTACTATTCACCGGTACAACACCCTGTTCATCAAACTTGCTTTTATTCCCCACCACCCATAAAAACTGGCTTCTGGATCGGCTCCTGATCCAGTGGCAGGAAACGGCGGTGCTTTTGCTGGCGGTTTGTCGCAGCATTTTTTTTACGGTATTGAGGCCTTCTTGCGTGATAACGGTTTGCCAGGTATTGTCACCGATACGGTTCGCGAAGGCATCGAGAACCCGGCGGGTTTTCTTGAGTGCTTTTTTTTCACACTGGGAGATGAAGGTCACCATCATTGCGGCTTATTCTCCTTGCCCAGTTCCATATTCCGCTCTTTACCTATCAGGGCCATTGCCTTGACCTGATTAAACATAACATCCAGCGCTTTGTGGTCGGCAAAGGCCTGCAGGCATTGCTGGCGAAATTCCTGATGGGTGGCGTTTTCCTTGGCGCAGATGAACGCCCAGGGTAAGACGATAGCATCTTTAACCAGGTCGGCAATATCAAACACCAGTGCGCCGCGGCGGGTTTTGCCGTGCATGACGGCGAAACCATGGGGTATCCCCAACACCCAAAGCGTCGAGGCGGCAAGGCCGTATGCGAGATAGTTGCCATGATTGAGAAAGCCGTTGGCCTTGTCGGTGGCTTCATGTTTCCGGATAAAATCGGCCATGTGGGTATGCCGGGCCGCGATTTTATAGAGTTGTTTGGTCAGTTTGGCTTCGGTGGTAAGCAGAAAGGTGGTTTTTGTGGCAGTTGCTATTTGGGCTTCATTGGCATCCAGGGCATTCGCAATGGCGGGATCACTGGCATCAAAACCCGCCAGTTTTAGCTCGCGATCCTTACGCCAGACTTGTCGTAAATAGTCGATACGGGCGTGTTGCAGTTCTTTTGCGGCTTGCAAACGCTGCTCATCATCAAACCAGAAAGAAAGCCAGCCTTGCAGGTATTCCGTTGGGCGGTATTCGCTCTGCGGCGTCAGCCATTCGATCTCATTACCCATGTAAAGAGGGGTACCACCACCACCACAGAAACCAAGGAGCACGCCTGCCTGAGCCAGCATGCGCACTGCGGCCTGAGTGATGGAAGTACCTGAGCCCAAAAGGATCACAGTGGTGTTGGCGATGGGAATATTAAAATAGAGATTGTCTTTTTTGGCCTCGGTGAGATATAAAACTCTGCCATCTTTTTGCATGACACGGCAGTGCTCCAAGTAGTACATATTGGCCCGCTTGGAATGCAGGATCGTTTTTAAGTCCGATGGTGACAGATCATCCATCCACTCTATCCCTTTCCAATAAGTTATGATTTTCTACTATTACATGGCTAAAAGCCACCTTTGTGATACTAATCGGTATCAATTCAAATAAAAAACCCCACTCTCTGTTTGAGAAATGGAGTTAAAAATTGTTACATACGCTTTCCTTTTGTATAAGAATTAAAAAGACCTAATTGTCAAAATGTCAAGGCAAGCCAAAATTGAACTTACATTTTGATAAAAGTAAGTAAGATATCAGAAAAGAGAGCCAGATTGAAGGTGCAGGTTAACTGGTTGATAACAGGAATTTTTCCAACCATTGTCTTTCACAGTTTTACTAAATTGTCAAGATGATTATATAAAATTACACATTGTAGCAGGTTAAAGACATGCCATATGAATCTTTTGTGATGATAAAGTGTAATCATGGGGACGTCGTGCGGAGCATGCACAAACTATTTAAAATGGCCTGCAGATATTTTCAGTAATGTGAAAATATCCATAACCTCAAAAACTTGCAATATGTCTGACAGATTCGAGCTTGATCTTGATTGTATATAGCTGCGATCGATAGCATGGTTTTTCCAAAGATATTCTGTGTCCCATAAACATATCTGAAAAAAAGGTAAGTGGAGATAATGGATATTCGGATTCTGTCAGACTTGGCTTGAACCAGAATTCTGAGATCTCCTTGGAAATAGCATTGAGGGATTTATGGCACTTTTAACTTGCTAAATTTAAGAATCATTCATTGTCTTCATTTTTCAACAATATATCGATAATCTTAGGGATATAATCATTCGCCTTGTCGGCAGCGAACCTGCATGACGCTGCAGCCCGATGCCCGCCCCCTTCAAACGCCGAAAGCATCACACCGACATTCACCTTACAGTTTCGATTAAAAATGCTGTGCCCCACGCTCACGGCAATCCTTTTTTTATCTATAGTATCATAGCGAATTTTAACACTCACTACCGCTTCAGGAAACATTGAGTAGACCAAAAAACGATTACCGGTGGGCATATTGTCGAATGCGCGAAAATCCGTAATTGATACGTGATCGTTGAGTACAGTATTCTTTTTTAAAATGTTTTTATAGATTTTATTCTTTTCAACAACTGCATCACATCGTGCTTTGACTTCGGGATCTTTGAGGACCTGATCGATTTTAGATTTTCTGAACAAATGAACCAGCCGGTTCCAATAGTGTTCGTCATATTCATCACGTCCCAACACCGTCATGGAGAGCAATACAACACCGTACTTTTCAGGATGAAGGACTTCATCCATAGATAAATCCGCAGAATCAATTTTATCGGTTTCTTTAATTAATTCACTGTAATCGAGTTCGAATTTGCCTTTATAATATTCGAAAATAACGCCGGCTGCTGAAGGAGCAAGCTTGAATGCACCTTCAAAGGGTTTATCGATTCTGTTGGTATGGTGATGGTCAAACCAGAGCGTGCAACGGTCATTATATGGAAGGTTTGCGATGATATCTCCGTGTCGAACATCCACCAGGCCTCTTTGCATGTCATTGGGTTCAACCCATTTCACCGGTTCTGTTACCTTTTCCGCTTCAAAAAGCAGCGCTGCGCATACAACGCCATCAAAGTCCGGCCGGGTGAGAATTCGCATAAAAAAGGCTCCTCTTTCAGAAAAAAAATAATTATGCTTGAAGCGGTAATGCTTTCAATACAATAGATTGTTACGATACGGGTAGGTTGGCCGGTTGTCAACCTTCTTTAGGAAGTCATCAGATTTTCGCCCATCCGCAGGAATCATAAATCCATCGGGGGCCAGCCGGCATTAGGTTAGAGAGTCGCTTTCAGCGGTGGTAGGTTTGAGGAGCGCTTCGGCTTAAGGCCAAAGATCAGAAGGTTAGTTTTTTCTTACCTTCTCACATTCTGCCTCCAACCGCGAAGCGTCGGCTGAATGGAAGGTTTTGAAATGGGTTCTAATCTTTATTTTTTCCGCCGGTCAGAAACAGCCAGAAAAGCGTCATTCCAGCCAGCGTTGCGATTACCAGTAAATACGTGTTAGATTCCGTGTATGTCATAAAATCTTGGAGCGTATAAAAAACATGGTCCATAATTAAAGCCTTTCTTAACTCAAGAACCTATCTCAAAAACAATCTAAGTGCCCATGGCGGTGTTGTGAAACGGTTCAAAAGGCTCACATACTACGTGTATGCTCCGCTTTTTCACAGTTCCACGCCTTGCCCTAACCCCTAATCTTATTTTTGAGATAGGTTCTAATCTTGTTATTAGGGTTAATGGGCATCCTTGTAATCCGGATGTTCATATAAGATGGGCATTCTCGTGACGATAAATCGGTAAAGCAGTAAGCCGATCATAACGATAAAGACTGAAATCGCGATTTCCATCCAGTGTGGAAAATATCGTTCACTGGAGGGAAGATGCCAGTTAAAAGCAATGAGGCAGACATTAAATCTGTTGAGGATAACTCCCAGTACCGCCAAAACGGATGTGAATTTTATCAGGGTTAGGTTCTTTGTCCGAACACCGAACGCATAAAGTAGGCTTGGCAGTGCTACGAAACCCAATAGTTCCACAAGGTACCATTTTCCATATCCGGTTTTAAGATAATGCCACTGGTTTCCGGAAGCTAATCCCATAACTTTAATGGCGAAATATCCTGCCAGAACATAGGATGCGGCTTTGCCAAATCCTAAAGTCACACCGTTTGCTTCTTTGAGATGAGTCTCATCCATTTTGAAAGCAAAAAAGCGGTGGGAAAGGGTGCTTTCGAAAATGACCATGGAAAGTCCTGCAATGATACTGGTGACAAAAAAATAAATGGGAATATAGGGTGAATACCACAATGGATGCAGTTTTGAGGGTGCGATCAAAAACAAAGAACCCAGAGAGGACTGGTGCATGGTGGACAGCACCACACCGAATATGGTCAGAAGGATGGTCAGTTTAACCACGATATTGCGAGCCTTTTTCAACCCCAGCCATTCCAGAGGCGCTGGGGAGAATTCGATAAAAAGGACCGTGAGGTATGTGGCCACGCAGATCGCTACTTCAAAGAGAACGGATGTGGTTCCTTGCTGGACGACCAGGGGGTAGGGAAGGCGCCAGGGACGGCCCACATCATATTGCAACGCCAGAACGACAAGGGCATACCCCAAAAAGCCGGTGAGGATAGCCGGCCGGACTGCAGAATGGTATTTTTTCATTCCAAACAGGTAAACTGCTGAAGATGTAACATACCCTCCGGCTGCCAGAGCCACACCGCAGAGCAGATCAAAGCTTATCCAAATTCCCCAGGGGTTGTAATCTGAAAGATTGGTGACGGCAGCCAATCCCCCAGTAAATCGTAGATAGGTGATATACACACCCATGCCTAGTACAATCAAGGCGATGAGATTAAAGAGACTGAAAATTGATTTTCGCTCTGCAGTGGTTGCTTGGGCCATCAGGATTCCTCCTCAATGTCAGATTCATCAGGTCTTTCTTTATCCAATGCGGAAGTCAACGCTTGTTGTTTTTCTGTTTGTGCGATTTTTTCTTTGCGTTTTGAAACTGCGTAAATTCCAGCGAGAAGAACGGGCCATAATCCAACGATCATCGGTACCGAGCTGAGCGCGCCTGCGGTCAATTGTGGCGCAGGGGTTATGCCTAGATCTTCACGCATATCAAGTTTATTAAACGGGGTTCCGGAAATATACAGCCAGCTGGTACCGCCCATTTCATGTTCGCCGTATATATGATCCACATAACGATCCGGATATTTTCGAAACCGTTCCCGTGCGATGGTCATCATGTCTTCTCGTTTTCCGAAACTCAAGGCTTCCATGGGGCAGGCCTCGACACATCCGGGCAGCAGGCCTTCAATCACCCTTGGGTAACACATGGTGCACTTTCGAATCCGGGGGGTCAGGACCTGGTCGTATTCAAAAGTGGGGATTTCAAAGGGACAGGCGATTATACAATACCGGCATCCCACGCATACGGAAGAATCATACGTCACCGCCCCTGTCTTTGTCTTTTTAAATGCCCTTACAAAACATACGGACGCACATGCCGGTTCCAGGCAATGGTTGCATTGTTTTTTGTAAAATACAGGGTTTTGGGAATCTTTTGGATTGTCATATTTATTCACAACTGTAAACGTTGTTGTGGTGGTTCTGCGCTTGGTTTCCAGGACGGAAAGGTCTGTAAACGGTTTGTCCGGCTGAGGCAGATCATTTACTTTATTACAAGCTGCTTCACAGCTGCGGCACCCCACGCACAGCGTTGTGTCATGCAGTATTGCAAAACTTTTAGGATATCCGGTAAATTGCTTGTTGGTTGCAGCGTTGGCTGATTTGCCGATTGTGGTACTCAAGCCTGCTGCACCGACCCATCCTAAAAACTTTCTTCTGGATATGGACATGTGTAGTACCTCAAAAATATCTACTGTAATTTAGCTGTTTGTGTTCCCTCAGGGGATCTCGTAAATGTAGAGTCCATCCGAAGTGGGTTCAATACTAGGATTCTTTTTTCCTTTCTTTATGACAAGATGTACAACCGGTATATTTTTCAACACCCATTTTCTGATGACATCCGATACACTGCTGGTGAAAAGAACCCATTATTCCGGGACGGAAAAGGTTATCTTCATTAAAGGGTTTGTCGTGGCAGTTAGCGCACCTGGGCGGTTTTCCTGCCGCAGGGGTGTTGTGATGGCATCCACGACATAACGTCGTATCATCATAATGGAAATATTGGGCCAATTTGCTGCCATCTAATTTTTTTACCATGGCATCAAATACTTTTCGATGGGGGTATTCGGCGGGCTCATATTGATTTACCAGGTCCTTGAGAACAACCGTTTTCGGGACATCAACCTTATAGATCGGTCCGAATGTCTCCTTCCATAATTGAGGCATCAGGCGAGCCATTTTGGCGGCTTTTGACGTCGATAACTCACCGGTTCTTTCCGGCAAGGGGATCATATGGCATCTCAGACATGCGGAGGATTCTTGCTGACGGGTTTTGTTCATAAATGCGTGGCACCCGGCACAGTTCTTATCCTGTTGTTTGGATTCGTGGCATCCAGTACAGCTGCTTTGATGCCCGCGTTTATGAAAAGCGGTTTCAAGTGTAATTTCTCTGCCGTTTTTTGTAGCTTTTTCCGAACCGTCCAAAGGATGGCAGGTTGCACACGACTCCAGACTTGCAAGGTGGCATACACGGCAGGTATCGTTGTATTCTTCGTGGCTCTTATGGCTGAACGGAACCTGGTCCATCCGTGCGATATGTCCTTTTTTGTCGCCTGTTTTAATGATGACATTATCTGGTTGCCCCCTCTTTAGTCGGGGGACATTTTTCACCTTTTCGATCTTTTGTTGCTCTTTTGCATCATGGCATCCGGCGCACCGAAGCGGGCCTGCATCCATATGTTTCGCTCGGGTCTTTTGATGACAATCGATACAGGCAAGATGGGAGGCAAACCGCATGGAGATCACTTTTACCGTAGCATCGCCCTCCGGCTCTTCTTTATGACAATACCGGCAGGTGCCTTCTTTCCCTTTGGCATAGAAAAGCTTCTGACTTTTCTTGTCATATTCGTGGTGGCAGCGATCACATTTGTTATCCTGGGCACGGTAATGGCGGAAATGAAGGGATTTATCGAACCCCATGGGAACCCTTGACGATTGGATCAAGGGTCTTTCCTTGTGGCACTCATCACATTTTACCGGTCCTGCCTTTTCTCCGGCCGCAATCATTTCAGTATGGCATTTGGTGCAGTTGTCACAGTAAATTTTCGTGAGTTCTTCTCGACTGATATCTTTTAGACGCATAAATTTTTGGGACATACGTCCGTTTTCAGCCTTATGGCAGGCTGTACAGTCTTTATTTATCTTTTCCAGGGCGTCGGTATGTTTGTCGTGTAAAAATATAGCTTTGGTCTTTTCGAGTTTTCCAAAAGCCTCCATATTATCAAAAGTGATGATATCCGGCCGAAACATGATCGGCTGAGTATCATCAGGGGTTTTTGACAACGCTTTAACATCCAAAGCACCCATAAAGCAGACTAACAGGATGACAATCGCAACTGAGATTCCAGCACCTATGAGTAACGATTTTCCCTTCACCATAATTCTTATCCTTACCTGGTATCGAATATTAAATTGTAACGTTATTTCTAAGTGGACCCTAAGTGGCTCGAGATAAAACCCCGCCTTTGTCTTCCAGGTTTTTGCCTGCGATGATATCCAGATGCCATGTGGCCACATCATCCAGCGGTAGAATAACGGGCCCTGCGATTTCTCTTAAATCCAGGGTCTTAAGGTAATTGTCACAGCGACCACAAAGGTCGACCCGAAGACCTTCCTCGCTTTCCGCCCGCAGATAACTCAGATCTTCTCTATTGTCATTTTCACAAAATGGGCATCGAAGACGCGGATAGGGCCACGCGGTTTCACACAATGAGCAGTGAAGCCTTCGTTTGCCCCCTTCGCCGGAAAGATCGGCCAGCCTGGGTGCCGAACCGCAAACCGGGCAGTGGCCGAAACTCCAAGGGCTTAAATCCAAATGGTCGAGAACGGCTTGTGCGATGATCAAAAGGGACGGTCTCAGAGACAAGCGAAGCAGCAATGCAAGTACCGGGGAATCAACGTTAAATGCTTTGGCTGAAGCTTCGATAGTTTCGAAGTTGGATGTCAGAACCGCCTTCATCACTACGGGAGCTCCGTTACGCTTTTCTTCAATGGCTTTCAGCAGGCCCTCTGCCTGTCGTTGTCCGTCTTCTCTTTTTTTCACCAATTCCACCAGGCGTTTATACAGAATCGAAACTTTTTCCCAATTCAGAGTCAATTCCTCCGGCTTCAAAAAAGATCGTCCTTGTGTGCACGCTTTTCGCAGATCTTCCGGATCAACGTTTAACTCAGGTAAATGAACGTCACTGAAATCGGAAGTTTTTGCTGTTTCGGACAAAAGATCACCCACCCACTGAACAATCTCGGTATAGGCAGGATTGCGCGTACTGATGGTCTTAACTTTTAAAGCGATATCCTCCAAGCTTGGGGGCATTGATACACCTTTCTTTTTCAAAATAAACCGAATTCGTTGTAAAAGCAGAGGCTCCTTATTGCCGGAGCCCCTGCGTATCAATTACAATTCCATGGGGTTATACTTGATAAAATCGTAGCATAAACAAAAAGGTCCGGGTTCACGTCGCTTTACAAAGCCGGGGGCTTCGCACTAACGAAGCCCCCGGGTTGGATTATGCCACCGGACGATATTTCACCTGTTCGTCTATTATCAGATATAACGCGCGAACGTCCTCAAGGTCTAGAATTTCGCCCTTACCACCGAATTTTTTCTTGGCCGCTTTCAAGTGTTCGTTGGCAAGTTTTTTTATCTCCGCCTCCTCACCAAAGTTGAGTGCTCCGGTGGGACAGGCTTTGGCACAGGCCGGCAAAAGTCCGGCCTCTACGCGATCGTAGCACATATTGCACTTGACAATCTGGTCTTCCTCTTTGCTCCAGGTGGGGATACTCCACGGACAGGCTTGTTTGATTGCCTTGAAGCTTTTTTCCAGATCTTTGGTTTTCTTGGTATATAGGACAGCACCGTAGTCTTTAACGATGATCGCATCCTTTAAGATCTGATCTGCTTTCTTTTTACACGGTGGTTTCAAACAGTGACGGCAGGCTTCAGTGAAAAAGTACCAGACCATAGAGTTGGTCTTAGCGGGGTGCTCCGAAAAGCGCACCAGGCGGAACGTATTGCCGTCCAGGTCCGGTGGATTCTGGTACGTGCCATATTGCTTTGTTTTGGTGACTCCGTGCTTTTTATACTGCTTGCAGGCGGTTTGACAACCGCGGCAGGCCGTGCAACGGGTCGTGTCTATAAAGAAAAATTTACCAGCCATGGTTTACGCCCTCCTTTTCCCGAGTTTGTCCACGTTGACCATAAACGCCTTGGTCTCCGGGATTCTTGTGTTGGGATCACCGGTGGATGGCGTCAAAAGGTTGGCCGAATCTCCGCCGTCCTTAGGATGCACCCATCCGAAGCACCAGGGTAGACCTATTTGATGAACGGTCGTTCCTTGTACTTTAAAGGGTTTAAATCGACCGGTCACAATGGCCACGGCTTCCACTTCCCCGCGGGCCGAGGATACTTTACACATGTCCCCGTTGTTGATTCCTTTGAGCTTGCCCAGTTCATTGCTCATCTCTACGAAGAGCTGCGGCTGGAGCTCCAACAGCCAGGGCTGCCATCGGGTCAGAATGCCGGTCTGCCAGTGTTCGGTGACCCGGTAGGTTGTGCCAACAAAGGGGAAGCGGGGATCGCAAGAGAAATGCGCATCCGCTTCCGTACCGTAAACCGGTGCAACGGGATTTATGCGCTGGCTGGACATCAGATTTTTGGGTACCGGGCATTCAAGAGGTTCATAGTGCTCGGGGAAGGGCCCGTCCACCCGGCCGGGACCAAAGACCGACCCTACGCCGTCCGGTTTCATAATAAACGGCCGCTTGGTTTTTTCTTTGTTCGCCATGGGCGGCCAACCGCCGTCCGGAACATCTCCTATCCATTTGCCGTCTTTGTATTCCAGGATGTTTTTGTTGGGCGACCAGGGCTTGCCGTTGAGATCAACCGAAGCCCGATTGTAAATGATGCGCCGGTTTACCGGCCAGCACCAAGACCATTCCGGGTAGAGCCCCATGCCGGTGGGATCTTTCTTTTCCCTGCGGGCCGCCATGTTGCCTTTTTCCGTATAGGAATTGCAATAGAGCCAGTTGCCGGAACTTGTAGAGCCGTCATCCAAAAGGAAGGCAAACGACGGTACAAGGGTTCCCTTTTTAAACGATTTGTCCTTTATGGTCACATCCTGTTCAAAGTAGCCGTTGATCAGCTTGGCGATGGCATGGGGATCGTATTTGCCGTCTTTGACATAATCCCATCTCAAATTTTTGATGGGATCCGTGAATTTGCCGTCGCTTTCATACAGCGACCGGACTTTTTCAAACAGCTCGACCATGATATCGCCGTCGCTCTTCGGGCCGCGCGGTGGTTTGGCTGCCGCATAACGCCACTGCATCCAGCGCCCGGAGTTGGTGATGGACCCTTCTTTTTCCACACTGGTATAACAGGGGAGGAAAAAGACTTCGGTTTTGATCTCACCGGGTTTCATTCCCGGTCCTTTCCAGAACGAAGCGGTTTCATTGTCAAAGATATTGACGTTGACCATCCAGTCCAGCTTGGCCAATGCCTGACGAGTCTTATTGGAGTTGGCGCCGGAACAGGCCGGATTTTGTCCCCAGGCAAAGAAACCCTTGAAGTTTCCTTTGTACATTTCATCAAAAATATCCAGCCACGTATAGGTCGTGCCGACGTCGACTTTGGGCATCCAGGAATAACCGAAATCGTTCTCCTTGGTGGCGGCCTCCCCGAACATGGCTTTCAGAAAGCTGGCCATGTACTTGGGCTTGTTCTGCCACCAGTTGGCGGAGAGGGGATCGTTTGTTTTTGGTGTATTCTTGGCGTTGTAATCGGCCAGTGTTACCAAAGAGGCATTGGGGGTACCCAGATATCCCGGCCAAATGTGAAACAGCAGGCAATGATCCGTGGAACCTTGCACATTGGACTCGCCGCGAAGGGCATTGACGCCGCCGCCGGGCCGCCCCATGTTGCCGAGCATGAGCTGGATCATGGCCATCATTCGGATGTTCTGCACGCCAACCGTATGCTGGGTCCAGCCCATGGCGTACATGATGGTGCCGGTTTTGTCCACGGCGCCGGTCTTTGCATAGGTTTCATAAACTTTCTTGAGCTCTGCTTCAGACGTTCCGGTGATGGCGGATACGGTTTTCGGGGTGTAGCGAGAATAGTGCTTTTTCATGAGCTGGAAGACGCACCTTGGATCTTTAAAGGTTAAATCCCTTTTGGGTACACCGTTTTCATCTTTTTCAAACGCCCAAAACGACTTGTCGTATTTCTTTGTCTTGGGATCGTAACCGGAGAAAAGGCCGTCTTTAAAATCGAATTTGGAACCGACAATAAAACTGGCATTGGTGTAGTTGGCGGCATATTCCTTGTGATATTTGTCATTGGAAAGGATGTAGTTCATCATGCCGCCAAGAAATGCGATGTCCGTACCCGATCGTAACGGAGCGTAGATGTCGGCTTTTGAAGAGGTGCGGGTGAAACGGGGATCAACGCTGATGAGGGTGGTGCCCTTGTCCATGGCCTTTCCGACCCACTTCATGGAGATGGGATGGTTTTCCGCTGCATTGGATCCCATGATCAGGATGCAGTCGGAGTTTCGAATGTCGATCCAGTGGTTGGTCATCGCGCCGCGTCCGAACGACTCTGCCAGAGCCGCAACAGTGGCGCTGTGTCAGATACGGGCCTGGTGTTCGATGTAAACCAGACCCAGTGCCCGCATGATGCCTTGAAGAAGCCAGCATTCCTCGTTGTCCAGGGCCGCAGAACCCACGTGGGCGATGCCTGTGGTCCGATTGACCACCTGGCCCTTGGCATTTTTTTCTGTAAAGGTTGCGTCGCGGGTTTCTTTGATTTTTTCCGCAATTTTCTGGATGGCATCTTCCCATTCGATTTCCTCCCACTCGTCGCTTTCAGGTGCACGGTAGAGGGGAAATCGCCTTCGATTCTTGTTTTCCGTCATTTGGTAGAGACCGGCTCCTTTGGCACACAAGGCCCCTTCATTGATGGGATGGTCAGGGTCGCCTTCGGTGTTGAGGAGCTTGCCGCTTTTTTTGGTGTGGACAATGATGCCACAACCCACTGCACAATAAGGACAGATGGTGGTGGTTTCCTTGGCTTTGAGAATCTCCAACTCGGCAGCGTAAGATGTTACCGGCCTTAAGTCAAAGCCCAGGCACATGGCGGCTGCAGCGGCGCCCGCAGTGCCCGACCACTTGAGAAACTCACGTCGTGTAAAGGCCATATTACCTCCTTTCTATATAAAATAAACGTTTGTCCCGACATCGAACGACCGTTTAATACCTCCATCCCAGGGGGAATATCGGCGGTCTGATGTTACGGTCAATTTGACCGTGTGCCGTCCGAAAATTCGGGCTGATCTAAAAAACTTTGGTTTTAACTTTATAAAAACTATTTATTTCTAATTACGAATAATGAATCGACGTTGAAAGGTTAGGCCACAAATCATCTGGCTTTACGGATCATTTATGACAAAACCCGCACATTATGGGACCACTTTTTCGGCCCCAATTGATATAATTTTCATGACACCCGATACACTTTTTATGAAACGCCGTCAGAAGAGGGATCGGGATTTCCTTTGTCAGCTGTTTTTTGTGGCATGTGGCGCACTTGCTCCCTTTGCCCTCATTTCTGTTGTTGAAGACATTGAAATCATGGTGACACATCCTGCATCGAAGAATAACTTCATGTAAATAGTGGTCAAACCTCACGGAATGTTCATGGCGCTTGCCGAATTCCTTGCTTTTAAGGTTCATGATTCCTTCATCGGCTTTTTTATCCTGGGACCATGCTGCGGATACAGCTAAAATAACTGCGATAAACAGACTGAAAATAACATACCGATACTTCATTCGCATCTCCTCCGATGAACTTGGGCACACCCCGTATAAATTATGGAAAATGGTTTTGGGTCGGTTGTGGAAAGCGATCCTTCGAAAAGAAAAATGGAATCAATGTTATCCATGGTGCTGAAATTCGTCATTTATCAGCCTACTCGAGTAATTCCATCCTAAAGTTTGGATTGCGATTGGATTTGTTGAGTTGATGCCACAATGTGTAATGCCACAAAGTATTATAATTTTTACAACAAAATCAATATATTATGCATATCCGTAAAAATCAAGGGATTTTTTAAGAGAAATACATTTAATGAATTTTGTTTATTTGATAAAGTTTAAATGGGGAGCATTTGATGAACTTGGGGGGTTACATTGCTATCTAAGGGGTAGAAAAAAGAGGTTATTTTGCCTGATTTTCTTCTTTTTTGATGTCTTCGATGTACTGTTCCCATTCCATTGGAAGAAGATGCCTTTTGGCGTTGTTGCATTCCTTACAAGACGCAACGACGTTGCCTTTTGTGCTTCTGCCACCCCGGGAAATGGGAACGATATGGTCCATGGTCAGTTCTTTGGGAGCTGTAGGGCGACCGCAATAGTGGCAGGTGCCTTTGGCGCAACGGCGCTTCCACCACTGAGAGCTTCTGAGTTCTCTGGCCTTGTGCCGTTCTCTGTTCATTTCTTCTTGTGTCAGATTGTAGGCGAAAGGTTCCATTTTATTATTTTATTTATTTAGCGACAAACCGATGCTTTTGATCCATTTCATGATCTCTTTTGTTAATATGTCATAAAATTTTTCAGAACCCCCGAGCCCCTGTCTTCCAAAAAAATAGTTTATTTCCAAAAAAAGCGGTGTTTTAACTTTCGCTTGGGATGAAAAAAGAATATCAAAACCAGCGAGATTGATCCTGGTCTGACTGCAAAAACTTTTCACAGATTTGATGGCTTTTTTTTGCAGGTCAGGTTCGCTGTCGTGATCAATCATCCCCCCCTTTGCGACATTTGACAGAAACTGATCTGTATCATTCTGGATCCGCCAGTAAGAAACAACTGTCCGGCCGATGACAACAACCCTGAGCGACCGGTTGTTTGCGGGTATATATTCTTGAATGATAAATCCCTTTTGCCCGCTATTTTCATATTTCCAAGCGATTTGCAGCACCTTTGAAAAATCTTCAACCGATTTTATCAGATAGACGTGATCCCCATCCCCGCCCCAGTCAAATTTGAATACAAACGGAAAATCAAAGATCGGTTTTTTCGGAGAAGCTCCATAATGCATGGAGAACGCATCCATATTCAGATAAGTTTCAGTTTTGGGATGCGCTGCGTTTGTTTTTTGAAAAAGCTGTATCTGACCGATTTTTCCTTTATGCTTGAATTTGGCATCAAAATTGGGAAAAACATGTTTACAATTACTGTGCGCCATTGTGTAGAGGGATTCATAGCACCCTTGAGGCAGGATGACGGCATCGGCCGCCAGCATTGCCGAAAGATCGTCAGTTCCGGGCTCCCGCCCGGCACAGAGTCGATTTTTATCAGCTTCAAAGCAAGGGTGGAAGGACAAAATCATTAGTAACCAAATTTTCGAAGAGCTTTTGTGTCTTTGCTCCAATTTTTATGTACCCGTACAAAAAGCTTTAGATAAACTTTGGCGCCGACCATCCGCTCGATTTCTTTTCGAGCTTCCGTACCGATCATTTTTAGTTTGCTTCCGTTTTTTCCGATGATCATGCCTTTTTGCGAACTACGTTCGACATGAATGGTGGCGTTGATTTTTACTAGAGCACCATTTTTTTCTTCGGAAAATGAAGTTATGGTGACCGCGGTGGAATAGGGTATTTCCTGGCCGGTGAGACGAAAAACCTTTTCACGGATCATTTCAGCGGCAATAAAACGTTCCGGCATATCCGTGACGGTATCTTCAGGATAATAAGGGGGGCCTTCCGGCAATAGGGGTTCCATGGCTTCAACGAGTTCATCGATCTGATTTCCCGATATAGCAGAAACCGGTATGATGGCCTCGAATGGATATTCCTTTGCCCATCTATCCATAATGGCAAGAAGGTCAGGTTTTTTAACAAGATCTATTTTGTTAAGAACAAGAATCACCGGTTGTTTTATTTTATCAAGCTTTTTTATAATAAACGTTTCGGATTCGGGATCCGGATTTGCCACATCCATCATAATAAGGACAATGTCGACATTTCCTATTGATGAAATGGCTGCGTCCACAATTCGAATATTTAAAGGACGTTTTGCTTTATGGATCCCGGGTGTATCAATGAAAATAAATTGAGAATAAGGACGATGAACCACACCCAGTATCCGGTTCCGTGTGGTTTGTGGTTTTTTAGATGTAATAGAAATTTTTTCGCCCATCATCTGGTTTAAAAGTGTTGATTTCCCAACATTCGGCGCACCGACAATTGTGACGAACCCGGATCTGAAATTCTTTAATTTATCGTGCATGTTTGACATGTTATTCCTTTAAAAAGTTACCCCGTCTGACACATTTTAGTGACATAGCTGAAAATAAGAATATGTCTACGGGGTTTGTTCCCTCGTGTAACGATATCGGCGGAGTGGCTTCGTCATTTCAATGACTTAGCAGTGGGGGAGACCGCGGCTCCCGCATGCTTGTCGCGAGAGAACGCGGAGGGAGCAGGAATGCCACTGCTGCTAAGTCTTTGAAATGACCAGTCACGTAGACGCCAAAGTGAAGCGGGGGAACAAACCCCGTAGAAACGTACAGTTCGATGATTAAACGATCAGCCGTTCAATGGCGTTCCAAACATCATCTTTTCCCATGCGTGATTTGGCGGAAAACAGGATCAGTTCTTCTTCGTTTACACTGAGGGCTTTGGCGATGGCCGAGTGTTGGTTCTTTTGTTTTATTTTAGACAGTTTGTCACTTTTTGTCAAAACTAGAATGCTGGGAATATTGAAATAATCGAGCCATTCGATAAAATTGAGTTCCTGCATCCCAGGGATGCGGCGGAGATCCATGATGATAACCACACCTTTTAACGTCTTTCTTGTCTTAAGGTAAGTCTCAATCATCGGGCCCCATGTTTTTTTTATGGAATCAGGAACTTTGGCGTATCCGAATCCCGGCAGATCCACAAATGAGAATACCTTGTTTATGATGAAAAAATTAATCAGCTGGGTACGACCGGGCGTGGAGCTGGTTTTAACCAGATGTTTGCGGTTAACGAGGATGTTGATCAGCGATGATTTACCCACATTGGAACGACCGGTAAAAGCGATTTCCGGCAAATCTTCAGAAGGATACTGGGATGGCTTGACGGCACTTTTAACGAATTCCGCTGATTTGATGATCATGTTGTTTTTTGGATTTTATATGCTGGATACATGATGCTGGGTGCACGATGCACGATTCTTGTAACATTTATCCTATATCATGCATCCTGAATGTTTTTCAGATAATTCTCCAGTCTATCCATCCCTTCGGCAATGTTTTCCATGGAGGTTGCATATGAAAATCGAAGATAGCCTTCTCCATTTTTCCCAAAATCGATACCGGGTGATACCCCCACATGGGCCTTTTCAAGAATATCAAATGCGAGCGCATATGAATCGTTTGAGATGTGTTTTGCATTGGCAAATACATAGAACGCCCCTGTCGGCTCTACGGTAATTCCGAGCCCCATAGCTTTAACCCGTTGGATCATGTATCGTCGGCGCTCGTTGTATATTCGCTTCATTTCTAAAATATCTTTTTCAGCTTCCGTGAGTGCCGCAATTCCGGCGACCTGAACCATGGCGTTTGCAGAGATAAAAAAGTTTTGCATAATCTTCTGGATGGGTCGAATGAAATGCTCTGGGGCGATCATGTATCCAAGTCTCAAACCCGTCATGGCATAAAGCTTCGAAAAGCCGTTAAAAACAAATGCCTTTTGAGTAAATTCCAGTATCGAATGTTCTTTTCCCTCATAAACCAGTCCGTGATAGATCTCATCCGAAATAATGTACGGTGAACCCGGTTCTAAAGCCAGGTCGGCAATGGCGGCCATACGTTCCCGTGACAAAAGATTCCCGGTGGGGTTGGATGGGGAATTGATAAATATCCCCTTTGTTTTTTTGGTAATTTTTTGTTCAATGGCTTCCGGTCTGTATTGAAAGCCGTCTTCCTCGAAGACAGGAACAAGTACCGGTTCACCCTGGACGAATTTGATAAAATTCGGGTAACAGGCATAATGGGGATCTGAAATAATGACCTGGTCTCCTTTTTCTAAAAGCGCGGAAAACATAACAAACATGGCCGGAGACGTCCCCGATGATATGACGATTTGATCGGGATCAACGGATACTCGATAGGTCTTGAAATAGTGCTTACAAATAGCCTCTCGAAGTTCAAGCATGCCCAAGCTGTGCGTATAATGCGTATGCCCGTTGTCCAGAGCCTTACAGGCCGCCTCTTTGATGCACTTGGGTGTGTCAAAATCAGGCTCGCCCACTTCCAAGTGGACGACGTGCACCCCCCGGCGTTCCATTTCGTGGGCTCTCTCAAGAACGTCCATCACGATGAACGGCGTCATTTCTTTGGTTCGATTTGAGATCATGTGTTTACCTTATACCTAAAATCTGCAATTGTCGATTTGGCCGCAGTTGCCCCCGATAACGGGATCTTCGTTTCACTACGAAAGGCGCAGGGCCTGAAGCTGTAATAAGCTACCGCGAACGTCCTGCAACACAGTAAATGCGGTGAAAGCGGTGATCCCGAAGGGTGAAAAATTTTGAAAAATTCATAAAAGTCGACACACGAGAATAAAGTGCGTCCGGACCTATCTCGAAGTCGGATTTAACTGTTTATAAATATGGTTTATATTTTCTTTTTCAAAAATTTTCATGCAGTTTTTAGGTTATACGACTTTGTTCAGAGGATACTCAATAATTCCTTCTGCGCCATGCTTTAACAGCGTTGGAATAAGATCTCTCACAATGCTGGTATCCACCACCGTTTCCACGGAAAACCAGTCTGAATTATAGAGCGGGGCGACGGTCGGTGCATTGAGGCTCGGCAAAAGGGATACAATTTTTTCAAGGTAGTTTTCCGGGACATTCATTTTAATGCCGACCAGTTTTTCCGCAACGAGTGCACCTTTCAATAACAGGGCGATTTGCTCCAGTTTTTCTTTTTTTCGCGGGTCTTTCCAGGCTTCGCGGTTGACGATGAGCTGAGTATTCGTCTGCATTAACTCATGGATAATTTTAAGGCCGTGAGCTTTAATGGTGCTTTCTGTTTCCGTGACTTCCACGATGGCGTCGGCAAGACCGGAAACGACCTTTGCCTCTGTGGCGCCCCATGAAAATTCAACAGTTACATTGATATTTCTTTCAGAAAAATAGTTTTTTGTAAATCCAACAAGTTCTGTGGATATTTTTTTACCCTCGAGATCTTCGAGGGTTTTGATGGGAGAGTCGTGTGTAACCGCCAATACCCATCGTGCAGGTCTTGCACTCACCTTGGAATAGATCAGGTCCGTGACGACATGCACATCGGAATTGTTTTCGGCAATCCAGTCTTTACCCGTCAGGCCGGCATCGAGTGTACCGTTTTCAACATGCCGGGACATTTCCTGGGCCCTGCACAGTGCGCACTCGATGGTATCATCATTTATTTCAGGGAAATAGCTTCTTCCATTGACGTTAATTCTCCATCCTGATCGCTTGAACAGGTCTATGGTCGCATTTTGGAGGCTTCCCTTGGGAATCCCCAGTTTCAAAGGCGTTGTCATCTGTTATATACCTCCTCGGGGTTAAACACCGGTTTTCCGATCACACGAATGGATTCCCCTTCAACTTGTTTATGGAAACAGCTTTTATGTCCGGTGTGACAGGCTGCACCACCGACCTGCTCGACTTTCAGCAGCACAGTATCATCGTCACAATCGATCCGTATTTCTTTTACAATTTGAAGGTTGCCGGATGTTTCTCCTTTTATCCAAAGTGTCTGTCTGGTTCGACTATAATAGGTGGCTTTGCCGGAGGAGAGTGTTGTTTCCCAAGCATCTTTGTTCATAAATGCCAGCATCAGTACCTCACCGGTTTTATGGTCCTGAACGATGGCCGGTATCAAGCCACCCATCTTGTCAAAATTGAGTTTAACCATTGCGTTCTCTTTTTTTTAAAAAGGATTGTCAAGAAATCAAGTCTCTTACAATTAAGTGCTTAAAGCTTGAAAAATTATCTATTTTATATAATAATGTCAAATTCTTTTTTGTAATATTCGTGTGTCTTGCTTAAAGAAGTGATATTTGATAATATACCTTTTGAGGCACAAATGAAAAAAATGGTTTACAAATCTTTTATCAATTAAATTTGTTAAATTATGCCAAAAACTAAAAGCACATCTAAAATACTCGAAAAACGTGCCAGAAAAAACCAAAGAGGCTATTTCCCAAAGATTCTTAGATGGTTTTTACTCATATCTCTTTGTTTTGTTATCATCGGCGCAATGGGAATTGCGGGCATTTTTTTATACTTAAGCAATAATCTTCCAAAAATATCTTCCCTGAATGATTACCAGCCGTCAATCATCACAACGGTATATTCAGACGACAACCGAAAAATCGCTGAATTTTTTAAAGAACGCAGAATTGTTCTTCCGTTATCCAAAATGCCTGAAATGCTTAAAAAAGCTTTTGTTGCTGCAGAGGATTCGAGGTTTTATAAACACCAAGGGATAGATGTTTTGAGCATCTTTAGAGCATTTTATAAAAATATCGAGGCTGGAGCCATCGTCCAGGGCGGGAGTACAATTACCCAGCAGGTTACAAAGTCGTTTCTTTTAACACCTGAAAAAAGTTATACTCGTAAAATTAAAGAAGCGATCCTTGCATATCGCATTGATAAGAAATTTTCCAAAGATGAAATTCTTTTTTTGTATTTGAATCAGATTTATTTGGGACATGGCGCATATGGTGTGGAAGCAGCTTCCGAGAATTATTTTGGAAAATCAGCTCAAGAGTTGAACCTGGCGGAATGCGCCATATTGGCCGGTCTGCCCCAAGCGCCGAGCAGATACTCTCCCTTTAGATATCCGGAAAGGGCAAAACAGCGTCAGATCTACGTTTTAAACCGAATGGTTGAGGAAGGTTTTATCACTAACATTCAGGCTACGGAAGCGATTAATAAAGTGCTTGATATTAAACCCAGGAGAAACCTGTATATCGAAGAGGTTCCTGTCTATACAGAACATATCAGACGTTACATTGCAAATAAATACGGTGAAGACGTGCTGTACAAGGAAGGTCTTAAAATTTATTCTGCTGTCAACATCGAGATGCAAAAAATGGCACGGGAAGAAATTGGAAAGGGATTATATGCCCTTGACAAACGTGAGGGGTATCGAGGACCGATTAAACATCTTAAGCCGGAAGAGATTGAGTCGTTTTCAGAGGAGCTCCAACTCGAGTTGGAGAAGGAACCCCTTGAAGAAGGGAAGATTGTAAAAGGCGTTGTGATAGAGATTAACGACAAGAATAATACGGTTATTGTTCGCATGGGAAGCATACTGGGCGTTATCAGAATTGACGATATGGCTTGGGCAAGAAAGCCGGACCCCGAAGTCGCCTATTATGAAGCCCGTGTTAACCATGTCGGAGAAGTGTTAACGGTCGGTGACGTCATAATGGTTCGTGTAAAAAATAAAATATTCGATACAGATCGATGGTGGCTATCTCTGGAACAGGTACCAAGTGTTCAAGCTGCCCTGCTATGTATTGAGTCGGAAACCGGAAATGTAAAGGTGATGATGGGCGGCAAAGATTTTAGAGAGAGCCAGTTTAACCGGGCGATTCAGTCAAGACGTCAGCCGGGTTCCGCATTTAAGCCGATCATCTACGCAGCAGCTCTTGATAAAGGATACACGCCGGCAACAATGATCATTGATTCACCTATCGTTTATGAGGATACGGCACATGATTTTACCTGGAAGCCCAGAAACTACAAAGAAAGATTTTATGGCCCCACGATTTTTCGGGATGCTCTTGCAAAATCACGTAATGTAGTGACCATAAAGATTTTACAAAATATTGGCATTGATTATGCTATAGATTATGCTCGGAAACTTGGAATTACATCAAATATGAACAGAGATCTTTCCATCGCGCTGGGATCTTCCGGAGTATCTTTGCTTGAGCTTGTCAGTGCATATTCAGTTTTTAACAACCTTGGTTATCTTGTGGAACCTGTCTTTATTACAAAAATTTTAGACAGGGAAGGGAACGTCATCGAAGAAAGCAACCCTGTTAGAAAAAAGGTTATCGAACAGAATACGGCTTATATCATGACCAGTCTTCTTGAAGGAGTTGTCAAGCATGGTACCGGGCGTAGAGTAATGGCATTAAAAAGACCGGTGGCGGGCAAGACCGGCACGACAAATAATCTTCATGATGCCTGGTTTGTGGGGTACACACCCCGTTATAACACAGGGACATGGGTGGGTTATGATGATGAGAGGTCCCTTGGAAAAGGAGAGACCGGGTCCCGGGCGGCAAGCCCTATTTGGGTAGGATTCATGCAAAGACTATTGGCTGACAAACCTGTCAGGGTTTTCCAGGTCCCTGAGGGGGTTGTCTTTTCTAAAATCGATGCCGAAACCGGGCTGTTGCCCATTCCAGAATCTAAAAAAACAATATTTGAATGCTTCAAGGAAGGAACTGTTCCCACTGAATACACCAAGAAGCCGGATTCAATGACGGAACCGGAGGAATTTTATAAGTCAGATATGTAGTAACTTAAGTTTCGAATCCATATTTTTTTCTTAGTGTATCCGAGACTTGTCTGGTTAAAACAAGCACTTTATTTGCAAGATCAAGGGGAAGTGAACCGGTTCCACAAGCAGGGGTAATAAAGGTCTGCGCCAGTATTGCAGCCTTGTCGAAACCAAGTGCCTCTATTGCCGTTGATTGCGCTTCCCATCGTGCAACCAGAGATTGAACGGTCTCTTTTTCAATATCGTCGCTGTTTAAAGTCGGTACGATCCCCCAAGCCAATATTCCTCCGGATTCCATAAATTGCTTCACATGATTCGAATAGAGCATCACCTTGTCGAAAAATGAATATGCATCGAAGCTGATGATATCTGCGTCAGATTCCAAAATCAAAGACCAGTCGGCATTTGCACAGCAGTGGATACCGGCAAGCCCCCCCTCGTCATGAACTGCGCCAACGACTTCCTCAAAACAGGTTGTCACTTCACTGCGGGATACACTGATCATTGCAGAAGACCCAAAGCCGGAAAAAGCCGGTTCGTCAAAAAAAATAATGATCGGAGATCCGAAGCTTAAGAGTTTTGTTACCTGCCATCTGGCTTTTTGAGCCAAAATCTTTATTGCGACATCCCTTAGCTGTTCATCATAGAAGATTGCTTTCCCATTCTGGTCCGTTAAACCCAGCCCAAAGGTTATGGGACCGGTTATTTGTCCTTTAATTGCATACGGATGATCTGAAAGGGACCGGAGATGCTCTATAAATGAAAATAAACCACGGGCAGTGTCGGCATTTATAGCAAATATAGAATCTTCTATATCCAGTTCTCCCTCGCTGACAGCCATATAATCTTCGTAAAATTGGAGGATATCATTATCAAAAGATGAATCAGTGGTGTCCACAAAATATTTATCCGCTTTCAAAGTAAGACCCGGAAATCCTGTCTGAAATTGGGCGATCATTCCTTCTTCCCTATATGCGGGAAGCTGAATCCAAAGCGGAATTTCGGGTGTGTATTTGAAAACCAGTTCAACACCTTGAGCATGATCACGCAACGGAAGACTTCCGATCAAAACCGGAAGACCATTGGCCAGAAATTTTTTAGCCATGAATCAGCCTCCTTTCTTTTATTTATAGTATTTTCTAACACGGTAAGCTTTGTATTGCAAGAACGACAAAATGAAACCCTATAATATAGTGCAAGTCCATAATCCGTATTGAATTGACACGGATATTTACAGATGTTATTATAACCTAAACTGAGCGTTTCAAATTTTAAAAGGGGATAAAATATTTTTTATTTTTAAAATTTGAAACCCTTCGGGCTTGCCGATCTTACCGCATCTACTGCGTCATATGCCGTCCCGCATAGTTGACTATAGCGAAACGACATCTTTCTTGTATCTGCGGCAACCTCAACAATCGCTCAATTTAGGTATGAATTATATTTTGCATCACTGTCTTAGTGAGGATGAGCAAAGAATGGGATATTAAAGGAGTTTTAAATCGTGGCGAATATCATCCAGCTTGATAAAAAACTTAAGCACACAAAGGAAAAAAAAGCTGAAATCATAAAAAAGCGAAAAATTCTGGCTGTCCAGAAAGTATTTCAATGTATGCAGTGCGCTTTCAAATGCGAAAAATGCGGTACCCAGATCCAGCCTGAAGAAGAACGTCAACAAAGGGCCATCAGCGTCCTTCGTACCCCTTACCGTTTTTGTGAGAGCTGTGCTGAGGAATATACCGATTACATCGAACGACTTAAAGGAAGGGGTGATTCGGAATATTACTGGCACAATGAAATATGGATCGAATTGTGGAGAAAATGGATCGATTATCAGGGTGTCATCAACAGTTATTTAAAGTCAAAAGAATTTAGGCAGCTTTTGGAAGAACTGAAGGACGCCGGGCCCAACGAATAGGAGGACTATATGTTTGGAATTGGAATGCCGGAACTTATCATTATACTTGTAATAATCCTTATCATTTTTGGTGCCGGAAAACTTCCGGAGATAGGTGCAGGAATGGGCAAAGCCATAAGAAATTTCAAAGGTGCCACGACGGAGCCTGAGAAAAGAGAGCCTGACAAGCTTGAGGAAAAGAAAGAGTCTAAACCTATGTAGATTCAATGTCTTACCTAATACAAGCCTGTCAAGCGATGTGGCAAGTTGTCATGATTTCAAGGAAGGCTCAAAAAGGAATATCATCATCATGTCTGTCTGTGAGTTGCGGCTCCTCATACCCTCGAGATGGAGCAGATTCAGACGATCTGTATGTATCAGCGGTATTCCGGCCTCCTAAAAACTGAACGTCAGATGCAACGATCTCGGTACTGTATCGGGTCACGCCGTCTTTTTCCCATGATCTCGTCTGTAGTTTACCTTCTACGTAAACCTGCCGCCCTTTTGAGAGGTATTCGCCGCAAATTTCACCCAGTTTTCGCCAAGCCACGATACGATGCCATTCGGTTCTCTCTTTTTTTTCCCCCGTTGCTTTATCGGTCCATTCATCGGACGTAGCGACGCTGAAATTGGCGACAGCCGTGCCGTCTGGTGTATACCGAACTTCAGGATCGCTCCCCAAACGGCCGACTATGATAACTTTATTGATACCTGCCATAGCTTTCCTCCATTAATTGAATAGGGTAATTTTGACTGATCAATACAGACAAACACTCATAATGTCAAGCAAATCAATAAACGTCATTAGATGGCTTCATTGTTATTCGATATGTTCGTATAAACGGATATTCTCATTGACAGTAAAATTTTTGTATATAATATCAGGACTTCAATGGAAAAGGTTCCGCATCTAGGAAGGAAAGGAAAAACAACCTATGATACATTTAAAATCCGCCGATCTCAAGAAAGAAAAGATAGAATCTTTGGTTATCCCCGTTTGCGAAGACAAGAATATTCACGAAGACGAAACGATACTGTCTCTTATCAGGAGTGCGAAGAAGGTTAAAGCGTTCAAGGGCGATAAAGATGATGAAGTTATTTTATACAACCCATCCGAAGTAAAAGCGCAAATCATTATAATTTTAGGACTCGGTAAACTTGAAAAAGTCGATATGGAATCATTGCGTACCATGGCCGGTAAGGCTGTAAAAGGTGTGATTAGAAAAAAACATACAGAGGTTTTAATCGCTGTGCCTTTGGCTGCGAGGGTCAAAATGGATATGCAGAATATTCTTGAAGCAATGATGGAAGGCACATTTTTGGGGAATCATCTTTTTGACAAATACAAGAAAGAAAAAAAGCTTCGGCCGCTTGAGCGGATCGATTTTCTTGTAACATCCCATGAATTTAAAAAATATCGAAAATTGCCGCCACGAATTTCAACGATTTGCCAGGGGACCATTTTTGCAAGAGAATGGGTCAGTATGCCACCCAATGACAAGAGGCCGGAGCTTTTTGCACAATCTATTGCAAGGCTTGCAGGAAAAGAGAATCTCAAGGTCATTGTTTTGGGTGAAAAAGAACTGAAACAAAAGAAATTCGGAGCCATGCTGGCGGTTGCAGCCGGCAGCAGGAACAAGCCGAAAATGGTGATTTTGGAGTACAATCCGGTAAGGGCAAAAAAAACAATTGCTTTTGTTGGGAAAGGGGTAACGTTTGATTCCGGTGGTATTAACCTGAAACCTTCAGCCTCTCTTGCGGATATGAAGCTGGATATGTCTGGTGCAGCTGCCGTGGCAGCAACGCTGATTACCGCGGCGAGACTTAAATTAAGGCTTAATATTGTCGGAGTAATTCCTATTGTTGAAAATATGCCTTCCGGAGCTGCTTCCCGGCCGGGAGACATTATAAAAAGCTATGATGGCAAAACTGTGGAAATCGGCAATACAGATGCCGAGGGCAGATTGATATTGATCGACGCCATCTCTTATACCATCCGGAAATATAAACCACAAACCTTGATTGATTTGGCAACCCTGACAGGAGCCTGTGTTGTGGCTTTGGGTGAAAAGATCGCCGGCACGTTCTCTTTTGATGACAAATTGGCGGAAAATATTATTTTGTCCGGTAATAAAACCTATGAGAGATGTTGGCGGATGCCAATGCCTGAAGATTATAAAGAACTGATAAAAAGCGATTTTGCGGATCTGAATAATGTCGGCAGCACGCGTTATGGCGGGGCAATTACCGCAGCATTGTTCCTTTCGGAATTTGTAAAAGATACTTCCTGGGCGCATATTGATATTGCAGGGCCTGCATATGCCAAAAAAGAATCTTCATATTGCGGGGTGGGTGGTACAGGATTTGGTGTTCGGTTACTGATCGATTTGATAGAAAAACTGTAGCCCGGGAAAAATCGGATACCCATTAAACCAGGAACCATATTCAGATGTTTAGATGCGTATTCAGCTAAGGTAAACGCATTTGATTTCCAAAATGGGGAGAGCGCTGCACGACGGCGCGTATCTCTTTCCAACCGACTGAAACTTGTGCTTAAGCACCCGTAAGCCGGATCCGTTCCTGGGTTATTTAGAAACATTTATCGCAAATCAATCCCTTGATTGTTTAAGTGATCATTTCATTCGGTTCGGGCTTACGCGTGCTAAAGCCCTTCAAACAGTCATTCGGTTTTCAAGAGAAACACGCCGTCGCTGCGCTGGACCGAAATCAGAAACGATTGCCCTGCGTATTCAACCTGTTTTATTTTGACAAGAAAGCGTATTTATTCTATAATTATAGAAAATTATCGAATATCTAAATAAAGTGTTTGGAATATGAGTGATACGAATGGATCAATCCAACAGCTATTTTACCATATCTGATCTTGCTAAAGAGTTGGACGTCAAAAAGAGTCATATCCGTTTTTGTGAGGAAAATGGGCTTATACCTCCCAGGGCTTCCAAACTGAAACGACGTGCATACAACAGGTATGACCGTGAACGGTTGAAATTGGTATTTCATTTTGTGCTGCTGGGTTATTCCAAGGAACAGATAATTGACTTGATCGGCATTCCTGACGCGAACCTGGGCGAAAATGACCAGCTTATGCAAGGGATAGAATACGGATTAAAAGAGCTTAAAATACTTGAAAAGCGCAGAGAAGAGCTGAGCTTCACGAAACAAACACGCACCATTAACGAGATTGAAATGTTGCGTGAATATATTAAAAAAATCAAAATCATAAAATCGGGTGTTCCTGAAGAACCTTTAGAAAGACCAAGTATTAGATTCGAAGATAAAGCAAAAATACCCACGAAACCGGTAACGGGGATAACGGCGGAGGCTGAAAAAAAAACAACACAACATCCTGTCAAAGTGATTTCTTTATTCGCTGTCGGATTGGCACTGGTCATCTTTATCGGCAGTTATTTTTACTATCAAGCCGGCCAAAAGGAAACGAAATCCATTAAACTGGCTCAGAAGAAACCGATTCATTCGGAAAAAATTCTCACACCTCAAATGCCTGAATCGGTGGATCAAACAGCCAAGGCGCCGGTTTTAACTCCGAAAGCACAAAAAAAACCCGACTCAACTTCTCCGGCTCAACTTGAAAGTGTAAACGCTCAATCAGCGGATGCTTCATTTGACGCGACTAAAAGAAATGAAGAGATGCAGTTAGAATCAGGTACTAACCTTTTAAAAGATGAAAAACCCGTAGAAAAGCAGGCGCTTATCAACCCGGAAATCGAAGAGGCTCCAAAGGATGACGTCAACCAAGAGGTTGATTCGGAGAGGGTGAAAGAACAAGCGGTACCTGCCGCCGCCGATGAAAAAATGTTGCCGGCTGCCGTGTCCGAACCTGGAATGGAGAAGGTGGCTGAAACTGATGTCAAGCCCTCCTTGACCGAATCTGAAAAGAAAATGGAACCAATAACGTCTGAAGTAGATATTAATCAACAAAAAAACGAATTGAATCGTCTGAAATCCTTTTTAAACGACTACTGCCAAGCCTATACAAATAAAGATCTCGACAAATTTATGTCGTTTTTTACTTTGGATGCCACTGAAAATAACAGACCTTTTCATGAACTGTTGCCGGGCTACCGCAAAGATATGGAGGGCAAGGAATCTCTTACATACCGGATTGAACTGATGTCCTACTCCAAACAGACCACCAGCAAAAACCTTATAATACGGGGTAGATTTTTCACCCGTTACCAATCGCAAAAAGGGGGTTGGGAAGAAAACAACGGCCGTATTTTTATGGAGCTTTTAGAGAAGGGAGATTCATTTTTGGTAAAGCAGCTTAATTATTGAGATAAGACCGAATCCTTATCGAACCGGTGGCCTTTACAGTTTTATATGTTCAAGAAACACTTTACGCTTAAGCGTTATCCTGGCTGTCTTTTCAAACTGCTCGGTGATATCTGAAACAAAAAGCCTAAACTCGTCGTTCTTCCCCAGCAAATGGTCAACTTCAGGGTGTGTATCTAAAAAAGATTTAACCTTTTCCGCAACTGCAATCGAAGAGTCTATGATGATTACTTTTTTTCCGATTTTTCTTTGGATCTTATCTTTTAGCAACGGATAATGGGTGCATCCGAGAATAAGCGTATCTATCTGTCTGACTCTTAAAGGATGCAGATATTTCTTAATAATCATCATGGTTTCAGGTTTCTTCAGCCATCCTTCTTCCACCAAAGGAACCAGAAGCGGACAGGCAACGGAATAGACCTTTGCCGCCGGTTTCATTGCCTTGATTTTTTTTTCATAAATGCCACTCCTTATCGTCGCTCGTGTTCCGATGACCCCAACGGCCAAATTCCCAGAGCTATTAACTGCTTGTTTGGTTGCCGGCGTTACCACTTCGAATATCGGAATATCGAAAGTTTCAGTCACACGACCAGAAGCGACACTTGAGGCGGTATTACAAGCCATGACAACAATTTTTGCGCCATGTTTTAAAAGAAACTCAATGTTTTCAAGAGAATAACTTATAACGGTTTCAGCGCTCTTGGTTCCATATGGTGTGCGTGCCGTATCACCGAAGTAGACAATGTCATAGCCGGAAAGCCGCTCCATCAGAGACCTGACGACGGTAAGTCCACCGATTCCTGAGTCGAATACGCCTATCATATAATCCTTTTTTATTGATTTTTGATGATATACACTTATATTTTTGATATAAAAACCACAAAAATTAAAATTGCCGGCTTAATATCCCTTATTCAACACCCCATGAACGATGCTAAAACAGAGAGGCCCTTATGGATTCGCAAAACCAAACCCCGGCCATGAACCAGGAAATTTTCAATTTAGGACTATCGGTGGAGACGGTTTCAGTATACTTGATATGCTGTAACCTCTCGGACAATAACACGGTAATCTCTACGAAGAATCTATCCAGCATGTGGAACGGTACTGAGACGTTACTAATTAAAGGCCTGGAAGACCTTGAAGAAAGGAATATTCTTCGAAAAATAATCTCTGACAGGGAGGAAAAAAATATTTATCAACTATCAGATGTAAAAGACTGGAAGTTATCATAAATTTTTTGAAAGTTCTTCAGTCACACATTTTTTAATTATTTTGTTGGGCACATCAGTTCGAATCCCCGGACATAGCGAAGACATGATGGTCCAGTTGCTGGTATCAATAAGTATACTTTCTATAAAAGGCCATGTTTTGCACATGCGGGGTTTAACCGGATGAATGGTGCACAGACCATCCCAGAATATGCAGTACATATCCCCGGTCTGAGCAATAATCCTCTTTCCTCCTGAACTCTGACAGTAATTCTCAATAAATGTTTCGATATCCGTATGAATATAAGCGGCAATCTTTTCGATTTCCTTTTCGGTGATAAACGTCCCTCCATATCCCTTACAGCAATCACCACATTTTTGACATTTAAAAATATCGTCTGATTTTAAATTGTTATATGACATGCCGAGTTTCCATTGCTTTTTTCAAGGTAACCTGGTCAACATATTTCAGGTCGCCGCCAATGGGGACGCCCGATGCAATTCGCGTTACTTTGACCGCATGATTATCTAATAGTTCTGCAATATAAGCGGCTGTGGTTTCCCCTTCAATATTTGTACTTGTGGCAAGAACAACCTCTTTGATCTTTCCTTGAGAAATCCTTGTGACAAGTTCTTTAATCCTGATGTGGTCGGGTCCGATACCATCCATCGGAGAGAGAGCGCCTTCCAGTATGTGATAAAGTCCGCTAAAGGAACCGGATTTCTCAATTGCCACCATATCGGCCGGTTGCTCGACAACGCACAAGATTGATTCTGTTCTTGTCGGGTTACTACAAATATTACAGATAGCCGTGTCGCTGAGCGTAAAACACATGGAACAGAGCCTTACTTTTTCTTTAATCTCGATAATGCTTTGAGAAAGCTGTTCAGCCTCCCTGACAGGCGAACGAAGTATGTGCATGGCTAACCGCTCAGCGGTCTTCTCACCAATTCCCGGCAGTCTTGAAAGGTTTTTGATCAATTTCAAAACAGATGATGGATAATGACTCATAATAAAAGTAACTAGTAAACAGTAAATAATGAATAGTTAAAAGTGAATAGACGATCAGAAATTTAAAATAATTAAATAGTGTCCATCCATAAATGAGGATTTTTGTTCAAGATCAAGGCATGCGAAAAAAATAACCACAGGCATATGTATTATATTCCGAGGATTATTTTTTGAGCATAACGCAGAGATTGAGCAAAAAGGCCATTTATAGATGGACACTAACTACATTAGTCCCGGCATATTAAGACCTCCGGTAAGTTTGTTCATCTCTCCGGACACCATTTCCTGCGCTTTGGTTAAGGCATCATTTACAGCTGCCAAAATCAAGTCCTGAAGCATTTCCACATCATCCGGATCCACCACTTCTTGTTCTATTTGAATGGATACCAGTTGCTGTTTGCCGCTGGCGACAACCTTTACCATTCCGCCGCCTGAGCTTGTTTCAACTGTTTTTTCAGCCAATTCCTCCTGTAATTTTAACATCTTAGACTGAAGTTGCTGGGCCTGCTTCATCATCTTTCCCAAGCCTTTCATTGAAATACCTCCTATAAAATCTTTACATCAATAACTTTGCCGTTGAAAATCTCCAACACATCAGTAACCATAGGGTGGCTTAAAGCTTCCTGCTTTAATCGGACCTTCCGGCTATTTTTTTGATGATGTTTATTTTCGGTTATTTTTTTTTCGCGGATAATTACGTCTATCTCTTTTCCGAAAAAGTCGCGACACACCTTTTTAATAATGCCAATATTTTTTTCTTTCTTGACCATATTTATATTAAAAGCGTTTCCATTGACTTCGATTTCCAGCTGATGGTCAGTCAGTCCTTTTATTTTGGTATTTTTCAGGTTGGTTGCGAGAGATGGGTATTTTTCTAAAAATATTGATAACAGTTTTTCCCATTTATTCTCCAAGATCTCATCATGATCTCCCGGTGTTATAGGACATGGGGCAAAGGTCTCTGTCGATTCTGCAGTCCCTGTAACCGGTCCGGAGATTGCCTGAGAGGATCTGTTGGGAGTAGCCATAAAAGTTTCCAGAGATCCATCGAAATTTTTTTTAAGATGATCGAGCTTTTCGATAAGGACGTCAATGGGAAGGACAGGTTTTATCTGGAACATCCTGATAAAAACCATCTCAATGGCAATCTTTGATTGTGAAGAATGATCTATAATCGGTTCTTCTTTAAAGAGTAAATCAAAAAGCTGATTCAAAAAAATCTTTGAGACGTTCTTTGTCTGATCAAGCATCAAGTCTATTTCATACGCAGGGATATCTACCAGATTACGGATCTTTTCCCCCATCTTTACAATGAGTAAATTTCTGAAATGTTCGATCAAATCGGTGTACAGTTTCTTCATATCATGGCCTGCGCTATATACCTGGTCCAGAATATCGAGAATCTCCGTTATATCTCCCTGTATGACAGCGCTTGATATTTTAAAAATAATGTCTCGATCGATGACGCCCAGTATATCCAGAACCTGATGATGCTCAATGGCGCCTTGTATGCAGGACATGACCTGATCCAGAAGGCTCAGACCATCTCTCATGCTTCCGTTTGCTTCACGTGCTATTAACCCTAAACTTTCAACGTCGATGTCAACATTTTCTTTGACGCAAATCTTTTTCATATGTTTGGAAATCGATTCAACATCAATACGTCTGAAATCATGTCGCTGGCACCTTGAAAGTATTGTTATGGGGATCTTTTGAAGTTCTGTGGTAGCAAAGATAAACATGACATGGGGTGGAGGCTCCTCCAATGTTTTCAAAAGCGCATTAAAAGCGGCGATGCTGAGCATGTGAACTTCATCAATAATATATATCTTATAAAGACTGTGTGCGGGCATGTACTTGACATTTTCACGAAGATCCCTGATTTGATCAACACTGTTGTTTGAAGCGCCATCAATTTCGAACACATCTGCAGCATTCCCTGCGGTGATCTCTCTGCATGACCTGCAGTCATTACATGGAACCGGTGCAGGACCATTTTTACAATTCATGGATTTGGCCAATATTCGCGCAACCGTGGTTTTTCCGGTTCCTCTTGGTCCTGAAAACAGGATGGCATGGGCGACACGGCCAGCTGCGATAGCGTTGGATAACGTGCGTGTGATATGATCCTGTTTTACGACCTCATCAAATGATTGAGGGCGGTATTTACGCGCAAGCACAAGATAGGACACAATAAAAATTCCTTTTCGATGCTCTATCTGATTTTAATATGGCGGAGAGAGAGGGATTCGAACCCTCGGTGCCGCTTTTGACAGCACACACGATTTCCAGTCGTGCTCCTTCGGCCAACTCGGACATCTCTCCGAAAAATTGGAGGTGCAATCATATTATTAAGGTGTTGTACCTTGGCGGAGAGGGTGGGATTCGAACCCACGATCCCGTTTTTGACAGGATACCGCTTTTCGAGAGCGGGGCCTTAAGCCGCTCGGCCACCTCTCCAGCACCTTTAAATTTTGAATTACAGGTAGGTTCAATATACTTTTTTAATAGAGCATGTCAATAATCTTATTTTATTCCTTGAATAACAGAATCCTTTATAGTAACTGTTCCTTTTTGTCTAAAAGGGTAATAAAATGTATCGAAAAGGAATTATTAAACATGGCTGAAATCATCCCTTTCAAGGGAATCCTCTATAATACACATAAGATCCACAATTTGGGGGATGTTGTGGCGCCCCCTTTTGATGTTATCTCTAAACAGGAACAAATTCAATTTCATGAACGCCATCCCCAGAACATCATCAGATTGACTTTGGGCAAAATTACCGAAAATGACACACCTTCAGACAATCGATATACTAGATCAGCGGAATGTCTGAACAGGTGGTTCTCAGATGGTGTCGTTATGTTGGACGAAGAACCGGCATTTTACCTGACATCGATGGAATTTCTCTTTGAAGGGAATTGGGTGACACGTTATGGTTTGATTGCCCTGATTCGTCTTGAACCATTTGAAAAGGGTATTATTTTACCGCATGAAAAAACTTTTTCCAAGGTAAAATCGGAGCGACTTGAGCTGATGAAAGCATGCCACGCCAATTTCAGCCCAATATTCTCTTTGTTTTCCGATGAAGAAAATCGCATTTATAATAAACTTAAGCATGCAGTTTTCGACAAATCAGCGGATATTGTTTTTACGGATAAAAGCGGACAAAAGCACAGGCTATGGCGAATCACCGACAATTCGGTTCACCGATATATTGCCGATACCCTAAAAGATAAAAAGATTTTTATTGCTGATGGGCATCATCGCTACGAAACAGCGCTTAACTACAGAAATTGGTTATCAGCTCGAACTTCCGATTTCAGAGATAATCATCCGGCAAATTATGTCATGATGTACCTTTGCAGCATGGAAGATCCGGGGCTTATTATTCTTCCCGCGCACCGTTTGTTAAACGGAGTCCCCGCCGAAAAAAGAGAATCACTGATCCACAAAACGAAAAAGTATTTTGACATTATAACACTTCCCTATAATGACGACCATCAAAGGGAAAACTTTTCCCAATTTATCTCGATTCTAAAATCGAATACCTCAAAACATTGTATCGGCGTCTGCATGAAAGATCGTCCGGAACTCCACCTGTTAATACTCAAACCCGACATTATGGAAAAAATGTTTGGTGATGAATTGACGGAGGTAATTAGAAATATTGATGTGACGGTGTTGACCCGCCTTATTTTTATGGAAATGTTGGGTTTTGATCAAGCCAGGCTTGACAATGAGCAGTTGATCGCCTACTCAAGCATTACTGAAGAGGCCATAAACGCAGTGTTTGAAGGAAAACATGACATTGCTTTTATACTTAATCCAACAAAAATTCAGCAGGTACGCGATATTGCAAATGCAGGTTTGATTATGCCTCGTAAAGCCACCTATTTTTTCCCAAAGGTCATAACCGGCCAGGTGATGAACAGTCTCCGTCCATAAATGAGGCTTCTTGAAAACGGACCACCTTAAAGAGCGTTAAGGCTTAAATATTTTTTTAACCTCATCAGAATATGAACCGTTTTCCTGATAAATGATCAGGGGCGAATCGATCTTTAGTCCTGAATGCCCCCCCTTTTTCCCCTCAACGAGAATCATTTTTCCCTCTGTGTTTTTTGCTGAATGTACCATTCGAATCGACTTTGGTTCTATTCCGGAAGATCGCATTTGGGTAAGAATATCCGTTATACGGGTAGCAGGGTAGATCATGACAAGCCTTCCAGAAGTTTTCAACATCCTACGTGCAGTTTCAAGGACATCGTTAAGCGTCGTCTTAATCTCATGCCGTGCAATTGCACGCTGCTGATTCGGGTTGATCCTGCCGGATGTTGACTTTCTGAACGGCGGGTTGCTGATGGCCAGATCCACTGGCCCGGAAATATCCTCATGTTTTAGTGTTTTCATATCCTTCCAAAGGATGGTAATCTGATCTTCCATACCATTTTCTGTAATATTGAGGTTCGCGATATTGGCAAGTTCCGACTGCACTTCGATACCGTAAATATTGACTTCGGGATGTCGATACGCCAGAATCATGGGAATAATACCACATCCCGTGCCCAAATCGAGGATGGTATCATCTGAGTTCGGATCGGCATACCAGGCCAGTAACACAGCATCCATAGAAAAACGATAGCCGGACCGATTCTGCTTGACCTGTATGCTGCCGTTAAAGAAGGAATCTGTGGTCAGCGATTTCATCTTGATTATACCGGTCCGATTTTGAATTTTATATCTTGTACCAATTCTTTTCCCAATGTTTGGTTGACTTTGTTTATGATATCTTTTTTCAAAAATTGGAGTTGGTGCATCCATGGCGGACTGCTAACAAGAACCAGGAGTAGTTTCCCTTTGAAAGCCTCTGGCTTGGTATTTTTTGCGATTACATCTCCCACAGCGTTTTCCCATAGACTCCAAACTTGTGACAGCTCCTCATCGCAATCACTTCGACAGGTTTTCAAGACATTGCTTAAAATATCCCCAATGTGCACCAATTCGCCATTTTTTTTAATTTTTGCCATAATATAAGGAACTATAAAGTGATGGGTTGGGTTGTCAAGAATCAAATAGACGAAATCGAAAGAAATTTTCTACGCATTGATAAAGGATTGCAATTCAATTGTTACAATTCATATATAAACATTGCTTTTTACTTGACTTGAAAGGATTGATAACTTAAATTAATAAGAAATTTAAGCGTTTTAAAACAAATTAACAGGAAAGAAATCTATGAACTGGGATTGGGAAAAACTCAAAAAGCAGCAAGAAGGAAAGGAGGGAGGAATGGTTCCTCCTAAAATGGATGACTTGGTCGAGAAGTTTAAAAAGTTTAAGCTGCCCGGCGGCCCCCTTTTAATTCTTCTTTTCGTTCTTATATTTTTCGGTTCGTCAATGTTCTATACCGTTGCGGTGGACGAAGTCGGCGTTGTCCAGCGGTTCGGGAAATTTGTACGCATCACTCAACCCGGCCTTAATTTCAAGCTGCCGTCCGGAATCGAGAAGGTGACAAAAGTCAAAGTTCGTCGAGTATATAAAGAGGAATTCGGCTTTCGTTCTCTTCGGACAGGAGATACCACTAGACGTACCTTATCCGGCGGTGAGAACACAAATGTTGCCCTCATGTTGACCGGAGATTTAAATGTGGCTTTGGTACCATGGATTGTACAGTATCGAATAAAAGATCCATACAAATTCTTGTTTAAGGTCCGTGACATACGAAAACTCCTTATCGATATGTCAGAAGCGGCTATGCGGCTTGTCGTCGGTGACAGGAGCATCAATGAAGTAATCAGTAAGCGAGAGGAGATCGCCGTTGAAGCGAGGGAAGTCTTGCAGGCGGAGATGGATAACGCTGACTCAGGGATTAACATTGTCACCATTGAAATGAAAAAGACCAATGTCCCCGATCCGGTGCAGCCGTCATTCAACGAAGTCAACCAGGCCATTCAAGAAAAAGAAAAAATGATCTATCAGGCCAAAGAGGATTATAACAAAGCGATTCCTACAGCCAAAGGTGAAGCCGAAAGAACCATAAAGGCTGCTGAGGGGTATTCGTTGGATCGGGTCAACCGGGCCAAAGGTGATGCTGCCAGATTTAAGGCGCTTTATACGGAATATGCAAAGGCCAAAGATGTCACCAAGAGGAGACTCTATCTTGAAACCCTGAAAGGCCTTCTCCCCAAACTGGGTGATAAATATATTATTGATTCAGATCAGAAGAATTTTCTCCCCTTACTTAATCTCGGGAAACAAAAGGCTGAAAAATAATGAAATCTAAACTCGTTATATTGGTTGTTGCGGTTGTTGCCATTCTTTTCGTTTTTACCGCTGCATATGTGGTGGATGAAACAGAGCAGGTGGTTGTCACTCAATTCGGAAAAGTTGTCGGCAAACCGAAGACGGAACCCGGTTTGTATTTTAAGATTCCCTTTGTTCAGAACGCCACTTATTTTCCTAAAAATCTTTTAGAATGGGATGGTGATCCGGGCCAGATTCCAACACTGGATAAAACCTATATCTGGGTGGATGCATTTGCCAGATGGAGAATTATTGATCCAATAGAATTTTTTCAGACGGTCAACAACACCGTAAGTGCTCAGGGAAGGCTTGATGACATTATTGATCCTGCGGTGCGAAACCTTATAACTGAAAACAAGCTCATCGAAACAGTCCGTAAGTCCAACCGGGTACTGGACACCTATGAAATAGGACTTGAAGACATAAAAGAAAGACCATCCTACAAGATTACAACCGGCAGGGAAAAGATTACCAGGCAGATATTGGAGCAGGCCCAGCCAAAGTTGTCCAAGTTTGGTATTGAGCTGGTTGATGTGAAGATCAAACGGATAAACTATGTCGAGCAGGTTAGAGATTCGGTATATGGCCGAATGATTGCGGAACGGAAGCAGATTGCCGAAAAATTCAGATCAGAGGGCAAGGGTGAAGCCCGAAAGATACTGGGTGAAAAGGAAAGGGATTTAAAGAGAATCACATCCGAAGCTTACAGGACAGCACAGCAAATCAAAGGCAAGGCCGATGCCGAATCAACTAAGCTATACGCTGAAGCCTATGGCGCTGACCCTGATTTCTATTCCTTTACCAAGACGCTTGAAATATACGATGATGCTCTTGGTAAAGACAGTTCGCTTGTGCTCTCAACGGATTCGGAATTCTTTAAATATTTGAAAGGGTATTCCGGAAAGCCATAACAAAAAAAGCACCGTAATCCATGAGAGCGTTTGCGTTCAACAATGGGTGCTTTTTTCACAGGCATAGGGACTTACAGGTAAAGTTTATTTGCCCTTTCTTCTTTGATGGCGTGTGCGAGCCAACAGCTTTCTATGTTTATGTTTTCGCATTTTTTTTCTTCGTTTTTTTACAACACTACCCAACAGATCACCTCCAATCGGTATTTTCTTTATTCATAAAAGATGATATTTACATTATAAATAACAGGATGTCTACATTTTTTTAATGAATAATGATTCTCATGGAGAAATTGAACAAATTCAATACAAACCAGATCAACATCATTAATAATTGTGTGGCAATGGCCGAGGAACTTGTCAGTAACTTCTATAAAATGTCGGCCAGTCAATGGTCCGCGGCATGCGCATACGATATCAAAACGATGGTCGATCTTTCTCCCGACGAGATCGTTTACGGCCCGTTTGCCCAGGTTATCCGATATAAGGGCTGGCGAAAGAATTCATCCTTAGGCTCATCAACTTATGATTTTTATAAAATATGTCTTCAAGATCATGCGATCCTTTCAGCCATAAAAGATTCGCCAGATATAGAACTTTTTCCATTTACGCTATATATCGTTGCTCACGAGCTCATTCACATCCTAAGGTTCAGCAAATTCCTTCAAAATTTTGAGGCATCTCAGGAAGAAATGATGACAGAAGAGGCTCATGTCCATGAAACCACACATGACATACTCAAATCGGTAAATATTTTTGGCATGGAGAATGTATTGAAGTTTTATGAAAAATGGCGTAAACCTATTGATGATTTGCGGAAATTTTAATTCAAAAAAAGTGCTGGATTTACCTTGACAATGCTAAAACATTGCATATATTAAGCGTGATTTTATGAATTAAGCGTTTAAAAATAAATTGGCTCTAAAGAGATAAGTTTTCGTTGAGAAGGAGGTTTTCAAAAATGCCCATATATGAATATGAATGTTCAAAGTGTGGGAGAATAGATGAAATGATCCAGAAATTTTCCGATAAACCGTTGACCAAATGCAGGCATTGTTCCGGAAAACTCCATAAACTTATTTCGCACAGTAGTTTTCACCTTAAGGGAACGGGTTGGTATATAACAGACTATGCAAATAAATCACAGAGTTCAGCAACACCTTCAAATAAAGGAAAACAACAAGCAAGCCAAAGTTCAGATATTCCAAGCAAAGAACCCAAAAAGTCAAAAAAACCTGCCGATTAAACACTAGAATATAATTCTCGTCTCATTTTCGTTGCGAAGGATTATATTCATAATAATTTGTTAAAATAGAAAAGGAGAAATTGAAAAATGAAACTCAGACCGTTAAATGATCGAATTTTGGTAAAACGTGTTGAGGAAGAGGCCAAGACCAAGGGAGGGATTATCATTCCGGACACAGCCAAAGAGAAACCGGCAGAAGGAAAAATTGTTGCGGTTGGAAAGGGTGCGCTAAATAACGATGGTAAACGTGTCCCCCTAGAAGTCAAAAAAGGTGATCGGATTTTGTTCGGGAAATATGGTGGCCAAGAGATAAAAGTTGAGGGTGAAGAATACTTGATCATGAGCGAACAAGAAGTTCTCTGCGTAATCGAATAATAAATATACGAAACGGAGGAAAGACCAAGATGGCTAAAGAAATAAAATACAATGTGAAAGCCCGTGAAGCCATGCTTAACGGAGTGAGAGCACTTGCAGATTCGGTCGTCGTAACACTCGGCCCTAAAGGAAGAAACGTTATTATTGAAAAATCCTGGGGAGCCCCCACGATTACAAAAGACGGCGTAACCGTCGCCAAGGAAATTGAGCTTTCGGACAAGTTTGAAAATATGGGTGCTCAGATGGTGAAAGAGGTTGCCAGCAAAACCAGCGATATGGCTGGTGACGGTACTACTACGGCGACAGTACTTGCTAGGGCGATATACGAAGAAGGGCAGAAACTTGTTGCGGCCGGAAACAATCCCATGGCCATCAAACGCGGGATTGACAAGGCGATTGAGGTTGCGGTCAAAGAACTTCACAGGATCAGCAAACCCACGAAAGATCAGCGTGAAATTGCCCAGGTTGGCACCATTTCTGCCAACAATGACGAAACCATTGGAAACATCATTGCCGAGGCCATGAATAAAGTTGGCAAAGAGGGCGTTATTACCGTTGAAGAAGCAAAAGCCATGGAGACGTCCCTTGAGGTTGTCGAAGGTATGCAGTTTGATCGCGGCTATCTGTCGCCATATTTTGTGACAGATCCGGATAAAATGCTTGTTTCTTTGGAAGATCCTTATATCCTGATTAATGAAAAAAAGATCAGCAACATGAAAGACATGCTTCCAATTCTTGAACAGATTGCAAAGATGGGCAAACCCCTTATGATCATTGCTGAAGACGTGGAAGGTGAAGCACTTGCCACACTGGTTGTTAACAAGCTGAGAGGGACCCTTCAGGTCGCTGCTGTCAAGGCTCCGGGTTTTGGTGACAGACGAAAAGCCATGCTCGAGGATATCGCGATTTTGACGGGCGGCCAGGTTGTATCGGAAGATCTTGGAATAAAGTTAGAGAACTTGACAATATCAGATCTCGGAAAAGCGAAACGTATCAACATCGACAAAGACAACACCACAATCGTTGACGGGGCGGGTTCACGTTCCGCACTGGAAGGTCGAGTAAAGCAGATTCGCGCACAGATTGATGAAACAACTTCAGATTACGACCGTGAAAAACTCCAGGAAAGATTGGCCAAACTCATCGGAGGTGTAGCGGTCATTAATGTGGGTGCTGCCACAGAGATAGAGATGAAAGAAAAGAAAGCACGTGTTGAAGACGCATTGAATGCTACGCGGGCTGCGGTTGAAGAAGGGATTGTTCCCGGAGGCGGTGTTGCACTGGTTCGCTGTATTGATGTGCTGGAGAAAATCAAAATCAAGGCCGACCAGAAATTGGGTGTAAAAGTTGTATTGCGTGCTATCGAAGAGCCCTTGAGACAAATTGCAAACAACGCCGGTTTTGAAGGCTCCGTTGTAATTGATAAAGTTAAACAAGGTGACGGTGCTTTTGGTTTTAATGCCGAGACCAACAACTATGAGGATCTTATTGAAGCCGGTGTCATCGATCCCACCAAAGTCGTTCGTTTCGCACTGCAAAATGCCGGAAGCGTTGCTTCATTAATGCTGACCACAGAAGCAATGGTCGCCGAGAAACCCGAAGAAAAAGCGGACATGATGCCCGGAGGCGGCGGTGGAATGGGCGGCGGAATGGGCGGAATGGGCGGAATGGGCGGAATGGGTGGAATGATGTAAACCCGGTCCGTGTTAATGCCTAATTTAAAAACCCTCATGCGTTATTCGCTTGGGGGTTTTTGGGTTGATGATCCCAACTCGAAAAAGACAGGGCTAACGCGTGCTAAAGCCCTCCCGCCTGCCACTGCGAGGCACAAGCGGGCAGGTCAAACCGTCATTCGGTTTTCAAGAGAAACACGCTGTCGCTACGTTGTATCGAAATAACATACGCTATCCCTGGGAAAGATTGAAAAACTTGACAACCTGCTAATGTTCGGTTTATAATATCGCAGTTAAATAAAAAATAATATTAAAGATTCGGAGTGGCTCATGGTTTATAAGAGAAAATCCCTGGTAATAATGTCCTTGTGTTTTTTAGCTGCAATACTTATTTCCCCAGTCCATCTTTTTGCACAGGAAGCTACGGAAACCGTAGAACATGAAGAAGGTTTTTATTATACCGTTCAAAAAGGGGACACACTCTGGGATCTATCAACTCAATTTTCTGATAACCCGTGGCTGTGGCCAAATTTATGGAGCGAGAACAGCCAGATTTCCAATCCCCACTGGATCTATCCGGGTGAGCGCATTCGACTTTTTCATGTAAAGGGAGTTGATACTTTTATTAAAAAGAACGTTGAGGAGAATCAACCCAAAGAACCGGAACCGACAAAAGAAGCTTTGTATTATTACTATTCTCCCATCGAAAGTATCGGATTCATCAGAAAACAAGCCATCACCCCGCAGGGCACAATCTTCAAAGTCAAAGATGATAAAAGATTGGTCGGCGTCGGGGATCTGGTCTATGTCCGTCCAAATGGTGATAATTCTCTTCAACCGGGAGCCAAGTTTATGGTGTATAGAACTCTAAAGCCGATTGTAGATAACAAAACCAAAGAGCTTATCGGAATTCAGCACTATCTTACGGGAGTTGTTGTAATTACGAAAAAAGAACCCGGTTTTGTTTTGGCCACGGTTGTTAAATCTTTTCGGTCTATTTCTGTTAACGATCTATTAATGCCGTATAAAAAGCGGTTGCCGAAAATTGCCTTAACCCAAAGCAAAAATGGTTTGAATGGAAAAATTATCGGTTCTGAGGAGCGCGAGAAAAACATTGGAGATCATACCGTCGCATTCATCGACAAAGGTGATCAAGACGGTGTGGAGATCGGCCAGTCATACAGTATATATTATCAGGAAGAAGAAAAACTCAGTGAGAAAAGCAAAGAGAAGGTTCCTTTGACGCCTATTATTCATGGATCGCTTCTCGTCTTGCATACCGAGCCAACCACATCAACAGTTCTAGTAACCCAATCGGACCGGAGTATTGACCCGGGAGCTGAGATATGTAGCCCCACCGAATAGAATCTTAAAAGTGTTTCTTTTTTTCCAACTCCTTATCGATTAACATCTGAAGTCCGTTCAAGCTCCAATCCCTCAAACGTCGGCCATTAACAAAGACCGTCGGGGTTCCCGTGATATTGGCCTGACGCCCGTCCAGAATGTCCTTTTGTATTTTGGCTAAAATTTTAGGATTCTTCATCATTTTTTCGAATTCTTCACTTTTAAATCCAAGATTTTGCGCAATCTCTCTGATCTTTTGATCGTTCAGTTTGTCGGATTCAAGAAAAAGCTGATCATGGAACTTCCAGAACTTGCCATATTTGTCGGCTGTAAGGGCTGCCATAGCGGCTTTCATAGCATATTTGTGCCTACTTAGGGGGAAGTTTTTAAAAACCAGTTTTACTTTTCCAGTATTATTCTCGAGCACCTGCTCCAGTAGAGGTACAATCCTCGCGCAGTACGGTCACTGGAAGTCGCTGAAAACAGCGATCACTACCGGGGCGTTTTCCGACCCTTTGAATGGCGATCCGGAAATGTCAATATGCTGGATAAAATCAACATGAAGGATTTCAACTGTTTTGTTTTTACGGCTGCTCAAAAAAAGCCATTCTTCTCCGGGGCCTGACTTGATCTGATCAACATGATTTCCAACATCGATCTTATCCTTCAGGTTGCCGTCAGACGAATATATTAGAATCTTACCCGATTCGGTGAGAACGAAAATCGTATTTCCATTCTGGGAAACTGCAACGTCAAGAGGCTGTGTATCCAATTTAAGTGTTTTATGAATATTCCATTCGACAGAAGCGAGGCTTTGGGTGAACAACGCTGGAACAATTAAAATCGCCAACAGACAAACAACATATTTTCGTTTCACATTTACACCTTTCTTTAATTAATCCATTAAACCTTCAGCTAAGCTGAAGGTCCCAGCTTTGCTATGCTGGTATGTGAAGTTTATATTCACCGCCCGCTTCGCTCAAGACACAGAGAATAATAATTTTTCCATTGCCGTTGAGAGGACGGCAATGGAAAAGCACTAAGCAGCTTACGCTGCGATAACGATAAAGGTTTCAATTCTTTGGTTGCAAGGTGCCAATACGGACATTTTATTACCCGAAGGGTTGAGTCATTTTGCTTTTCGGCGTCTCAGCGAAAAGCAAAAAAAACCAAAAGCTCTGCGTCCTCCGTGTCTCTGCGGTAAATAATTTTTATAAAGACCCTTTTAGGGTCAACATCATGCCACCCTTTTTAGGGGTGGTTATTGACTTTACCTAAATTGAGCGTCTCAATCGGCAACCTCGACAATCGCTCAATTCAGGTTTACCTTAAAAAATATTTCCGGTTTGCTGCGCTATATTGGTGTTGCTTAAAATTAGGGGTAAAAAACTATAGTAATCATATAAAAACGAAAATTGCATGTCAATCAAGTTGTAAAGATCATCTGTTAACAGGCTGTTGCGTGCTAAAATATGGCTAAAATTGATATTTTTACTTAAGGTACATAGGAGAAGAGTAATAAAAGATTGACCTTTGGAATGAATAATATTAAAATATATAGCATGTTAAAAGCTTTTTCCTGTGCATTGGGTGGAAACCTGATAATGTCAAGATAGCAGAAAGGGCGGGATTATGAATTTTGGACGATGGTTAATATCATTATCGCTGTTATTGTTTTCGATGTCGGCTTCAGCAGAATATTACAGATATCTTGATGAAAACGGAAACGTACATTACACGGACGATTTGACTAACGTTCCCGAAAATCAGCGAACCGACATTAATGAATATACGGGATTTCAAGGTGATGGGAATAGTCAGGAGAAAGATGAGCAAAAAGCCGAACAGCCACAGCCTTTAATCGAGAAGGAAGAGGGAAAAAATAAACCTGATATAGATGATTTTTCTGAAACCAAGAAGCGTCTTGACCAGGAAAAAGAAAAATTGGACGAAGAATACAGGGCCTTGATGGAGGAAAAAAAAGAGATCGCAACAAACAAAAACAAATATAGATCAAAAAGTCAGGCCAAGAAATATAACAAGGTTATACTGGAGTTTAATGAGAAAATAGAAGATTATGAAAGAAGAAAAAAGCTGTTCAACGAGGAAGTTGAAAAATATAACGTCCGAGTTGAAAAATCCTACATAAATGAATTAGAAAAAAGCAAAAAGAAAAAAGAAAAAGATTAACTGCTCCCAAAGAATTCCATTTCCAAGGTTCTTCTCTATTGATGATCCGACCAACATCTTGTAATGCATCCCTTTATTTATCTACACCGGTCAATTCGCGATAGAATTGTTCGTCTTCAACGTATGTAAGCCCATCGTTGAATGTTATAAGGCCTTTTTGATAGAGCTTTGCAGTTGCCACATCTATTGATTCAAACTCTTTAGTTCCGGCTTGCATCTGTGATCGAATTCGATTTGTGGTGGAATCTTTACTAAATGTTTTAACCCGATACGAATTGATCAACTTCTCAAGCGCTAGTATTCTGCCTTCACCTTTTTTTAAGGGAATAAGTCGTTGTGATAAAACAAGCTGTAAGCAGTCAGCAAGTTTTGTCCGGATAAGGGGTTGCATGTGGGGTTCGAACATATTGATAACATCGAATGTGGTGACATAATTTTGACAGGTTGTCGAAATTATAATGAAAATTTAGGAATTTTGCAGCTGATTGAAATTGTGGTAGTTGGCAATATTCTATTTAATATTGCGAATCTCTTTTTTTAACATACAACAGGCGATTTGATATTTAGGGATGCCGTTGGGGTTGAAACTCAGGTTGTCCGGTTGAAAAAGTTTGTTCATCACGCACCCTTCAGGAATGTTAAGTGAAAATAAGTCGTTTTCATTGATCCTCGGGGTATTTGCCAGTACGTTATCTTTAAATACCAAACTGTGCAGCGGATAGTCCTCACACAGCGGGCAGCGGTATACTCTGCCGTTGGGAAATATAAAATAGTTGTCCGCCACCAGACCGGCGCATTCAAACGGTGCTTCAGAGCTCAAAAATACTTTCGGATAGGTAACAATAATGCCGAGACGGGCGATTTTTTGGGCTGCGTCAGGGACTATTTTTAACCAATCTTTTCGAGAAACCTGTAGTTTACCCTGCCTGCTTCCAGCGGATTTTCCTCTGATCCCGATGACCTGTATAAAAAAACGGTCAATCTTTAAATCTTTCAAAAGCGGAGCGATGTTGTCAAGTTCATGAAGGTTTATCGTGCTTACGGTGTAGATCAGGCTGGCGCTAAAACCTTTTAGAACCGCACTTTTAATGCCCTGAATACAGGTGTCAAATGATCCTTTTCCCCTGATCATATCGTTTGTCTTTTGGGTGGCACCATCCAGACTGAAGCTGAAATAGTCGATAACATCCGGGCTGACTTTGGAAAGAATGTCGTGAAAAAGATATCCGTTGGTGTCGATGGTAATTGAATTGTAGCCGAGGGATTTTGCTTTGTTAACGGCTTCGGGGAGATCCGGATGAAGGGTGGGTTCTCCACCCAAAAAAATGACATTTGCTTCTTTGTTTTTTGATGCAAATACCTCGAGCCAGGCGTTAATAGTCTCTACGGGAAGCATGTTTTTCCCGTGTTGTTTTTTATTGATATAACAGTGCCTGCACTTGAGGTTACAATGGGTCAGGATGTGAAAGAAAACATTGGTGGCATTTTTGGAAAAGGCGACGGTTTTCTTCATGTTTGGTATGTATCTCTTGGCCTATATCATATGAAAATGTGAAGAAGGGGTTCATTGGGAAGAAAACCCTGTGAACACCTACAATGAAACAAATTTTGTAACACATTAGCCTTTTAAAAGTATTTCCGCTTCGGGTATAATTAAATTTTTGCTGAAAGAACTCGTGAATAAGGGCTCGTAATTAAAGAACCTACTCGGGCTATTAATAAAAGTTTTTGCTTTAACAAGAGGTTTGATCCATAAAGTTTAGGTGCCTATGGTTCTTTCAAAACGATCCCAAATTCACTCAAACAGCTTCCAGTCAAAAATTTAATCATACCTGAAGCTCCTTTGAGATCAATTTGTTCAAAGTGAGAAGCTGTTACTCCAGACAGTGTTTGGAAAGATCTTCGTCAAAACTGACCGGGTAACAACCGTCAAAACATGCCTTGCAAAAGTTGATTTCCGGATGCTCAATGCCGGTTGAACCCAGAAGCCCCTGAAGACTGAGGTAATTCAGAGAGTCGAGTCCGAGAAAATCTCTCAATTGTTCAATGGACATATTGGCTGCAATCAGTTCCCCCCTTGTGGAAAAATCGATTCCGTAATGGCATGGAAAACGATGGGGCGGCCCGCTTACACGTAAATGAATTCGGTTTACACCAAGTCCGCGCAGGGCTTTGACTCGGGTTTTAACCGTAGTCCCTCTGATGATCGAATCTTCGATGATGACGATGTTTTTTCCTTCGAGAAGTTTTTTAACGGGATTTAATTTTACTCGAACACCAAAATCACGCATGCTCTGTGTGGGTTGGATAAATGTTCTCCCCACATAGTGATTTCGAATCATGGCCATCTCAAAAGGAATTCCGGAGGTTTCCGAATAGCCCAAAGCTGCATACGTTCCGGAGTCGGGAAAGGGCATGACCAGATCGGCATCCACAGGGGCCTCTTGGGCAAGCCGCCGTCCATGGGCCTTTCGGGTTAAATACACATTCTGCCCATAGATGGTGCTGTCCGGTCTTGCAAAATAGATGAATTCAAAGATGCAAAACGCTCTTCTTCCCGGCGTTGGGGTTTTGATGCTCCGGATGCCGTCCTCATTGATAATTACGATTTCACCGGGATCGAGCTCTCGGACAAACTCAGCCTGGACCAGGTCAAGTGCACAGGTTTCCGAGGCCAGGACATAATGACCATTGAGCTTTCCTATGCATAAGGGCCGGAAACCATAAGGATCCTTTATCCCGACAACTTCTCCTTTGCTGGTCAGCATCACAAAAGAAAAGGCCCCTTTGAGGTGCGATACCGTCTCTACCAGGGCGCCTTCGAATCCCAATTTCAAGCTTTTAACAAAGAAATGGAGAAAAATTTCGCTATCCATGGTGGTCTGAAAAATAGAGCCTGTTTCCTCGAGTTCTTTTTTCAGATGGTACGCATTGACAAGATTGCCGTTATGGGCAATGGCATACGCTTTTTTTTTGTGATGGACAACAAACGGTTGGGCATTGCCAAGAATCGAGCTTCCTGTAGTGGAATAGCGTACATGTCCGATGGCGCTTTCTCCGTCCAGATGTTCCAGGTGAGTTATGTCAAAAACATCGGGAACAAGACCCATCCCTTTGTGGTCAATAATATTGTGGTCTCTGGCAACAGCAATTCCGGCACTTTCCTGTCCCCGGTGTTGAAGCGCATACAGACCAAAATAGGTCAGTCTTGCAGCTTCAGAATGACCGTAAATACCGAACAGCCCGCAGGCTTCACGGGGTTTATCAAAGTAATCCATATGGCACCTTAATTCATCGCTTTAAGCTGTTATTTCTAAATTTTTAGAATGAACCATTATACTCCTGTATGGTTTTCACCGAAAGGCGTTTTTTCTTAAGCGCTGCAATTCCTTTGCACATGGCTATGGCGCCGGCAATGGTCGTGGTATATGGAATATTGAATTTTATCGCCGCACGCCTGATTTCATACCCGTCCCGCTTGGTTTCGCCGCCCGAGGGTGTATTTATTATCAGCTGTATTTCTTCGTTCTTTATGGCATCGACCACATGAGGACGACCAATGGAAACCTTATTGACCAATTTGTTCACGATGCCCTGGCGCTTTAAAAACGATGAGGTCCCCCGGGTGGCCATGATCGTAAAACCCATATCATTAAATTGGGAGGCTACAGAAAGAACGGCTTGTTTGTCGCTGTCTTTTACACTGAGAAAGACGGTTCCTTTATCCGGCAAAAGCTGACCGGCGCCGAATTGAGACTTTGCATATGCTGAACCGAAGTCCGAATCGATTCCCATGACTTCTCCGGTGGATTTCATCTCGGGCCCGAGAAGGGTATCAACATCCGGAAAACGGTTAAACGGTAAAACCGCTTCCTTGACAGAAATATGGGCTGGGATTTTTTCACTGACGATACCCAGTTCTTTTAGCGTTTTGCCGAGCATAACCTTGGTTGCGATTTTGGCCAGAGGAATGCCGGTAGCTTTACTGACAAACGGGATGGTTCTGGATGCCCTGGGATTCACTTCAAGAACAAAGAGTCGTTTGTTTTGAATGGCAAACTGAACGTTCATCAACCCCACAACATCAAGTTCCAATGCCATGGCCTTTGTGGCATTGATGATCTCATCGAGCATAGGTTGAGAAATACTGTAAGGCGGCAGGACACACGCAGAATCACCCGAATGAATTCCCGCCTCTTCAATGTGTTCCATGATCCCACCGATGATGGTCACCTTCCCATCTGAAACGGCATCTACATCAATTTCAATGGCATCCTCTAAAAATTTGTCGATGAGCACGGGATGGCCGGAAGATTCCAGAATGGCAAGTCTGGTGAAGTTTTCAAGCTCTTTGCGATCATAAACAATTTTCATGGCCCGACCACCCAGTACATAGGATGGACGGACAACAACAGGGTAACCGATTCTTTCAGCCACCGTCACAGCCTCTTCTATGGATAATGCGGTGCCGTTTTCCGGCTGGACCAGGCCTAACTTTTTCAAAAATGCTTGAAACTCTTCTCTGTCTTCTGCCCGGTTGATACTTTCAGGTTGGGTTCCCAAAATAGGGACTCCTGCCTTAAATAGAGACCCGGAAAGGTTGAGGGGTGTCTGACCTCCGAATTGGACAATGACGCCCATCGGCTTTTCGGTTTCCACAATATGGAGCACGTCTTCTTTGGTCAGCGGCTCGAAATAGAGTTTATCGGAAGTGTCGTAATCCGTGCTGACGGTTTCCGGGTTACTGTTGACCATGATGCTTTCAACACCTTCTTCACGAAGTGCAAAAGAGGCATGGACACAACAGTAATCAAACTCAATCCCCTGGCCGATCCGGTTGGGGCCGCCGCCCAAAATCATCACTTTCTTTCGATCAGAGATCCTGGCTTCATTTTCCGTTTCATAGGTGGAGTAGTAATAAGGTGTTGCCGCCTTGAACTCTGCAGCGCAGGTATCCACCAGCTTGTAAACGGGACGTATGCCAGAGGTTTTCCGGATTTGTTCGATAGCTTGTTCGGTGGAGCCGGTTAAATGCGCAAGCTGAACATCTGAAAATCCCCAGGACTTTGCTTTTTTTAAAAGCGTTTCAGATAAACCGGTTCGGTTGGACTTAATGCGTTGTTCCAGTTCCACGATCTGTTTAATCTGATATAAAAACCACGGGTCGATGCCGGTGAGTTCATAAATGAATTGAATGGACATTCCTTTAAGAATGGCATAGCGCAAGTAAAAAATCCGCTGGGAATTTGGTGTTGCCAGTTTCTGCTCAATTTCAGATAAAGATAAGTCTTTTGCTTTGTCGTCCTTTGGATCCAGAAGGTCCTTTCCATCAGATCCCAGACCAAAACGTCCGATCTCAAGAGATCTCAAACCCTTTTGCAACGACTCTTTGAACGTTCGGCCGATGGCCATGGTTTCGCCCACGGATTTCATGGCGGTCGTCAGGTAATCCTGTGTTTCCGGAAATTTTTCAAATGTCCAGCGCGGTATTTTAACCACACAGTAATCGAGTGTCGGTTCAAAGGATGCAAAGGTCTCTCCGGTAATGTCATTGGGGATTTCATCCAGCGTATATCCCACGGCCAGTTTGGCGGCGATTTTGGCAATGGGAAATCCAGTGGCTTTTGATGCAAGGGCAGAGCTGCGTGAAACCCGGGGATTCATTTCAATGACGACCAGTTCTCCGTTTTTTGGATTGACGGCAAACTGAACATTTGAACCTCCGGTATCCACACCAATCTCCCGCATGATAGCAATGGAGGCATCCCGCATGGATTGATATTCCTTGTCCGACAGCGTCTGCGCCGGAGCCACCGTGATGCTGTCACCGGTATGAATGCCCATGGGGTCCATATTTTCAATGGAACAGATAATAACGACATTGTCATTTTTATCCCGCATGACTTCGAGTTCATATTCTTTCCAGCCCAAAACCGATTCTTCAAGCATGACCTGTCCGATAAGACTGGCGTCAAGTCCGGCTTTTGCCAATTTTTCCAAATCTTCGGGGTTGTAAGCAGCACCACCACCTGTGCCGCCCAGGGTGAAACTGGGACGAACAATGATTGGAAATCCAATATCGTCGGCAACGGCTCTGACCTCTTCTATGTGGGTTGCAAAACCGCTTTTGGGAATGCGGAGACCGATATTTTCCATGGCGTTTCTAAAAAGTTCCCTGTTCTCAGCTTTTTTAATCGATGCGATGGATGCACCGATCATTTCGACCCCAAATTTATCGAGCACCCCCATCTTGGCAACTTCAACGGCGGTATTAAGACCGGTTTGGCCTCCCAGGGTTGGAAGCAGGGCACAAGGCCGCTCTCTTTCGATAATTTTTGCAACCACCAGTGGAACCACCGGTTCAATGTAGGTTCGGTGGGCCATTTCCGGATCGGTCATGATGGTTGCCGGATTACTGTTGACCAGTATGACCTCGTAGCCTTCTTCTTTTAGCGCCTTGCATGCCTGGGTGCCTGAATAATCAAACTCGCACGCCTGGCTGATAATAATCGGGCCTGCACCGATGATGAGTATTTTATGTATGTCCGTACGTTTGGGCATTCTTATTTTTTCTTTTTTTGTAACACGTTAGTATTTTGAAAAAATTACCGCTTCAGGTATGATTAAATTTTTGCTAAAAGAACTCGTGAATAAGGGTTCGTAATGAAAAAACCCGCCCGGGCTATTCATAAAGGTCTCTGCTATTATAGGGGATTTTATCCATAAAGAGTTAAATTCGCGTATGGTTCTTTCAAAACGATCCCTAATACACTCAGACATCTTCCAGTCAAAAATTTAATCATACCTGAAACTCCTTTAAAATAGATTGGTTTCAAAGAACTAAACTATTGCCTTTTCTTAATCAAAGCCTTGAATTCATCAAAAAGATATTTTGCATCATGAGGGCCGGGTGAAGCCTCCGGATGATACTGGGCGGTAAAAATTGGATATTCTTTGTGTTTGAATCCTTCCAGCGTATTATCATTCAAATTAATATGCGTTATTTCAATATTTTCACCTTTCAGACTATCCGTATCTACAGCAAATCCGTGATTTTGAGAGGTTATTTCAATCTTTCCTGTCAAAAGATTTTTTACCGGTTGGTTGGCGCCCCGGTGACCGAATTTGAGTTTAAAGGTTTTCCCCCCCAACGCAAGCCCCAGGAGTTGATGCCCGAGGCAGATGCCGAATAAAGGGGCATAATCCAAAAGTGCCTTGATGGATTCGATGGCATAGGTAATCGGCTCCGGATCTCCGGGACCGTTGGACAAAAAAATTCCATCCGGTTCCATGGCTTTTATTGTATCGGCTTCGGTAGAAGCCGGAACCACAACAACTTCAAATCCTTGGGATTCCAGACATCTTAAAATGTTGTATTTGATTCCATAATCAAAGGCCACCACCGAATATTTCTCCCCTTTGGACATCCAGACACTTTTGTCTAAAGAAAGATCATTGGAATCAAAAAATTCCGGCTTGCCGTTGCGCCAGTAATACGGAACAGGGGTGGTGACGTCTTTTACAAGATCCTGACCGACCAAACTCGGAATTTCTCTTGCATGTTGAACACATGATGAGGGGTCAGGGTCCTGGGTGGAAATAAATGCCCGCATGGCCCCTGCATTCCGAATGTGCCTGGTTAACGCTCGGGTATCCAGTTCTTCAATCCCGAGTATGCCTTGGGCCTGAAGGTAATCGGCTAAAGATGAAACAGATCTGAAATTGCTTGGATAGCCCTGGTATTCCCTCATTAAAAATGCGGAAACTTGTATTTTGTCGGATTCGATGTCCTCGGGATTCACGCCATAGTTGCCAATGAGGGGATAGGTCATTGCAACCATTTGACCACTGTAAGAAGGATCGGTAAGGACCTCCTGATAGCCGGTCATACTGGTGTTAAAAACGATCTCACCCCCGGTTTCACCCGGGCCGGTAAAGCTTTGGCAAGGAAAGGTTCGTCCGTCTTCAAGGGCTAATATTGCTTTCATATCCATCCAAAAAATTAATCATACCTGAAGCTTTAATGTCAACAACTGCAATTGTCAAATTCCACTTAACACATTGAATCAGCAAATCAATAGAAATATGGCCGAATGATAACATAGGGCCGGATCATAAAAAAACAAGGCCGGTAAATTATACCGGCCCCTAAGTTTTATAAAGTTGTTAACCATTTCCCTCTTAATTTGAGTCTGACGCAAAAATTGGGCAAAAGGGTGCGTTTTTCAACGGTCTAATTTATGCGGATTTCAGATTCTCATCATCCTGCCAGTCTTCGCCCCATTCTTCTGCGGCCACAGATTCCTTGGCCAGGACATCGAGTGCCACCGCCTGCACTTTTCGATACACTTCGCTGTAATCTTTTTTGCGACCATTAACCGTTAACAGATCGTTTTTAATGGAGATGCCGAAAAGTCTTTCGTTTTCTTGCAAATAGGGCAAAATAAGTTCCCAATCCTCAGGGCTCAGCGGAACGAACTCACCACCGTTCAACTGATCGATCACAACTTTATGACCAGGATCTCTCAAGTAGATAGCGCCTCCTGAAGCCAGAGAAAAGAGATTGGAGCCGGGATAAGGGGTGGGTTGTTCGATGACCTTGGCGTCTTCATCGAAGTCAATGCCATTGAGGATGATAAACCCGCCACCGTTCAAGGGATCGCCGGCCATAAACGATTCCGCCAGAAAATCGAGACAGGTGCCGTTGATGACCACCCGGGGATGACCCACGGCATTGATCAGCGGGCGCCCGGCAGCATTGCCCAGCACATACACATCCCCGCCCTTGGCGCCATACATGAACGTCTGGCCCACATCGCCATGTATGACCAGTTTGCCGCGTTTCATGATCTGTCCAAGTTGATCCTGGGCATTTCCGTGAACATATATTTCCAGCCCGTCGATACCCGAAGCCAGGTAATCGCCGGAGCTGTCATAAACATCAATTCTTACGTCGTCGGAGTCTTTTGACAGGCCGCAGCCGCAGAAGCGTTGTCCCTTATACCCGTAACAAATGAATTGTTTCCATCCAAGTTTATAAGCCGCACATAGAAAACGCGAGTCACAATCTTTTCCTTCAGGCTGAAAATCTCTGGCATTGATCACCAAAACTTTTTCATCATTTAAAGGGGAACGTAATGACTGTCGTTTTTCCCAATCGATGTAACGATATCGGCTGGATGTATTTTGATTCAAATCCGGCGATGCATTAAAAATAGACGTCAAGCTCTCTTTTAAGAGTTGCAAGATGGCGCTGCGCTTCTTGTCTCCGGTGGAAAAACGACGGTCCATGAGATGGGTCAGGATCTCTATGATTTTAGACTTGTCCCTCTCATTATTTCTCGCGACTTTCTCGAGTTCTTTTGAAAAATACCTGATGGATGGGTAATCCCAATCCATCATCTGCCGGCGGCAATACCGCTTAAAATCAGACAGATCATCAAGCATCAGCCCGTCTTTCAATGCCACGGAAATGTCTTCGGCATTTTTCGGTGCTGAAAGTTCAGATGTTATATTATAGGGTTTCTGATGGTCAGGGGTTTTGACAACGTCGCCGAATTTGTTGGTGCAGACCAGTTTTTTAGATCCATCTCCCTTACCGGCGTCTTTGACGGTAAAAATAAACGCACCGCCATCGGTGGCACTTCCGCCGCGTGCATTCCAGTATTTATCGGCAATGGGACAAAAGCGGCTGTCTTCGGCGGCAAGATTCTGTAACGTGGCATCAATGGCCTGTTTTTCCGAACATATCAGGCCGATCTGGACGTCTCCCTCCTGGAGGGCAAATACCTGGGGACGCAACATGGAGGTATCCGTAATGCCGATCAACTGAAAATAGTTCTTATACGGATTGTTTCGGGCAATGATAAAAAACCAGGGACCGTCCGGAGAAGCATGGATATGGGCAGCCTGAATGTAGCGGTAAACATGCTGCTTTTCAGGCGGCAGCAAATCGAAATCGTATTCGGAAGTTGGCGCCAGGGCTTCAATGATATACTCCATAGGATACTCAAACGTTCGGTTAAACAGGTCGAGGAGCAGAACAGAGACTTCGGTATCTGTTAGAAACTGCGGAAAAATATTGTGCTGTTTTAAGTATTCACTTACCGCATGGTAGTTGGCAAAGTCGCCGTTGTGGACCAGTGCTTCATCCAGGCCGCTAAAAGGATGTGCACCGCCGGGATGCCAGACCCTTCCCTTGGTGGGGTAACGCTGGTGGGCAATCCATCCGTGAGCTTTAAAATCTTCCATACAGTAGTACTGAGTTGCCTGCTCGGCATACCCCACGATTTTTAAAATCATCATATTGCGACCATGGGACAAAACAAAGGCCTGCTTTTCTCCCAAAGATGCATAAAATTTCTGGTTTAGTCGAAAGGAATTCTGGTAGATAAATTCATCTTCGGCCTTACTATGATCCAGTTTTTGAAGGGAATTTTCCGTAATAAAGCGATCCAGAACATCCGGTTTTACCCGTACAAAGTAACGCCAGACATCCGGAGGCTTGACCTCTAAGCCTTCTATTTCCCGATAGTCATCAAGGGTAGGGACGCGCTGAGCTTTATGCACTTCCATAAAGGGTTTAATGGCCGATTCTTCCACGTCCGACCGGGAAGCAGGATCAAGAAGGGCGACTTGAAGCAGATAATGGGTGTCCAGTACGTCCTGACTTACGCCCAAATCTGCTGCGGACAGCCCCACAGCAGCGATTCCGCCGCCTTTACCGTTTCCGCGATTATGCATCTGAACCGATGGTTCATAAATATGGCGGCCCCGAACGGGAATGGATGAAATAAAACCGGTAACACCGCATCCGCCCTCTTCAGCAGGCTTTTTAGAAGGGATGTCGCTATGGGGCAGACGGGCCCGGGATTTCAGTATGTTTTTAATTTTTGTGTCAAAACCGTAAAACATTGTTAATACCTTTATTTGTTAATTGATGGGTCAATGAAATGACGAAGCCACTCCAACCGTATCGTTACACGGAAGAGCACACCCCGTGAACACACGCAACACATGATTATCAGCATAGGCCTTTGAGAGCGTAATGGATAATCTTTTTTTAAAAAGCGTGTACTGTTTGAGTGGTTTAGGGATCGTTAGAAAGAACAGACGCATCCCGAAACATTTCAATAGCATAAAAGTGTTTGTTTCAAATCGAGTTAATTATTTATAGATTGATTTCTGTTCTTTATTTACGATCCTTTAACCACGAGTTTACACGGTTTGAAAAAAAAGCATTATCCATGGAGCGATTGAACAAATAAAAACTTTCCAACCTCTCATATTATAAGTTCTGCCTCTGGCGCCGGTTGATATTTTGATCGTTCTTCTTCATCCAGATAATCGAGATGAACCAAAAGATCGGATCGGCCTACCAGTTCTTTGATGCTTTTCAGGCCGTATAGCCTTAAAATTTCAC
>Ga0210123_1000092_pt1 | contig 57064 bp, 65 predicted proteins | sample Muzzi_PWB_D2_FD_185535 | JGI IMG/M metagenome (GOLD analysis project Ga0210123, IMG submission 185535) | Wetland microbial communities from San Francisco Bay, California, USA, that impact long-term carbon sequestration - Muzzi_PWB_D2 (SPAdes) | ecosystem: Environmental > Aquatic > Marine >... | reverse complement strand
ATAACAAGGCGCTTGTTCGGATGCAAACTACGCTGTGCTTCGTTTGCACCGCACAGCTTGGTCGTTAGCCGAAGGGAGGACAGAATGTCGTGGCGTAGCAGGCTGTGGTCGTTTCTAAATAGCGGTCTGGGTCTGCTTCTGGTAGGGTTTTGCATCACGACGTTAGTCGGAAGCCTCTTCGCCGATTGGATTCAGCGTAGCACCTGGGAGCAACAAATCGCGCTTGAGCAGGCGCGCCAAGACTACGAATGGGAACGCAGCATGAGATTCGAATTGCTGCGGGCCAAGCTAAAAGAGGGGCAAGACTCACTCGAAGAGATATCTGATCTCATCAATCTCAGATTCTTTCGGCTTCAGAAGGTATTTGAGGCTTTAGTGAGCGGAAATCTTGCCGTGAGCGAAAAGGCCTGGGCTGAATACACACCAACGGTGGAGAAGTGGAATACCAAGCTGATCATCTATCAGAATAAGCTAGAGAGACTCGTTAGCAGCGATATTGCGAACCAGTTTAACAACTACGAGACCGACAATCCGGAACTGGAGGAGCCCGCGAGCCTGCACGGTCATTTCTACGTTGCGCACAAGAAGGTGCGCCGGATACTGGAGTGCATGAAGCAGAGCCGATGCGCAGTCACCGAGGAAATGAAAGCAGGGGCGGCCAAATCGCTCAGAAATCTAGACTTGGTTTCCGATGCGTTCGTGGATCGGGTCTCACAGATGTTCTTAGACAAGACATTCGAACTCGAGCAATTCAAGGCTTCGGCCAACCCGCCGTTCCAGCGGAAGCGCGGGCCTGCCGCGCGCCGCTGAACGAGAACGTTAGAACCCTATGTTTGGAAATCTAAAGGAAGGTGACAGAATCCAAATTGGGGGTGGATATGATATGGAGCCGAAATGGCTGAATGGGAGACAGCACCATTTCGGCACTTTGAAAGGATTCATCCCTGGACAAAACGAAACACCCGCAGCAGTTGTAGAACTGGACGAGAGCGCATCTTTTGAAGATGTAGTTGGAAAGTACATAATCCTAGAGCTCCGATACGTCGGAGCGATGTGGAAAGAGACAGAAACGGTGCATATTGAGCTTTGTGATTTTAAGCCAGAGGATAAGCCTTGGCAGGAGAGGAAGCGGGGAAAATGGGTTGAGTCACATGCAAGTTACACTAAGCTCAGGTGAAACGGGTTCTAACAAGTCACTCCTGCCGACGCCCTTGACGCCGCTCGCATTCGCTCACGAAGTCAAGGGTGCCCTCGCTGCGCTCGGCGCGGCAGAGTTCAACCGTTATGTGTAATAAATGAATATCAAACCGGGAATTAAACTGCTCGAAGAAGTGGAAGGCGTTGGGGAACGGATCAAGAATGGAGATAGTGTAGAGATAAAGCTAAATGGATGGCTTAGTGAGGGTGAGCAAATACAGAAAGATCATATCGAGAAACTAAAGCTAGGGTCTCGAAGAATAATACCCGGCATCGAGTATGCAATTGAAGGAATGAAAATAAATGGAAAGAGAAAAGTAAAAATAAGCCCCCATTTAGGCTACAAAGAAAAGGGAGTTGAAGGCCTCATTCCTCCAAACGCTTTACTAATTTACGAGATTGAGGTGTTGAGTGTTCAATAAAACACATAACAATTGCATAAAATCGTTCGCTGCGCTCACCAGGACGCTTCGCCGTGATGCGGCTCGCGCCCTTTATGCAAGACGTTAGCCATCAAAATGGTCATGAGTATAAATCAAGCATTAAAGGATGAACTGCTCTCAATGACGGAAGAAGACCAACGAGTCTTGCAAGAATTAATCGATAACGGTGAATTGGGCACAACTGAATATCAGCCAAGAATTAGGGTAGTTCACGAAAAGAACAACACACGAATCAAAGAGATCATCAACCAATATGGATGGCCGGGTATTAGTCTCGTGGGTAAGGAAGGTTCTGAAGCTGCATGGTTGATTGTTCAACATGCAGTGTTGGACACTGAGTTTATGGATAAATGTCTGCCACTTTTAAAAGCGGCAATTGTACAGGGTGAAGCGGAAAGCTGGTGTATCGCTTATCTTCAAGACCGAGTATTAGTGCAATCCGGAAAACCGCAGATCTACGGGACGCAACATGATATTGATGAGAACGGGGTAGCATATCCTCTACCAATGGAAGATCCTCAAAAAGTAGATAGATTGCGCAAAGATTTAGGGCTTGAACCACTCTCTGAGGCAACACAGAGAATTCAGGAAAGGCACAATGCAACAATCGCTAATCGACATAAAAATGGCTAGCCAGGCGCTTTCACTCGGATCCAATAAAGCACCGCTCATTCCTCGCTCTGCTTTATTGGTCCGGTGAAGCGCGACGTTATGCTGCAAAGGCGCCCTCACTTCGATAGGAGAATTTCGTGAAAAACAAGTCCTTCAGTATTTTTCTTGTTGCTGCAGTGCTTGCGGGCTGTGCATCAAACCAAGTCGCACAGACCAGCGCGCAGGGTGCGCGGACGGAAAGCTGCAAGGCTACTTCCGAAGCGGAAATCGCAGCACTGTTCGATCGCTGGAATCGATCGTTGCAGACGGGTGATCCACATAAAGTGGTCGCCAACTATGCGGAGCGATCAATACTCTTACCCACGGTTTCAAACAAGCCGCGTCTCACGCCAGCCGAAAAGGAAGATTACTTCCATCATTTTCTGGAGAACAGCCCCTCCGGAAAGATTGACCTGCGATTCATTGAACTCGGTTGCAACACGGCATTCGATGCAGGTCTTTACACATTCACGTTCGCGAGGACAGGGGACAGCGTAAGCGGACGCTACACCTACACCTACCGTTGGAATGGTTCTGAGTGGCTCATTACCAGTCACCATTCCTCAGCAATGCCTGAGAAGAACTAGCCATGAGTGGCATAACACCTATGAGGCCCACTTCCGTCAATAGGCAATAGGGTTTTTTAAAAGCGGCGTGAGCCGCTTTTATCTGATCAGGTATTGTTCATCTTCTGACTTGATTTCAATAACAGCCGAGACGGACCCCGAGGGCCGGCAGGTTGTATTGATGCACGGTGTTCTGGATGTGGGCGATCAGATGCGCCCGCTGCCGTGCGAGGTGCAACCGCCGGCGCAGCAGATCGCGGGTGGCCCGCATGGCGGCGGGATAGGCATACGCCTGAGGCAGCTGCCACCCTTGGGCAGCAGGGCAATCTTGTGCGAATCGAGCTTGTCGTTCTTGGCCTTTCCGCCATGAATGGCCTTCATGTACAGGGCATGCCCGAGCACAAAGGCGATATTCTCGCGCGCACAGACATCGGCAATCCAGTACCAGGTAAAGATGCATTCCACCGAGACGACTAGGTTGTCCCGGTAGGGTTCAATCAGCGCCAGAAAGCGCGCCTGGTCGGTACGAATATTACGATGGACTAATATCGCCCCGTCTGCATTGAGAATGCAGACGTACATGGTCTTCGCATGGAGATCGATGCCGCAATAATATTGATGAGTTTTGGTATAGAATCGCATTTGGGGCCTCCTTTTTCGCATTGTTCCCAGGAGAACGTTACGTGATAACACGTGTAGGAGCACCCTTCGGGGTGGAGCCTGAAAGTCGAGGAAGGGGGCCTCAATTATTATCAAGCCTATCCAACCGACGCCAAAAAGCGTCGCGGCTGATGAGCAGCAAGGCCTCACTGAGGGAAAATCATATGTCTACGAGATTGTTTTCATTCATCGGTGGTGACACAGGCGTATGGCGTGTCGTAAAAACGGAAGTGATAGTGGGACAGGCGCTGCCTGTGGCGAAAAGGCTAGAAATCGTTGCTGGTTCGGAGATTCCGTCCGTACCACGGGCGGCCTGGGTTCTTCGAGGAATCACCAGCAATGAACGGTATGTCGATCGCGAAGAAAGGCGCCAAATTGTCGCCGAGTTGCTCGACCTCGGGCGCCCGGAGGCAACGTGCGCGGCGTTGATCCCGATTCGCAAGAACGAGGCCTGGTGGGCGCTCACACAAGAAGAACGCCTGAGCATTTTCAAGGAGCAATCTCATCACACCAAGATCGGACTAGACCATTTTCCCACATTGGCGAGAAGGCTCCATCACTGCCGGGATCTCTCGGAGAACGAACCGTTCGACTTCATCACTTGGTTCGAGTACGCGCCATCTGATGAGGTGACGTTCAACAATCTGCTTGCTGCGTTGCGTGCTATACCAGAGTGGCAGTATGTTGAACGAGAAGTGGATATCCGGCTCGAGCGTGAGCAGGCCTAACAAGGCGCTCGTTCGGATGCAAACTGCGCTGCGCTTCGTTTGCACCGCACAGCCTGGTCATTATGTGTACAACCAGTCTGAGGATGTAGATATGCTTATGATCGAATATAGAGATATTGGCTGGTGGTATTGGTTGGTAACAGCATGCCTGCTAACAGTTGGTGTGGCCGGGTATCCAATCGGTTTAATGTTTGCTATTGGGCTTACAGTATTCCAACTGTGCCACTTTATAATTCGAGAGGGCAGTATTACTGCGTTCCCTGTTCAAGTACGATTCTGGTACCTGATGCTTCTTATTGTTGCGCTTCCTGAGCCGCTTCGGCTGATATATTGGATTCCTGTAATAGGAACATGGGCACAGGTAATATTCGGCTATTGCGCTATGGCACGACTTGTTTCCTTATTTCCATGGAATAGGAATGAATTGTTCTCGTTCGCTTTGATAAAAAGAACGTTCTTTTCGCGACCCGTACGAGGAAGTGTCAAGCAGGGTTTTGCGGAGTCCGAAAAATTTGTAGAAAACACATAATAAGGCGCCCCAGGCGGACAGGTTCGACACCGCTGGGCTTAAACGTCTAGGCGCGGTATGGCTATAGTGGCAGAAGCGAAAAATTGATGATTGAGAAGTACAAACACCCAATTTTGTTCTACTGTCTAGCAACAATTATTCCCTGGACATTCTGGTTCGTTGCCGGGTTCATTAGCCACATTACACCCTATTCTAATCAATACCTGGAAATTGCCAGTGTTACCGCATTTATCGGACTACTGGGGCCAGTTGGTGTCTCGTACTGGCTTATCAGGAAAAATCCTGAATTACGGGCTGATGTCTATGGGAGGTTCTTCAACTTCAAGTCTGTAAAGCCAATCTATATTGTTATCGCTTGCTGCCTGATGCCTGGGAGCATCTTGCTTGCCCAGACTATTTCGCTTCTTTTCGGCTACAGCCCATCCCAATTCGTCATCACCGGACATTTCACATTTACGTCGGGAATCTTTCCCGTATGGTTTATGCTGGTCATTGCACCTGTTCTGGAAGAACTGGGATGGCATTCCTATGGAACCGATTGCCTGAGAAATAAAATGAATTTATTCAAAACTTCTTTGCTCTTTGGTGCTTTCTGGGGCATCTGGCATATGCCGCTAGCCACAATACGAGGCTATTATCAAAGCAATCTTGTTGAGACCAGCTGGATATATGGTGTGAATTTTCTGGTCAGTATTATTCCTTTTGTATTGCTGATGAACTGGCTGTACTACAAGACAGGTAGAAATATTGTTATCACAATTGTCTTTCATATTACAGCCGGGTACTTCAACGAGATATTTGCTACACACCCTGATAGCAAAATTATCCAGACGATCCTGCTGTTTGTACTGGCAATAATATTATTGCTGAATAATTGGAGTTTCTTCTTTCAGAGAGAGTCGATCGGTATTGAAGATTCAAAAGATAAATAGAATTGATCTGATAGACTGAAGAATATGTGGTTCGTGTGTGCGCCTGACAAGGCGCTCGTTCGGACGCAAACTACGCTGCGCCACGTTCGCGCCTCACAGAATAGGCTCTATCAATTGATCATACGGGGACTGGGACAAAGATCATGGAATTCTTTCAGGTTGCCTTGATCCTTGCTGTATTTCTGTGTTCACTCGTGGCGGGCTTCCTGTTTGCTTTTTCCGTTGTGGTCATGCCTGGCATAAGAAGTCTAAACAACAGTGAGTTTATTCGTGCGTTTCAGGCGATGGATGGCATTATCCAGAATAATCAGCCAATTTTTATAGTGGTCTGGCTCGGTTCAGTTATAGCTTCGATAATTGCTGTGGTGCTTGGCATCGGATACTTGGATGCAACGGGGCGTTGGCTCCTGATCTTCTCAATACTCGCCTATCTGCTCGGTGTCCAATTGCCGACATTCACCATCAACATCCCCCTGAACAACAGACTCCAATCTCTGAATGTCGATGCCATGGATGAGTCGGCCAAAAAAGCTGCTCGTGAGACCTTCGAAGCACGCTGGAATCGCTGGAATACAATCCGTACGTTTTTCTCGTGCCTGGTATCTGCTCTATTGATAGTTTTGGTATTTATATATTGAAGGGTGCGACAGTGAATCATAGAAAACACATAACAAACCCATCAAACCGACGTTCTCTTTACTGCGCTTCGTTCGTGCGGCTTATGGGCAATGTTCGATACATCAATATCCATCAAAGAAGGTAATTCACTCCGAGCAGAAGCGCTAGTGTGGGCGTTAGCGCGCCGCGCAAGGCGTGGCGCATCTGGCCGGGTGAAAGTCCTGGCATGGTAAGGGTTGGCCACCCGCCATTACCGAGGGTTGTAGTGGTGTCCGTTTCTGTTTGATAGCACAAGCCTCGTCCCGCTCCGGCCTGCCGTTTACCGCGAACGTCATGTGTCACAAACGGAATAGATGAGTCCTGCAGTATTCAGGGAGAGCGGTTAAAGATTCTTTTTTCTTCTCACGGGAAGAGCCTCGCCCGCACGTCCATGTCTATAGTCCTGATGGAGAAGCAAAATTCTGGCTTGAGCCAGAACTCAAGTTGGCGAGAAACCATCGATCATCTAATGTACAATTGAGAGAAATCGAAAATATTAAGGAGCATTGCGATGAGCTCAAGTCCGCATGGAATAATTACTTCGGGAGTTGAGGTAACTAATATCTCAAGCCATGGCGTATGGTTGTTGTATGGCGATGAAACTGTTCATGTCATATGAAGAATTCCCCTGGTTCAGGGATGCGTCGGTTGGGAAGGTATTGAATGTTGAAGAAAAAAGTCCGGGTCATTCCTATTGGCCTGATCTCGATGTAGATTTAGGGATAGAAACATAGAACACCCTGAACAATTCCCCTTAAGGGCCAGGTGACATATAACGAATCGCCCAAGCCGACGCTGGAAAGTATTGTGACGCTTCGTGGTGCTTTCAGTGGTAGTGCGGTTCGACTCAAGCGTTAGATCTTACGAAAATTCAGAGCAAGTACGATGCAAAAAGTAGCAATTGTCCAGGAATCACCAATATTACTCGATCGGGAAAAAACCATTGAAATGGCGGTTGATCTTGTTGTGAATGCGGCTGCAGGTGGTGCCGGGCTCGTGGTATTTCCCGAGGCCTTTATTTCAGGATATCCTGCATGGATATGGCGTCTTCGTCCAGGCGGTGATTGGGGAACAAGCGAAGAATTGCATGCCCGATTGCTGAATAGCTCGGTCGATATCGATAACGATGAGCTATCCCCGCTTTGTGAGGCTGCGAGGGAGAATAATATTACGATTGTCTGTGGTTTGAATGAAAGAGACGGGAGTCTAAGTCGGGCAACTATATACAATACCGTGGTGATTATCGGGGAAGACGGAAGCATCCTGAATCGCCACAGGAAACTAATGCCAACCAACCCGGAAAGAATGGTTTGGGGTTTTGGTGATGGATCAGGTTTAAAGGTGGTGGATACACCTGTTGGAAGGGTTGGAACATTAGTGTGCTGGGAAAACTATATGCCCCTGGCAAGATACGCCCTCTATTCACAGGGGGTCGAGGTCTATGTGGCCCCCACATATGACAGTGGTGACGGGTGGATCGGTACAATGCAGCACATTGCGCGGGAAGGCCGGTGTTGGGTGATAGGCAGCGGGGTTGCACTGACGCGTGACGATATTCCACCTGATTTTCCTGAAAAGGAATCGCTGTACCCGGATACAGAAAACTGGATAAACGCGGGTGACTCCGTTGTGGTCGCTCCCGGTGGCGAGATAGTTGCAGGGCCTATGCGCGAGGAAAAGGGGTTGCTTTACGCCGAAATCGATTCAGGTCGGGTAGCCACATCAAAAAGAGCACTTGATGTTGCGGGGCATTATTCCAGGCCGGATGTGTTCACGCTTAATGTAAATACCCGGCCCCAAAGTCCGGTAAGGTTTAAGTAGGTGCATGGAAATCCAGCAAGGCCGTTCAGGAAAGACACTCCTCAGCGACGTTTGTTTGTACTGAATAGCTCAAACATTACTTTGCTCCGGCCTGCCTCTTGCGGGTGACGCCAGGGTACAAAAAACAAAGGTACATATGAAACTAGAAGTAATATTTCCTTTCCTTTTATGGATTAAACTGGTCAATAAAGAATCTGTTAAAGCGGATTTTATCGCGGGCTTGACAGGTGCTGTCATTGTATTGCCGCAGGGTGTGGCTTTTGCAACAATTGCCGGCTTGCCGCCAGAGTATGGTTTGTATACGGCAATGGTTACACCGATTATTGCCGCCTTGTTTGGCTCATCATTCCACCTGGTGTCAGGGCCCACAACGGCTATTTCAATTGTGGTTTTTTCAGCCGTAAGTCATCATGCGGCAGTGGGAACACCTGAATTTGTATCCCTGGCTTTGACCCTGACTTTTCTGGCAGGCATATATCAACTGGCATTTGGTCTTGCCCGCCTGGGCGCACTGGTTAATTTTGTATCCCATACGGTCGTTATTGGTTTTACCGCGGGGGCAGCTATTCTAATTGCCAGCAGTCAACTAAAGCACATTACAGGTATTTTTGTGCCCAAAGGGGAGTCGTTTCTGCAAACATGGCTTGACCTTTACTCGAATATAGGGAGCTTGAACCCGTATCTTGTTCTGATTGCTCTGGCCACACTCCTGACTGCAATCCTCAGCAAAAAGATAGTACCCAAGGCACCCAACCTGCTGCTGGGTATGATTGTTGGCAGTTTTGCAGCAATTTATTTTCAGGCATATACAGATGCAATAAAGCTTGTAGGCGAAATACCGGCACGCTTGCCGCCACCCTCGATGCCAAATTTATCTTTTGCAACCATACGAATGCTTGCACCTGAGGCATTTGCGGTGGCGCTCCTTGGACTTATCGAGGCTGTGTCAATCAGTCGTGCCGTGGCAACCAGATCAAATCAGCGTATCAATTCAAACCAGGAATTTATCGGTCAAGGGATGTCCAATATCGTTGGCAGCTTTATGTCCAGCTATGCCGGTTCCGGCTCTTTCACCCGCTCCGGTATCAATTATGAAGCTGGTGCAAAGACACCACTTTCGGCAATTTTTGCAGCGGTTGCATTGATGGGCATCGTATTACTGATTGCACCATTAACCGCTTATTTGCCAATTGCGGCGATGGGCGGTGTTATTTTACTGGTGGCCTATAATCTCATAGATTTCAAACATATCGCTCAAATATTGCGATTTAGCAGATCCGAATCTGCTATTTTACTGACCACATTCTTTGCCACCCTGTTTCTTGAGCTTGAATTTGCAATTTATTTAGGCGTGCTGCTTTCACTGGTTCTGTTTCTGGCGAAAACATCAACTCCTAGAATTCCAACATTATCAGTTGATCCTGAAACTGACTCGAGAAAGTTGATTAATATCAATCAAAAACCACTCAATCAATGTCCGCAACTCAAAATAATCCGCATTGATATGTCAATCTATTTTGGATCGATCAACCATATTCAAAAACGAATTGCCCAAATCGCGGATAGTGAAAGGGTCAATCATATCCTGATTATCGCATCCGGAATCAACTTTATGGACCTGGCGGGTGCAGAGGCCCTGGTGGCTGAAAATAACCGCCTTAAAATAAATGGCGGCGGACTGTATTTTGTAGGGCTAAAGTCAACGGTCTATGAATTTGCTGCAAGGTCCTGCTTTATCAAGCATCTTGGCAATGATCATTTCTTTGATAGCAAGAAGCAGGCAATCAAGTCAATCTATCAACGTCTTGATAAAGCGAAATGTGATAATTGCACGTCAATGATTTTCAGCGAGTGTCACTGAATTCTGACAATCGCATGCACCCGGGCCGCAAAAAGCGGTGCCCCTCGCGGCTCTGTTTTTTTTCCTGCCGGTGTCGCCCGGGTCGACCCGTCAGCCGGCAGAATCCGGGTTGATCAAGCCTGAGCGACTGTACATGAAACTGTTTGCACTGTTTATAAGAACTGCCCCGCTGCTGTTCCTGCTATCCAGCCAGCTTGTCAGCGCCGATTGGCCCATCGAGGTGATCCAGCTGAAATCACGGCCGCTGGAGGAAATCCTGCCGGTCATCAGGCCGCTGATCGGGGACGGGGAAACGGCGACCGGCATGGGGAGCAATCTGGTACTCAAGGCTGCACCGGAGCATGTCCGGGAAATCAGGAAACTGTTGCAGGAGATTGACCGTCCTCCCAGGCGCCTGCTGATCACAGTCAGCAAACAGGGTGACAGTGCGCGCAGTTCATCCGGCTATTCAGCCAGTGCCGACATCAAGGCCGGTGACGGGCAGATCAGTATTAACTCGCCGGGATACCCCGTTGACGAGACACGTGCCCGTTTGCGTATTCATGACTCGAGTGGCCAGCAGGCGCGGACGAGCGGGTACAGTGTACAGGCACTGGAAGGCCGGCCGGCCTTTATCGCCAGTGGTTCCCGCATCCCGGTCCCTGGTGTCAATCGTTACTACCCGAACGGATATCCGTACGGGCGACGCGTCACGGAACTGCACGATGCAAGCAGCGGGTTTTACGTGGTGCCACGCCTGAATGGTGATTTTGTGACCCTGGACATTCAGCAGCGCGATGACCGGCCCGGCATGCGCCGGGGATACATTGATACGCAAAGTGCAGCGACGGCTGTGCGCGGCAGGCTCGGTGAATGGATCGGCCTTGGAGGGATTAACACCTCCAGTAACAGCAGCCGCAGTGGCCTGGGGCACTCGATGGCAACACAGGGATCAGTCGCAGAAGAGATCGAGGTGATGGTGGAGTGCCTGGATTGTGAGGGCAACATGGAGCGCTATCGCGAGTTCCTCCCGGAGTTGCATGGCCATGAAAAGAACCCGTAAGCCGAGCAATAGTGCTGGCAACAGCTGCTTGCATTAATGAGAGAGGATGTGTCCTTTGCAGAGAGTACAACCCTGGATGCTGGCCGCAATATTGATGCTCACGCCTTTATGCGCCACCCCCCGGGAACCGGCCGGGAATAATATGAACTGTCCGGATAGCCCGAACTGTGTTTCCAGTCAGGCAAGTGATGCGCGTCATTTTATCGAGCCGTTTACCTTTCACGATCAACCTGCACAGGCAATGCGGCGACTCAGGGATGCGCTGCTGACCGAGGGGCGGGTGACGATTGTTGAAGAACGGCCCGCTTACCTGCATGCCGAGGTTCGCAGCCTGGTTTTCAGGTTCGTGGATGATATCGAGTTTGCCCTGTCTGCGGACCAGCAGCTGATCCAGGTACGTTCCGCTGCACGGACCGGGTATAGTGATTTTGGCGTCAATCGCCGGCGTATTGAAAGAATCCGGCGGATGTTCCAGGAACAGGAACGGTCGTAAAATATATTTACCGGTTTACAGTTACGTACTGATACGGTCTTGCCATGTATTGCATCTCGAAAACAAAAGTCCTGACGGGTATCCTTGTGACCCTTGCCGCGGCCTGTGCGCATGCGCAGGTGCTTCACAGCGTCAATGAGGAGAACGGGCTGCAAACATGGCACTTCATCGAGGGTGACATCGAGATCGAGCTGGTGCAGCGTCTGCCGGACCAGTCGCGTGCCCTGCTTATGAAGCATGAATTTTCCAGGGACGTGATCGAGGAACTGGCGCTGAGTTGCATGACCCAGACAATTATCCGCAACAGTGGAAGATCAGGCAGCGGTCAGGCCGTGTCGATTGACCTGAAACAATGGCGCATGCAACACAAAGGCAAGACCAGTGGCATCCGGTTGAAAGAGCAGTGGCTGGCCTCCTGGTCGGACGAGGACGCCAGTCCGGCCGCAAAACTGGTCATCCGCTGGGGCATGTTCCCGACACAACAGGAATACCAGCCGGGCGACTTTAACTGGGGCCTTACGACCTACGGGATACCGCCGGGTTCAGTATTTGATCTCACCGTGACCTGGCAGGAGGGCGGCGAGTCCCGTTCCGGGGAAATCAGGAACATCGTCTGTGCGCCGGACGTGGACAAGCTGAAATGATGGTGATGAAAGCACTGCAGGGCCTTGTTGTATCGCTGGCGGTACTGGCCGCTGCGGTCCAGGCGGACCAGACCCTGACGGCGATACCCGGTGGCGTCAAGGCGCCTGAATTTGCCTTGCAGGATACCGCGGGCAAGACACATCGCTTGTCTGATTACCGCGGCAAGCCGGTCATTATTAATTTCTGGACCACCTGGTGTCCGCCATGTCGTGAGGAAATTCCCTCCATGAACCGGGCATGGCACCTGCTTGAAGAGGATGACATTGCGATACTCGCCATCAACATGGGTGAGGATGAAGACACGATCTTTATTTTTACCGCGGATTACCCCGCGGACTTTCCAGTGTTGATGGACCAGGCGGGTGATGTCATTGCAGAGTGGCCGGTAAAAGGCCTGCCAACGACCTATGTCGTCGCACCCGATGGCACGCTTGCCTACCGGGCCATTGGCAGCCGGGAATGGGATGACAATGTTTTGCTGGATGCAGTGCGCGCCCTGAAGCAAGGGCGCTGATCAAGAACGCATGGGGCCGGATTCGACAGATCACTGTGTCAGGGAGACTGTGTGCAATGTTAGTGTCGTGAATCCGGCCCCTGCGAACCCCTCTTTGCGTCTCACCCGGACCACAGGATTGCCCGGGTTGAGATCCAGTATTACCCAACGACCCCGGCCAAACCGGGATAGCCGTCACAGTTTTGCGGATCAGGTGCAAACAGTTGGCTATTTTAAGTCAACTATATGATTATTCAGGATATATTGGACTGCATGTAGCGCAGTACAACAGGCCGATCGCCATTTCCAGACAATCCGCGTGGCTGGATTCTCGATAATTCTATTCCGCTGTAAATAAAATCTATTGGTAACAGGAGGTTGCGTTAGCGTAGTATACGCGGCCCTGTTGATGGCGAGCATTTGATTGTCGGCGTTCCAGGAGGATCGTTCATTTCTGCGGGCACTGGAAATTACCAGTCAATCACATAAAGGGTGGTAACGATGTCTATATTCGAAAAAACAAAGCACTGTACACACAAGATTCCCTGCAGGCTGAAGCTGTCGCTGATGGTTTGCTCGATGGCAATCCTGGTATCGGTTATCACGGTGCCTCTTATCTCTGCCAGCTAGCAGGCTGTACTCTTCGGGGCTTTTCCAGGAATACAGCCCCGGATTACCCCGCCCACGTTGTCTGCATGGCCCGTCTGGATTCTGGCCAGCGTGTCGCTGCAGCACGCCTGATTCCAGGGTGCAGTTCATTCAGCGCCATGGAGAGACCGTTGTTCGTGACGACACGCGCATGAAAACGGCGTAGCACTACCCCCCTGAATACATGCGGCCGTCCCCAAGGGAGAAGGGATGCTCTTGTGCCTCGACGAGAGATTCGTAGGGCCCTGCTTTCAGCAGCTGCCGGTTCTTCTCCACTTGCGTGCAATCCAGTAATCGATGCTGACGTACTTGCCGGCACCGATAAAGAACAGGGCGAGCAGCATGATGAAATAGGTGGTGGCGAACTCGACGCCGTTATTGAGTATCACAAGGCTGCCGTTTTCGGTGATCCAGTTGTAGTCGGCCTCTTGCTGGAGGATAGCCTTGGCCTGGTTCAGGCGTTCGATTGCGCCGACTGTGCGTTCGGTGGCGAAGGGGCCGCTGGCTTCCGCAATCGCCAGCCAGCCGTTCGGCAGGTGTACGGTTACGGCAGCGACCACCATGGTGATCATGAGGGGGATGGATATCCAGCGTACCGCCAAACCGATCAGCAGCAGGATGGCCCCGAAATATTCCGTGTAGGATGCCAGGTAGGCCATGAGTTCCGGGAAGGGCAGGCCAAGCCCCCAGTCCGGGTTTCCAAACCAGTCGATGATGTCCTGCTTGGGTGCCAGGCTGCAGCCGGCTTCACTGCTGAAGCAGTCCAGCCCGGCATTTTCAAGTTTGTGTGTGCCGCCCATCCAGAAGATCGGCACCAGGTACAGGCGCAACGCCAGTGGTGCAAGAAAATCAATGGCGCGTGTTCGGTCCAGCAGGCCCTGCAAGCAGTTCAGTAAACCCGTCATGGTTTTCTCCTCCGGTGTTGTCCTGTTTTTATTGCAGGATTAGTGTTGTTTCGTACCCAGCAGTATCTTTTTCTCAAGCAGGCCGGTCATGATTTCCATGCCGCCGTTGACCACGACCTCGGGCCGGGGATGGGATAGTTCGTCTGCGACACGTTCAAGCAACTGTGCACCGCTCGTGTTGCCGTCTTCTGCAATGAGTTCCAGCAGGCGCTTGGTGACCGGGTTGACTTCCATGAATCCGACTGCATCCGCGCTGCCACGGTAGACCACCAGCAGGGTCGGGTTCTCGCCGGGTTGTTCCGGCAGGAAGTCCGGGCTGATTTTGTGAACCGGGTATTGATAGGCAAGCTGCCAGGCCAGCGGCGACAGTACCGGCACACCTGTTAACAGGTCACCCGCCGGGTTGACGCCGTCCTGCTCAAGCGTTTCTTCGGAAATCGACATGGCGAGTTCCACCCACTCGTAGTGGGCCAGTTCGTAGAGAAAGGGAAAATCCCCCGGTTCGTGTACGCGTTCATTTTCAAGCCAGCCGAGGAATTCACGTGGAATCTCCAGGAACAGCGGGGTGTGGGAGCGGTGCCTGGAAAAATAGTCCTGCACCATGCCGTGCCAGGCCTTGTCTTCATGAATCTTCCTGAGCACCGGGAAGGTATTTGAAATAAAACTCTCGACGTTGTTGTAGAACAGTTCCCGGTAGATCTTCATGCGCCGGTCTTCTACATCATCTGGCGCAGGCTGGTGCTCCGGGTCGCGAATATGCGCAGCGAATTCGTACTGCCTGCGGGTGAATTCAGGTCTTGAGGCCACGAGTCATGCCCCTGTCATGCGCGGTGCCCCATTTTTCCTGCAGGCTTCCGATCTGTTCGACCTCGGTCAGCAACTCGGGCAGCGGGGGAATATTAAAATCGCGTTCAAGTAATGTGGGAACCACCCCGAAATGCGCATAGGCGGTTTCCAGTAATGACCAGACCGGGTCAATAACAGCGGCACCGTGGGTATCGATCTTCAGGTCATCGGCTTCATCATAGTGGCCGGCAATGTGGAAATACGCAATGCGTTCCCCCGGCAGTGCCTGCATGAATTCTTCCGCGTTATAGGTGTGGTTGATGCTGTTGACGTAGATATTGTTTACGTCCAGCAGCAGGTCACAATCGGCCTCGGCCAGCACGGCATTGATAAAATCAATCTCCTCCATTTCCTTGCCGGGTGCTGCGTAGTAGGAAACATTCTCCATGGCAATGCGCCGTTCAAGAATTTCCTGCACCCGGCGGATGCGGCCGGCAACATAGTGCACGGCCTCTTCGGTAAATGGAATCGGCATCAGGTCATAGAGGTGACCGTCATCGCTGCAATAGCTCAGGTGCTCGCTGTAGTAACGAAAGTTGTGTTGATCCAGCAGGCGTTTGACCCGGTGGAGAAAGGTCTCGTCCAGCGGCGCCGGACTGCCGATCGACAGGGACAGGCCGTGTGCAACAAAGGGATAGCGTTCTGTGAAATAGCGGAAGTCCTTTCCGGGTTTGCCTCCAACTCCGATCCAGTTCTCCGGCGCGACTTCGAAAAAATCGACCGGTTCCGGCGGGTTGTCCCGCAGCGGACCCATGAGGGTCCGCCGCAGTCCAAGTCCGGTTCCCGTAACAGGGAAGTGTTTCGTGATCACGACAGGTGTGCGGGTGATTACTTGCCGGCGCCGCACTTGCCTTCCGTTGTCTTATCCATCATCTTGCCGGCACCGCATTTGCCTTCGCCACACTTGCCTTCCATTGCTTTCATTTCGTTGGCATCGATGACGCCATCACCATTTGCATCCTCTTTGTTGAACATGGCTTCATGTCCTTTCATGAACTCGTCCCTGGTGATCTTGCCATCGGCATCGGCATCCAACATTCCCATGCCGCATTTGCCCTCGCCGGGCTTGGCGTCCATTGCCTTGTTGGCACCGCACTTGGCATCCATTGCCTTGCTGGCGCCGCACTTGCCTTCCGCGTTTTCGGCAACCATGTAGCCGCTGGAAAGATCGGATGCGGCAAACGGGTTTTCCGATGCGTTGGCAGCCGGTGTGGCGGCGAGTGTCGTAACAAACGCGGTACCCAGTGCAATGGCCAGGGGTTTCAGGTTGGTTTTTTGAGACATTTGAATGAACTCCATTGTGGATTTGTATAATAGGGCGGGTGCCCCGCTTGATGTTGGTCGTTTTCCACGACCTGTGCTTGCGTCAGTCAGTACGACATTGACGGGTTCAAAAAGTTTCTGATGCTGGCGGCGCAGCAGTTTTCGTCGGTGTTCTGACTTTGCCCGGACAGAATATACCCGAAATCTCAAACCGTGCAATCAATAATAACCGATTGTATTCATTCAATATTCTTGTGCCTGTATGCACACAGGTCAGAGATGCAGCATGACCCGCAGCGTGGCTTGCGGGCGATACAGGTATAGCGTCCGTGCAGGATCAGCCAGTGGTGGGCATCCTGCTTGAATTCATCCGGGACCAGGCGCAGCAGGCGCTGCTCGACTTCAATGGCATTCTTGCCGGGTGCAATACCGGTGCGGTTTGCAACCCGGAATATATGGGTGTCCACCGCAATGGTCGGCTGGCCGAAGGCGGTGTTCAGGACGACGTTTGCGGTTTTGCGCCCGACACCGGGCAGGGCCTCCAGGGCGGCACGCTCTTCCGGTACTTTTCCGGCGTGTTTCTCAACCAGTATTGAACAGGCCTTGATGATGTTCTTTGCCTTGGTATTAAACAGCCCGATGGTCTTTATATACTCCTTGAGACCCTCCTCACCCAGCTGCAGCATGGCAGACGCTGTTTTTATTTTTTTGAACAGGGTTCTGGTTGCCTTGTTCACGCCGACGTCGGTTGACTGGGCGGAAAGAATCACGGCAATCAATAACTGAAACGGGTTGCCGTATTCGAGCTCAGTGGTCGGGTGCGGATTCGCGGCGCGCAGGCGGGTGAAGATTTCCTGGCGTTTGTTACGATTCACTGCGCGTGCGGGTTTCAGGCCCGGGAAGGCTGGAGGTCCGGTGTGACAGCAACTTCAAGCTTTTTCCGGCTACGCGCATTGATGACGTTCATCCCGGCGATCAGGAAGCCCAGTCCTATAAATGCCCCGGGAGGCAGGATGGCGAGCAGGAAACCCCGGTAGTCTTCGATCACGGTAAGCGTCAGGTGACGGCCGATCTCCCCGAACATGAGGTGTGCCTGTGAGAGCAGGGTCCCCTGCCCGATGAGTTCACGCATGCCACCGAGTGTCACCAGCACCAGGGTAAAGCCGATGCCCATGGCAATCGCATCAAGCAGGGCACGGTCCAGTGTGTGGCGCGATGCGAAGGATTCGGCGCGACCGATGATGGTGCAGTTGGTGACAATCAATGGAATGAAAATACCGAGAATCTTGTAGAGCTCATGCAGCCATGCGTTCATGGCCAGTTCAATAACGGTGACGACAGAGGCAATGACCAGTACGAATACCGGGATACGCACCTCGGGCCGCACCAGCTTGCGTATCAGTGAAACGATGCCGTTGGTGAATACCAGTGTCAGCAGGGTCGCGAGGCCCATGCCGAGTCCGTTGATTACCGTGGTGGTCACTGCCAGCAGGGGGCACAAACCCAGCAACTGGACCAGGCCGGTATTGTTGGTCCACAGGCCGTCTTTAAGGATTTGCGTGTAAGTCGGGTCGGTCATTGTTTCGCGTTGTCTGTAGTTGCTACCTGTTCGTCTGTTGCAAACAGGGCTTCCTGATGCTGGCGATAGTATAACAGTGCATTGCGGACCGCCCGTACCACGGCCCGCGGGGTAATGGTGGCGCCGGTGAGCTGGTCGAAGTCGCCCCCGTCTTTCCTGACTTTCCAGCGCTCCAGTGGCGGGTTCTCAAGCGACAGGCCTGAAAAGCGGAGGATCCAGTCAGAATGCTCCTCATCGATGCCATCTCCAAGCCCGGGTGTTTCGCGGTGGGCAATTGCCCGGACACCGCTGAGCGTGCCGTCAATATTGATGCCGACCAGCAGTTTTATAGAACCGCTGTAGCCATCCGGGGCAATTGGCGCAATGACGAGGGCCACGGGTTTCCCGTCTTTCCGGGCACGGTATACCATGACGGGCTTGTCGGTTCCCAGCAGTCCTTTATCGCGGACTTCTATCGCATCATCAAGCAGGATGTTGTCGTGCCGCCCGGGCGGAATCAGGCGGTGCAGTTTACGCAGCAGGGTGGCTCGCTCATTGGCGGCAATCCGGTCGCGGGTGCTGTCAAAGGTGTAGGACACCAGTGCAGTACCGATGACGGCAAACATCAGCAGGATGATCGTTGTAATGATGATCTGTCGATAGTTCATGGCGCGCCGTCATGGCCATATACGCGTGGCCGTGTGTAGTAATCAATGGTCGGTGCTGCCATGTTCATCAGCAGAACGGCAAAGGAAATGCCTTCAGGGTAGCCACCCCAGGTACGGATGATATAGGTCAGTAGTCCAATGCCGACCGCGTAGTAGATGCGGCCACGCGGTGTTGTACTGGCAGAAACCGGGTCGGTTGCAATAAAAAAAGCACCGAGCATCGCGGCCCCGCTGAAGAGGTGAAACAGGGGTGAAGAATAAATGTCCGGGTTGATGGCATAAAACACCAGGGCAATGACAAACAGCCCGCCCAGCATGCCGACCGGGATCTGCCACTGAATGACTTTTTGCTGCAGCAACCACAGGCCACCCAGCAGGAACCAGAAATTGATCCACTCCCAGCCCGCGCCGGCAAAGCTGCCAAACAGTGGGCCGCCCCTGATTTCGGTCAATGTCTCGCTAAGACCCAGCCGGGTCTTGATCAAGTCCAGGGGCGTGGCCATGGTGAGCGCATCCCATGTCTGGCCGGTCGGCAGCTCGCCGCTAAATACCAGTGCAAGTGTGTCTCTCAGGGCCAGTGATTCACCGGCCGGTGACCACAGGGTCAGTTCCAGCGGGAATGAAACAAGCAGGACGACATAACCGGCCATGGCCGGGTTGAACGGGTTATAACCGAGTCCGCCATAGAGTTGCTTGGCAATCACGATGGCAAACAGGCTGCCGATGACCGGTATCCACCAGGGGGTAAGGGGTGGTATTGCCAGGGCCAGCAGCACGCCGGTCAGCAGTGCGCTGCCATCCAGCAGCACCGGTTTCAGCGGGCGCCTGCGCAGCATCAGCATACCGGCCTCTGCCACGATTGCAGTAACCGCCGCGAGCAGGATGTTGATTAAAATTCCCCAGCCGAATATCCAGATGCTGCAGGTGATGCCGGGTATCAATGCAAGCAGGACACGCTGCATCATGACCGGCACACTTTCCGAAACCGGCAGGTGGGGTGAGCTGTAGGTTCTGAATTCCATCAGTTGGATGACTTTTCCTGTCGCCGTTTGTCCGCGGCATCGATGAGTTCCTGTTGCGCCGGGGTCAGGTTATCAATGTTTTTTGGTGCAATGTCGGCCTGCGCCTTTTTCTGTTTTACCCGTTCCAGGGCGGCTTCAATGGCGGCCTTCTTTGCATCCTTGCCGGTGTCTTCCGAGAGTACCTGTTTCTTGCTGGCCTGCCGTTCGGCGCGTTCCTGCTTGATGCGCTCCTGTCTTGCCAGGCGTGCCTCGTGCCGCTGACGCGCAATGTCGGAGGCCTTTTTCTGCTTTTCCTGTGACCAGATCTCGGTCTTGGCATGGCGGTAATACTGCACCAGGGGGATATGGCTCGGACATACATAGGCGCAGCAGCCGCACTCGATACAGTCAAACAGGTCATAGTCCTGGACGGCGTCATGATTGCTGCTGCGCGCATACAGGTACAGCTGTTGCGGCAGCAGGTCGGCGGGGCAGACCTCGGTACATTTCCCGCAGCGGATGCATGCCAGTTCCGGTGGCGGCGGCGGCATCTCCTCGTGCGTGACCGCCAGTATGCAATTAGTGGTCTTGATAACGGGGACGCTGTCGGTCGTTACCGCGTAACCCATCATGGGTCCGCCGATCAGCAGGCGTTCAACGTTGCTGGTGTAGCCGCCGCAGGCCTTGACGAGATGGCTTACCGGGGTGCCGATCAGTGCTTCAAGATTGCCCGGGCTTGCGATGCCGAGGCCGGTGACGGTGACGATGCGTGACAGCAATGGCCGGTTCCTGACGACGCTGTTGTAAACAGCCGCAGCCGTACCGACATTCTGGCAAATGATGCCAACATCGACCGGCAAGCCCTGGCTCGGGACCTCGCGATTGGTCAATACCTTGATCAACTGGCGCTCACCACCGGTTGGATAAATAGCGGGGACACGTACGACCCGGATACCGGTTGCATTGCTTTTATCCAGTGCCGCCTCCAGTGCCTGTCCGGCCCTGGCCATATGATTTTCTATTGCAATGATGCAGCTATCAGTCGCCACGATGCGTTGCAGGATCCTTGCCCCCCCGATGACCTCATCAGCCCGTTCCTGCAGCAGGCGATTGTCACAGGCAATGTACGGTTCGCATTCGGCCCCGTTGAGCAGCAGCAGGTCGACCTTGCTGCGGGCGCCTGTCAGTTTGACCGGTGTCGGGAAGCCGGCGCCGCCCAGGCCGACGATGCCTGCCTGGCGGATGTGGCTGCATAGCACTGCCGGGTCCGTCGATGTGTAATCAAGGCCTGCCTTGCCGGGCTCCTGCCACTGGTCCTTGCCATCGGTTGCAACGACGACGCACATCGCCGGCAAGCCTGAAGGGTGGGGGACGGGGCGGGGCTCTACGGCGATCACTATTCCGGAGCTGGAGGCATGGATCGGCGCGCTGACCTTGCCGACAGGCCGTGCTACAGGCTGTCCCTTGTATACGTAGTCGCCTGCCTTCACCAGGCAGTCGGCCGGTTCCCCGATATGTTGCAGCAGTGGCAACACCAGCAACGGGGGAATACCGGCGCCAGCTACGGGCGAGTCCCCGGTAATTTCACGGTGGCCGGCCATTTTCAGGCCACCATGAAACCTGTAGAGGCGATCAAATGTCAGGGGTGTCCTGCGGTTGCCGGCTGATTCAGGCATTTTGCTTGATTCCAACGGGGGTGTCGCCCGGTTTTGGCCACTTCCAGTTCAGTACCGTGGTTTTGACCGGGACGATGTGTATGCATTCCACCGGGCAGGGCGGGATGCAGAGGTCACAGCCGGTGCACTCATTCCGGATAACCGTATGCATCTGTTTTGCAGCGCCCACTATTGCATCGACGGGACAGGCCTGGATGCAGAGTGTACAACCGATGCACACTTGCTCGTCAATGATGACGACGGTCTTTTCAGAGTGTTCACCGTGTGCTGCGTTCAGCGGTTTCGGATCCACGCCAAGCAGATCAGCCAGCCCCTGGATGGTGACTGTCCCGCCGGGCGGGCACTGGTTGATGTCGGCTTCACCGGCCGCTATTGCTTCCGCGTAGGGCCGGCAGCCAGGGTAGGTGCATTGCCCGCATTGTGTTTGCGGCAACAGCGCATCTATCCTGTCAACGATCGGGTCACTTTCTATATGAAAACGTATCGCTGCATAACCGAGTATCAGGCCGATCAGTGCGGCAAGGCTTCCCAATGCAAGTATCGCGGTTAGCATAATGTTGTATGACGGGTGAACTGTTTGCGAGCCGCTTGACTCAACCCCTTATCAGGCCCGAGAAGCCCATAAATGCAAGCGACATGAGACCTGCGGTTACCAGTGCTATTGCAGCACCTTGAAACGGGACCGGTACATCCGCCGCCGTGACGCGTTCGCGGATGGCGGAAAACAGGATCAGTACCATGGAAAATCCAATTGCGGCACCAAAGCCATACACGGCCGATCCGATAAAATTGAGATCCTGCTGAACGTTGAGCAGTGCGACACCGAGCACCGCGCAGTTCGTGGTAATCAGGGGGAGAAAAATACCCAGCACCTTGTAGAGCAGCGGGCTGGTCTTGTGCACCACCATTTCCGTGAACTGTACAACGGCAGCGATGATCAGGATGAAGGTGATGGTGCGCAGGTATTCGAGCCCCAGTGGCACCAGCAGGTATGCATTGGCCAGGTAACTGCAGATCGATGACAGGGTCAGGACGAAGGTGGTTGCCAGCGCCATGCCGGTCGCGGTATCGACGTTGCGTGATACGCCCATAAACGGGCACAGCCCCAGGAAACGGACCAGGACAAAATTATTGACCAGTACGGTGCTGACGAGAATGAGGGCGATCTCTTCCATGTAATTCAGGCAGTTACGTTGGTTATTTAACGCGCATTCCCGGCTCTGCGCCGGTGTCGGGTTGCAGGATGAAAAGCTCCTTACCGCCGGGGCCGGCTGCCAGTACCATGCCCTCGGACACGCCGAAACGCATCTTGCGCGGTGCCAGGTTGGCCACCATGACGGTCAGTTTTCCTTCCAGTGATTCCGGTGTGTAGGCCGACTTTATCCCGGCAAATACGCTGCGGGTTGCGCCGCCAAGATCGAGTGTTAATTGCAATAGTTTATCGGCCCCTTCCACGTGTTCGGCCTTGCTGATGCGTGCGATGCGCAGGTCAAGTTTTGCGAAGTCATCGAAGTTGATCGTCTCCGAAATCGGGTCATTTTTTAAGGGCCCCTCCGGCGCACTGTTCGTGTCCTGTGTGTTTCCAAGGCTGTCTTTGGAATCTTCCAGCATGGCGTCAATTTTCTCCTGTTCAACGCGGGTCATGAGTGGCTTGAACTGCTTGATGGTATGACCTGTCAATGGCATGCTGATTGCGTCCCATTGCATGGCCGGGATATTCAGAAATGTTTCTACCTCGCTTGCCATGTGCGGCAATACCGGTTGTAAATAGGTCATCAGTACCCGGAACAGATTGATGCCGACGCTGCAAACATCCTGCACGGCCTGTTCCTGTCCTTCCTGTTTGGCGAGCACCCAGGGCTTGTTGGCATCGATGTACTGGTTCGCCCTGTCGGCCAGCGCCATGATCTTGCGTACCGCCTGGCCAAAGTCACGCTGCTCATAGTCTGCTGCAATGGCGTCGCCTGCATTGACAAATTCCCGGTACAGCTCTGTTTCCGTGCTCCCCTGTGACAGTTCACCAGCAAATAGTTTATGGATAAAACCGGCGCAGCGGCTCGCAATGTTAACGACCTTGCCAACCAGGTCGCTGTTTACGCGCGCGGCGAAATCATCAAGATTAAGGTCGATGTCATCGACACCGCTGCCGAGCTTCGCCGCGAAATAGTAACGCAGGTATTCCGGGTTCAGGTGGTCGAGATAGCTGCGCGCCTTTATGAAGGTGCCGCGTGACTTGGACATCTTTTGCCCGTCAACGGTCAGGAAGCCATGGGCAAACACCGCCGTCGGGGTGCGCAGGCCGGCACCCGACAGCATGGCCGGCCAGAACAGGGCATGGAAGTAGATAATGTCCTTGCCGATGAAGTGATACAGTTCGGCCGTGCTGTCTTTGCCCCAGTAGTCATCAAAGTCGAGTCCGGAGCGGTTACACAGGTGCTTGAAGCTGGCCATATAGCCGATGGGAGCGTCCAGCCAGACGTAAAAGTACTTGTCCTCGGTGCCGGGGATGCGAAATCCGAAATAGGGTGCATCGCGGGAGATGTCCCACTCGCGCAGGCCTTCCTCGAACCATTCGTTCAGCTTGTTGCTGACCTCGCCCTGCAGGTGTCCTGCCGTGGTCCAGCTGCGCAGCATCGGCTCGAAATCGGCCAGTTTGAAGAAATAGTGCAGTGAATCCTTCTCAACCGGCGTGGCGCCGGAAACCGCGGATACCGCGTTTTTCAGCTCGGTGGGCGAATAGGTCGCGCCGCAGACCTCGCAGCTGTCACCGTACTGGTCGGCCGCACCGCAGCGCGGGCATTCACCCTTGATGAAGCGGTCCGGAAGAAACATCTGCTTTTCCGGGTCAAACGCCTGGGTGATGGTGCGCGTGGTGATGTGACCGGCGGCATGGTGGCGCTGGTAGACGAGTTCCGCGAGTTCACGGTTCTCATCCGAATGGGTGCTGTGGTAGTTGTCAAAACCGATATGAAAGTCTTCGAAATCGGCGCGGTGTTCCCGCCCGACGGTTTCGATGAGTTGTTCCGGGCTGATGCCCTCCTGCCGGGCCCGCAGCATGATCGGGGTGCCGTGGGCATCATCGGCGCAGACATAGACACAGTCATGCCCGCGCAATTTCTGGAAACGCACCCAGATATCGGTCTGGATGTACTCCACCAGGTGGCCCAGGTGTATCGGCCCGTTGGCGTAGGGCAGGGCGCTGGTGACCAGTATTGTGCGATTTTCCTGACTCATTGAACGCTGTTCGTATTAAAACCCTGAAACATGTGTGATTTCCCGGGCGCTAAGTATGCCATAGACCCGTCGGCCATGCGGCATTATGGCGTGCGGCCGGCGGGACGCTTCCGTCAAGTTCGTGTACAATTTGCGGTCAATTTTCCCGGAAGGCAGGCCGGCCGGGTGTCTGTATTTTTGTGAAGGAGTAAACCGATGGCTGAAGTAACCCAATCACAGGTCGAGGAAAAACTGGCGACCTATATCGATCCCTATCTGGAAAGGGACCTGGTTTCCACCAAGTGTGTGAAGGATATCGGCGTTGACGGCGACAGTGTCTCCGTCAGCGTGGTGCTTGGCTTCCCCTCTGATGGTTACCACGATCAACTGAGTTCGAAGCTGAAGGAACTGCTTGAGTCCATCGATGGCATCAATAGCGCCAGGGTGGAGGTCAGTACAAAGATTTCCGCACATTCCGCACAAAAGGGCGTCAAGCATATTGAAGGCATCAAGAACATTATTGCCGTGGCTTCCGGCAAGGGCGGTGTCGGCAAGTCAACCACGGCCGTGAACCTGGCGCTGGCCCTGTCAGCCGATGGCGGTAATGTTGGCATTCTGGATGCGGATATCTACGGCCCCAGCCAGCCGCGCATGCTTGGCATCAGCGGCAAGCCGGAATCGCTGGATGGCAAGTCACTCGAGCCGATGAACAGCTATCACCTGCAGGCCATGTCGATCGGCTTCCTGGTCGACGAGGAAACACCGATGATCTGGCGCGGCCCGATGGTCACCCAGGCCCTGCAGCAGCTGTTGAACGACACCAACTGGAAGGACCTCGACTACCTGATCGTCGACCTGCCGCCGGGTACCGGCGACATCCAGCTGACCCTCGCGCAGCAGGTGCCGGTGAGCGGCGCCGTCATCGTCACCACGCCCCAGGACATCGCCCTGCTGGACGCGCGCAAGGGCCTGAAGATGTTCGAGAAGGTGGAGGTACCGGTGCTGGGTGTAATCGAGAACATGAGTATTCACATCTGCAGCGAATGCGGTCACGAAGAGTACATCTTCGGCCAGGGCGGCGGTGAACGCATGTCGGAACAGAACAACGCGGACTTCCTCGGCGCCCTGCCGCTGGATATACGCATACGTGAAGAAACCGATTCCGGCAAGCCCACGGTTGTGGCCGAGCCGGACTCCCGAATTTCGCAGATCTACATGGACATTGCGCGGCGCACGGCAGCGAAGCTGTCACTGAAGACGAAGGATTATGCGGCCAGGTTCCCGCAGATCGTTATTCAGAACGATTAGTGTAGAGTCCATCTGTAAACACCAATATTTTTCTCGCCAAGACGCAAAGCACGCCAAGATAAGGGTTTTGAAATGCCATTAAAACAATCTCTTTTACCTTTGCGTGCTTTGCGTCTTGGCGAGAGATTATTGTTTGTGGATGGATGCTAGATAAGAGATATTATGTCCATCAAAGCCGACAAGTGGATTCGCCGTATGGCCAAAGAGCACGGCATGATCGAGCCGTTCGAGTCCGGCCAGGTCCGCGAAAACGAGAGCGGGCGCATCATCTCCTACGGGACATCCAGTTACGGTTACGATATCCGTTGCTCGGACGAATTCAAGATTTTCACCAATATCAATTCGGCCATCGTTGATCCGAAGAACTTCGACGACAACAGCTTTGTCGACGTGAAATCGGATGTTTGCATCATCCCGCCGAACTCGTTTGCACTCGCCCGCACCATCGAATATTTCCGTATCCCGCGCAACGTGCTGACGATCTGTCTTGGCAAGTCCACCTATGCCCGCTGCGGCATCATCGTGAATGTCACGCCGTTCGAGCCGGAATGGGAGGGGCACGTGACACTGGAGTTTTCCAATACCACACCGTTGCCCGCGAAGATTTACGCCAACGAAGGTGTTGCTCAGGTATTGTTTCTGGAATCCGACGAAGTCTGCGAGACTTCCTACAAGGACCGCGGCGGCAAGTACCAGGGCCAGCGGGGCGTTACGCTCCCGAAGACCTGAGTGGGTTCAACGCCTAAAACATTCTCTCGCGCAAAGACGCGAAGACGCCAAGAAAACCCCGTTTACCATAGGGACCCGGAAGAAAACAAACGCCTGGTCTGCCCCTTCTCTGTTGCCCGGGGCCTGATCTTTACAACCCTTCTGCCTCTGGGGAAAAAGTGAAGCGCTCCAGGTCACTCTGGTAGACGGCCCCGTCTTTCTCACGCTGCCAGATACGGACCGGCAGGTAGTTCAGTTCCGGTGCGCACCAGATGTAGGTTTCTCTTCTGTTATTGTCGCGCAGCCTGGTGACCTTGACGGTATCGAATCGCCCGGCGGGCAGTTCCAGGGTTTCACGCCCAAGGACCTTGAACCGGTATTCCTTGAGTTTCCCGCCATCTGCGATGTTGAATGTGACTTCAGTTTTGCCCGCTCCCAGTGCAAGCATCAACCCGAGCTGTGAAGCCAGTTTATCCAGGGTTCCGGCAGGGATATCCATTTTCCAGGGCCTGTCCTGAACATTGTTCTCAACCGTCATATCGTCCCAGTCAAACGACAGGGTCGCCTCGCGTTCCCTGCTGCCGCCGGTGCGCTGATAGTGATAGCGGTCCGGTCGTATCCGGTTGTCGATTATGTATCCACGGCTGGTCTCGAAGAGCTTGTCCCTGAAAAGCCATGCAGCCCAGGGTGCCGGCAGGCTGCGCGATTCATACAGGTATCCGTTGTTCGCCTTGTTTGCCAGGGAAATGGTCGACGTCCCGATCTTTAAATTACCGCGCTGCAGCTGGTAGCTGGCCTCGAAGTCCGGCAGGGATGCCGCGCACAGGATGGATGACAGCAGCATTGCTGTCATGAACAGCAAGGTCTTGTTCAGCGTGGAGGTCAGCACGGTGTGGCTGTGTCAGCGGTCAATGTTTCCGGTTGTACAAGCGGTTTGCCATCCAGGAGGATCTGGCCATTTTCATCCAGAAAGATTCGTCCTTCCGCAAACCAGCGGATGGCCTGCGGGTAGAGGCGGTGTTCCTGTTCCAGCACCCGTTCCGCCAGGCTGGCGGCGGTATCATCCTCGCGGACCGCTATACGGACCTGCAGTACCACCGGTCCGCCATCCACGTCCCCGGTCACAAAATGAACACTGGCCCCGTGTTCCCTCCTGCCCGCATCGATAACGCGCTGGTGGGTATTCAGGCCGGGGAAGTCAGGCAGGAGTGAGGGGTGGATATTCAACATGCGCCCCCGGTAATGATTTACAAAGCCGGGGGTCAGGATGCGCATGAAGCCGGCCAGCACCACCAGCCCGGGCCGGTAGCTGTCGATGCAGTCCTGCAGGGCGCGATCAAATGCTTCCCGGTCCGCATAGCCCGTGTGATCGATGACCCTGGTTTCGATGTGGGCCTGCCTGGCATGTGCCAGGCCACCCGCATCGGGCCGGTTGCTGATCACGGCACGGATGTCGGCCGGCAGTTCGCCACTGCCGACCTTGTCTATGATGGCTTGCAGGTTGCTTCCCCGGCCTGATATCAGGATGACAATCGGCAGGTGATTGTCCTGAACCCGGGGTGCGCCGCGAGAAACCTTCATGCAGTGAGTGTGACTGCGGGCGCGCCATCTCCCTGTTCAATGTGGCCGATAATGCTGGCTGTTTCACCCTGTGCGCGTAAATGTTCCAGCGCGGCCTGCGCATCATCCGCGGCAACCACAACGGCCATGCCGATGCCGCAGTTAAAGGTGCGGTACATTTCCTGCGGTTGCACGTTGCCGTTTTCCTGCAACCAGTCAAACACGGGGGACTGTTGCCAGGCGTGCGTGTCGATCACGGCACTGCACCCATCCGGCAGCACCCGTGGCAGGTTCTCGGTGAGACCGCCGCCGGTGATGTGCGCGAGGGCATGCACCTCGAGCGTGCTGAACAGGGAGAGCAGGGGTTTGACATAAATGCGCGTCGGTGCAAGCAGCCACTCGGCCAGTGACTTGCCCTCAAGCCGGTCATCGAGTTTGCTGCCACTGTGCTCGAGTATCCTGCGTATCAGTGAATAGCCGTTGGAGTGCGGGCCGGATGATGCCAGGCCGATGATCGCATCGCCGGGTGTGACGGCGCGTCCGTCGAGGATGGCGGATTTTTCGACAATGCCGACACTGAAGCCCGCCAGGTCATAGTCGCCACCGGCGTACATGCCCGGCATTTCCGCGGTTTCACCGCCAACCAGTGCGGCACCGGCCAGCTCGCAGCCGCGGGCAATACCCTCGATGACGGCGGTAGCAACATCGAGGTCGAGTTTCCCGGTGGCGTAGTAGTCGAGGAAGAACAGCGGTTCGGCGCCGGCGACCACGATGTCATTGACGCACATGGCCACCAGGTCGATGCCGATGGTGTCATGCAGGCCGGCCTCCACGGCGAGCTTCAGCTTGGTGCCGACTCCGTCAGTGCCGGAAACCAGCACCGGTTGCCGGTATTTTTCCAGCGGCAACTCAAACAGTGCTCCAAACCCGCCGAGGCCGGCGAGTACGCCCGGGCGCCGGGTTTTGGCGACAGCCGGTTTGATTCTTTCAATAAGCCGGTTGCCGGCGTCGATATCAACACCGGAATCACGATAGCTGAGGGATTCAGCGGCAGTCTTTGAAGTGCCGGTTTTATCTTGTACGCTCACTTTGAGGATTCCATGGTTCAGGGCAGCGCTATGGTAGCGGTCGGTTGTAACCGCTGTAAACCCGGAATCTGCTGTACCTGATATGGCCAAATTCTACAGATACCCGTATGCTTTGGCCTGAGCCGCTAATCGAGGTTTTATAGATAACACATGGAAATCTATCAACAAAGGATAATAACCCGGGTCATTGTTGCCTGCCTGCTGTGGATGGTCGCTTCGCTGGCAGGGGCGGTCGTGTCACAGAAGTTGTTTGAATCCGAGGTGATTGTTCGCAGCCAGGCACCTGCCGAACGTGCACAAGCCATGCAGTCGGCGCTGGAAGAAGTGCTGGTCAGGGTGGCCGGGCAGAATTCCGTGTTAGAGACGGAACCGGCCAGGGCGCTGTTGCAGAAACCTTCGCGCCTGGTCCAGCAATATCGTTATTTTACGGTCCCGGACAGCAATCCACCGGTACTGAAGCTCTGGGTGCGCTTTGATGGTGACGCCATCCGGCAGTCGCTGCAGCAGCAGGGGCTGGCGTACTGGGGTGCAGAGCGACCGGATACCCTGGTATGGCTGGCCGTGGAGGACCGCGGCCAGCGATATGTGGTTTCTGCCGATGATGAGAGCGAGGTACACCAGCAGATTGTGCAGGTGGCCAGGCAGCGCGGTGTACCTATCCTGTTTCCCCTGATGGATCTTGAGGACCAGTCACAGGCGCGTTTTTCGGATATCTGGGGCGGGTTTTTCGAACACGTGTTAACCGCATCGGCACGTTATAACCCGCAGGCGGTCCTGATTGGACGTCTGAACCGCAGCACTTCCGGTGGCTGGTCTGCTCGCTGGTATATGGATGTTGCGGGCAAGCCAGCTTCATGGTCGGACAGTCGGCAACAACTTGACGCATTGTTGCAGCAGGGTATGGATGATACGGCAGACCACCTGGCTTCCCGGTTTGCAGTGGCGAGTAACAGCGGCAGTGCCAATGTTGTCAGTATTTCTGTGGATGGCGTGCATTCGCTGGCCGCCTATGCACGTATCAATGAATACCTCCGGTCACTGGCCACGGTGATTGATTTGCAGGTTGAGCAGGTGTACGGGTCACAGCTGCAGTACAGCTTGCAGCTCAACGGCGGGCTGCAGGACCTGACGCGTACGGTATCGATTGGAACGGTGCTTGAACCCGTTACAGGCGGGGTGCCCGGCAATTTTCGGTTGCGTCAGTGAAGCCCTCCGATATACCCAACATTATTACGATCTTCCGTTTTCTGCTGGTTCTGCCAGTGGTCCTGTTGTTGTTGAACGACCGGTATGGAGCCGCGCTGATCGTGTTTGGTGTGGCCGGTTTCTCGGATGGGCTGGACGGTTTTCTGGCCAAGCGCTATGACTGGTCCAGCCGGGCGGGCGCAATCATGGACCCCCTTGCGGACAAACTTCTGCTGGTTAGCAGTTTTGTGACGTTGGGCTGGCTTGGCCTGATACCGCTCTGGCTGGTGGCGCTGGTGTTTTTGCGTGACCTGGTCATTGTGACTGGCGCGATCATTTATCACTGGTTTGTGGCCTATCTCGAGACCACTCCCCCAACCCTGGTGAGCAAGCTGAATACCTTTACCCAGATCATGCTGGTACTGGCCGTGATGTTCAGCCAGTCGATACAGGCTCTGCCTGCCGTGTGGATTGATGTGCTGTTATACAGCGTGCTGGCAACCACGATCTGGAGCGGGCTTGACTATGTCTGGACCTGGGGTCGCCGTACCTGGTCCAGGGGTGACAAGTGAGCGCCGCCTCCCAAACCAGTGCAATGAAAAATCCCCAATTGCCGCTCGGGCTGTCGCTCAGGGAGAGCGCCCGCTTCGATAGCTTTTTCCCCGGGAAGAACCGGGAGCTTTTCCAGGCCCTGCAATCATCCGCGGCAGGTACAGGTGAACCCCTGCTGTACATTGCCGGAGCTGACGGGCTGGGCAAGACACATTTACTGCAGGCGGCCTGTCAGCATGCAAGCCGCTGTCAGCGCAGCACGGCCTATTTACCCCTGCGGCAGTTGCTGGAGCTGTCACCGGCCGTGCTTGAAGGCCTTGAGCAAATGGAACTCGTCTGTCTTGATGATGTGCATGCCGTTGCCGGGGATGAACACTGGGAGCGGGCCCTGTTCGATCTTTTTAACCGGGTGCGTGATACCGGGAATACCCTGATTGTTTCGGCTGCGCAGCGTCACGACCAGTCCGGTTTTGGCCTGGCTGACCTGGTATCGCGGCTTGGCTGGGGTGTGACCTATACGCTCAAGCCCCTGGATGAGGATGATGTGCTGAAGGCCCTGACCTGTCGCGCAACGGCACGCGGCCTGGGGCTGCCGGAGGAGACGGCACAATTCCTGTTGCGTCGCTTTCCGCGGGACCTGTCATCCCTGTTTGCCTTGCTTGATACCCTGGATGCCGCCTCACTGGTCGAACAGCGCCGTTTGACGATCCCGTTCGTCAAGACGGTGCTGGATCAATAGGTTTTGTTCTTTCCGGGTGCGACACTTTTCTTCCTGTTTTGCCTTGTAGGAGCGGATCTCATCCGCGATTGGTTTTTATTTTAACCGTTATTGTAGGAGCGCCTTTGCCTATACGGATGCAGGTACATCGCGTAGCGCAGGGATGCGCGTGAGTGATGAAGGCGCGATTGTTTTTGATGCGGGCTCTCGCTGGTCGCTCCCGGCATCCATGCCTCCCGCGACACTTGTACATCCCTGTACATCGCGCACGGCGAGGTACTTTCTCTTGCTTGCCCAATTACACAAGCATAAATGCTTGTGTAACAGGGTCCCCTCGGTAACTGCTCCCTGCGTTACTCTACCTCCTGCATCCCTGCAGTCGTGCGCTTCTCGTGAAAACCGGCGCTTGCCCAACTCGCGCTCTCGCTCCGCTCGAACGCTCAAACAGGCGCAAGCTTAATCCGGTTTTCACTGCGATGCCCGCTGCGCCTACGGGGGTAAAACCGCGGTTCATGCTTTGTTGTTTTGTTACTGCTTTGTTCTGGTAACATGATCCATACTTGGAAATCAGCAATCTCAACCCGGTAAATAAAGAATCGACGTGAACAACCCGAAATCAAAGTCAGCAATCCTGCTGATCCATTGCCCGGATCAGAAGGGGATCGTGATATCCATTACCGAGTTCATATTTGCGAACGGCGGCAATATCCTGTATCTGGACCAGCACGTGGATACCGAACGTCAGGTCTTTTTTATGCGCGTCGAATGGGACCTGCATGACTTTGTCATCGCCGACGGGAAGATCGATGAGTACTTTGAAACCCTCGTGGCAAAGCGCTTCTCGATGAACTGGCGGCTGCATTTCTCGGATGAAGTACCACGCATGGCCCTGTTTGTGTCAAAGCTGCCACACTGCTTCTACGATATCCTGGCCCGCTACGAGGCCGGCGAGTGGCAGGTCGAGATCCCCCTGATTATCAGCAATCATCCCGACATGCAGATCGCGGCCAGCCGCCTGGGTATTGATTATGTACACCTGCCGGTTACCAGGGAGAACCAGGCGGAACAGGAGCGCAGGCAGCTTGAATTGCTGCAGCAGTACCGGATCGACTTTATGGTGCTGGCGCGCTACATGCAGATCCTGAGTGACGGGTTTATCGGCAATTACCCCGACCGCATCATCAATATCCATCATTCCTTTCTGCCGGCATTTCCCGGCGCCCGGCCCTACCACTCCGCGCATGAGCGCGGGGTAAAGATCATTGGCGCCACCAGCCATTATGCGACCTCCGAGCTGGATGCCGGACCGATCATCGATCAGGACGTGGTGCGTGTGAGTCACGAGGATTCTGTCGAGGACATGGTCCGCAAGGGGCGCGACCTCGAGAAGATGGTGCTGGCCCGCGCCATATGGCACCACTTGCACCACAATGTCCTGGTCTATGAAAACAGGACGGTTGTGTTCGAATAGGCCGTCACGAAGAACACCCTGTCGACATCGTGTATAAAAAGCCCGGGTGCAGCCAGAACGGCACTATCCGTATTCCATTGCTATACGGCGGATGGCGTTCCGCCTGTCGCTCCAGGGGCCAGACAGGAGCGGTCCTTGTGACCGATCACGGACTCACCGAAGCCTGCCTGCTTTTACAGGCGCTCAAAATGTATAAATTCAGCCGCACCCTTTATTTGAAGGAATCCTGGTCATGAAGGCAAATATTCTCGAACGTTATCCACGTGCGACGGATGGCCGTTACATCATTGATATCACCGCCGGCAAGGTCGGTGACTTGTATAACGACTTTGACAAGAATGCGCCGTACGTGAGAAAGGAACTCAATCAGGACCTGGTGGAATATATTACGGATTCGGTCCGCGACCTTGGCAGGGAAGAGTTTACTATCCGGTTCCACCTGGTGGAGTCACCGGATGGGGAGATGATGGATCGTGTCACCGCGAGCATGAACAGTTATTTTCTGTATCTGAAAACGATCGAGTTTCACGAGTTGTCGCGTGTCATTCGCACTTCGCTGATCTACCTTGTGCTGGGTGTCGCCCTGCTGTTTCTCAGTGTATGGGCCAATGAGAGACTGGCGCTCGATGCCACGGTGCTAAGCAGGGTCTTCTCGCAAGGTTTGACGGTGGCGGCATGGGTCTCGCTCTGGGAGGCGCTGGCCACATTTCTTGTCAACTGGACACCCTATAGCCGGCAGATCAGGATGTATGAGCGTATTGCCGAGGCACCGGTGCAGTTTACGCAGGAACCGGCGCCGGCCTCTGCTGCTCCCTCAGGGTAGCAGGAACTCGCTGAACTCGCCGCGCATGCAGTGATTCGAGGCCATTGATGAAGAGTAGGCGCCTGCATTTATCAGGGCAAGGTAGTCATGCTGGCCAAGGTTCGGCAGCATTGCGTTTTCATACCAGACATCCAGTGCTTCGTTGATGTTGCCGACCACGTGTACAGGCGCCAGCGGGCCATCATCGAGAAATAGCGTTACGGGCTGAAAGGGCAGGCCATAATGCGCAGGTTCCGGTGCGATATTAAAACCGGCATCAACGCCGACAAACAGCGTGTCACGTTTTCTCTCGACGTAGGTCTTTCCCAGTAATAACAGCCCGGCATCCTTGCAGACATAATCACCTGGTTCTACTTCGACATGCAGGTCGCGGCGAGCGAAGTGTTTGTTCAGCACGGCTGACCAGCGGGCAAGATCAAGCGCCTGTTCCCCGGGCAGGTGGGGCAGTCCGAGCCCGCCACCGATATTCACCCGCTGCACTTCAGGCGCTGCATCGACAAATTTCATGCCTTCGCCGATGACGTGGTCGAGTTGCTCCAGCTCCGGCGTGAGATAACCGCAGCCGGTATGAAAATGGATTTTGCGCACGCACAGGTCATAATCATTCGCCAGTTCCAGTGCCTGTTCGAATTGTTCGCGGTAAATGCCGAACTTGGTCGTCGTGGATCCTGCATAGTGCAGTTTGTCGTTAGAGGCGCGACCGATGCCGATGGCCGGATTGATGCGAATGCCGATCTCGCTGCCCGGTTTCAGTTCACCCCAACTGCGAATTGCATGCAGTGAATCGCAGTCCATGAACAGCCCCTCGTAGCGAGCGAGTTCGGCAAAGTCCTGTTTTGACAGGCTGGTGGCTGTAAATGAAATGTCTTGCGGCGAAAATCCGCAGCTCACCGCGTGTCTGACCTCGTTCGGGGAACAGGCGTCTATGCCGCACAGTCCGGTTTGCCTGAGAAAGTTCAGCAGTGGAGCAAAGCGGTTGGCCTTCATCGCATAAAATATCGATGAACGCCTGCCAAGTCCGGCAGCGGCCAGTGCCTGGCGGACACGCAGCAGATTGGATTCTACCCGGGCGGCGGAGTAGACAAAGCTGGGCGTACCGAACTGGTACGCCAGCTTCTGGACGGATTGCCCGGCAAAGTAGAGTTGTCTGTCCTGGTAGCAAAGGTCGTCCCTTTGCCACCAGTCAAACTGGTTTGCTTGTGTCATCGAGGCGGTTTTACCGGGTTGCGACGCGGTTAACCTGTGCGGGCATAACCGGCAGCATGTCTTTTTTTCCGCCAACCCAGCCACGGCAGTGACGTGAACCGCAGGAGCAGGGAAACTGTTTGAACAGGTGGTCCTCGGTCTCCGCGTAGTCCATGTACAGGTAGCTGTTTGCGGGAATGTCCCGCAGTGCGGTCACGGTGAGGTTGGTCATATCCAGCGATATGTTCGGAGAACAGGAATGCAGGAAATAGCCCGAGAAATACGGATCGAACAGGTGCCTGTCAGGTGTTATTTGCAGCGTATGCTGACGGATCTCGTTAGTGACTTTACCGTTCATGTGGGCAATTACATCGCCACGCCTGAAGGCCCGGTAACAAATAACACCCTTGCCGCTGGCCTCGTCCTTGTACACGACTTCAAAGTCTGATGCCTTTGGAAACAAAGGGTTATCTCCATAACTTGCAGGATATAGCATCGTTTTCGTTCTCCATTGAAACACAAAATCTAAAAATCACCTGGTGGCTTCTGGCTCCCGGCCTGAATTTAACGTGATGCTATTTACAGGCTCTTGCAGGGTGCGACAAATGAAAAAAAATGATGCTGACGATTAACAATAGAAATCGTTGTGCCAGGACAAACAAATAAACGGGGATGCGAGTCACCCACCCGGATAAGGCCCTGATGCAGGGCATCATTCTTGCGGGGGGGGATCGGTATGGAAACCGCCTGTGTAGCAGAGGAATACGCAAGACAGAACGGACAGCGGGCAACCAATTGGTGGCGGATTACGGGCATTGCGCGTGAAGGAAAAGCCGGGTTGTCCATTCTGCTGGTGGTTTCTCTTGAAGGCGTGAACGGTACGTCCTGCTTGCATTTTCCGCGACACGACATAAAGTTTTAACCAGCCAATTCGATAAACATAAATAATTTGTTGGCAAAACTCATCGTACGGTATATATGAAGGATCTTCATGACTAGGATTGAGGTGAATCCAAATGAAAAACGCATCGAAAACTAAAGCGTCTCTCTGGTACGGTTATCTCAATGCCGGTGCTCGCAGCAGCCCGGTACTGCGGGACGATCGCCTGGACACGGGCAACATGAAGACACTTTACCTGTTCAATCTTGCACGCGGCGAGATCCTCGAATACGCGCGCGAGGTCGTCGAAAAGAAATTGCGTGAACTCAAACCGGCTGAGTCCGGGTTCATTGCGGAACTCGATGCCGGATACAGGAAGGTGCGCCGGGGTTTCAAAGACCGCGGTGCCCATCTCCGTAACATAACGAAGCGTGCCGGCACTGTGTTCGAGGAAAGAATGGAACACAACGAGGACAGTGAAATCATCATAGACGACAGCGACGTGTGGATGAATGCCGAAGAGGCATAGGGTTATGGGGTCGACTCTGTGGGGTTCCTGTGAAATGGGTGGGTGAACTCCATCTGCTGCCACAGCCTGTCCCCCATGTGCCTTGATCCGCTCCTGCGCTGCGAGATTCAGGCAATCGTGTCCGTCAGGTGTTTTTGCGATTTTAGCTGCGGCGTATATACAGGATTGCCGCCACAAACCAGGTCGAGGTGAGCAGTATCTCCAGCAGGCCGAGATAACGGGCGGTTTCCGAGGCGTAGGCCTCCCCGACGCCATGCATGAAATAGAGCAACGCAAGAAAACAGCTCCACTGAAACGTGTAGAGGCGGCCATGCAGCATGCCGCGTAGTGCAAATAACAGGGGTGTGAGCAGGAACAGCAGTGCGTAGGCGACCGGGAAATGTATTGAGGGTGCGAGCCATGCATACCAGGCGGTGAGCAGCCCGAGTGTGCCGAGGTAACCGGCCAGTGTCAGGCTATACAGGAAGCGGGTGCCGGGCATCGGGATTGTCATGCATTTCCCAGTGCGGCGCATGTTTGTGCAATGCGTTTACCCAGCGCGGTACACAGGTTCTTTTCCTCGGTGCTCAGCGGCCGCTTGCTGTCGCTGCCCGCGGTATGGCTTGGGCCGTAGGGGGTGCCGCCGCTCTCCGTGGTCAGCAACTCGCTTTCCGAGTAGGGCAGGCCGAGCAGCAGCATTCCGTGGTGCAACAGCGGCAGCATCATGGAGAGCAGGGTGGTTTCCTGCCCGCCGTGCAGGCTTGAGGTCGAGGTAAACACGGCCGCCGGTTTGCCGATCAGTGCACCGGACAGCCACAGGCTGATGGTGGAATCGATAAAATACTTGAGTGGTGCGGCCATGTTGCCAAAACGGGTCGGGCTGCCGAGCGCAAGGCCGCTGCATTCCTGCAGGTCTTCCGGCGTGGCGTAGGGTGGGCCATCTGCCGGTATGTCATCTTCTATGGCTTCACAGACCGCCGATACCGGCGGCACGGTGCGGATGCGTGCCTGGCAATCCGGGACGGTCTCGACACCGCGTGCGATGCACTGTGCCATTTCGGCCGTTGCTCCGTAGCGGCTGTAATACAAAACAAGTATTTCGTTCATGGTATTTTTTTCGTTGATTGGTAAAGAAGAAACTGCAGGGTCGGATTCATTCGACCGGCCGAGATTGGGCCAATGAATTCGGCCCTGCAGGAGTGACGGGGTTCCTTAAAGGATCTCAACGACCTTTTCCGGCGGCCTGCCGATCGCGGCCCTGCCGTTCTTGACAACAATCGGCCGCTGGATCAGGCGCGGATAGCGGATCATTGCATCGATCAGTTCGGCGCGCCCGAGGCCCGGGTTGTCGAGCCCGGCTTGTGTGTATTCTTTTTCAAAGGTACGCATCAGGTCGCGCGGTTCCAGTTCAAGCATATCGAGAATGGATTCAAGTGTTGCAGCATCCGGCGGTGATTCAAGATATTCGACAATCTCCGGCTGCTGCCCCCGGGTTTCAAGCAGGTCCAGGGTCAGGCGGCACTTGGAGCAGTGCGGGTTAAAGTAAATCGTCACTTCGTCTGTCATGGTGTCCGGTTCTCAGCTGTTGGGGTTAACAATCATGTTTTTTTAATGGGGATATCCGCGATGCGCATACGCCACTCCTTCGGGCCGCTTTCGTGGATTGAGTTGCCGTTTACGTCGACGGCTACGGTGACGGGCATGTCCTCGACTGCAAATTCGTAAACGGCCTCCATGCCCAGGTCTGCAAATGCAACCACTTTTGCGGTGCGGATGGCCCTGGATACAAGGTAGGCCGCCCCGCCGGTCGCAATCAGGTATACCGCACCATGGCGGGCGATGGACTCGATCGCCTGCGGGCCGCGTTCGGCCTTGCCGATCATGCCCAGCAGGCCGGTTTTCTCCAGCATTGTATCGGTGAACTTGTCCATGCGCGTGGCGGTGGTCGGGCCCGCCGGTCCAACCACTTCGCCGTGCACCGGGTCCACCGGCCCCACGTAGTAGATAAACCGCCCGTTGAAGTCCAGGCCGTCAGGGAGTGGATCGCCGCGCTCCAGCAGTTCGACGATGCGCTTGTGGGCGGCATCACGGCCGGTCAGGAACTTGCCGCTGAGCAGCAGCGTATCACCGGGCTTCCAGTCGCGTACCGCCTGCCGGTCAAGCCGGTCAAGGTGTACACGGCGGGTAGACTTGCTGGCATCCCGGGTGATCTCCGGCCAGTCCTCGAGTCGCGGCGGGTCCAGTTGTGCCGGGCCGGTGCCGTCGAGGGTGAAGTGCACGTGTCGGGTGGCCGCGCAGTTGGGGATCAGGGCGACGGGCTTGGAGGCGGCATGCGTCGGGTAGTCGCGTATCTTGACGTCGAGTACCGTGGTCAGCCCGCCGAGTCCCTGTGCGCCGATGCCGAGTGCGTTGATCTTGCCGAAGATTTCCAGGCGCAGTTCTTCCAGCCGGGTGTTTGCCCCGCGTGCCTGCAGTTCATGGATGGTCACGGGTTCGAGGATGGCCTCCTTGGCCAGCAGCATGGCCTTTTCCGCCGTGCCGCCGATACCGATGCCGAGTATGCCCGGGGGGCACCAGCCGGCGCCCATGACCGGGACCTGGCCGAGCACCCACTCGACGATGTCGTCGCCGGGATTGAGGATGGCAAAACGTGACTTGTTCTCCGAGCCGCCGCCTTTTGCGGCAACGATGATCTCGACCGTGTCGCCGGGGACAATGTCCTTGTGAATGACCGCCGGTGTGTTGTCACCGGTATTGCGGCGTTCCCCGGCCGGGTCGCTGACAATGGAAGCGCGCAGCGGGTTGTCCGGGTCGGAGTAGGCCTGGCGTACGCCCTCGTTGATCATTTCATCGATGCCGGTATCGGTATCCCAGCGTACCTCCATGCCGACCCTGATGAATACGTTTATGATGCCGGTGTCCTGGCAGATCGGACGATGACCCTCGGCACACATGCGCGAGTTGATCAGGATCTGCGCCATGGCATCTTTCGCGGCGACCGATTGTTCTTTCTGCCATGCCTGGTGCAGGGCATTTATAAAATCCGGCGGGTGATAATAGGAAATATATTGCAGCGCATCACGGATGCTGGCGGTGAAATCCTGTTTGTTGATTGTGCTCATGCGCGGTTTTTTACGGGAACCTTGTATAGGTGTACAAGTCCCAATTGTAGCCGTTTCCCTGTTTCTTATGTAATACCGGGCAGGAATTGCCCGCATGGGGGTATAATCCGGTTCTCGTTAGCGAAGGAGTTGATAATGCGTCTACTGGTGTTGATCGCGGCCCTGTTTACGGCCCTGCCGAGTGTTGCAGATAAGGTTGATTTCACCCTGCCTGACCTGGAGGGCAAGCCGGTATCCCTGTCGGATTTCCGGGGCAAATGGGTGATCGTGAATTACTGGGCGACCTGGTGTCCACCCTGCCTGGAAGAGATCCCCGATCTTGTCGAACTTTATGAAGGCAACCGTGACAAGGATGTGGTTGTCCTGGGGATTGACTATGAAGAGGTCAATTCCGATTACCTGAAGGAATTCGTGGAGTCGCATTTTATTTCCTATCCCGTGCTGCGCATGGATCCGGTTCCGGTCACTGAACTGGGCCCCGTGACGGGGTTGCCGACGACCTATATTATATCGCCGGAGGGTGAGCGCGTGGCCCGCCAGGAAGGACCCATCACCCTCAAGGCGCTTGAAGCGTACCTGGCGCGCAAACGCCAGATGTCCGCGGCAGTGCCGCCGGTGTCTTCGGTCGGGACACCCGCCGGCCCCCGTCCCTGAATGGCCCGATGAGTTGTATTCGTTGCCTGGTTGCCGGGCGGGTACAGGGCGTATTTTTCCGCGTTTCAACCCGTGAACAGGCCCGGCGACTGGGTCTGTCGGGCACTGTGCGCAATCTGCCGGATGGCCGGGTGGAAGTCGTGGCCTGTGGTGGACAGGCGGCCATCGAGGCCTTGCAGGCCTGGTTATGGCAGGGGCCGCCGCATGCACAGGTCAGTGCCGTCAGTTGCGAAGCGTGTGAGGCGCCTGCCTCTGGCGGATTCAGGGTTATTTGATTCGCTGGCCTGTATCGTAGACAGTTGACGCGCCGGCAATTGGCGGCGTGAGAATGGTGTCAGACGGCGGTTTCGAGGTATCCGTCTGCGGGTAGTCCAGGGTGTAGTGCAGGCCGCGGCTTTCCTTGCGCTGCTGTGCGGAACGGATAATCAGGGCCGCAACCTGGGCGAGGTTGCGCAGTTCCAGCAAATCATTCGAGACGGTGAAATTGCCGTAGTACTCCTGGATTTCCTGCTGCAGCAAGTCCACGCGTCGCCAGGCCCGTTCGAGGCGCTTGTTGGTGCGTACAATGCCGACGTAATTCCACATGCAACGCCGCAGTTCGTCCCAGTTGTGACTGACCACCACTTCTTCATCGGAATCCCGTACCCGGGATTCATCCCAGGCCGGCAAGGCCTGCGCAGGTGGCGTGTCGTCCAGCGTCCCGGCGATGTGCGCCGCGGCCGCGGCGGCGAAGACCAGGCATTCCAGCAGTGAATTGCTGGCCATGCGGTTGGCGCCATGCAGCCCGGTGCAGGAAACCTCGCCAACGGCATACAACCCGGGCAGATCGGTCTGCCCGTCAAGATCGGTAATGACACCCCCGCAGGTGTAGTGTGCAGCGGGTACCACCGGAATGGGTTCCAGTGTCATGTCATAGCCGAGCTCACGGCAACGGGCGTACACCGTCGGGAAGTGCTGTTTTATAAACGGGGCCGGCTTGTAGCTGATATCCAGCAGCACATATTCAGCGCCCAGACGTTTTATTTCGTGGTCGATTGCACGTGCCACGATATCCCGGGGCGCAAGATTGCCGCGCTTGTCAAAACGTTCCATGAAAGGCGTACCGTCCGGCAGCAGTAACCGTCCACCTTCACCGCGCACCGCCTCGGTGACGAGGAACGACTTGGCCTTCGGGTGATACAGGCAGGTGGGGTGGAACTGGTTGAATTCCATGTTGGCGACCCGGCAGCCGGCACGCCAGGCCATGGCGATGCCATCGCCACTGGAGGTGTCCGGGTTGCTGGTATAGAGGTAGGCCTTGCTGGCGCCACCCGTGGCCAGCACGACCTTACGGGCTGCAAATGCCTCTACCAACTGGCGTTCCCGATCGAGCACGTAGGCACCGAGGACACGGTTCTCCGGGAGATTCAGCTTGGCGCCGGTGATTAAATCAACGGCAATATGATCGGCATACAGGGTGATATTCGGTCGCTTTTTTGCTTCATCCAGCAAGGTGGTTTCCATTGCGCGCCCGGTTGCATCGGCCGCATGCAGTACCCGCCGTGTGGAGTGGCCGCCTTCGCGGGTGAGGTGGAATTCCTGGTCATTTACCCCGTCCGGGTGGCGGGTAAACGGCACCCCCAGGTCAACCAGCCATTGAATGGCCTCGGGGGCGTGCTCAACGGTAAAGCGCACGGCTTCCGGTTTGTTGAGCCCGGCGCCGGCATCCAGGGTATCTTCGATGTGTGACTCAAAGGAGTCGGACGGGTCGGTGACGGCAGAGATTCCTCCCTGGGCATACAGGGTGCTGCCTTCATCGAGCGGGCCCTTGGCGATAACGGCCACGTGTATGCTGTCAGGCAGACGCAGGGCCAGGCTCAGCCCGGCGCCGCCGCTACCGATTATGAGGACATCATGGGTGTGTGCCGGGGCCATTCACTGATTATGCGTTAATCAGGAGGTTTTCATCCATAACCATCAATCTTTCTCTCGCACAGGCGCTAGGACGCCAGGAAAAGACCTGGTTTGTTGTTTGTAACAACGGGTTATAACTCTGCATCCTTGGCGCCTTCGCGAGAGTTATTCTTCCTAGATGGTCGCTAAACGGTTAATGTTCGTTCTATTAAGCGGGTATCGGTCAAGTGACCGAGAGTAGCTCGTTACCAGCACAGGTAGCGGGATATACTTGCAAGCCCCCGAATTATATATGATATCTGCGAACTATTTTGTCCTGGCAGGGTCTGTTGGGTGTGTTCCGGGTTGAAGGGAGATGGCCCGGATGGGCGAGCGAAGCATCGATTACGCACTGGTCAAGAAGGTCCAGCAGGGTGACAAGGCTGCATTTGATGTCCTGGTACTGAAATACCAGAACAAAATCATCCAGTTGGTGAACCGCTACGTGCGTGATCCCGACGAGGCCATGGATGTGGCGCAGGAGGCCTTTATCAAGGCCTACAAGGCCATCGGGCGTTTTCGCGGCGATAGTGCGTTTTATACCTGGATTTACCGGATCGCGATCAATACCGCGAAGAACTACCTGGTGGCAAGCAAGCGCCGCCCTCCAAAAGGTGATATCGATGCTTCGGACGCGGAACAATATGAGGGTGCTGCTGGTCTCAGAGAGTATGCAACACCGGAGCGGATGCTATTGAGAGATGAAATCAAGGAAACCATAGCCAGTGCGATTGATGACCTGCCTGACGACCTGCGTACGGCCATCACCCTGCGTGAACTGGAGGGCCTGAGTTATGAAGAGATTGCAGAGACGATGGAGTGTCCGATTGGTACCGTGCGTTCAAGGATTTTCAGGGCCAGGGATGCGATTGATATCAAATTGAAACCACTGCTTGATTAAGGAAACGGATTTGTCACTGATGAAAGATAAATTACACGAACAACTTTCGGCGCTGATCGATGATGAACTGGAAGAGCGGGAGCAGGCGTTGCTGTTACGGCAGCTTGCAGGGGATGCAGAATTGTCCCGGCGTCTGTCGCGTTTTCAGATTATAAGTGACGCCTTGCAGAATCATTTGCCTTTGAGGTTCAATACCGGGTTCCATGAGCGCGTACATGCCGCACTGAATGAAGAACCAACTGTGCACCGTGAGCGTTCGATCCTTGCCACCCTGTACAAGCCGGTGGCCGGTCTTGCCGTTGCAGCCTCGGTGGCCATGCTGGCAGTACTGTCACTGCAGTCCGTTCGGCAGGAGGGTCCGGAGGCGGTGCCTGCAGTGGCGAGCGCAGCAACGCATGACAGTTATATTCGTGCTGCAGCGGATGACACAGTACAATCCGAAGAGTCGGCCAGGGCGGCACAAAACCTGGATGTCTACCTGGTAAATCACAGTGAATATGCCGTCAACCGTGGCATGCTGCCTTATGTGCACCTGGTTGGCCATGATATGACCCTCCGCAACAAGGAATGATGGTGTGAGATGGTTGGTAGTTGTATTGCTGACGACTGCCGGCCAGGTATGTGCGCAGGAGAGTGCCCGCCAATGGCTGGATGAAATGTCCAACGCCCTGCAAACACTCGATTACGACGGCACTTTTGTGTACCTCCATGATAACAAGCTGGAAACGATGCGAATCGTGCACCAGCAGACCGAGGGTGGTGAAAAGGAGCGCCTGTTCTCCCTTACCGGCAGTCCCCGTGAAGTGCTGCGCGATGACCGTACAGTGACCTGCATCATGGCTGATAACAAATCTGTAATGTTTGGCAAGCGCCGGTCGCGTCAGCCTTTCCCGGTAGTCCCCAGGGACCTGGATGCATTGTCTGATTACTATCAGCTGGAGGATGCAGGCGAGGACCGCATGACCGGGTATATGACCCGCGTTATCAAGATCAAGCCGAAGGATGCCTTGCGCTACGGGTACCGTTTCTGGATTGACAAGGAAACCAGGATGCTGCTCAAGTTCGATCTGACCGGCGTGGATGGGAAGGCCATTGAACAGCTCATGTTTACCAGCCTGGGCATTGGCGGGGGGATTCCCGCGGCTGCACTGGAACCTTCACTTACCGGTGATGGTTATGCCTGGTACCGGCAGGAAAACAGCGACAGGAAGCCGGTCAGGAATACTGACGCCCCGGGCTGGACAGTGGAGCGGTTGCCGGCTGGTTTCAGGATGGTTAATTTTCAGCACAAGCGTATGCACCAGGACAGCGTATCCGCGGAACATATGGTATTCAGTGATGGCCTTGCAACCGTTTCTGTTTACGTGGAAAAACTGGCGGAAGGCAAGGCCCCGGTCACGGGCCTGTCAAGCATGGGCGCAATGAATGCCTATCGTGCAGAGGTGGATGGTTACCAGGTAACCGTTATTGGCGAGGTCCCGGGCGTCACGGTGCAGATGATCGCACATTCGGTCAGCCGTCTTTCCTGATGTGTACATATGATTGAAGAGTCGGGACTGGTTGTGGATGTTCAGGACGCGTTCGCGTGGATTGAAAGTGAACGTACGTCGACATGCGGTGCCTGTAATGTTCGCAAGGGCTGCGGCACAGCGGTCCTGGCAAAGGTCCTCGGGCAGCGCAGGGTGTGCCTGCGCGTGTTAAACCGGATTGATGCCCGGGTTGGTGATGCGGTTGTCATCGGCATCCCGGAGTCGGGCCTCGTGCGTGGTTCGCTGGCGGTCTATGCCGCGCCGTTGTCGGGTTTGTTTGCAGGCGCGATTGCCGGGGATGCCCTGGGGCGTCATTTTTTCCCGGGCAGCCCTGATCCGGTGGCTATTGCCGGGGCGTTGGCCGGTCTTGCGGCAGGCCTGTTCTGGTTGAAGCGTTTCAGCCGGCGGACCGAAAAGGATGCCGCGTATCAGCCGGTGATCCTGCGCAAGCAGCTTATGACGCAGAGTGTCCAGGGGCCCGGGTAGTGTTTAAGCAGTTGGTCGTCAGTTATAACCAGTGAGTATGGAGATAAAAGTATGTTGAATGTTCGCAGGAATGCAGCCTACACATGGCTGATAGGTATCCCCTTGTTGTTGTGCATGCAGGCCGTCAATGCAAACCACTTGCCTGAGTTCACCGACCTGGTGAAGGCGACAAGTGCCGCCGTGGTTAACATCAGTACGACCCAGAAGGTCAAGACCGGAATGCCGCAGCTCCCGGAAGGTTTTGAAATGCCGGAATTCCCGGAGGACAGCCCGTTTGGAGAACTGTTCAAGCATTTCTTCGAGCGGGATGACGACACGCCGAGTTACAGGGACTCGCAATCGCTGGGTTCAGGGTTTGTGATTTCTGCAGATGGTTATGTCTTGACGAATTATCACGTTGTGCAGAACGCCGATGAAATTATCGTGCGCCTCAGTGACCGGCGTGAACTGGTGGCCGAGCTTGTCGGGGAAGACAAGCGCAGTGATGTTGCGTTGTTGAAGATCGATGCCAGTGATTTGCCGGTCGCAAAAATCGGCAAGTCAAGTGACCTTGAAGTAGGCGAGTGGGTACTGGCTATTGGTTCGCCGTTCGGGTTTGATCATTCCGCAACAGCCGGCATTGTCAGCGCCAAGGGCCGCAGCCTGCCGCGTGAAAACTATGTGCCGTTTATCCAGACAGACGTGGCAATCAACCCGGGTAATTCCGGTGGCCCCCTGTTCAACCAGGAGGGCGAAGTGGTCGGCGTGAATTCGCAGATTTACAGCCGTACCGGTGGTTACATGGGACTGTCCTTTGCAATCCCGATCGAAGTGGCGATGGACGTGGTCGACCAGTTGAAAACAACCGGCAAGGTCAGCCGCGGCTGGCTGGGTGTGCTGATCCAGGATGTCACCCTTGACCTGGCGGAATCGTTTGGCATGAAGCAGCCGCGTGGTGCGCTGGTTGCGAAGGTGTTGCCCGACAGTCCGGCAGAGGATGCCGGGATCAGGGTTGGCGATGTGATCGTGGCCTTCGATAGCAATGCAGTCACCAGTTCCTCAAGTCTCCCGCCGATTGTCGGCAGTACCAAGGTGGGAGTGAACATACCCGTTGATGTGATCCGCAACGGGAAACAGCAGGTGATCAAGGTGAAGCTCGGTGAACTGCCTGAAGATGAAACACAGGCGAGGAAGGCCGAGCCGGAAGCCGAGAAGGTCAACCGGATAGGCCTGGGGGTGGTTGATCTGGATAAAGACCAGCTGGCCGAGCTCGAGGTTGACGGTGGCGTACTGGTAAACCGCGTTGTCAATGGTGCCGCATCAAAAGCGGGTATTCGTGAGGGTGATGTAATTCTCAGCATCGACAACAAGCCGGTGAAAAGCGCAAAACAGTTCCAGGATCTGGTCAGGGGATTACCCGAAGACAAATCGGTTGCCGTGTTATTGCAGCGTAGCGGCAGCCCGACCTTCCTGGCGATCAAGGTGCCCGGTGACGAGTAGGACTGTTGATTGACGTGACGCCCCGGCTGACGGTTTTTGTGCGCCGGGGCTGCCATCTGTGTACCGATATGACGCAGGCGCTGGAGCGCCTGCGTCCCGAGCTCGGGTTTGAGTACTCGGAGATCGATATTGATCGGGACCCCGACCTGCTGTCCCGGTATGATACCCGTGTACCCGTGCTGGTCGCCGGTGATACCGAAATCTGCCATTACTTCCTTGAAGAGCAACGGCTGCGCACCTATATCCAGTCACTCCATTGATGATGGCCGGCGTGAGTGACATGTCAGCCGGTTTCTGTATAATAAAACCTTACCTGTAATCAGTTACTTGTGGCGTTCACGAGTGTTTCCCCCTAATGCAATACGCTGTCCTGACTCAATGGTTCAGGGCTGGATTTTCAGTATCAGATGATTGACAGACAGCACGTCCGCAATTTTTCCATTATTGCCCATATCGATCACGGAAAGTCCACGCTGGCAGACCGTTTCATCCAGATTTGCGGGGGGCTGAGTGACCGTGAAATGGGAAACCAGGTGCTGGATTCCATGGACCTGGAACGTGAGCGTGGCATCACCATCAAGGCGCAGAGTGTGGCGCTGCGATACAAGGCCCGTTCCGGTGAGATGTACGAGTTGAATCTTATTGATACGCCGGGACACGTGGACTTTTCCTACGAGGTGTCGCGATCCCTGGCGGCCTGTGAAGGTGCGTTGCTGGTTGTTGATGCGGCCCAGGGAGTGGAGGCGCAGAGTGTGGCCAATTGCTACACCGCCATTGACCTTGATCTCGAAGTGGTACCGGTGCTGAACAAAATTGATCTGCCGGCTGCCGAGCCCGAGCGGGTGATCCAGGAAATTGAAGAAATCATCGGGATTGATGCGCACGACGCCGTGCGTACCAGTGCCAAGACCGGTGAGGGTGTTGTTGATCTGCTGGAAGACCTGATCAAGCGCATACCTCCTCCACGAGGGAATATCGATGCGCCACTGAAGGCGCTGATTGTTGATTCCTGGTTTGATAACTATGTCGGGGTGATATCGCTGGTGCGGGTGATGGAAGGCCGTATTTCGCGGCGCAGCAAGTTTCTTATCATGTCAACCGGGCGCCACTACCAGGTTGAAAAGCTCGGGGTGTTTACACCCAAGCCGTTTGGACGTGAAGAGCTGGTTGCCGGCGATGTGGGTTTCCTGGTTGCCGGTATCAAGGAAGTCGATGGTGCACCGGTGGGTGATACGCTGACCCTCGTAAATTCCCCGGCTGAAACGCCCCTGCCAGGGTTCAAGAAGGTGCAAGCCAACGTATTTGCCGGGCTTTACCCGGTAAGCTCGGATGACTACGAAAACCTGCGCGATGCCCTGCAGAAGCTGCGCCTGAATGATGCGGCGCTGCATTATGAGCCGGAAACCTCGGACGCACTCGGCTTCGGCTTTCGTTGCGGATTCCTGGGTATGCTGCACATGGAGATCGTGCAGGAACGGCTTGAGCGGGAATATGACCTGGACCTGATCAGCACGGCACCCACGGTCATTTACGAGTTGCTGGATACCAGGGGTGAAGTGTTCAAGATTGACAACCCGGCCAGTTTGCCGCCGGTTAACGAGATTGAAGAGATCCGTGAACCGATCATTGAAGCCAATATCCTGGTGCCACAGGAGCACCTGGGCAGTGTCATTACCCTGTGCATCGAGAAACGTGGTGTACAAAAGAACATGCAGTATCTCGGCAAGCAGGTGTCACTGAGCTACGAGTTGCCCATGAGTGAAATCGTCCTGGATTTTTTTGACCGGCTCAAATCCGTCAGTCGTGGTTATGCGTCATTTGACTACCACTTTTTACGTTTTCAGTCTGCGCCGCTGATAAAGCTGGATGTTTTGATAAACGGTGAACGGGTGGATGCCCTGTCCCTGATCGTGCACCGGGATGTATCACAGTCCCGTGGCCGCCTGTTGACGGTAAAGATGAAGGAATTGATCCCGCGGCAAATGTATGATGTGGCCATCCAGGCCGCAATCGGTGCGCAGATAATTGCCCGTACCACGGTCAAGGCATTGCGCAAGAACGTCACGGCGAAATGTTATGGCGGTGATGTTTCCCGGAAACGCAAGCTGCTGGAGAAGCAGAAGGCGGGTAAGAAACGTATGAAGCAGTTTGGCAAGGTCGAAATACCGCAGGCTGCGTTTCTCGCAGTACTGCGGCTTAATAATGATTGAATGGCGCGAGATGAATATAATGGCTGCCCCGGTAATTATTGCCGGGGGTATTTCAAGAACAGGCAGGTGAGGACAGGATGAATATTGATTTTCCGGCGATACTGGTTGGTGCAACCCTGGTTACGGGGCTGGCATGGGCATTTGACAGTCTGTTGCTGGCGCCGACGCGTAACAGAAAGGCGGCAGCGTTGCTGGATAGCGGCATCTCTGCTGAATCCGCCCAGCTTGCCAGCGTGCTCAAGGAACCCACATGGGTTGAGTACTGCAAGTCTTTTTTCCCTGTCATCCTGGCTGTGCTGTTGCTGCGATCGTTTCTGGTCGAGCCATTTCGAATTCCATCCGGCTCCATGATGCCTACCCTGGAGGTCGGTGATTTTATCCTGGTGAACAAGTTTGCCTACGGAATCCGTTTGCCTGTTCTGGATGCGAAAGTGATAGACGTCGGCGAGCCTGCCCGTGGTGATGTCGTGGTGTTCCGTTACCCCAAGGATGAGTCCGTTGACTACATCAAGCGTGTCGTCGGACTGCCGGGTGACCGGATTGGTTATTACAACAAGATTGTCTATATCAATGGTGAACCCGCGGGCCAGGTTCCGGCCGGTGTGTATGTTGGCAGGGGCTCCGGTGTGCCAATGTCAGGGGCGAGTCAACGGATGGAAATGCTCGGTGACGTACAGCATGACATTCTCGTGATGCCGCGTACTCCGGGCCTGGAAGGTGAATACATTGTCGGTGAAGGCGAGTACTTCATGATGGGTGATAACCGGGATAACAGTAATGACAGCCGCTACTGGGGCTTTGTTCCCGAGAAAAACCTGGTGGGCAAGGCATTTCGGATATGGATGAACTGGGACAGTGCCAATGGCGGGGTTGCATGGGACCGCTTAGGCATGAAAATTCAATAGGGCAACCGCGAGGAAACAGTTATGCGTTCAATAAGGCGACAGGCAGGAGTAACGGCAATTGGCTGGATGATAATACTGGCCCTGATTGGTTTCTTTGTATTATTGACGCTCAAGATGGCGCCGTCATATCTCGAGTACCTCAAGGTGGCCTCCAGTCTTGATTCGCTGGAGAAGGAAACACTGTCATCTCCGGCAGAGATCAGGAACCTTCTCGAAAGGCGTTTCGATATCAGTTACGTCTATACGATCACGCCAAAGCAGGTGCAGATAAAGAATGCAGGGCAATTCTTCAATGTTACCGCCAAGTATGATTCGCGTGTACACCTGTTTGCAAACGTTGATGTGTTGATGAGTTTCAATAAACAGGTCAAGGTTGCCCGGCGTTGACGAAGGCACCGGGACCGCTGGCAAAGAAACTGGGCCATGATTTCAGTGATCCGACCCTTTTGCAGCGGGCGCTGACGCATTGTAGCGCTGGCAGTGCAAATAACGAGCGGCTGGAATTTCTTGGTGATGCCGTGCTCGGCTGTGTCATCGCCGGGGAGCTGTATCTACGTTACCCGCAGGCGCCCGAAGGTGAGCTAAGCCGGTTACGGGCCAACCTGGTCAGGCGGGAATCCCTGGCAAGGGTCGCGCAGACGCTCGAGATCGGTCAGTACCTTCGCCTTGGTACCGGCGAGCGCAAAAGCGGCGGCCATCACCGCGACTCCATTCTCTCTGATGCCCTGGAAGCCTTGTTTGGGGCCATTTACCTTGATGACGGTTTTGCTGCGTGTCGCACGTGCATTCTCGGTCTGTTTTCAGATGTGCTCGACAATCTTTCGGAGCTTGCCGTCCTGAAAGATGCCAAGACCCGTTTGCAGGAGCACCTGCAAGCCCTTCACCTGGACCTTCCTGAATACAAGGTGACAGAAGTGACCGGCGAGGCGCACGCCCAGTTCTTCAAGGTTGAGTGTTGCGTCGGTGACAATGCGCCGACACTCGGGCAGGGCACAGTCCGTCGTCATGCAGAACAGGACGCTGCCGAAAAGATGTTGTCGCAACTAGCCCGCAGTTCTCACCACGATGACGAGCCCTCACTTGATCCTTGAATTGCCGGCACATTTTCTTCAGTCGGGAATACAGTCTGTATTCCGTTCCTGCAGAAAAAGCGCTGGCAATCCAAATCCCTGCGCGATCATCTCGCCCCGCGGTGAGAACTGCGGGCTAGCCGGGTAATTGCGTGGACAAGGATTTTCGCTGTGGTTACGTCGCCCTGGCAGGGCGGCCGAATGTCGGTAAATCCACTCTTCTGAACCGGATCCTGGGACAGAAAATCAGCATTACATCAAGGCGCCCGCAGACAACGCGTCACCGGGTGCTCGGGATCAAGACGGAAGCCTCTGTCCAGACTATTTACATTGACACCCCCGGTATCCATGCGTACAGCGGGCGCGCCATCAACCGGCATATGAACCGGGCCGCCAGCAATGCACTGCAGGACGTCGATGTAGTGGTCTTCCTGATAGAGGGTCTGCGCTGGATGCCGGATGATGAACTGGTGCTGCAAAAACTCCAGGAGATTGAGTGTCCGGTCATTCTGGCAGTGAACAAGATTGACCTGCTGGGCAGCAAGGAGGCGCTGTTGCCCGTTTTGCAGGCGCTTGCAGGGAAGCATGCCTTTCATCAAATCATCCCGATTTCTGCGCACAAGGGCGACAATATCCCGGCACTGGAATCCTGCATAACCTCCCTGCTGCCGGTTGCCCCGATGATGTTCCCGGAAGACCAGGTGACGGACCGCCCGGTACGTTTTCTTGCCGCCGAGCTGGTCAGGGAAAAACTGTTTCGCAAGCTGGGAAAGGAACTGCCCTATGGACTGACCGTGGAAGTGGAACAGTTTCGCAGCGAGGCGAATATCACCCATATTCACGCCTTGATATGGGTGGAACGCAAGGGTCAGAAATATATCGTTATTGGCAAGCAGGGACGGGTGCTCAAGGAGGTCGGGCAGGAGGCGCGCAGGGATATCGAGGAGATGATCGAGAAGAAGGTCAATCTCAAGTTGTGGGTCAAGGTGAAGGAAGGCTGGGCAGATGATGAACGGGCATTGCAGAGCCTGGGATATAATGATGACGGCTAAACAGTGTTTAACCGCAAATGATTTAATGTTTCGCGCAAAGACGCAAAGGCGCAAAGAAAAACCAACAAACTTCTGCTGCAAATTTCATAGAGTATATGGAGGTTTCAAGAACAAATTTCTTTCTTGGCGGCTTCGCGTCTTTGCGCGAGTTATTGTTTTTGGGTGCCCACATGAATATGTTATCTAGACCGCCATGAGCAACCGCATACAAGTCTCCCTGGAACCCGCCTGGATCCTGCATCACTACCCATACCGGGATACCAGTCTGCTGGTTGAGGTATTTTCCCGGCAGCATGGACGTATCGGACTGGTTGCACGTGGTGCGCGCTCGGCCAGGGCGCGTTGGCATGGTCATTTGCAGATTCTCAGACCGTTGTTATTGTCGTGGAGCATGCGCGGCGAACTCGGGACGCTGACCGGGGTGGAAAGCCGTAAACCGGGGGAATTGCTGTCGGGTCGCAAGGTGTTGAGCGCCTGTTACGTGAACGAGTTACTGATGCGCCTGTTGACCCGCCATGACCCTCACCCGGACCTGTTTGTCGCGTATGAACAGGCCATCCAGGACCTGGAGTCCGGCGAGGAGCCGGTGTTGCGCATATTTGAAAAGCGCCTGTTGCAGGCGCTGGGTTATGGCCTGCTGCTGGCCCACGAGGCCGAAAGCGGGGCGCCGGTTGAGCGGGATAGCTGGTACGTGTACCACCTGGAACGCGGGCCGGTTCCATGTGCGCAAACAAAAACGGATGGCATCTGTCTGCGCGGCTCCAGTTTACTGGCGCTGGAGAACGATAGTCTGGCTGACGGGCAGGCCTGTAAGGAAGTCAAACGACTCATGCGGGCGGCGCTCGGGCTTTACCTGGGATCGCGGCCGCTCAAAACACGCGAAGTAGTACGCCAGCTGGCATCGTTGTCACAGGCCGCGGTGAGCTGAAAAAAGGATACGGATTACACATTATGGGTGTCGAGAACGAAATACTGCTGGGTGTGAATATTGATCATGTCGCAACCCTGCGCGAGGCGCGTGGCACGCGTTACCCGGACCCGGTACAGGCCGCTATCGAGGCGGAGCAGGCGGGCGCTGACAGTATTACGCTGCATTTAAGAGAGGACCGTCGCCATATCCAGGAGCGCGATGTCCGTATGCTCAGGGATATCTTGCAGACACGTATGAACCTGGAAATGGCGGTCACCGATGGCATGCTGGCCTTTGCAGAGCAAATCCTCCCCGAGGATTGCTGCCTGGTACCGGAAAGGCGCGAAGAACTGACAACCGAGGGCGGGCTGGATGTTGCCGGTCAGTTGCCGCGCATCCGGGACGCCTGCACACGACTCAAGCAGGCCGGTGTGCGCGTTTCACTGTTTATTGATGCGGACCCGGACCAGGTCGCGGCCGCGGCCGAAACCGGTGCGCCCTGTATCGAGATCCATACCGGGCATTTTGCCGATGCAAATGGCAGCCTGGCGCAGGCAGAGCAGCTGGCAGATATCGTACTTGCCGTACAACAAGGCCTGGATGCCGGCCTGACCGTCCATGCCGGTCATGGCTTGCATTACCATAATGTAAAAATGATTGCCGCGATCCCGGGCGTGCGTGAATTGAATATCGGGCACGCCATTATTGCGCGTGCTGTCTTTACCGGCCTGGCCAGTGCCGTGTCTGAAATGAAGCACCTGATGCGGGAAGCGGCTGTCGGCTGATGCTGGCAGGGTTTTAATATATAAAGAATGATTCTCACAAAGACGCGAAGAAAGAAAAAATCTGCCACAGAGTACACAGAGGTCTCAGAGAAACCCCGATTTCGCGCAAAGACGCCAGGGCGCAAAGAAAAACAAGAACTGTGAATGTCCGGTATCGAAAACCCGCTGATGCGGGGTTCCTGATCGGCTGCAACCGGTCAACTACTGACCTTGAAACACGACCAGCGAACGGCAGGAGTGCCGCAGAACTTGCCATTCCCATCAGGCAGTCGATGCTGCCGAGAACGGCCAACTCCTGAATCAGGTCAATGTCAAAATCTTTTAAAATCATCTTCCTTGCTGTCGGCGGATTCGCTGTCCTCCTCATTTTCATCGCGGTCGCCCTGGTCGTCTTTGTGGATGCCAATGCCTACAAGCCCCACCTGGAAGCGACCGCTTCGGCAGCTTTTGGGATGGAAGTCAGAATCGACGGCGGGCTGGGGATCGGCTTTTTCCCGGGCCTGCACCTCACGCTGCGGGACCTGCACATCCTCAGCGGGGGAGCGGATATCGTCTCGGCCAAGGAGGCCAGGATCGGGGTTGGCCTCATCTCTCTGCTGCGAAAGAAAGTCCAGATCAGGAATATCACACTGAAACAACCCAGGATCGACATCGAACGGGACCTCGACGGCACGTTCAACTTCGAGAGACCGGATGTGGCCGGAACAACCGCCCATTCCCTGGACCTGGCGAAGTTTTCCCTTACAGATGCAAGTATTGTCTACGCGGACAAACAATCCGGATCAGGGTTCGAGGTCGGGGATTGCAGCCTGGCTCTGCTCCGTCTGCATCTGGCACGCGGGCAGAGCCCGGGCATACTGAAGAACCTTGCCTTCACGGGGGAACTAAGCTGCGGAGAGATCATGGCCGGACGCTTCGCTGTATCGGGCCTGAAGATTAAAGCCGGGGGAACGGACGGGGTGTTCGACCTCAAGCCGGTCACGATGCGTGTCTTCGGCGCGCAAGGAGCGGGGAACATACACGCGGACTTTACGGGCGTGACCCCGGTTTACGATGTCCGCTACTCGTTGCCAGGGTTCCAGATCAGTGAGGCATTCAAGATTCTGTCGACACAGCAGGCCGCGGAAGGGACGATGGATTTCTCCGCGACCCTGTCGATGCGGGGGAAGACCGCGCACGGGATGAAACGGACCCTGGGAGGGCAGGTCTCGCTGCAGGGCGAGCATCTCACGCTCATCGGCACGGATCTCGATGAGTCATTCTCCCGGCTTGAGTCCAGCCAGAACTTCAACCTGGTGGATTTGGCCGCTTTTTTCTATGCCGGGCCGCTCGCCCTGGTGGTTACGAAGGGGTACAACTTTGCGAGTATCTTCCAGGGGTCGGGGGGGCGCAGCAGCATTCACAAACTGGTTTCCAGCTGGAAGCTCAGGCGCGGTCAGGCGCAGGCCCGGGACGTGGCCATGGTGACGGACGAGAACCGCATCGCCCTCCAGGGAACGCTTGATTTCGTCAACGAGCGCTACGATGATGTGACCGTGGCACAGATCGACGCCATGGGCTGCATCATAGCCGAGCAGGAAATGCACGGCAGCTTTCATAACCCGGAGGTGGAGAAGCCGAGCATTCTCCAGTCGCTGGCCGGGCCGGCGCTTGAGTTGCTCAAGGAGGGAAAGGATTTCCTGACCGGCGCAGAGTGCGAGGTGTTCTACAGCGGTTCAGTGGCACCGCCAAAATGAATAGCTTGCAACGATACCGGCGTACTGGCGCCACGGCCGGCTGGTCATACAAGCGCAGGCGAGGAAGCGACTGAGCTGGAAATACAAAGGTAACCAGCAGCATGACTCCTCCCTCTGACGAGTGCGCTACAGGTGTGATTGACTTTCCCGGAAGCAGGAGCCACTGTGCCGATTATACCTGTTTCCGGGATACCGCACTGGCAGGGACTGCGACACGCCGGCCGGGTGGGCCGGTGCGTCTCAGACCGGGCATCAGTCGTCCTTGTTTATTTCGTGGCCGATGATGCCGCCGACGGCTGCACCTCCGACGGTTCCGAGGGCGTTGCCGTCCGTAAGCACGGCGCCACCGACGGCACCGACCCCCGCGCCGATGGCAGTGCTCTTGTCCTGTGACGACATCCCGGAACAAGCGCCCAGGCCGAGCAGCATGGCTGCGACAACTGCACTGTGTATGTATTTCTGCTTTGCATTGAATCTGTTCATTATCTTTCCCTCAATTTGATGAGCCTGGAAGTGTTGCGGCGACTGTCATGTCGATCATGTGCTTCTCTTTGCCTGGGCCGTCTGCAGTGATTGCAGCTTGTACCCTGGTTCCGATGCCAGGAGATTACAGACAGGCGCCTGCAGTGTCTGTCTGCTGGCGTACATAGCCGGAAGTCTGGCGGTGCTCGGGTTCCGCTGTTCTCCCACGTGGATTGCGGGTATGTTGCCCCACGGGCAGTCCTCCTGCCGCGTCTGTACGCTATTGAACATAGACGAGGAGGGGCTACAATTATAATTGGGCCGTGACAGTTAGTTGGGAGGTGATTCATGCCCGGACCCCATGACCCGCGCCAGAACCACCTGCTCGCCGCCCTGCCGGCAGAGGAGTACGCACGCATCTCTCCCCATCTGGAACGGGTCCTGATGCCGCTTGGCACTGCGATCTGCGAGCCCGGCATTACGATGCGCCACGTCTATTTCCCCACCACCTCCATTATATCCCTGCTCTACGTCCTGGAGGATGGCGCATCGGCCGAAATCGCCGTGGTCGGCAACGAGGGTATCGTCGGTGTCTCCCTGTTTATGGGCGGCGAAACCACGACCAGCCGGGCCGTGGTGCAAAGCGCCGGCCATGCCTACCGGCTGACAGCGCAACACCTGAAGGATGCATTCTTTCACGCCGGTCCGACGCAGCGTCTGTTGCTGCGCTACACCCAGGCGTTGCTGACCCAGATGGCGCAAACGGCGGTGTGCAACCGGCATCATTCGGTGGATCAGCAACTGTGCCGCTGGCTGCTGCTAAGCCTGGACCGCCTGCCCTCGCAAGAACTGGCCATGACGCAGGAGTTGATCGCCAATATGCTCGGGGTACGCCGCGAGGGTGTCACCGAAGCGGCCGGGAAATTGCAGCGCGCCGGCCTGATTCACTACAGCCGCGGCAAGATCATAGTGCTGGACCGGCCCGGCCTGGAGGCGCGCGTCTGCGAATGCTACCAGGTGGTCAAGAAGGAGTTCGATCGCCTGCTCCCGGACGTTGTTGCGGGCGTTATGTAACTGGTTTGACCGATAGCCGTCAGCTTTGCTCCCGGGTTCGTCGACCGCCTTTTAAACCGCGGTATGTTTGCTAGCGCACAGAACCGTCGGGTTTTGCGGCGTATTCTCCCTGTCAGAATCAAGCTGTCATCTGCACATGACCGTGTTCCCGGATAGTCCTGCAGGTGTGAAGTATTCGTCAGTGAAATTCTGAATCCCATCCATGAAGGAGCGAGAAAATGTATAACATAAGAGAAAATCTAACCACAATCATGCTTGCAGCTGCGGCAGTCGTC
>Ga0210123_1000091_pt1 | contig 57186 bp, 44 predicted proteins | sample Muzzi_PWB_D2_FD_185535 | JGI IMG/M metagenome (GOLD analysis project Ga0210123, IMG submission 185535) | Wetland microbial communities from San Francisco Bay, California, USA, that impact long-term carbon sequestration - Muzzi_PWB_D2 (SPAdes) | ecosystem: Environmental > Aquatic > Marine >... | reverse complement strand
GCGCCTGCAGGAGCGGCGTCCTCGCCGCGATGAATCGAAATCGCGCCGGGGACGATGCTCCTGCAAAGCTGTTTATGGATGGGGCTGGTCGGCTGACATGATTTCCTGCAACTCACCGATGTTCTCCTGCAGACGCTGCATCGCCAGCCGGTTCCGCTCCTGCACCAGTTGCGGCACGATGACGATTACCTTCTGGCCCACAGGTGTTATGTAGAAGTCATTGATGGTTTTGAGTTCGTCTTCCGTAAACGCCTTCATGTACATTGCATAGAGGTCAGCCTTTACCGCATTCCAGCCAATATTCTTTTCCAGGAAGGCCATGAGCTGATCGCTCTTTGCCGCCAGGGCCGGATTCTGGCGTAGTTGCAGCTGTGCGACGGACTCGACGCTTTCGTTAATCTTTTGTTCCATGCGGGTCAGTTTGAACAGGATTTCGACCTGTTCGAGGTGGCCCTTCTCATCCGCCGCCGTCAGGCCGGGCAGTATCACGCTGGCGGCAAACAGTACGGCTATCAGGTATCCTCTGTTCATTGTTTGTTCTCCTCTTCATTGATCAGTGTTTCGATAAGCGCAACCACATCCTCGCTTTCCCACTCGATGTCGCCCTGCACCCGGTAGCGGATGCGACCCTGCCTGTCGAGCAGGAAACTGGTGGGCAGCACACTGACCCCCCAAGAGTTAAAGGTATCCTTGCGCGTGTCCAGCAGCACCGTCAGGCCGAAGCCGATGAGCTTCGCAAACTTCCAGACCCGGTATTTTGGTTCACCGACATTGACGGCCAGTATTTCGAACGGCAGGTCAGTGAGCTTTTGCTTGAGGCGTTCCAGCACCGGCATTTCCTGGATACAGGGCGGGCACCAGCTGGCCCAGAAATTGACCAGTACCACCTGCCCGCGATAGTCATCCAGTTTGTGCTGCTGCCCATTGAGGTCAGGCAGGTCGAATGTCGCCGTGGCTGGCTGCGCCGTATAAGGGGAGAGTTCGCGGCTGTTCGCGACCTGCGCAATGGCCAGACAGATGATCGCAACAAATGTGATAGCTAAACTTTTCATGCATCATTTATCCGCTACTGGCCGGTGGGACCGTTTTCGATGGTATCCATGATAACCTAAACCCGTCAGCGTTTGATTACTCAGCCAGGGAATATATAAAGGTGTACGAAAGTATCCTGTGGGTAGAGAATGGTGAGAGTCAAACCACAGCAGGAGACGGGTAGTGAACTCGGCTGTGGCACTGCTGGAAAAGGCTTTTCAGCGTGGTTTGCAGGTTGAGACCCGTCAGGCCCCGGGTGTCAGGCACGTGTTGTCAAAGGGTGGGGGGGCGGGCAAGTCAGCCAGGGTAACAAGACTGGCTGAGTGCCGGTATTCAGGCGATAATCCTTGTTACCCCGGAAGCAGGGAGCAATCCTCGAGCCTGGCCCGGGTCGTCTTAGCGTCGACGGGAGGAACACGCAGTTGTTCAGGGCCAGACTGACTCCGTCACAGCCCTTGAATCAACAGGTTGAACGAGGTTCGCTGTTTTTATAAATAATTCGGGTTGGCGATATTCCCGTGCTACGGGTATCTACAGGCATTATGGAGGAAGAAATGCATCACGTTTACTGCATATTGATCACACTGGCCATGCTGACTGCATCACCGGTATGGGCGCAAGAAGACCCTGCCGAAGAGACATCCCCCTGCGTTGCAGAGTTGATTTTCCATTGCGTGCAGCAGCTGGATGGGGGAGGAGCCATAGGACACTTCGGCTATAACCTTCAGTGCCCTGACGATGCCGGACCTGCAGCGGAGTTATATGTCGACATAGGCGATGACAATCGGTTCTCTCCTGATCGACAGGACAGAGGGCAGCCAAAGATCTTCCTGCCAGGGGAGCATGTCGATGAGTTTACGGTTGACTACACGCTGGAAGAAGTGAAGGCAGGTTCAGCCATTCATTGGTCTGTCCTGGGCCACACTGTCACGGTTGATTTCTCCAAATCAAAAGATGAATTCCTGGACTGCAACAAACTGCCTTGATAGGTTATGGTGTCAGGAACGAATTGCACTTACTTAAGCCAAATGCATCGTCATTCCGGGCGGAGCGCAGCGGAGACCCGGAATCCAGTCTGTATAGATCCCGCACATTCTGTTTACCCTGAAGAGCAAAGGGTTTCTGACGCCTTTAGGGTGTTGTACAGTAGGTATCTCTTTACCACTCGCCTGTATTGGCAGGGGCAAGTCCCATGAACACTAATATTGAACGATACTCTCCGCGTATTCCAGTCCTGACCCTCACCCTGATCGTTTCAATGACAGGTTTGTTGCAGGTGGCCCGGGCGGGTCAGTTCACACCTCCGGATCTCGAGGGATTCAATCAGCATGATGAGCGCGCCGCCGACGGTGATGGCGATGGCAAAAACGAAACCCAAATCAAGCAGTATCTGAACACAGATGGCGACAGCATCGTCAGTTTTACCAGCAACGGGCAACTCTGGGCCTGGAGCCTGGATACACGCAATGACGAAAGCGGTCCGCGGAACTATGTCATCCGCGACAGCGACTGTGACGGTGTCTTCGATGAGGTCTACGGGCTCGACGACGAGTTCCACGTGCCGGACTGCGTGAAATAGCCCTGTACTGCTGAATGGGTATAACCTGCTTTACAGGTACCGGGCATCCCTGTACCTGTGACTGCTACAGTGCGTTATTTTGCGACAATATTATTGTCGATGGCATCATCATACTCACGACGGTCATCCGGGGCCTGGGAAGGAAGCAGTAGCAACTGCAAAAGCCACCGGTCTGCGGACTTGCCAAAGGGCAAGGTTTTGTCGCAATTCTCATTAGCAGAAATTCCTTCTTCCGTTGACCCTGATCAAGGACATTTAGTCCAGGTCTATATAGAATTTTCACCGCTGCAATCACGACCATCCAATAAGGGTGGCGGAAAAATCTATATTGTTCGGGGGTGTCAACATGAAGCGGATCTTTCTCATTGTTTTGTTTTTCCTGTCGTTTTTTATACTGGCCCCGGCCCCGGCCGCGTTGGTTGTCCCGACGGATATCCAGCAGCCGGGCACCCAGCCGCAAGAAATCAGCAACCTGGAGTCGCCTGACAAGTGCGATAACTGCCACGGTGGCTACAACACCTCGGTCGAACCCGCCCATAACTGGCGCGGCAGCATGATGGCGCATGCCGGACGCGACCCGATCTTCTGGGCGACGGCGGCCATTGCCGAACAGGATTTCAACGGCTCCGGTGATCTGTGCATTCGCTGCCACAGCACCGGTGGCTGGCTTGCAGGGCGTTCGACACCGACCGATGGCTCCGGCCTCGCTGCCGGTGACTCCGATGGCGTTGAGTGCGACTTCTGCCACAAGCTCACCAACCCGGATAATTCGGAGCACCTCGGAACGATGAATGGTTCTTTCGTCGCCAACGAGCCCGAACCCAATAACGATGCGTTGTTTGACTGGGACCCGCCGTTTACAGGGATCGAGGGGTATCTCGGCTCCGGCATGGCCTCCATGTGGGGCGGTAATGAAAAACTTGGCCCCTACAGCAATGCCGAGGCACGCCACAAGTTCAAGCAGTCCAGGTTCCACCGTGACCGCGATTTTTGCGGCACCTGCCACGATGTCTCCAACCCGGCAGTGGGTGATCTGGCGCCAAACCATGGAGCCCAGTTGACCGCCGACCCCGTCATAGCGAACGGAACACCGGGGACAGCGGTGGAAGGCAAGGCCGCTTTCAACAACCCGCCCTACAAATACGGCATCGTCGAACGCACCTTCAGCGAATACAAATCGGGCCTGATCTCCCGGACGCTGGTCGATGACTACCCGAACCTGCCCGCCGACCTAAAAGGGGGTGCGCTACGAGCAATCTATGAAACTGCGACGGCTGCACGCGGAACCGCCAATTATGAAGACGGTGACCTCCGCTACTACAGCTGCCAGACTTGCCACATGCGCCCGGTGACCGGTGTGGGCTGCAACAAGAATCCACCCGAGCGGACTGACCTGCCGCTGCACGACATGACCGGCGGCAACTACTGGATGCCGCTGGCCATCCAGTACCTGGACGGCCAGGGCAAGTTGCGGCTGGGTGGAGGCATGAGCACGCTGCAGACCGTCGCCATGCTGGACGGCGCGCTGCGGGCCAGGGAGCAGCTCGGCCTGGCGGCCACGTTGTCGGTGAGTAACAACGGCGACAGCGTGAAGATCGTCAACCACACCGGCCACAAGCTGATCTCCGGTTACCCCGAGGGGCGCCGGATGTGGTTGAACATCAAGTGGTACGATACCAATGGTGTACTGTTGCGCGAGGACGGGGAGTATGGTCCGATCGGTGTGACGGTCCCGAACCCCGCAGGTGGTCCGGAGGTTGCGGTCGAGTCGATCCTCGACCTCGATGACGCCAACACCCGGATTTTCGAGGCCCACATGGGGATGACACAGGAGTGGGCGCAGAAGCTCATGACGGTCAATGCGGAGTACTACGGACCTATAGTCCTGGAATACGACCGCATGACCGGCGACCCCGGTCTCACCATTGGCGACCTGGCCGGGATGCCATCCGGCACCGAGCAGGAAAGCTTCCACTTCGTGCTCAACAACACGGTGGTCAAGGACAACCGCATCCCGCCCTACGGGATGAGCTATGACCTGGCACGGGTGCGCAATGCCCTGCCGGTCCCCGCCGACCAGTACGGCGGCGGCACGCAAGGAAGCACCTACAACTACTGGGCCGATGTGCCCCTGAACGGGCCTGCCGGTGCGGCCTCGGCCACCATTGAGCTGCTCTACCAGCCCACAAGCTGGGAGTACATCCAGTTCCTTTACCTGGCCAACACCACCCCTGCCGGCGCCTTCCTGGCGGACGAGGGCAGGAACATGCTGGATGCATGGCTCAACGCGGGGATTACGGAGGGCGTGCGTATGGCAAAGCCCTACGTGATGGCATCCGCCACCTGGGGTACACCGCCGGGTGGTTGCGACGCGCCGGCTCCGGGCATGACTTCCGCGACGCCCGGGGACAAGCAGGTGAACGTTACCTGGCAGGAGATCCCGGCAGACCCTGTCGCGGTTGACGGCTACCGGCTCTACTACGACCAGGCCGGCAAGGCCCAGCTGGTCGTGGAGCTGCCCTGGCTGGAGGGACAAAGCGGCTATACCGACACGGGTCTGACCAACGGCCAGGAGTATTGCTACAAGGTCACTTCGTACACCGCGAGCTGCGAGTCCGACTTCAGCAACATCCTCTGCGCCACCCCGACTCAGCCCGGACAGGAAGTGGCGGCCGGCGTCAGCCAGCTCGTGACCGGCAAGTGGGAGAAGCAGGGCAAGGGCAAGACCGCGACCACGACCTTCGTCCTCACCAGTACCTTTGTGCAGGGTGATGGTGTCGTGATACAGGCCACCGTCGTGGACGAAGGGGGTGCCCCGGTGCCTGATGCCACGGTCAATATACAAATAACGGGACAGGAGACCGTCGACCTGCAAACCGGCCCGAGCGATGCAGAAGGTATCGCGGAAGCCACCTGGAATACCCAGGCACCTAATAAGAGGGGGCAGGGAGGTACGGCAATCGGTAGCTATACGGCAACGACAAGCGGCGTGACGGCCAGTGGATTCGTCTGGGATCAAATCCCGACGAGCACGACATTCACGATCGGTCAGTAGCTACTTTTGCGCAGGACCATACAGGGCAATGCTCTTTTCATGAGCATTGCCCTTTTTTTACCCTGATGGAACGATAGCTGGCAGAGCTATCCATAAGGGGGGTGGGAACGATGCGGAATAAGAGAGTCCGGATTGGCGACAGGCGTCAGTTGGAAACGCTGCCCAGGGTTCCATTCAAAGACAGTAATGGGGTGATCGTCAGGGAATCTCGCAGGCAAATCCCCGATCGGCGCCTGGACGGCATACAAGCCGAGTGGATTGATGAGATTGTCCTGGACTGACGTCATTTCATTCGGGATGGTTTCTGCTTTTTCCGGTAATGAATGTCCGTACCGGCAACCGTACAGACTATAGAGATTATTGAAAAGTTTTGTAATATATTGATTATAAATATTAATAAATCTGTGTGAGCCCGGTACCCCTGCCGTGTGAATTCGTTACCACCCCCTTTCTGTGTCAGGGATCAGTGTCAGGCACATTGGCCGCCCATTCCTTCCGGTGCGTGAATTCATACATGACCGGCACCAGAACAAGACTGACAAACATCGAAAAAGACAGGCCGGAAACGATGGTTACCGCCAGCGGTTTGAGCATTTCCGCACCTTCACCGAGGCCAATGGCCAGCGGCAACATGCCAAACACCGTTGTCAGTGTCGTCATGAGAATCGGGCGCAGCCGGAGACGCGCTGCCTCGAGTATGGCTTCGCGGATGGCCTTGCCCTGTTGACGCACAATCTCGATATATTCAACCAGTACGATCGCGTTATTCACCACAATACCCGCCAGCATGATCATCCCCAGCTTGATCGGCATGGACATGGGCAAACCGGTCCAGCTGATGCCGATCGCAACACCAATGGCGGCAAAAGGTACACTGATGAGGATAATGACGGGGTTGCGCAGTGATTCATACTGAATCGCCATCACAACGAAGACCAGGAACAGGGCCAGCGAAAGCAGCAGGTAGCCCAGGTTCCTGCCTTCCTGGAGCGTCTCCCTGGCGCCGCCATCGTACAAGATGTAACCCCGGGGCATCTCCAGGCCGCCGAGCTTCTCATCGATCGCCGCCAGCACCGCACCCGCCGCCGTACTGGTACTGATCGAGGCGCTTACCTCGATGATTCTCTGCTGATTGTCCCTGAGTATTGTTGCCGGTGACTCGATCAGGTTTACGTTGGCCACATCGCCCAGATAAACCGCTTTGCGATTCTCGCTTGCGGGGAAGAGCAGTATCGACTCTACATCCTGCGGGTCGGATACCTCAACCGGTGGCAGGCGCAAACGCACGTCGTAACTGCGGTCAGCATCGATAAAGTCGGTCACCACGATTCCCTCGAGCGCAATATGCATCGCCTTGCCGACATCCTCGACATCCAGGCCGAGAATGCTCGCCCGTTCGCGATCGATGTTGATCGAGATCTCGTGATGGACTTCTTCAGCAGTATGCTTGACGTTGCGCAGACCCTCGACCTCCTTCAGACGCAGCACCACCGCATCAGCGATGGTTTCCAGTTGCTGCAGATCCGGACCCTGGATACGGAGACTGATGTCGTCGTCGCCACGCGAGGTCCTGATACCCCGAATACCCTGCACACGCATACGCACCTCAACACCGGCAAGCTGCAGCCTGTCGATCTCTGTGGTCATCTGCTTTATCCAGTCGTCGCTGCTGATGGCCCGCCGGGCCAGGGGAACCAGCTGTATGTTGAGTGTGGCCTGGTTCGGCATTTCGCGTTCCGTGCGCCCGAAGATAAACCCGCCGACCAGGGTAAATACACTGTCGACCTCCTGGCGTTCTTCAACCAGGCGCTCCAGGATCTGGACACTGTGGTCCATTTCGTCCAGTGTCACACCCGGGTCGGTCGTTACCGACATGGAAATACGACCGTCATCCATGCTGGGAAGAAAGATTTCATTTTCGCCGAAAAATACCTGGCTGGAATACGCCAGTGACACAACAAAAACAAGGATCACCGGAACAGGGATCGCCAGAACCCGGTTGACCAGGGCGACATAGTATTTCTGCATCCAGGCGACCGCGGCATCCACCCTCCGGCGCAGTAAACCGATATCCGTGTTATGCACCCTGGTCGCCAGGGCCGGCACGAGCGTGAGGGCAATGACCATCGATGCGAGGATCGCGGCGGAAATGGTATAGATCAATTCGCGAAACAGGAGCCCGGTGAGCCCGCCGACGAACAGGAACGGCAACACCGCAGCGAGGTTGGTGCTGGTTGACGCCACGATAGCGCTGTTTACTTCCTGTGCTGCGTGAGTACCTGCCTTCATATCGCCTTCACCTTCCACCTGGTGGCGATAGATGTTCTCCAGCATGACAATGGTGTTGTCGACCAGCAGCCCCACGCCGAGCGCCAGCCCGCCGAGGGTCATAACGTTGAGCGTCAGACCGCCAATGCCCATGAGGACAAAGGTCACCATGATGGCGATGGGGATTGCGCTGCCGATGATCAGGGTACGGCGAAGATTCCCGAGAAAAACATACACCACTATCATGGCAAGCAAGGCGCCGCTGAGCGCCGCCATACTGGAATTATTCAAGGCCCCGCGAATGTAGATGGATTGATCGGCGACCGTGTCTACATGGATATCCTCCGGGACCAGGCCTTCATCCTGCAGCCAGGCCAGGCGCTCCCATACAGCATCAACGACCGTTACGGTGTTGGCGTTCGGCTGCTTCTGAATCGAAAGCTTGATACCCGGGACGCCGTTCAGCCGTACCCGCAGACGTTCATCCGCGTGGGTGTCGATAATTTCGGCGACTTCCTGCAGGCGAATGATATTTTCGCTGTCCATGCGCAACGGCAGCCTGGCAATCTGATCGACATCGGTGAACCGGCCGCTGATGCGGCCCGACAGTTCCTGGTGCGACATCTTCAGGCGCCCGGTGGGGTCTTCCCGGTTGCCGCGCCGCAATGCATCGTCAAGGTCCTGCATCGTCAGTCCCAGGCCCGCGAGACGCTGCTGATCGGCAAGAATATGAATCTCGCGAACCAGGCCGCCACCCACCTCGGCGGCCGCCACCCCGGGCAGGGTGATGAACCATTTGCCGAACACGTCGTCCACCCAGGTACGTAATTCCACCGGATCACGCAGCGGTGAACTGACGATGAATTCCACCACCGGAATCTGCGAGGGATCGCGCTTGTAAATGATAGGGGGGTCACTGGTCTCGGGCAGAAAACGCTTCGCCCGATCCAGCCGGGTACTGGCGTCGCGCAGGGCCAGATCGATGTCCTTGCCGTATTCGAAAGACAGGTCCACCGAGGTCGCGCCTTGCGAGGTGCGCGACTGGACGCTGATGGCATCCTCGGTGATCGCCAGTTGTTCTTCCAGCTGCCGGGTGAACTGGTCCTCCATCACGGTCGCAGGTACACCCGGGCTCAGTATCCGCACCCGTACCTCGGGGTAGATCAGGTGCGGATGGAGATCGACGGAAAGTCGCAGCACTGCAAACAGGCCAAGTACGATAACCGCGAGTGCAATCATCGACACACCGATGGGGTGGCGAATCGACCATGCTGCCAGACCGCCGCTTCTGAAACGCTGCGTCGTCATGGTCAGGGCGTCTCGCGGTTGACCGGCTTGACCTGTTTCCCGGGAACCAGGCCCAGGAAGCCTCTGGTAATGACCTGCTGTCCATCCTGCAGGCCTTCGAGAATCTCGACTTTCTCGGCCAGCCGCAGGCCGCTTTTGACATCCACACGCTGCGCCTTGCCGTCACTGCCGAGAATGAATACGTGCTCACTCCTGTCGTCACGGCGCAGTGCTGAAAAGGGGATGACCTGGCGTTTGGCTGCCCGGGTACTGAGCTCCACCCGGCACAACTGCCCCGGTCTGGCACCCTCGGGTACCGGATCGAGCTCCACTTCGATGATTCCGCGGCGCGTGACCGGGTCGAGGCTGGGATGTATGCGCGTTATCTTGCCCTCGAAGACCTGGTCGCCGAGGGCGTCGATGCGTACCCTGGCGACATCACCGGTCTTCAGCGAGGGTAAAATCAGTTCCGAAACCGGCAACTCGGTCATCAGCGAGGATGGATCGGAAATGGTCAGCACATGCTGGTGCCGTTCGACAATGTTGCCTGGTTCAGAAAGTCTGGCGGTTACCAGCCCGGGGATCGGTGTGCGAATCGTGGTGTATCCGAACTGGATCTCCAGAATCTGTTCGTCAGCCCGTGCAACATCGAGCTGGGTCAGCGCCCGGCTGTACTCGTCTTCAGACACCACTTTGCTCGCAATGAGTTTTTTGAGCCGTTTTACATCCTGTTCTGCCTGTTTTCGGTTGGCAACGGCCCGGTTAAGCTGGGCCTGTGTCAGGGTATCGTCGAGCTTGACAACCACCTGGTTCGCGGCAACCCGATCCCCCTCGTACACAGGCAGTTGCGTAATACGCCCCTCTTCCTGGGTGTAAATCCTGACTTCACGGCGTGCTCGCAGGGTGCCGGTACGGGTTCGGACAACATTCAGGTTATCGCTCCTTACCGGCGTGGTCTCTACCAGGTGCTCGTGCGCCTCGTGCTCCCGGGCCTTGTCGGTGTCCTGGCTGCAGGCGGCCAGCGAGAGGAGTAGCGCCCCAGTAAGCAGTGCATAAGCCAGCCGCAAAAAAAGTCTGTTTGACAGGTTCATTGAGTGATTATGCCCCGTGCATGTCCTTGAACGCAGGTTTTTCTGCTGCCAGGGCCGGCAATAGTAATGGACCGGCAATCCCCCGATCCCTCCCTTGCGGCCTCGGTCGTTTGGGTGCAGGCACGGCATGTGGATGGCAGGTAAGGATGAAACACCGCTGGTCGAATGAATTCGAACCTGCAGTTCTGATTGAGCAGGGCCGAATTCATTCGGCCAGCAACCTAAACGATAGGCGGTTCATCCTGTCCGATAGTTTCCAGCATCTCTTCGGGGGCGTGTTCCAACTGGAAAGATTCGATCTGCCCGGCCACTTCCCTGATGTCCTCAAAGCGTGCGATATGAAACAGGGCTTCCCCTTCGTGCACCAGCGGTATTTCCGAGCAGCCGATAACAATCCCGCTGGCCGCAGCAGTAACCTCGGATTCACCGCCACCGAAAGGATCGTCGATCAGGCCCAGGACGGCTCCCCGCTTGACCCGGCTGCCCAGCGAACAGACTCTCCTGAACAAGCCACTGGCCGAGGCACGAACCCAGGTGCTTGAACGGGCCACGAAAGGCTCGGGCCTTGCCTTTCTGCGGGATCGGCTGGCCGGCAGCATCTCCAGATTTCGCATGACGCTGATGACCCCCTTTACACCCGCACGAATAGCGACCTCATTGAAACGCAAGGCCTCTCCGGCTTCGTACAGGAGCATGGGGATACCTTGTTCGGCAGCGGCCTCGCGCAGGGAGCCATCCCTGAGGTTGGCATTCAGCAAAACCGGAACACCGAAAGACTCGGCCAGCCGGGCGGTTTCGGGATCGTCCAGGTTGGCGCGGATCTGCGGCAAATTGCTGCGGTGGATAGCGCCGGTGTGCAGATCAATTCCGTGGGTACACTTGTGCACTATCTCGGTCATGAACAGGTGGGCCAGTCGCGCCGCCAGGGATCCCTTCACCGAGCCCGGGAAGGACCGGTTCAGATCACGCCGGTCCGGGAGGTAGCGGGAATGGTGGATCAACCCGTACACATTAACAATCGGCACCGCAACCAGAGTGCCACGCAGCAGCCTCAGCGCCGGCTGCTTCAGAAGACGCCGGATGATCTCGGTACCGTTAAGCTCATCGCCGTGCAGAGCGGCACTGACGAACAGGCGGGGACCCTCTTTCGCCCCGCGCACTACATGGACCGGCAGGGTCATGGGGGTGTGGGTATACAGGGGGGGCAGCGGCAGCTCTACCAGGCGCCGGCTGCGACGTTGTATCAGCTCCCCGCCGATAACAAAGTCATCACTCATTCATGTTCAACCCTTGCCGCGTGTCGTGGAACGAGAGCGCATCTGGGCAACCTCGGTTACGCGTTTTTCCAGGTAATTGAAGATGATGCCGGCCACATCCTTGCCGCTGGCCGCCTCGATTCCCTCCAGTCCGGGGGATGAATTAACCTCCATCACCACCGGCCCATGGTTGGAGCGCAACAGGTCAACACCGCACACCTCAAGCCCCATGATCTTCGCTGCGCGTACTGCAGTCGCACGCTCCTGCGGCGTCAGCCGTGCCAGGGTGGCGCTGCCCCCGCGGTGCAGGTTGGAGCGAAACTCGCCGTCCGGACCCTGGCGCTGCATGGCGGCCACAACCTTGTCACCCACCACGAAACAACGGATATCAGAACCACCGGCCTCCTTGATGAATTCCTGCACCATTATGTTGGCCTTCAGCCCCATGAAGGCCTGAATGACGCTTTCCGCGGCCTTCTGGGTTTCTGCCAGCACTACACCGATGCCCTGGGTACCTTCCAGCAACTTGATAACCACGGGCGTACCACCGACCTCCTTGAGCAGGTCATGGATATCATCCGGGTTATGTGCAAAGCCGGTAACCGGCATGCCAATGCCTTTTCTCGCCAGCAGCTGCGCCGAACGCAGCTTGTCGCGAGAACGAGTGACGGCCACCGATTCATTCAGCGGAAACACATTCATCATTTCGAACTGGCGCAGCACCGCGGTGCCGTAGAAGGTTATGGAAGCGCCGATGCGCGGTATGACCGCATCGAATCCATCCAGAACCTCGCCACGATAATGAATCGTTGGCTTCAGCGATGTGATATTCATGTAGCAGCGCAGCGCGTCGACCACCATGACCTCGTGGCCGCGTTGCTGTGCAGTCTCCACAAGTCGCCGGGTGGAATAAAGTTTTCTGTTGCGGGAAAGGATGGCTATCTTCATAGGTGTTCCTCAGCTGTTTGCAGAATAAGGTTTTCCAGCCTGGTGTGCCGGTCTTTTACCGAGCATATAGGAGGCCGCGGGATCCACCAGGAACCGGTTTTCCAGTGCGGTACGGCCCAGCAGTAAACGAAACTTCATGCTGTCCCGGTCTGTCAGAGTCACATCCGCAGTCCATGTCATGTGACCCAGTGACAGTGTGGTTTCAATGACATAACGATTCTCCCTGTGTCCGCCCGAGTCGCTCACCACGCGGCGATCCTTAACCGGCATTTCGCACTCCACGACGGTTTTATTGTCTCGCTGCAGGGGGTGGATCCCGAATCGAACCCATTGCCTTCCATGGCGCTGAAACGATTCCACGAAGAATGTGTGCAATGCCGAGGTGCGGGCGCCCGTATCAACTTTTGCCTTGATGTGCCTGATCCCCAGTTCGGGCAGTGCCAGCCACTCTCGCCAGCCAACTCTCGGGAGATCTTTTGATTTTTTCATGTATTCCAGATCACTTGCAGTATTACTAATGAGGAACAAGGTAAGCCGACATCGCTTACCTTGCCCCTCATTAGTAAAGAAGTTTACTAACACTACCCCCACCCTGTCCCGCCCCCTTCAAAGGGGACGGGGACGCAGGCCAGAATGTCGGGATACTTTCGTTCTCCTTGGTAACTACGAAAAGTCCTCGAGGATTTTGTCTGTTATGCAGCAATACCGGCCTCAGGATACCATAATAGTACCCTGCAGCGGCCCGGTTTGTACCAGGCCGAATACATTCGGCCCTGCGAGTAACGATGTTGCAGGGCCGACAAATTCCGCCAGGCAGACTTCAGCCGGCAGCAGCTGGAGCAGTCATGGAAGCGACGAGATGGCTGATCTCCGATAGAGCGAGTCACATGAAACGGCCTGGAGAGTGTGCAGGCCAAACGGCTGCGAAGTGGTGCCGGCAGAATTGTCTTGTCCTTGCAGAAAATGGGCTCTATTGTTTGCGCATGACATTCTCGCCACGGTTTCCGCTTCCATGCAGGCCGCTCCAGGTACTGCTGGGAGTCTGTCTCTGGATGTTTTTCACAAGCACCCCGGCAGCTACTTCTGAGGACAGCTGGATCCAGGAGGCAAGGCAGAATATCTCCCGTACCGAGGCAGCGCTTGATGCCTTCAATCGCCAGACCGATGACCCTGCGGTACTCAATGCATGGGTTCAGCAACTGTCGGGCGTGCGCCTGCAGGCACAGAAATGCACCGATGTCCGATCAGAGACAGTCGATCGGCTGAAAAAGAAACTCGAGGCATTGGGTGGAGTGGATGCGGCAACGCCCACCGATATCATCGATTCCAGTCAGGAAACCCGCAAACGCGTCGCTGAACAGGAAATACAGCTGACCCTCTGTCGTGCACTCCTGGTTGATGCCATGTCTGCTACCGACCAGATCAGGGAATTGCAGTCAGAGATCCGGAGAACCTACCTTTTTGGCCGGGGCCCTAATCTCTGGGATGTTTCTGTTGTGAACCTGCAGCAGGCAGACAGCCTGTATCCCCTGGTTAAATCCTTTCTGCTGGAGCGGCTGCAGTTGAACAGGCTGCAGTACACTCAATGGCTGGTGCTGGCCGTTCTGCTTGTTGCGGCGGTCATACTGGCCGTATGGTGGCGGCGACTGATTAGGCAAAGGCTTGCACATTCCCGGGGTGGGGGGCTCACAGCGGCGATGACGTCATCCCTGCAGAGTTGTTTTGCCGCGGATTTGCCCCTGTTGCTCGCCGCCATCACGGCGATGGGCTGGTTCCTGTATACCCTGCCAAGCGCCCCGGTCCCGCCCTCGGTGGTGGTGCTGCTGGGCCTGCTGGTGTACCTCACAGGATCGGTGCTCGTCAGGACGTTTCTCAGCCCCTGTCCGCCGGCGGAGCATTTCCTGGAGGCCGACCCGGTCTATTGCAGGGCGCTCGGCAAGCGTATTCACGGGTTGCTGGCACTGGTGCTGATCGCTGTCCTGGTCTACGGCACGGGTATCCAGGGTATCCTGGGTCCTGCGCAATGGTTTATTGCCCGTGCCGCCTTCCTCTCGACGGCCATTGTGATTCTGCTGTGGCTGGTCACAACGATGCGTAACGCACCTGAGCCATTCAACAGTCGCAAGCTGCGCGGCCTGATTGTGCTGGTCCTGCTGGCAGGCCTGTTCGCTGAAATCTTCGGCTTCCGCAATCTTTCGGTGTATCTGCTGCGTGGACTGATCGGGACCGCCTTGCTGGCGAGCATCCTGTGGGTGGCCCATGTGTTGCTGCAGGAGCTGTTTGATGGCATGGAGGAAGGACGCCACCCGTGGGAAAGGGGTTTGCGGAACACCCTCAGGCTCGCACAGGACGAGCCGGTCCCCGGCCTGATCTGGCTGCGGCTGGTAATCGTCCTGATGACATGGCTTCTATTCGCATCCGGTGTCTTTGCATTGTGGGGGTACACCGAAAGCGTCTGGACCATGCTGCGCGAGGGACTGATCACCGGCTTCCAGGTGGCCGGCATGCAGATTGTGCCCCTGAACTGGATTATCGCCATTGCCGTGTTTGCCCTGCTGGTCACGGCGGTTGGCTGGATCAGGAATGAAGCCCTGCCGGGCTGGGTGGAGAAGACAAAAATATCTCACGGTGCCAAGGAAGCCATCATTACCATCAGTGGTTATGTGGGCCTCATCATCGCGGCCCTGATCGGCCTGTCGCTGGCAGGATTCAGTTTCACCAATCTGGCCATCGTGGTTGGTGCGCTTTCCGTTGGTATCGGCTTCGGCCTGCAGAATATCGTCAACAATTTCGTTTCCGGCATCATCCTGCTATTCGAACGTCCCATCCGGACCGGCGACTGGATTGTGGTGGGGAACACCGAAGGTTATGTACGGAAAATCAGCATTCGCTCAACGCAGATCGAGACCTTTGACCGTGCCGACGTGATCGTGCCGAATTCTGAGTTGATTTCCAGCCAGGTGACCAACTGGATGCTCAACGATCCCTGGGGCCGGGTTACCGTACCGATCGGTGTCGCCTATGGCACGGACGTGGGGCAATTGCGCGAACTCCTGCTTGAGGTCGCCATGAACCATACCCTCGTGATCAGGGATGGCGCGAAGGTCAGTCCACCCAAGGTGCTGTTCCGCAGTTTTGGCGACAGCTCGCTAAACTTTGAGCTGCGCTGCTTTATCCGGTTGGTCGATCGGCGCCTGGACACCCTGAGTGAACTCAATTTCGCCATCGAAAGGGCACTGCGGGAAGCCGGGATACAGATTCCGTTCCCGCAGCGTGACCTGCATGTACGCAGCCTTGACCCGTCGATCGACCTGACCCGCCCGAGGCCGGAATAATAGTCGGATGGACTGACAACCGGAGCGTGGAACTTGCCGGCAAAGGCCCCCATGTTGACTGTCTTCGAGGCCCTTGCATACGGTTGCCGGGGCAGTCCTGCCTCAGGGACTCACAGGCCGTGCCAGTATCATGAAATCGTAGGGCTCCATTTCCAGTGAGTGCGCGGCGACGATGGTCCGTCCGGCCACCAGGTCGACCACGCTCTTGCGCAGGCCGAGCAGGCGCAGGCGGCGGCCTTCAATCGGCTGGGGGGTTTCGCTGAAATTGGCCAGCACCAGTACGCTATGGTCACCGTTGGTGCGAAAGTAGGCAAACACATGTTCATTACCGGAGTCAACGATTTCCGTTTCCGCACGATCCAGGGCCGGGTTCTGCTGGCGTATCTGGATGAGCCGCAACAGATCCTGATTGATGCGCCCGGGAATGGTGTCGGGCTCGCGGCACGCTTCGGCACGTGTCCAGTCGAAGGCCGCGCGGTGCAGCCAGCGGGTGTCGCCGACCTTGTCCGCATCGCGTTCATAACCGTAGTCATTGAGCATGCCGATTTCATCGCCGAGGTAGATCAAGGGTATGCCGCCGATGGTGAGGATGATCCCGTGCAGCAGCAGGATGCGCTGGATGGCCAGCTCGATCTGCTGCTCGTCATCCTCCTCCAGGGCCTTCTCGAGACCCGACAGCGCGGCGCAGGTGCCGGTGATACGCGCCTCGCCGGTTGTCAGGTTTTCCTGGAACGGGATGCCACGTGCAAAGCTGCCGGGGAATCGCCCGGTGAAGAACTCGGTGAGAAAACGGCGGTGTGAGGCGGGGTCATACCCCGAGTGCCTCAGGTCCTCGTCCGAAAAGGAAAAACCGATGTCGTCGTGGCAACGTACATAGTTTACCCAGGCACAACTCGCCGGAATGGCAAAGCCCTGCTGCATGGCATGCCTGAGGATGTCGACCTTGCGCGTTGCCAGTGAATTCCACAGCAAGGCCATCAGCTGCGGGTTGTAGGAAAGCTGGCATTCCTCCTCGCTGATGTACTTGCGCACCTCGTCCGGGTGCACGATGGCTTCGGACTTGAACACCATGGCGGGTGCAGCGATGCTGACCAGGGCATTGAAGGCCTGAATAATGACGTGCGCCTCGGGCAGGTTCTGGCAATCCGTCCCGAGCCGCTTCCACACGAAGGCCACGGCATCCAGGCGCAGGATTTCCACGCCCTGGTTGGCCAGAAACAGCATCTCCTCCAGCATCCGGTTAAAGACCATGGGGTTTGCGTAGTTGAGATCCCACTGATAATTGTTGAATGTGGTCCACACCCATTTTTTCAGCCGGTTGCGATAGGTAAACGAGCCCGGATGCTCATCCGGGAACACCGGGGTCAGGGTCTGCTCGTAGGCATCGGGCAGTACCCGGTCCGGGAACATCCGGTAGTAGTGCTGGTACTCGGTGTCGCCATCCAGCGCCCGGCGTGCCCACTCGTGTTCATCGGAGGTGTGGTTGAACACGAAATCCAGGCACAGGGAGATCCCGTGATGGCGCAGTTCGGAGGCAAGTCCGGCGAGCTCCTCCATGGTGCCGAGCGCGGTATTTACCTCGCGATAATCCGAGACCGCATAACCGCCGTCATTGTCTCCCGCCGGCACCTTGAAGACCGGCATCAGGTGCAGATAATTCACTCCCAGCCCGGTGAGGTAGGGGATGCGTTCGCGCAACCCCGCAAGATTCCCCGCAAACAGGTCCACGTAGCACATCGCGCCGATCATGCGCTGCGACTGGTACCACTGTGGATCGATCTCACGCAAGGCGTCCAGTGCCATGAGTTCCTTGGGGCGGTGGATCCACATCTCCGTAGCCGAGGCCAGGATGCTCTCCAGGTAATAGAAGAAATCGTAGTGCTCGCCGTAGAGTGCGTGCAGGCCGCTGAACAGGCGGGGAAAGTGCTGCCGCAGCCGGTTAAGATAGCCTTCCCACTCATCGTCCTCCACCTGGTCCGCGAAGCGCGCTTCCAGGCGCGGCAGGAGCCGGTTCAGCGACATCGCGGCATGGGTTTTGAGCCAGGAGTTATCATTCATGGGCAAGCACCGGTTGTTTGGTCGTTCTCAAGAGGCGGGCTGGCCCGCCGGTTTACGATTCAGGGTTCCCCCGTGACTCAGGCCTGCCATGACACGGTGAGTGTCCCGCATCGCGTCGGCGGGGCGGGATTCACGACAGCATCTGCCGGGAAGGAGGATGGTCTACGCAGGACATGACGGCAACAGTACGGAGTTTAAGATGTTTTTGCCGGCGAGGGAAACCGGTCTTGTCCTGTGTGTCGCGAATTCCTGCGGCCTGGTCCCGGAAATTCGGCGATTGTGGTTAATTGTGGTTTATAGATTTGGAGAGGCGCCGGCAGATCCATCATGGCAGAGAAGAGCAGGGTAGCTTGTGCTTATCCCGGCAGGCTGTACTATTCTCACTGGCATGCAACCGGCATTATGCCGGGTGGCCCTTTTTCTTTCTGCCTGTTGGCATGGTGAGTTCAGTAAATTCTCGAGTGTTTGATGTTTGCTGCCCGGGAGAGGGCCAGCGGTCCGGGGCACAATCGTGTGATTCAGGACCTTGTCGTGGTAAATGCTATTGTTGGGAGTGTCTGTGAACACGATTAAAATGTTTGCAAGGGGTGTCGCCGCGGGTTTCGTGGCCACATGTGTTTTGTCTGTATTGATACTCACCAAGCGGTGGTTGCCTCAGCTCGATACGATCGCCGTGATGGATGGTGTCGCCCGCGCTCTGGCCCTGGCCGCTGGTTTGCCGGCGCCATTCGCTGGATGGATGTGGCATTTCATCGTGGGATGCCTGGTGTGGGGCTGGATATATGCTGTAATGAATCCGATTATTCCCGGCCGTAGACCCATGAGCAAAGGCCTGTATTTCGGTTTTGTGATTACACTTCTGGTCTGGGTCGCGGTGCTGCCACTGGCAGGCGCAGGCATGTTCGGCATGCGACTCAGTGCGGTACAGCCGTTTGTATCCATGGCTGAGTGTCTTCTTTATGGTTTGGTGCTGGCGGTTACTTATGACTGGCTGTCGCATCTCCGGGGCCAGTAGCCGAGACGTCATGATTAAATATTCGCCTCGTTAGAAAAACGAGTGGGCGTTTTTGAATGACGCTCTCTACCAACCTGTGGATTCCGGCATTCGCCGGAATGACGAAATCAGGGATTTCTACCCACAGATTTTCCTGAAGAGCCAAATATTCATGGTGTAGCAATGGCTGTAACCTCGTCGCGGAGAGTGCGGCTGGGTTCCCGGTTGTCATCCTGTCAATGCGGATTGTTGCGGTTGGCTTGCAGGGTGTTTCCCGCTGGCAGCGCGGCTTCCGCAGTCCCGGAAGCAGTTGTTGCGGCAAGATGTGAGACACTTAGTATCCGCCGCGCTGCCAGAATCCAGAACGGGCTAATGATCAGAGACAGCGCAATCACCGTGATCGTATACTGGTAAGCGATCCCGCTGATAATACTGCCCGTTAGTCCAACGGCTGCCAGTACAAAGGAAAACTCGCCGATTTGCCCGAGCATCGCGCCCGCATACAGACTTTCTCGCCAGCGATACCCCAGGAAATGCAGAATGATGCCATTCAGCAAGGTGTTGCCGACCAGAATGATCCCGACGAGCAGCAGCACCTGTATTGCATGCGTGATAATGAACGACACATCAACCAGAATTCCGACGGATACAAAAAACAAGGCAACAAAAATTACCCTGAATGGTTCCAGGGCATGATGGACCCACTGCGTTTCCCGCGCAGCTGTGACCAGAATTCCTGCAGCAAAAGCGCCAAGCGCAGTTGAGAGAGACGCCATGCCAGTCAACAAGGACAGGCCAAGACAGATAAGCAATGCCGCGAATACCTGCAGTTCGGGGTCGCTGCGCAAGAGGTGTCCGAAGGGCAAGTGAAACGAGTCCCGCGATAGCGCCCATATCAACAATGAGACAATCGCGACCGATCCACTGATCTGAAGACCGAGTTCACTCCAGCCCGGTTTTTCACCGCCAAGCAGGCCAATAATGATCAGCATCGGGATGATTACCAGGTCCTGCACCAGCAAAATGCCGAGGACGTCCTGGCCTTCCTTCTTGTAAAGCTCCCCTGAGTCGCGCAGCAGTTTAATGATAACAGCCGTGCTGCTGAGACTCGTGACAAACCCTAACAGTACAATCCTCTCAATTGGCCAGTTGAACCACAGGCCTATCGGAATGACCAGGACAACGCTAAGTGCGACTTGCACCAGTGTGCCGAGCACCGCAATACGCCATCCGGCAAGCAGCTGCCGTGGCGCCACCTCCATGCCGACGAAGAACAGCAGCAGGACGACGCCAAAGCCACCCAGGCGGGAGGCGAACTCCGCATCCGTCAGCAGGGCAAAGCCGGAGGGGCCGATTGCTATACCGGCGAGCAAATAACCAATCACCTGCGGTTGTCGCACCAGTTGCAGCGACAGGCCGATGAGCAGCACTATGGCGATGATTGCAACGACTGTTGGCAGTATGGGGTCAATGTGCATGTAATGCGCTCTCTAAAGTTCGGGGAATATCAGGTATCAGGATATTCCGTATATCAATGGCCCGGATAATATTTATTTGCCCTGGCTGCGCAAGCCGGCGATTATGCAAAGAGGCATTTTCCGAGGCTGGATTTTGTATACAACCCGGGTATCAACAGTACACTCAAATGACATTGAAAAACCTCCGCGATCCCGAAAAAGTACACAGGCTCGTTGAATTGCAACGAATTGTACAGGAGGTCAGCGCTGCGCCTGATCTGCGCGAGACATTGTGCCTTATCGTAAAACGTGTCAAGGATGCAATGCATACGGATGTTTGTTCCATCTATCTCCTCGACCCGGTGTCCGGGACGCTCGTGCTATCGGCAACAGAGGGTTTGAATTCCGCAGCGGTAGGCCAGGTGCATCTGGATTGTGAGGAAGGTCTTGTGGGCCTGGTGTTTACACGTTCAGCAACTGTCAATGTACGTGACGCCGCGCATCACCCCGGTTTCAGGTTGATACCTCAATGTGATGAAGAACCGTACCACGGCTTTCTTGGCGTTCCCGTGATGCATGGTGGCGAGACCCTTGGAGTCATTGTGGTTCAGCAGGCCAATGTACGCAGATATCGGGATGCCGACGTTGCCTTCCTCGTTACTCTGGCAGTTCAACTGGCGGGGGTCATTGCGCTTGCCAGGGCAACCGGAACAATCGGTCAGTTTGCGTCCAGCCAGCAAAGGCAAGAGTACTCTGTGGATGCAATTGCCGGTGCGCCTGGCGTTGCCATGGGTATCGGTGTCGTCGCATTTCCGCCTGCAGTGCTCGACAGCGTTCCGGACCGCTTGCCTGAAGACACCCTGGCGGAGGAGGCGGCCTTACGTGCCGCAGTAGGCGAGGTGGTCAGCGAGTTGCGCCGCCTGCATACAGATTTTGGGGGTACATTACTGCCAGAGGACCGGGCGCTCTTCGAGGCGCTGGCTATGATCGCCTCCAGTGAAATGCTGGTCGAGGGGACGATTGCCAGGATCCATGCGGGTAACTGGGCACCCGGAGCGCTGCGGGATACGATCCAGGAGTATGCAAACCAGTTTTCAGCAATAGAGGACCCCTACCTCAGGGAACGTGCTCGAGACATCCATGACATTGGCCGGCGTATCCTTGCACATTTGCAGCAGCCCGAACAGGAACAACGCGACTACCCTGCGCGAACGATTCTGGTGGCGCAGGAATTGAGTCCTATAGATCTTGCCCGGGTGCCGGTTGAACGCCTCGCAGGTGTAATTTCCGGCCATGGGTCCGGTTTGTCGCATATGTCCATTCTTGCCCGCGCTATGGGGATACCGGCCATTGTAGGTACAGCGGGCGTTATTCCTGTCAATCAACTCGATGCCAGAGAGCTTATCCTTGATGGTTACCGTGGCAGGCTGTATGTCAATCCCGGGGATGTATTAGGCCGGGAATATTCACGCCTGATACGCGAGGAGCGCGCGCTGTCACGAGAACTGGCACTCCTGAAAACCCTTCCGGCGGAAACCCCCGACGGGTTTCGCGTAGCACTCTATACCAACGCCGGGATACAGGCGGACCTGGGCCATTCGCACACTGTCGGCGCAGAGGGAATTGGTCTGTATCGTACAGAGCTCCAGTTCATGCTGCATGAGCATTTTCCAGGTGAAGAAGAACAACGTGCAGTATATCGGCAGGTGCTTGAATCCTATGCACCCCTTCCGGTGACACTGCGGACGCTGGATGTCGGCGGTGACAAAACGCTGCCATATTTTCCGGTTATGGAACCGAATCCGGCACTCGGCTGGCGGGGCATTCGGTTCGCACTGGATAATCCGGTCATTTTTATTACGCAGTTGCGTGCCATGATTCGTGCATCGGCGGGGCTTGAAAATCTTCGAATTCTGATACCAATGGTAAGCAGTATTGAAGAGGCCGAAGATGCGTCACGCATGGTTAGACGGATATGGCAGGAAGTAGTGAATGAAGGGGTGGTTGTAAACCTGCCGCCGTGCGGTCTGATGATCGAAGTGCCATCGGCGGTGTACCAGGCGAGTACTCTGGCACGTTATGCTGACTTTTTTTCCATTGGTACCAACGACCTCACGCAATACCTGCTCGCGGTGGATCGTGGCAACGAGCGGGTTGCTGCGCGATTCGAGTCCCTGCACCCGGTAGTCATAGATGCGCTGCAGCATGTGGTGGCAGCGGGTCGAGAGCAGAACATACCCGTAAGCGTGTGTGGCCAGGCAGCCGGCGATCCGGTCATGGCGATTATTTTGCTGGGAATGGGTGTCAACAGCCTCAGTATGAGCGCGAGTGATTTACCACGCATCAAGTCCGTGATTCGTACCATAACCCGGGAACAGGCGCAGTCGCTATTGTATGAGGTCCTTCAGATGGAGAAGGCAGCTCCAATTCGAGAGTTGCTGTCCGGTGTATTGATACAGGCCGGTCTCGGTGGGCTGCTGCGCGCAGGGGCGTAGAGTGCAGAGACCCCGCAGTTATAAAGTGATGCGCAGTTCACGGGGCTTGAACAGGCGCAGCTCAGCGGGGACTTTTCGGTTCTTTCGTTGTGCAGGATTTCGTTAGTACTAATGAGGAACAAGGCAAGCCGACATCGCTTACCTTGCCCCCCCCATTAGAAACAAGTTTAATAACACTACCCTCACCCTGTCCCGCCACCTTCAAAAGGTGACGGGGACGCAGGCCGGAATGCCGGGATGCTTTCATACTCCTTGGTACAAGAAATACGGGGGACCGCTGCAAAGGGCCGGGAATGACGAACAGGGTGTAAAAAACCGCGTGTATTCAGTCCAGTGATCCATGAGGCGGGTTTGAGGTATTGCCAAAAGGTTTTTGATTCAGGGTAAAGTATGCGCCATTCAACACGAGAGGCGGGAATCAATAGATGGAAGCATTATCGGTCAATGCCCTGATATGGGTGGGTATTCTGTTTTGTGTCAGCCAGTCAGCGATGTTCTCAGGGCTCAACCTGGCCTTGCTCGGCATCAGCCGCCTGCGTCTCGAAGTGGAGGCCACCGCGGGCAACCCTGCTGCAGTGAAGATCCTGGCGCTGCGAAAAGATGTTAATTTTCTTCTGACGACCATTCTCTGGGGCAATGTGGGCATTAATGTTTTATTGACGCTGCTGTCCAGTTCCGTGATGACCGGAGTGATGGCCTTCTTCTTCTCAACAGTTCTAATCACGTTTGCGGGTGAAATAGTGCCCCAGGCGTATTTTTCCCGCCATGCCATGCGCATGGGCTCCTTGCTGGTCCCATTGCTGCGTTTTTACCAGTTGCTTCTTTTTCCGGTTGCCAAACCCTGTGCCCTTGTACTGGACCGGTGGCTGGGTGTGGAGGCTATCAGTTATTTCAGGGAACGGGATTGGCACACGTTAATTCACAAGCATATCGAGGCGGATGAATCGGATGTGAGTCGCCTGGAGGGCATCGGCGCAATGAATTTTCTGGCGCTGGATGACATTGCCGTTACCCAGGAAGGCGAGCATGTGGATCCGGACAGTATAATCAGCCTGCCGACTGAAAACGGGTTACCGGTGTTTCCGGAATTTGAACGCCACGCGCTCGACCCGTTCTTGCTCGATGTCAACAGTTCTGGCAGGAAGTGGGTGATCATTGTTGATGAACACAATGAGCCCTGCCTGGTGTTGAATGCCAATCACTTCCTGCGGGCGGCATTGTTCGGCAAAGAGGTGATTAATCCCTATATTTACTGTCACCGTCCCATCATCGTCAGGGACTCGGGTACCCTGCTTGGAAAGGTATTGTCACGTTTGACGGTGCATGCAAAGTCTGAAGTAGATGATGTCATCGCTGATGATCTTGTTCTTGTCTGGTCCGAGAATAAACGGGTGATTACAGGTGCAGACATTCTTGGCAGATTACTGCAGGGTATTGCGCATCGGGATAATAGATAGTGTCCATCCACAAACAATAAACCCTCGCCAGGCGGCAAGAAGGTCGTTAACAGATTTATATTGAGCCAGGAAGGCGTTTGCGTATCGCGAACAAGGGCGAGAACAGCTCGCGCTACCCCGGCAAACCACAAAAACATGACCTTCCGAGTCACCCTCGAATGCAAGTGCAATCCGCCAAACGGCGGAGTTATCCATGAATTGACTCGCATTCACCGCCCGCTTCGGACTGGCGCTCTGTGGTTGTGCACCTCCCGTGGGCGCGCGCTCACTTTCCGGTTTCGATTACGTAGAACAGGTCGGCACCCGAACGCAGGCTGGATGCCTCGCCGACCAGCTTCCAGCGACTGGTGAGCGTGTAGCGCAGGCTCAGGGTCGAGACCGGCTCGAACAGGCCGACGCCGTAGCTGACAAACAATTTCGGTGTCAGGTACTTGCCGACCAGCAGCGATGCCGAGGTGGTATCACCGCCATTCGAACTTACACCGATTTCATCCGCGCCGATTCTTTCCCCAAGTTCATTGCCCAGCTTCTCGCCGCCGCTCATGCCCAGCATCAGTGCGGCCTTGTTGAGTGCGGATTGTTCAGAATCGCTGGTGCTGCCCTCCAGCGGTCGCCCCAGCACCAGCCAGGAGAGTTGTTCAGCCTGGGTCATGGACGGTTCCGAAAACAGTGATACCACCGGTTTTTGCAGATTGCCGCGCACCTTTACACCCGCCAGGATATCGGGTGCCGGTTCGCGCACGGCCTCGATGTCGAGCCCGGGCTCTGTGAGCGGTCCGCCGGCGAACAGCAGTCGGCCACGGCGGATTTTCAGGTCCTGGCCATAGGCCCGGTACTTGCCGTTCCTGATGTTCAATTCACCGCTGGCGCGTGTTGGTTGTCCGGGTTCATCCAGTGCCACCACGCTGCCGCCAAGCAGTCCGGTCAGGCCCAGCCCGTCGAAACTTACCGCGTCACCCAGGGTAAAGCGCACCCGTGCGTAAATCGGGTAGTCCGTGGACCTGGCTGCGGGCTCGCCATCCTCGATGATGACCTGGTCTTTGGAGGCGGAGATGGCGGAACTCGGCAATTTGCGTGGCCGGATGGCGGCGCGCGGCACCACGATCTCGCCGCTGACATCGATTCGGGTGCCGGCCAGTGCCACGTCGAGTTTCGGTGAGGCATCGATTTCCGCCTCCGGCGTATTCAATACCCGGACGTCATCGCCTTCGATGCGCACTTGTGCGGTCGGCTCTGCCCCCGTCATGTTTGCCTGTCCATGCGCCTGCAGCTGGCCGTTGCCCGAGCGGGCCCGGGCATTCAGCCTGATTTCACCGTCCGGCTGGCCGGACAATTCGATGTGGATGTCCTCCAGTTGTACGCCGGGCGTGTTGAGCAGGGCGCGGGCATTGGAGAGCAGCAGCGTGCCCTGCAGGCCGGGGGCAGACGGCGTGCCAGCGAGTTCGACCTCCGCGTCGAGGCGTCCATGCAGCTCGCTGACATCGGGCAGCAGCAGGCCCGCAAACGCGATATCGGGAAGACTGGCCAGTAATTTGCCGTCCAGGCGGCCCGCTGTCCAGCCCTGCTTGCTTGCACTGACACTGGCGCGACCGCTGATACTGCCGGCATCCGCCTGCAAGGGGAGTGCGACTTCAACATGGGCGCGTTTTGCATCGAGGTCCAGGCTTATGCGCCCCGGTGCAAATGCCAGCAGGGTGCTGCGTTCACCGGTTTCGCTCGCGACCGTGATTTCACCGGCCGTGGTCGTCAGTTGAGCACGTGCCGTGGCGGCCTGGTTGGCGTCTTGTTGATAGACGCCTTCACCCTGCAGCATGCCCTGCAGTTCAACCTCGGCCGGCAGCAGGCCGGCCAGTGGGGCCAGCGGCAATGCCTCCAGTTGAAAGGCAGCCTTGCGGCCGGTCTCTGTCGCGGCGGCCTCCAGACAGAAGCTGGACGCCGCGCTGCTCCAGCAGGCCTGCGGCAGGGATGACTGCGTGGCGCTCACCCGGCCCGTTATGGCGTGCTGCAGGTGCCAGGCAGCGAGACCTTCCGGAGTGAGATCGGCATGTTTCAGCGTGTATGTCCAGACGTCCGGCTGCCAGCTGCCGTCAAGTGCGAGGTCGGCAGCAATGTCAGCAACAGTCGCCACGAGTGTGAGTGCATGTGCCTGCGGGTATCCGGAACCCGTCAGTTTCAATTTGTCGAGGCTCATGCCGGAGAGCCGCCCGCCGGCAACCGCCAGATCCAGCCGTGAACGTTGTGTGCCACCGGTATCGATGTCGGCCTCGAGCTGCACGCTGTCGATGCGGTCCTCCTGGTAAGCCAGGTTGCGGCCGGTCAGTTGCGCCGTCAGCCATGGCGCCTGCGGTGTGCCCTGCAAGCGGCCCTTGCCGGACAACTGGCCAGCCGCAGCGGGTGCCAGGGTGGCCAGATCCGGGCTGTCCAGCTCCCAGCCGAGGTCGAGGCTTTCAGCCAGCCGCCCCTGCAGCTGCAGGCGTGTGGGACCGGATGTCAGTACGCCCGAGTCGAGTTGCAAAGTGCCCGGCCGGAAGCTGCCGTGCATCGCCAGCCGCAACGGCTGCTGGCGCAGGCTGCCGTTGATGGTGGCATCGTCGAAACGCAGCAGCCATGCATCGCCGCTGGTTTCCAGGCTGGCCTGCAGGCGCAGGGCAAGGTTGCCCGGCCAGTCCTGCCAGCGCTGCGCCGGATTCAGTTGCTTGCCGGTGAGCTGGAGACTCGCCGTCAGTTGCGGCGCCCAGGCAATTTGCGCGGTGCCCTGCAGGGTGCCTTCCAGCAGACGGGCATTGAATGTCGTGACATCGAGTGCCTCGAGATTACCATGGCCCTGCAGCTGGATCTGTGCCGGGGTAAATTCCGGAGCATCGAGCAGGGCGGTGACGTTGATCTGGTAGGTGTCGGGGGTTCCCGTCAGTACCAGTTCACCGCGTGCACTGGTTGCGACCGGCTCTGTGTGCAGTGGCCATTTCAGTTCCTGCCAGTCCGCCTGCAGGTCAAAGGCGGGTTTGTCCATGGCAAAATCAATGTAACCCCGTGCCTGCAGCTGTGCGGGCTGTTCCGGCAGTGTCAGCTGCAGTGCATGAAGGCGCAGCCGTTCCGGTTGCAGTTCAGCATCGAGTACCGCGTCAATACGGTTGGCCTGCGCATCGCGGCTGTTGCCGGACCCGCTGATCTGCAGTTGTTCCAGTGGCCCCGCAAGGGTGAGGGCGGCGCTGACCCACAGCTCCGGCCAATCACTGTTGATGGCGGCGAGTGCACTGTCTTCCAGTGTCAGTGTGCCCTCGATCTGCAGTACACCGAGGACGTCGATCAGGGTCAGTTCGGTACGGGCGCTATAGGGTGGCAGGGCCTGCTGGACCAGCACGAGCCGGCGCAGGTCGCCTTCGATCTGTGTATGGGCGGTGAGGGGTGCCAGTGTGTCGGAATGCCATTGCCAGTCGAGAGCGCCCTGCAGGGGGTAGTCATCCTGCATCTCAAGGCTGGCGGCTCCCTCGAGAGTGAAACCGGGTGCAGCCACTGCCAGGCTGGTGAGCGTCAGACGGGTACCGCTGGCACGGGCAGCGAGGGCAATGTTCTGCAGCTGCAGCGGCGCGCTGTCCGGTGCACTGACGATGCTCAGAGTGTCGAGGTGCAGCGCATCCAGCCGCAGGCGCAAGGGTAGCGCAAGCACGGGCAGTTCTATCGGCCCGGCGGTCGTTGCAGGCGACTCTGCAAGCTGCACATAGTGCACCGCCGCGGCACTGATTTCGCTGAGCTGCAGGGTCCCGGCCAGCAGCGCCTGCGGTTCCCAGGTGATCTCCAGCTGCTCCACGGCCACGCTGAAGGTGTCCGTTTTGTAGGACAGTGCCTTGATGTGCATGCGCCCCGCCAGCCGGCCCGTCACCTGCGTGGCGGCAAGTTCCGCCCCGGCCTGTGTCGCAAGCGTCCGCCAGAGATATTGCAGTCCGGACTCGCTTGCGAGCAGCCAGCCCAGCACGAGCAACAGCGCGGCGAACAGCAGGGCAAGCAGGATCAGCAGGCGGCGGACGGGTCGCTTCACAGGGCGGGTCCGATAGTGATGTGCAGGCGGTAGTTGTTGTCGGGATCGTCAAAGGGATGTGCGATATCGATGCGCAGCATGCCCACCGGGCTGCGCCAGCGAAAGCCAATACCGGCGCCGGTCTTGAGTGACGGCAGGAAATCATCGGCCGCGTTGCCACTGTCGACGAATAGGGCGGCACCGAAATTGCCAACGAACAGGTAATCAAGCTCGATGCTGCCAACGCCAAGGTAGTGGCCGCCGACAACATCGCCGCTCTCGTCTTCAGGTGCCAGTGTCTGGTAATCGTAACCGCGCACACTCTGGTCGCCGCCGGTAAAGAATCGTTCGGACGTGGGCAGGAGGTTGAAATCCTGGACGGACATGGCACCTAACTGCGAGCGCAGCAGCAGCCGGCCGCGTTCGCCCAGCGGAAATACCCGTTTTCCGGCCAGGTCGATACGGGCAAACGCGGTATCCGATATCAGGCCGGATGCACCCCGCAGGTCCACGCTCCAGGTGTAGCCACGTCGAGGGAACAGGATGTCGTCGGCACTCAGCTGCGACAGCGTGAAGCCGGGTATGAAAAAGTTCACACTGTGGTCATCCTCGCCCAGGGAAAAGTCTTCGTGCTGGTAGTTTATATACAGGCGTCGCTGCATTGCCCCCCATGCCTTGTTGTGGCTGACGCCCAGGGTGTAGCGGTCGGAACTGCCGCCATCGGCAATGGTCTCGGAAACGACCTGGCTGCTGAAGATGAGGCGATCGGAAACCACGTTGCCGATCGGGATCTTGTACTGCACACCGACCGACTGCAGGATTTGTGACAGGCGCAGGTCGGCGAGGACACTGTGGCCACGCCTGTTGACCCGTCTGAATTCAGTGGCCAGTGACAGTCGCGGTCCGGTATCCGTGCCGTAGCCCAGCCCGATGCCATAGCGGCGGGTTTTTGCGGGCTCTGTGGTGATGACGACCGGGACATGGAAGTCTGCAGCGGCAGCCCGTCGGATATCTACTTCGACCCGGTTGAAGTAACCGCTGTCGCTGAGTGCAAGCTGCAATTCCAGCAGGGCGTCAGTATTGAACGGTGCCCCTTGCTCGATGTGCACAAATTGCTGCACGAAGTCCGGGTCGAGTATGTCCTGCTCGATACTGACCGGGCCGAAGAAATAGCGCGGGCCGGTATCCAGCAGCAGTTGAACCTGTGCGATGTGTTGTGCCTTCAGGATGCGCAGCTCGGCGCGCTGGTAACGGGCGTCCAGATAGCCGGCAGCCAGTGCCGCCTCTAACAGTGCCTGTTTCGTCGCTTCATAGTCGCTGTGCAGCAGCCGTTTTCCTGTCTGCAGGTGGCTGGTTTGCCGGGCTTCCAGGATGCTGGCATGTGCCTGGCCGGCGCCGCTGATTTGAATATCGACCAGTTCGATGCGGGTGGGTGGCCCGGTATCGACCTGATATAGCGCCCGCCAGGTGTCGCCGTCGCGAGTGAGCTTTGCCTCTACCTCCGGTTCGTAGTAGCCGAATGGTTGCAGTGCCTGGCCGATTTCTTCCGTTGCCTGACGGTGCAGCCGGCGTACATTGCTTTCCGTGATGGCCATGGCCGGCTCGTCCTGCTCGAATGGCAGGAAGGGGATGAGTCCGTTCTGCGGTACCAGCCGGGCAATTCCCAGGTGGGCGCGCACATTTTCCTCCATGGCCTTGTCGAGACCGGAGATATCGAGTTCAACGTGCGGCTGTGCCAGCAGGGCCGTCGTCCACAGCAGGGTCCAGCCAATAAGCAGGAATCTGTACTTCATCGAACGGGGAGTCATCCGGGTTACCGTCTGCGTGTCGCTTGCTATGAGTTGGTATTTAACTGCCTTCATGGCCGAATTATGGAACCTGTTATTGCGGAGCGCAGCCGTTGTCCTGTTCGCTATGTCAGTAAATGCGGCATGAAAAATGTTGCCAGGCTCAGCACCAGGAAGAAGCCGGCCATGTCGGTGGCGGTGGTGAGCAGCGGTCCCGATGCGACTGCAGGATCAACGCCGAACCGCTTTAGCAGCAGGGGCACGGTGCCGCCGATGGAAACAGCGATCATCGTATTGGCCGCCAGTGCAAGCCCGATCACCAGGCCGAGGTAGGGGTTGCCTTTCCAGATCCACGCTACGATTCCGATCATGATACCCAGTACGATACCGTTAATGAGTCCGATACCGACCTCTTTCCTCCACACATGGAAAAGATCTGCCGGCCGGGCCAGACCCAGTGCAAGCTCGCGCATGCTCACCCCAACTGCCTGGTTACCGGAACAGCCGCTCATGTCAGACACCATGGGAAGGAAAATCGCGATGGCGATTACTGCGGCCAGTGTTTCCTCATAGGCCGATATGACGCTGGCCGCGATGATATTCAGAACAATATTCGAACTCAGCCAGGCCAGTCTGCGCCTGGAGCGGTACCAGGTGGGCATTGAGCGCAGTTCATCGCTCATGCGCTGACGTGACAGGCTCTCCTGCTCGGACCGTTTCAGTTCCGCTTCGGCGACCGCAACACGGGAGACGACCCCCAGGGGGCAGCCCTCGTCATCGACCACAGGCAGGCCGAGGAAGGGGTATTCCTCGAACAGTTCTTCCAGATCGTCCTGCGTGTTGTCCGGAGTGACAGTCAGCGGTGTAGACATGATCTCTGAAAGGGCAATCGCACGCCTGCTGGTCAGCAGGCTGCGTAAAGACACAACGCCGACCAGTTTGCCGGCCTGGTCGATTACATACGGGTGCTGGCCCCGGTAACGCTCGAAATCCTCGTCACCATTCGCCATGCGTGCCAGCACAGCACCGACCGTATCTGTGGTGCGGAACGAGAAGATCTCCTTTTCCATGAGACCGCCGGCACTGTCCGGTTCGAACTCTGCAAGTTTGCGAACACCGGCAGCCTCGTCCGGGTCCATCTCCGAGAGAATGGCCTCGGCCTCTTCCGGCTCCAGTTCAGTTACGATATCAGCCTGTGTATCGCTTTGGAGCTCTTCCATGATCTTCGCCGCTACCGACGACTCGAGCCCCTCCATCAGGGACGCTGCAAGATTCTCCGGCGCTTCTTCAACCAGTGAGGCAGCCGCCTCCGGGCTGATCAGTGACACTACCCGGTCACGCTCTTCTGTATTCAGATGCGAGACATGGCGCAAGGCGTCCTGGGTCGAGATCGATTCCATGATCTCGGTGAGCCGCCCGCTGTCCTCATTTTCGAGCGCCACATCAAGGGCTTCCCTGATGTCCTTCTCTTCAAGGACTATGTCGCCCTGGTTATCATCTATAGATGTCATAGGAATATTTTCCTGTTGATGTTGTGCCAACCCGCCCGCTGCATGTTATTGCCGCCTCTTCTCCCTTCAGCAGATAAAACCGTTACCAGACGGCTGGTGGATGAACGACCAGCCACCGGCAAACCCGGTGAGGAAAAACTCGCAAAAAGAGTCAATGCTGAGTCATAATCAGCAACTGTCAGGCGTGTCATATCAGGGTGCAAACCCTGAGCCTGAAACAGGAGTATATCAATACGTTGACAATATTATTCTGCATACCCGCGTTGTTAAGCATGCCCGTAAATGCCATTCCGGAGAACACTTATGCCCAACACTGCTGACCTGACCATCGACGGCAAGCACTACGAACTTCCCATCGTCGAGGGTACCGAGGGCGAACGCGCCATCGATATCACACGACTGCGGGCGCTCACCGGCCTTACCGCACTCGATCCGGCCTATGGCAACACCGCGAGTTGTATCAGCAACATCACCTACATCGACGGTGACCAGGGGATTCTGCGCTACCGTGGCATCCCGCTGGAGAGCTTTGCCGATAACCCGAATTTCGTGGAAGTTGCCTGGCTGCTGATTTTCGGCCACCTGCCCAACTACGCCGAGTACGAACGCTTCAGTACGGAACTCACAAAAAACGCCAATCTGGACGAGGACATGAAACATCACTTCGCCAGTTTCCCGCATTCCGCGCCGCCGATGGCCGTTCTCTCGGCAATGATCTCGACCCTGTCCTGCTTTCACCCGCAGCTGCTGGAGCTCGACAATTCCGACCAGTTCGAGCAGGCCGCAGCACGTTTGATCAGCAAGATCCGGACGCTCGCGGCCTATACTTACCGGCGCACGCGCGGATTGCCATACATCTACCCGGATCCAAAACTGTCATACGTCACCAATTTTCTGCACATGATGTTCTCCGAACCCTACCAGCCCTACATATGCGAGCCGGAGGTGAGAAACGCGCTCAACCTGGTGCTGATCCTGCATGCAGACCATGAGCAGAACTGCAGCACCTCGACGGTACGCATGGTCGGTTCGAGTCACGCCAACCTGTTTGCCTCCTGTGCCGCGGGCGTATCTGCACTGTGGGGGCCGTTGCACGGCGGTGCGAATGTCAAGGTCATTGAGATGCTCGAGGCCATCCACCGGGGCAAGCAGACGCCGCAGGAATTCGTGGAACAGGCCAGGGACAAGTCCAGCAATGTGCGGCTGATGGGCTTTGGCCACCGTGTCTACAAGAATTTCGACCCGCGTGCCACCATGCTGCGTGCGGTCAGCGAAGAGTTGTTCAACAAGCTGGGGGTGGACGATCCACTGCTGGATATTGCCCGCAACCTGGAAGATATTGCGCTCCACGACGACTACTTCCTGGAGCGCAGGCTGTACCCGAACGTGGATTTCTACAGCGGCATCATCCTGCGTGCCATCGGCATACCGACCAATATGTTTACCGTACTGTTTGCCATCGGCCGGCTGCCCGGCTGGGTTGCGCACTGGTATGAACAGAGCAGTGACCCGAAGATGCGCATTAGCAGGCCCCGCCAGATCTATACCGGCAACGGTGTGTCCGAGTACGTACCCATGGAAGAACGCATCTGAACCCGCGCCGGGCTGCGGTGATGGAGGTGCACGAGTCTCTTCCCCGAATCGAGTGGGTAGACAGCCGTTGTGGGGCCGAATTCATTCGGCCAACACCCCTCAGGTAAACGGTGCAAGGTCAGTTTATGTTTGACTGGACCTGGACAGGTTGGTCCATCCGGTAGAGGATAAAGCTCAGATCGTCGGCATGACCGGCAATGGTGCCGGCATTGCAGCCTTCCATGCGCGCCAGAGATTCAGCTGCGAGTGCATCGCCCCCCCTGTCCAGCCTGCCGCAGCGCACGTGCCCGATAATCTCTTCACTCAGCAGATTGTCGAACAGGCCGTCACTGGCCACGACAACGGTGTCTCGCGGTGCGAGCTTGAGCAAGGAACCGATCTCGATGCGCAGCTCATGGCTGCCCACAACATTCGATACCAGGTTTCGTTCATCGTGGTTGAGTGCTTCGGCCTCGGTGATCATACCGGATTCCTGGGCATGACCGGTCGGTGAGTGATGTATCGTCTGCAGGCGTCGACGGCCGCGCTGTCCGGTGACCAGTACACCTGCGTCACCGACATGGTAGGTCCGCAGGACGTTGCCACGTATCTCCACAACGGCCAGCGTGGTCGCAGCACCGGTCCCAAGGGCGAGGATCTCACGGTTGGCAAGTTCAATGCCGTCAAGAATCGCCTCGCGCAGATGCCCTGATTCTGCATTGCGGACCCTGTCGACCAGCGATTTCACGGCCAGCGCAGAGGCCGTATCACCCGAGGGCAGTCCTCCCAGGCCGTCAGCTACTGCGAGCACAGTGCCGCCTGCCACAGGGATTATGGCGACAGCATCTTCATTGGCGGTCTCCTTGTGTGGTCCGCGACGGGTAAACGCAACGGCAGACCCTCCCTGCAGGGCATGCAGGCAGGGCGCTTCGAGGCTGGTGCTGACGTAGGCAATGGCGTGATCTGTCAATCCCAATCCATGGTCTCCAGGTAGACGCGCAACTGGCCTGCAGTACGGAACTTTCCGGCGATTAGCGAGTGTTTGAGCCCGCAACAGATTGCCTTGATCGCGGGCGATTGCCTTGCATAGTAACGCTGACCTCCTAGTGTATCGTAGAACAGCCTGATCAACATGAAGACATCGTAACGAATATTGGCTGCACTGGGTGCGCCCCAGTGATACAGGTCGATCAGTTTGAGGTCAAAACCAAGGCCGGAGCGTTGCACTATGATGTTGTCCTCGTGCAGGTCACCGTGGTACTCGCCCATGGCATGTATGCACTCAATACCAGCGGCCAGCGCGTGCAATAGATGCACGGCCTGGAAAGGCGGGAGGCGACTGCCGCTCTGGCGATGGACGTAGCCGCTTAATACTTCACCCTCGATGAACTCCGAGACCAGGAAGGCTACAGGTACACCCTTCCACGAAAACCGGTCATGGCTGTGATACTGGATGACGATCGGACACTGGCGCAGCTTGTGCAGCTTGCGGGCATAGAACTTCAGCGTCTTGTTGCGCACGTTGCGCTGCGGCAGGAACAGTTTGGCTGTACGTTCGATTCCGGTCGCCAGTTCCTGGATCAGGTAGACTTCGCCCTCCCAGCCGGTACCCAGATGCTCAAGGATCCTGTAGTGATCGGTCAGCATGGTGCCAGGCGGGAGGCTGATGCGCTTGAGTCTGGGTGCAGTCATGGATGGTCATACAGCCCGAATAGTATGTGACAGATAGTAGGTTGCCAGTGGGGGGAATGTCCACCGCGAGGTGATCGGGCACTGCGTGTGATTCCAGCGCACTGGTGCGGGTATGCCGCATCTATACAGGCAACGCTGTGTCTGAACAGCTATCCATGGAGGAACCCGTCTGAATCCGCGCAGGGTTGCGCGGAATCGGCCGGGGAGAACCGGTTTACCTGGCCCGTCAGGGCCAGATCAGACACGCGGCTGTGTGCCGGTGTCAGGGGCCAGGTTGTACTGCCGTGGAGAGTGCTCCTGGAAGATCAGGGATCGAATGTATCATTCAGTGACAGCTGCAGCAGACGGTCCTCACGCAGCATCTCGATACGCTTGCGTGCCTCGCTGGAACCCTGCCCGGATAGCCCGGCACCGTCCAGGTCAATCTCCTCATGCAATTCATCGTCGACATCAACAGGGGTATGCCGCTTCATTTGCTTCGGTTGTGCCTGCTGTTCTGCCGCTACTCGCCTGCCAGGCTTGCCGGCAGGAGGGTTGAGGCGACCCGCCGATGTGCGGCTTGTGCGGCGTGTTTCAGTACGGGTTGTTGCGCTATTGCGCGGCATCGGAGTTGCCCGTCAGTGAATCTTGCGGGACATCCGGTTCGAGCGGAGGCACATAGTCCATGCCGGTACCGGCATCACCTGTCAGCGAATCTTGCGGGACATCCAGTTCGACCGGAGGCGCATGGTCCATGCCGACAGCTTCATCAGGAATCAGTTCGCCGCGTGAAGCCAGGCAGCCATTGATGTAATCATCATGTTGCTCGGCAGGTATATCGTAGTCGATTGTTTCCTGGCGGCAGTCGCTGGCGGCATTGGCCGATGCGGGCGCGGTATAGACCGTGCCCGTCAGCGTGACTAACAGGTACCCCAGCACTGTTGTAAAGATCGGTTGTTTCATTCAATTATCTCCGGGCTGCTGCGACAGGTTGCAGAGCAATAAAAACCCCGGCCGCAACCGCGGCCGGTTTATCAGTATTTTCCGGCTTTGGTTGCCAGTACGTATCAAGGGTCAAGGGAGTGAGCCCTGCATCGCTTCGACCCGAATACCTGAAAAAACCAACTGATGCATCACCTATATAGGGTGGCTATGATTGCCAGGCAAACGAAATATAATGGTACTCACGATTAATATCTTTTATCGATAGCGGGTCATCATGGACATTGAATCACTGCGGACATTTCTGGAAGTCGTTCGAACCCGCCACTTCGGCAAGGCAGCCGAGGAGCTTTGCGTGACACAGTCCGCTGTCAGTGCGCGCATCCGCCAGCTGGAGCACACAATGGGCATGGCCCTGTTCACGCGCCAGCGCAACAACATCCAGTTGACTCCCGAGGGACAGCAACTGCGAAAATACGCCGAAACCATTGTTCAGGTCTGGACGCGTGCGCGTCAGGAGACCGGGCTGCCTGCGGAGTTTACCCGCGGACTTGCCGTGGGCGCCATGTGGGATCTCTGGGAGACACTGCTCCGGGACTGGCTGTCGACCCTGCGCCGGGATATGCCTGATATGGCCCTGCAGGTTGAGGCCGGTACCGCTGACCTGCTGATCCGCAAGCTCGTCGAAGGCGTGATTGATCTCGCTGTACTGTTTGAGCCTCCGCAGCTGCTGGAACTGGAACTGCGCGAACTCGGTTATATCAACCTGGTACTGGCCAGCACGCGACGTGGACAGACGCTTGAGCAGGTGTTTGAAACCGGCTACATCATGGTGGACTGGGGCACGGCATTTGCTCATGCCCACGCACGTAATTTCCCGGATGTACCGGCAGCCGTACTGCACGTAAACCTGGGTGCGCTCGCCTTGCGCCACTTGCAGCATACAGACGGTGCAGCCTATCTTCCCGAGCAGTTCATGGAGACCGCAAACAGCCCCCGCCGACTCTATCGCGTCAGCCGTGCACCGTGTATTGAGCGGCCGGTGTTTGCAGCCTACCGTAGTGGTTCGGACCGCGAGGACAGCATCCAGCAGGCGCTCAGCCTTATATAGGGCAGCAGATAGGCCTCTGTGGACGAGACTGAGACCGATAACGGGCAGGCCGGGTTCGACAGCAATACTGCATGATCCTGGAGTTCACGACGAGTGAGGTTCTGGCCCGGTCCTGCAGGCGTGCCGTCCCTGGCGCGCATCGCGGCGAGACGCCGCCCCTGTAATGATACTTTTTGTGATGATTGGGTTTACTGCTGGCGTTCTGGTTCGTGCTAACCTCGCCGTTGCCACCCCGGCACGACGGGACAGCCGGGACCACGCTGAAGGGATGATGACTATGCAAAAGCGCTGCGTGAATTATCGATGGGGAATAAATCATGAGTGATGACACTGGATTACTTTTTGCCTATTTATTGAACGGACAGGGCGGCGGCCAAAGGCGGGACTGGGATCAGGTTAAACAATGGGAACCGCAACAGGGGGTGTTGTGGATGCACCTGGAGTACAGCAATCCGCTTGCGCAACAGTGGGTGCTGCGCGAGAGTGGCCTGGATGAGGTGACTGCCGAGGCCCTGTTGGCGGAGGAGACCCGGCCGCGGTGTATGCTGACCGCAAATGGCCTGTTATTGACATTACGGGGAATCAATCCGAATCCCGAGGCAGATCCGGAGGACATGGTCGCTGTGCGTCTCTGGAGCGATGGTAAACGTATTATTACCACGCGCAGGCGGCGTCTGCAGGCCGCTGCCGAGCTGGGTGAGGCCATCGAAAAAGGCATCGGGGCGCGAAATGCCGGAGAGTTTGTGGAGTCCCTCACCGACAGGATGGTAGAGCGTATGGCCGATGTCGTTGAAGGAATAAGCGACGAGGTGGATGACCTGGAGGAACTGGTTTTGACCATGGAATCCTATGAACTGCGTCCGAAGATCGCGGACTTGCGCCGCAATGCCATCGGCCTGCGCCGCTATCTGGCGCCGCAGCGGGAAGCCGTGTCGCGGCTCTATAATGAGAAGGTGGAGTGGCTGAGTGAGATGGACCGTTTACGACTCAGGGAGAGTGCAGACCGCGCCACCCGCTTTGTCGAAGATCTGGACCTGATCAGGGAGCGGGCGGTGGTAGTGCAGGAAGAACTGTCAAGTCGCTTGTCCGAAAAAATGGACCGTACCATGTATGTCCTCTCGATGGTCGCCGCAATCTTTCTGCCCCTGGGGTTTCTGACCGGCCTGTTCGGTATTAATGTTGGCGGCATTCCGGGGGCTGATTATCAGGGTTCCTTTGCGATCTTCACCCTGATTCTGGTGCTGCTGGTAATTATTCAGATCTGGCTGTTCAAGCTCAAGAAATGGATGTGACGGTTTCAGCCGGCTTGGGGGTGTGCACAGTGGCTACTGTCGTGCAGCGGCTTGAAAGCAGGCATTCTGCCTTTTGCACCCTGCGCGACAGCGGTTATCAGTGCGGCGCTGGCGGAGCGCCTTGCGTCACGCGGCGAGGCGGATTACGCCAACCGGCTTCTGTCCGCGATGAGAAAGGAGATGGGGGGCATGACGAGAAGAAAACCGGGCGCTGAAATGAATAATACCCAAAACCGCATGACACCGGGTGATGCGCTGGTGGTTTTCGGTGTAACCGGCGACCTCTGCCACAAGATGATCTTTCCGGCGCTCTACGCGATGGCCAGACGCGGCGTTCTCAACGTGCCGGTGGTGGGCGTTGCCGCCCCGGACTGGAGTAGTACGCAGCTGCGCAAACAGGCGAAGGACAGCATCAGACAGGCTGGCAGGATCGAAGACCGGGAAGCCCTCGATCACCTTCTTTCCCTGCTGCAGTACGTGGGTGGTGACTATAACGATCCGGGTACGTTCAATGCACTGAAGCAGGCGCTGGGTGATGCGCGGCGTCCGGCGCATTACCTCGCCATTCCGCCCGCGCTGTTCGCCACGGTTATCAAAGGTCTCGGTGCCGTGGGTCTGGCCGATCAGGCGCGGGTTATCGTCGAAAAACCGTTTGGTCGCGATCTGGCTTCGGCGCGTGAGCTCAACCGCATTGCGCTGTCGGCGTTTCCCGAAGACTCGATCTTTCGCATCGACCACTTTCTCGGGAAGGAGGCGATCATGAATATCCTCTATTTCCGATTCGCCAATTCATTCCTCGAACCGATCTGGAACCGCAACCACATAGCCAGCGTGCAGGTCACGCTGGCCGAGGATTTCGGCGTGCAGGGCCGCGGCGCGTTTTACGAAAGCGCCGGTTGCCTGCGCGATGTGATCCAGAACCATCTATTCCAGATCATCGCGCTGCTGGCCATGGAGCCGCCGGCGTATCAGGACTATGGCGCTGTCCACTGCGAGAAGGCCAAGGTGTTCCAGGCCATGCGTCCGCTGCATCCGGACGACGTAGTGCGCGGCCAGTACAGCGGCTACCGCAAGGAGCCGGGGGTGGCCAGGGGGTCGGATGTCGAGACCTTCTGCGCCCTGCGGCTGTTCATTGACTCGTGGCGCTGGGAAGGGGTGCCGTGGTACCTGCGCTCCGGCAAATGCCTGGCGGTAACCGCGGCCGAGGTGCTGGTAGAGCTGAAAGCGCCGCCACAAAGGCTGTTCGACGATTCCGTCCCGGTGGCCGGGCGGGGCAATTATCTGCGCTTCCGGCTTTCTCCCAATACCGCCGTCGCCCTCGCCGCGCGTGTCAAGCGCGCCGGCAAAGAGTTTGTCGGCGACCAGCGCGAACTCTACCTGTCTGAAGAACAGCCGGGCGTTGAAACGCCTTACGAGCGCTTGCTGAGTGACGCCCTGGCTGGCAACGGGGCGCTTTTCACCCGTGAGGACGCGGTTGAGGCGGCCTGGGCGGTGGTCGGTCCAGTCCTGGATACACACGGCCCGGCTCACCCTTACAAGCCTGGCAGCTGGGGGCCAAAACAGACCGACGCGCTCATTGCGGCAGACGGAGGCTGGCACAACCCGGCACTTGTGAAGGTGGCAAAATGACAACGGCACAGGAGGCAAGATGAAGGTCACGCAACAACTGCACAATCTCTGACAATGCCTCTTACAACACAGCACATTGTCGACTACGATCCGGGGGCTGCCGGAATACACCTGTAGCGCCTTGCCAGCGCCAGACGTTGTTTCGGAAAACAGATTGTGACCAATGCCAGAAAGGAGGCATCGCTATGAGCAGGCACCCGAAAAATTTTGTTGGCGCTGTATTTGACAACCATGACAACGCCCAAGCCGTCGTTGAAGACATGATCAAGCACGATTTTCCGATGGATCAGGTGTCCATCCTGCACAAGGCTGGCGGGCAGGGTGACGATTTTCTCGGCATCGCCTATACCAGCGAAAAGGAGCGTTTCAGGGTCTGGGGCGCCAGAGGCGCACTCTGGGGGGCGCTGGGCGGACTGCTGGCAGGTGCCGCCGGGCTGCTTGTGCTGCCTGGCATCGGGCCTGTGCTCGTCGCTGGTCCACTTATCGATGCGATTGCCGGTGCCGCCGTCGGCGCTGGTCTGATGACCGCAGGCGCCGCGGTGTCGCACCTGACTATCGCCTTGCGTCGTCTCGGCATACCCGAGGACAAGCTGGATATCTTTCACCGGGCGATCATGGACGGGAAGACCGTGCTGCTGCTGCACTGTGGCCATGATGATGCAGCAGTCTGGCGCCAGCGTCTGGACTGGACGGGTGCGGATCCTGTATTCACCATGCCCTGAAAATTCGCGGGTACCATACAGGTCTGCGATGAATCGACAATCCGTACACGCCGGCTACACCCGGGATATTCTGCCTTGCTGACACTCGGCAGCGTGGCTGCAGTACAATGACCGCCGTCTGCGTTTTACCGGCTGCAATTGCTTATGACTCACATCCAGAGTGGCAACAACCTTTTCATCCGGCCGTTGGTGTCCAGCCGCTTCTCGCCAAGCTGAGCCTGTGAACAAAGCACCCCTGTCCGCCGTGCGCGCCAATTCACCCCGGGGCACCCTGGGAACCTTTGCCGGGGTCTTTACGCCGAGCATCCTGACCATCCTGGGTATTATTCTGTTCCTGCGCCTGGGCTACGTGGTGGGTGCGGGTGGACTGGGACGGGCGCTGCTGATCCTGGTGTTTGCGAACGGTATATCGGTACTGACCAGCCTGTCGCTGTCAGCGGTGGCCACCAATCTCCGGGTAAAGCGCGGCGGTGACTACTATCTTATCTCGCGCACCCTGGGTCACGAGTTCGGCGGCGCCATCGGGCTGGTGCTGTTTCTGGCCCAGGCGATCTCCATCGGCTTCTACTGCATCGGTTTCGCGGAGGTCATGGCGAGATTGCTCCCACCGCCATTCACTGATCATTCACACTACATCGCGGCCGTGGCGGCTGGCCTGCTGTTTTTCTTCGCCTGGCTGGGATCCGACTGGGCAACTCGTTTTCAGTATGTGGTGATGGCGATTCTGGTGGCCGCCCTGGTCTCGTTCTTTGCCGGCGGTCTGGTCCACTGGGACAGCACGCTGCTGGTGAGGAACTGGTCGGCAGCGGTGTCGCCGGTGGGCTTCTGGGTGCTGTTTGCCCTGTTTTTCCCGGCAGTGACCGGCTTCACCCAGGGGGTGAGCATGTCCGGGGACCTCAAGGATCCGGGTCGCAGCCTGCCGCTGGGGACCCTGCTTGCAGTGGGTCTGTCGATAGTGATCTATCTGTGCGCCGCGGTGGTGTTTGCCGGCACACTCCGCCAGGAGGAACTCGTGCTTGACTACGAGGCCATGGGACGGGTAGCGCTGATCCAGCCGCTCGTCGTGGCCGGGGTGTTGGCCGCTACCCTGTCCTCGGCCATGGCCTCGTTTATGGGGGCGCCGCGCATCCTGCAATCGCTGGCCGAAGACCGCCTGTTCAGTCTGCTGCTGCCGTTTGCCAGGGGGGCAGGCCCGCTGAATAACCCGCGCCGTGGCGTATTGCTGTCGGGCGCCATCGCGCTGGCCGTGATCAGCCTGGGCCAGCTCAACCTGATTGCACCGATCGTCTCCATGTTTTTCCTGATCTCCTATGGGCTGATCAACTACGCCACCTGGTTCGAGGCCAGCGCCGCCAGCCCGTCGTTCCGTCCGCGGTTTCGCTTCTATCACCGTCACCTCAGCCTGCTGGGTGCGCTGGCCTGTCTGGGCGCCATGCTCGCCATTGATCTGGAGGCAGGTCTCGTGTCGGTGGCGCTGCTGTTCGCCATTTATCAGTATCTGCGCCGTACCGCTCCCCAGGCCCGCTGGGCCGACGGGCGCCGCTCCTACCATACCCGGCAGGTGCGCACCCATCTGCTGGCCGCGGCCAGCGAGGCCGAACACCCCAGGGACTGGCGGCCCAACATGCTGCTGTTTTCAGATGACAGCCATCGACGCGCCCCGTTGCTGCAGTTCGCCTCCTGGCTTGAGGGAGACAGTGGATTCGCCACGGTGGTCAAGATACTGGAAGGTGGCGGTGCTGCCATGCTCAGGCGCAAGCGGGAGGCCGAGGAGGCGCTGGAGGAGGACATCCGCCAGGCCGGGGTGCAGGTATTTCCCCTCGCCATAGTGGCGCCCGACCTGAACACCGGCATCCAGACACTGTTGCAGGCTTTCGGCATCGGGACGCTGCGTGCCAATATCATCCTGGTTAACTGGCTGGAGCACACCCCGCAAGCCGGCAGTGAGCAACGGGAGCTGATCTATGGCAGCCATTTGCGCACCGTCTTTCGCCTGGGCTGCAATCTGGTGGTGCTCGACGCCGAGGACCCGGAGTGGGAGGCCCTGCGGGAGGTGCCTCCTGACGCACGTCGAATCGACGTATGGTGGCGCGGCGATGCCAGCAGTCGCCTGATGCTGCTGCTCGCGTACCTGATGACGCGTACAGCGGACTGGGAAGGCGCCCGTATTCGTTTTCTCGGCATCTGCTGCGCGGGGAACTCTGCGGACACTGCCGAGGCGTTGCAGCGTACCCTGGACGAAACGCGCATCGAGGCCGAGGCCGTACTGGTTGAACAGGCGGGGCCCGGGGAAGTGGCGGCGCGTTCGGCCGATGCGTCGCTGGTATTGCTGCCGTTTCGTCTGCGCGGCAGTCAGCCGCTGGGACCCTTCGACGGGTCGCTGGATGATCTGCTTGCACCGCTGCCTGTCGCTGCCCTGGTGCTGGCGGCAGAAGACATCGACCTCGACGCCGAGCCGGAAGAAGGGGAGGCTGCCGATGCAGCCCGGGTTCTGGATGCGCTGGGTGACGCCGAACGGCTCGTCGAGTTGACCGCCCACGATGCCGAGAAGGCAGAGGCGGCGGTCAGCGGGATGCGCGAGGAACTGGACGTGGCAACCGCGCAGCCGGCGGATAACGATACTGTCAACCAGCTGACCGAGCAGTTACACGAGCTGGAAGTGCTGGCGGAAAAAGCCCGGCGCCGTGCCGCCCGCATAGCGGCCAGGGCCTCGACCGCCAGGCGGGAGGCCAAGGCGCTGGGTGTTCTGCCTCAGCAAGAAGCGGAGGACAGCCGTGACGGGAAGTAATCGAGGTGCCCGCCACTGGCAGGGCGAAGGTCGTTGACAGGCGCAATATGCGATCAGCACCGAAGAGCCGGTCAGAATGACAATGTAGTATCGACGTCAGGCCAGTCTGCTCAAAGGATCCTGCCGGTAGTAGAGGCGCAACTGCTGGTATACATCAGGATACAAATGCTGCAGGCGCCCTGGCTGCAGGAAAAACACTTCTGTCAGTACCGCGAAGAATTCCGCGGGATTTTGGGCAGCATAGGGATCGATGGCCGTGTGATGGTGACGTTCAACCTGGTGATACAGGTTTTCATAGGCTTGTGACAAGGCTGCCGTCCATTCTTCCCGCGCCATGCCATGGTGCAGTGGCGGCATGCCATTGGCTGCACCATTGAGCATGTCGAGTTTGTGGGCAAATTCGTGGAGGATGACGTTGGATGCCGGCCCATGCGGGCTGGCTCCCGGTCTTGCATCCGACCATGACAGGATGACAGGCCCGCGGCGCCAGGACTCTCCAGCGAGAGTCCGGCGGGTTTCGTGGACGACGCCACTGCTATCGTATTCTTCCCGGCTAACGACGAAGGTGTCCGGGTAGACAATCACCTCGACCCAGCCACGGAAGTCATCGAGGTCCAGATTCAGGATGAGCAAGCAGGCCTGAGCGGCGATATAAACACGCATGGCCGAATCGACAATCAGGCCACCTGCCCCGGTGATGGTTTTTTCATGCAGGAACAGGCTGGCCAGTTTGCGCAGCCGATGCTGATCCCGGCGATCGAGGCACGCGAGCACCGGTGCCGAAGCAATACTTTCATGCCATAACGCATACGGGATGCGTGAACGGAACAGGACATGCTGCAACCAGGCTCGGTGCAGACGTTTCAGAACGGATTTATATTCCGTAGTCATGGTTGGATGTGCCTGTATACATGTTTCCGGGCAAGATGCCGGGAAGCCTCGGCATGGTCACCATCTTCCTTCGAGACATTACACTAACATAGCCGCTGTGCCACGGTGGATGGATTGCGTAGTGGCGCATATGTGTTGAGCGATACGCCGCAGGCCCCGTTTCTTGCGGGCCGCTTCGAATACTTGGCCAGGGAGCACCAGATCTTTTTTGAAGGTGTCTGAAGAAACCTTCTGCAGCCGTTCGTCCCGATAGCGGACCAGGTCGACTCCGCGGATGCCAGCGACAATACGTTGGGCAAGGGGATGTCTGATGCAGGCGTGCAGGCGGTTTGTTTCTGGTACGGCACCTTTCTTCAAGGGCGTGATTTCCGCCAGGTGGAGTTCCAGCAGTTCCTTCAGCGTGGTGGACTCGGCCTCGGCGCGGGAGACAAATTCGCCTTTGTCCATCTCGACCTCGATGGTGCGTGCCTACTGCTCAGCCAGAGCACGTGTCGTGAAAGTTTTGGTTTGCGGGGGCTGGCCCTTTTTCAGGACCTGTGCCTGCCACTGATAGGGGCCGCGTTTTCGGAAGGTCTCCACAGTCGCGCTCCGTTCACTCGCGAACGAGTGTGACAAATAATCTGTTGTCAATCAGAGCTGGGAGTGTCGTGGTTTCTAACCGAATGATTTGAATGGTGGGCGATACTGGGATTGAACCAGTGACCCCTGCCGTGTGAAGGCAGTGCTCTCCCGCTGAGCTAATCGCCCGTGATGTTATTACCCGCGTTATGCTACGTAACTCATGTGCCGTTGACAACTTTCAATGTACTTTAACAGCATAGGGTGCACAGACAGACGGCCATCGGCATCCGCCGTTGCCTGGGTCGTGGCGCCGGTTCGGGCAAACCTGTAGCCATCGCCGATTCCAGCATTTTTCCAAACCGCTCAAGTGCCACTGTATAGAGCCCTGTGGTTTCGGGGTATTTATTGACCCAGGTCAAGGTGAACAGTCGCGTGATCAGGCCTAATTACCTCAGACATTTGTTTATGATCTCCCACACTTCGCGGGTTATCGGCCTGTAAGAAGTGATTAACGCGGGCTTTATGCCCGCTTTTTTTTGCCTGCAGGTGAGGCTTTCACCTACCTCCTGGTACTCCACGGTATTTGGATTTCCTCTTCGTCGTCGCTGGTCGGAGGCATGGGTGCCGGGAGTGACGTCTTTCCCCCGCCACACGGCAGGCAGTTTATCCCGAGGCCTCAATTCCCCCGGATATCCTGCCTGCCGCTACTCTGCCATCCGCACATCATGGAATATGGACAGCAGGTCATTTGTCCAGCGTTCGAAAATCACCGGGTCAACGTTATCGCCGGCAATCTCGGCATAGAGTTTTGGATGTGCGGTGACCAGTATGGTCTGTTCGCCTTCGGCGAAGATCGAGATTTTTGGTGGCATGTAGGCAATCAGTTCGGGCGCGTGCGCTGTCAGGTAACGGATTTCTTCCGGTTTGCCGGCAAAAACAATCCGGTATTTATCCGTCTTGTACCCCTTGCCGGTCAAGCCGATATCGACGCGCTGTACACGTGACAGGACATAGCCGTGCTCGCGGATTGAGTCCTGCAGTGCCAGCATCGCTTCCGGAAACGGCAGGGTAGACCTTGCCATCATGATTTCATCTGCAGATGCACCCGGAATATGCAGCAACAGCCAGGTAAATACGATGCTCAGAAAATTCCGGTTCACAGGGTCGCATCCTCTATGATGGCACTGTATAGACTGTGCATTTCCTTGCAGGCCTCATCCAGTTCATCGTTGTTGAACAGGGAACTCAAATAGAGGGGATTGATTGTCATCACCAGCACCTTCCCCTCGCGTTCCACAACCGTTACGCGGCAGGGTAAAAACATGCCAACGCGCGGATCGATAGCAAGTGCATCGAACAGGAATCTGAAATTACAGAAATGCATGATCACCTGGTTCCTGTTCTCCTTGCCTTCTTCAACCAGTCCATGCTCGAGGAACTCCTTCCGGATCAGCACGAAGTTCTGGCTGACAATAGCGTCCTCCAGGTTTTTAACAGTCTCTTCCAGGGTATACGGTGACTCGGCCATGATGATCTTTTCGATCGTTCCCGGGGTCGTTGCTGCAACCTCAGGCTGTTTAGTGAATGAGCGCACATGGCTGACAAGATTATCAATATCGGTTTCCGTTAGCCCCTGTACCAGGAAAGATCGCATGGGGGTGCCATCGCGACCGTACAGCAGGGTGTGCCGTATCATTGCGTCGGAAGCTGCAGTCAGGAAGCCGGGATTGTTCAGGGCCGGTGCAATAATCGGCAAATCCCGCTTGCGTGAAAAGGTCACGCCGGTCCCCTTGCCGCCCTCGCCATGTACACCATGGCAACTGGCGCAGTACGAGATATACAGTGTCTTTCCTTTCTGCGGGTCGCCCTTGACAGGCGCGTCAGAAAACTCCGGTGCCGGTTTTCCGGACCAGCCGCGGATATGGCTGACAATGGCATCTATCTGGGCATCACTCAGCTTGGTAAACGCCGGCATAACCCGTCCGGGCCGGCCCAGGCGAATGGTCTTGTGCAGAAATGCATCATCGACACTTTCAAGAAAGGCGGGCAGGGCCAGCGGTACGCCAACCCCGCCATCGCCCTTGTCTCCGTGGCAGGCCGCACAATGAGCCCTGAACAACTGGTCGCCATCAGGCGCACCAGCAACAGCACTGACAAGGCACATCGTCAGCAAGATTCCTGATGTCACGCGCATTATATTTTTATCATTCAGTTAGTTAAATGGCGGCAAATACCGATGTCCTGCTAAATTTGTATAGTTGCGTGCACAGGGTGTCAGGAATTTCCAGAAGGAAATCATAATATACTGATTCGATATTATATTCATGATTTGGCTGACATTCTTGACTCAGATCAATATCCACGTTCTACTGGACATGCAGTATAAGCACGCAATCAAAACTATCTAAACAATTCTGTACTGGAGAAATAAATATGAAAACATTGAAACTCACACTCGCAGCCGCCGCAATCGCCGGCCTTGCCGCACTCCCGATGACATCCGCCCATGCATGGGGTGGCTGGGGTCCATGGGGTGGCGACCGTGGTTATGGTGGCAATGACTGGATGGGTGATGGCTGGGGCGACGGCTACGGCGACGGCGACTTCGACGGCGACTTCGGCTTCAACATGAGCGGCAGTGGTCGTGGTCGTGGCAGCGGTTATGGCCGTGGCTATGGTCGTGGTTACAATGACTACCGTGGTTATGGTGGTTATGGCTATGGCTACCCGGGTTATGGCTATGGTGCTCCTTACGGCTATGGTGTCCCGGTTGCTCCTTATGGTGTCCCGGTTGCACCGGTTGCACCTGCAGCACCGGCAGCCAGCCAGTAGCAAGCCTGCTTGCCAGCGCGTACATAAGGGTATGTGCGCGCTGGCAGCCAGTACTGTTGCTTGTGTAAATAAACAAAAATGGCCAGTGTTTCACTGGCCTTTTTTTGTTTCCAGCCACTGCAGTACATTTGACGGTGGCTGTCGTGAAGCCCCCTGTTGTTGTGCCAAACCTGCTGTGAAGAAATTTCGTTGCTCACTCCACATCCTGTCCTTCTCTCCTTGCAATGACGACGTCCGGTAAATCAGTGTTGATTCTGGGTTATGGCGAAATGGGGCACGCCATGCAGGCGCTGTTAGATGATCATCACGATTTACGCATCTGGGATAAGTTTCCTCCTGCAGGGATGAAAAACATTGTGCTGGCCGATGCTGCGCCACAGGCTGATTTTGTAATATTTTGCCTGCCTGTGAACCCTCACCGTGAAGTAGCTGAAATGGTTGCATCGTTGCTCAAGCCGGATTGTATCTGCATCAGTATTGCCAAGGGATTGAATGAAGCCGGCCAGACGGCGGCGCAGATCTTCAGCGGGGTATTCGGTGCCGCAGATATTCACTATGCGCTGCTGTACGGGCCGATGATCTCGGAAGAACTCCGCGCTGGTTGCTACGGTTTCTCCCAACTCGTATGCTCTGCACAAAAAATATGTTCACGCGTGCAGGACCTGTTTTCCGGCAGTTCCTTGCTGATTAAACCGTGTGACGATGTCTCGGGGGTTAGCTGGTCGGTCATTCTGAAAAATGTTTACGCAATGGTGTTTGGCATGGCCGATGAACTCCGGCTGGGCGATAATATGCGTGGGTTTCTGATGACGACATCCTTAAGTGAGCTTGATGCCATTGTTGGTGGCATGGGGGGCGATGCCGGTAGTCCCTATGGCCTCGCAGGCCTGGGTGATCTGACGGCTACGGCAACCAGTTTGAGTTCCCACCATCACGAACTTGGACGCAGGCTGGCACGAGGCGAGACAGAAAATATCTCGGGTGAGGGTGTGCATACGCTGCAAATGGTCGAGCAGCACGACCTGTTCGAGTGGCGCAGTTACCCCTTGTTCAGCCTGATTAAACGCCTGGTCGCTCAGCCACAATCAGTCGAGCGCGAGCTTCTTGAGTTTGCAAGACGCAAGCTTCAATAAGGATTGGCCAAATGCCTGAAGGCTCCGGGGGTTGCATGGGGATGATTCCCCGCATGGAGCGTCGACCTCCATGGATCCGACTATTATTCAGTAGCCGGTCATATTCCCGGGGCGCGCCCTTAACAGCTTGAAGCGGTGATAGCCCAGTGTATTTAATGGCCTGATATCAAAGTCGAGCATGCCTTTCAGGTCTCTTTTTTTGAGCGGTTGCGAACATTGAAATTCACCGCCCTTGAACTTGTTAAGTTTCGAAAACGAGCGGTAACAAATCCTGGAAGGGCAGGTCAATGCGCAGCCGCCATTGGCAAATAGACGAATACGGTTTTTATCTTTTATTTTTACAAGGAACTCCAGGTCCTCGTTGGCGGTCATGGGTAAAACGACAGTATCGTAACAGGGCAGGGCATCATTCAGTTTTTTCATCGTGGTGATGCTTTTTATCACGCTGGCCTCTACATCGTAGCGCGGGAAATCCTCTTTTATCCAGTGGGCCAGGTCATCATTGGTTACAATCACCGAGTTGATTTTGCGGTGGTACTTTTTGAGGATTGGTTTGGTGGCTTCGTATTCTTCCCGTTCGACGAAGTGATTGGTAAAGGGGATTCTCAGGCCTATACCCGCGTTATTCAGCTGGAAAACATCCCGGTCGGATATTTGACGGCCTTCGAAAACACGACCACCGTAGAGGGTGGATTTTTCAACAAAGCCGAAGACACTTTCAATAATTCCCAGTGGCAGGTTGCCAAAGTTGGTCCGCAGGAAATGGAATATGGGCTCGTCTTCCTTTTTCCCGCGTGCAGAAAGCGTGTAGGTGTTATTTGGCAACTCTGTTCGCTCCTCGATCATGGTATTGGCTTCTCACGAGCTAAGTCTCTCTTCAGGAAATCAGGCCGCTGGAACTGTATCAGGGCGATACTGACACAGTTCTTGTTGGTTGTGTGCACCTTGATGGTTCATGCGCATGGATGTTGCCATATTTCCAGACAAAACCCCTGTTTACCTTGATCTGCATCAAATTACTTGTTTTCGAAATGCGCAAGAATAGCCCTCGCTTGGGCGGTATTCGTTTTTCAATGCAGGGCAAAAATAAGTATTTTCATGCGCATATGAATCAAAGTGTGGATTTTAATGCAGATTTGATAAGGCGCTACGATATAAGCGGACCGCGTTATACCTCTTATCCTGCGGTTAACCGGTTTAAAGACGAGATCACGGAAGATGATTATCGTCGCTGGGCGAGAAGGAGCAACGAGGATCCGATTCCCCGGCCGTTGTCCTTGTACGTACATATCCCGTTCTGCGATACGGTATGTTTCTACTGCGCCTGCAACAAGGTCGTTACAAAAGATCACTCAAAGACAGGCACCTACCTGGATCATCTCAACAGGGAAATTGCCATGCAGGCGGCCTTGTTTGACAAGGATCGCATGGTTGAACAACTCCACTGGGGTGGCGGGACACCGACATTTCTTTCCAATGACGAAATTCGCAGATTAATGGCCGTTACGCGCCAGCTTTTTTCGCTGCGCGCTGATGACAAGGGCGAATACTCGATTGAGATTGATCCACGATCTGTTGATTACGATAAGCTGCGGGTTTTGCGTGAGGCGGGTTTCAACCGGGTAAGCCTCGGGGTACAGGATGTCAATCCCGGTGTACAGCAGGCGGTGAACCGGATTCAGGACGTGGAGCAGACGTGGAAAGTCACGGGTCAGGTCCGGGAGTTGGGTTTTAAATCTGTCAATATGGACCTCATGTATGGTTTGCCATACCAGACCCTGGAGGGTTTCGACAAGACCCTGCAAGCGGTTGTCGAGATAAACCCGGACCGGCTTGCCGTTTACAACTACGCGCATCTGCCGACGCGCTTCAAGCCGCAGCGACGCATCAATGAGGCGGACCTGCCATCAGCAGATGAAAAGCTCGATATCCTGCAGCACACCATCGATTACCTGACCGGGGCCGGTTATGTCCATATAGGCATGGACCATTTTGCCAGGCCGGAAGACGAGTTGGCGCGGGCACAGGGTATGGGCGGCCTGCATCGCAATTTTCAGGGGTATTCAACCCATGCGGATTGCGACCTGATTGGCCTGGGCGTTTCTGCCATCAGCAAGGTATGTGATAACTACACCCAGAGCGTGCGTGAACTGGACCGGTACTACGAGAGAATTGATGCAGGGAAATTGCCGCTGGAACGCGGGATCGAGCTGGAAGCGGATGATTTACTGCGCCGGGAAATCATCGACCAGTTAATGTGTCATTTTGTTCTTGATATCGAGGCGCTGGAAAAAAAGTGGCAGTTCAGCTTTTCCAAGCATTTCAGGCCGGAGCTGCAGGAGCTGACAAAAATGCAGAATGATGGATTGTTAGTGCACGACAGGAAATCTATCAAGGTATTGCCGGCAGGCCGCTTGCTCGTAAGAAATGTATGTATGGTTTTTGATCGCTATCTGCATGATGGCGGCTCGGAATTTTCAAAGGTGATCTGATTAACCCTGACCTTGTTGAGCAGGTTTGGCGATGATTCCGGTACAGCCATCGACTATTGATTCCAGTCCCGCGTGGTCGAGAATCATGATCTGCCTGCGATTGACAGTCAGCAGTTTCTCTTCCTGGAAATGGGCAAAAGTGCGGCTGACCGTTTCAATGGCAAGGCCCAGGTAGTTGCCGATATCCTGTCGTGACATCGGCAGGTTGAATTCTTTGGCCGACAGGCCGCGTGCCTTGTAGCGCGTGGACAGGCCGAGCAGAAATGAAGCGAGTCGTTCCTCGGCGCTGCGCTGCCCAAGCATCATCAGTAAATGCTGGTCAGACTTAATTTCCTTCCCGAGCAGGCGCATCATCTGTTTTTGCAGGCCCGGCAGTCTGTGGCACAGGTCCTCCAGTTGATTGAAAGGCAGCTCACAGACGCTGGATGTTTCGAGTGCGACGGATGTGCTTGAGAAATTCTCATCGGCAAGGCCGTCAAGGCCGACCAGTTCACCGGGCAGGGCAAACCCCAGCACTTGTTCATCACCATCCTCGGTAAGGCAGTAGGTTTTAAGCGCGCCTGACCTGACGGCGAAGATCGCGCTGCTTTTGTCACCGGCGTGGAACAGGTGCTGCCCCGGCTGGTAGGGCTGCTGGCGTTTCAGGATCTTGTCCAGTTCACTGATTTCGTCTGTATCCATGCCATGCGTCAGGCAGAGATCTGACAGACTGCAGTTCTGGCAGGAGACCTTGATCGTCTCGATCTTCAGTAGTTTTTCTTTTCTTGTCATGCTAGTCCCGTAAATGGCGCCTGCTTGACCCAGGTCAATATTATCGGCCGTCAATTCCCTCAGCATCCCGAATATAGCCGGAGGCTAAAATGAATGATCTGGCCACATTACGTCATGTAGGCATACTGTGTCTCGTGCTGGTCTGTATTATGTTTTTCCTGATCCTGATATCCAACCTGATTGCCTGAATTTAGTGCACGAAACTTCAGTATACATTCGTGTGCTGGCCTGTAACAGTCAAAACTCCATGATATTCATGCTTTTTCTTCAGGGATCCGGTTGCCCGGTGGGTGCTGGCGCCTGATGAATATGAAGAAATATGCTGCTTCAGGCCGTCAGGCCGAATCCTGCTTCTGTTTGTCTTCCTCATGGTCAGCCGGCGTAGTATGTGGCGAATCATCATCCATCAGGATTTGATGGGCCGGGCCTTCCAGGTCGTCAAACTGGCCGCTTTGAATTGCCCACACGAAGAGCCACACGATCAGACCGACCAGCACCAGCGACAGCGGGATCAACAGGTAGATAATTTCCATTACTTGCTCCCGCGCGTCAGGCGCAAGGCGTTCAGAACCACCAGCAGTGAGCTCGATGACATGCCGATGGCCGCCATCCATGGCGCGACCAGACCGAGTATGGCAGCGGGCAGTGCAACCAGGTTGTAAACGACGGCCCATGCCAGGTTCTGGCGGATAATACGCAAAGTGCGCCGGGCAAGGTGTACGCCGCTCGACAGTCCTTCGAGTCGGTTCGATAACAGGATCAGGTCGGCATTGACCTGGCTGATGCGTGCCGCACCCTGCATGGCAATGGAGACATCGGCGGCGCCCAGCACGGGCGCGTCATTGATACCGTCCCCGACCATGATGACGGTATGGCCCTGTTGTTGCAGATTCTGCAGCTCGCGCAATTTATCTGCAGGCTTCAGGTCGGCATAGACGGTGTCGATGCCAACCTGCTCAGCCACCGCCCGGGCAGCGTTGTGATTGTCGCCGCTCATCAGGATGATTTTTCTACCGGCCTGTTGCAGCGCCTGGATGGTGGCACGTGCATCCGGGCGTATTTCATCCTGCAACAACAGGCGTGCATGGATGCGTTCTTCATCCGCCAGGAAGATTTGCGTGTGATTTCCCGCGCTTTCCGGTTCGGCGTGCGTCGGACAGTGCGCCTGCGCGAATGCGGCATTGCCAATAAACCACTGTTTGCCATCGACCTGGCCACTGATACCGGCACCGGGATAATTGCGGATGTCCTGTGCGGTGAACGGCGTGCTGCCTGCACGCCTGGTGATGGCGCAGGCCGCAGTATGTTCCGAATGTGTTTCCAGCGCCGCGGCGATGTGCAGCAGGGTGGTTACATCCCGGGGTGAATCAATCTGCACATCGGCCACCACGGGTGTACCGACCGTCAGCGTACCGGTCTTGTCGAACACGATATGTGTAGCGCGCGCGAGTGTTTCCAGGCGGGCACTGCCGGTGGCAAGCATACCCTGTGCCAGCAGTGTCCCGGTTGCCGCGCTGATGGCGGTCGGTGTGGCGAGCGACAGGGCGCACGGGCAGGTGACTACCAGCACGGACACCAGTACCGGCAGCCAGTCCTGCGGGTTGTGTTGCCACCAGTACAGGCCTGCGATGCCGGCGAGCACCAGTACGGCAGCAACGAAGCCGGCCGCAACCCGGTCAGCGAGTTGTGTGATGGCCGGTTTTTCCTGCTGTGCGCGTTCCAGCAGGCGGGTGATTTCGGCCAGCACGGTATCGAGGCCGGTCTTCTCGATCCGCAGGATGAGCGGACTGTCCATGTTGATGCTGCCGCCGATCAGCTGGGCGCCGGGTGATTTCAGCAGTGGCGTGCTTTCGCCGCTCAGCAATGCCTCACTGACACCGGAATTACCGGATTCAACGGTCCCGTCTGCGGGCACGGTGGCGCCCGGCTTGATGAGTACCCGGTCGCCGGGTTGCAGGTCAGCGGCGGGAATGATTTCCTGCCCATCTTCGTAATCAAGGCGGGTTGCCATGGCCGGCAGCGCCTGTGCAAGATTCTCGGCGGTTTCGGCCCCGCGCTTGCGTGCCTGCATTTCAAAATAGCGGCTCACCAGCAGGAAAAATATAAACATCACCACCGAGTCATAATACACCTCACCTGTGCCGGTCAGCGTGGCATGGAGACTGCCACCGAAGGCCACCAGTATGCCAAGCGTGACCGGTACATCCATCCCGACGCTGAGGTTTCTCAGGTCTCGCCAGGCACCGCGGATGAACGGTGCCCCGGAAAACAGCAGCACCGGCGTGGTCAGCAGCAGCCCGACCCAGCGGAACAGGTTCCTGAATTCATCCTCGATGCCGCTCCAGCCGCCGATGTACAGTGCAACCGACAACATCATCACCTGCATACCGAGCACGCCGGCGATGCCGATGCGGCGCAGCTGTGAGCGGCGTTCGCGTTCGCGAGCGAGCTGTTGCCGTGCCGGGTCGTAGGGGTGTGCGGTATAGCCGATATTATGAATGGCCTGCAAGATCTCGCTGAGCTTGATGCGGGTGTCGTCCCAGCGGACGCGTGCGCGGTGGGTTGCATAGTTGATCTGCACATCGAGTACGCCGGCCAGTCGGCTGATATGGCGTTCGTTCAGCCAGATGCAGGCGGCACACACAATGCCCTCCAGGATCAACGCCGCTTCGTGTTCGTGTGCCCCGGTGCTGCGCACGAAGGTCTTCTGGATCTCCGGGTGGTCGTATACCCGGGTCTGCTGGATGAATTCCGGAACCAGGGCCTCGCCGGTGGGCGAGAGTTCGGTGCGGTGCCGATAGAAATCAGTATGTCCGGCATTTACGATGGCCTGCGCCACGGCCTGGCAGCCGTAACAGCACATCGGTTGAGGCTCGTTATTGATGGTCACATTGAGTGACAGTCCGGCGGGTACCGGCAGACCGCAGTGAAAACACAACAGTGCGGGTTCATCGGCGTGTTGGATGCGGGTAGCGGCGGGTTTGGGTTGTAACACGTGTGATCCGTAATAGTTTGGTTCGATCAGGAGGGCTGGGAAGTGTAGCGCAATCGAACGCCACCCCGGCGATATTAATTGATTCTAATTTGCTGATTATTTGATATAGGTCAAATCGGTCACGGGATTCACTGTTAAATTACTCCGCAATAAATTTCCACCCGGCGCATGGACTCGGCACAACCGCCAGCTTATTGAAAAACATGAGGAGAATAACCATGAACCAACGTTTAATACGAGCACTGCTCGGAACCCTGCTGACAGTTGGTATTGCCGCGATTGCGGTTCCTGCCGTCGCCTATCAGAAGGGAGACATACTGCTCAGGGCCGGGGCCGCCGGAGTGTTTCCGACCGGTGAATCGGACAATATCCCCACATTCCCGGCAGGTTCCAAGGTCGAGGCCGATGATGCCTGGAGCCTGGGCCTGACTTTCGCCTACATGATCACCGACAATGTCGGCATCGAAGTGCTGGGCGCTTATCCCTTCAAACATGATATAAAAGCCACCGGTACGATTTCCCAACTCGGTACCGTCGGCGAGGCCAAGCAGCTGCCACCCACCGTGAGTCTGCAGTACTACTTCGACACGGACACAAAATTTACTCCCTATGTGGGCGCCGGTATAAACTACACATACTTCTTTAGCGAAGACACCAAGGGCGCCCTGAATGGCCTGGATCTGGACCTGGATTCCTCATGGGGACTGGCGGGCCAGGCGGGTGTTGACTACGAACTCGAGAACAACTGGTTGCTGAATGCCGCGGTCTGGTATATCGATATCGACACGAATGCAAAGGTGACCGGTGTCCCTTCATTTGATGTTGAGATCGATCCCTGGGTCTTCATGGTGGGAGTTGGCAAGAAGTTCTGATCAGCGGCTTGAATAACCGTCAGGCGTGAAGGATACTGGCCGTGTACAGCTGATCTGTACATGGTTACAATAACCAGCTTAAGGGAGCCTGTCCTATGGTGCTGAAACACATCTGGGGTCTGTTTGTAAATCCTAAACGCGAGTGGGTCTCCATTCGTGACGACGAATGTACACTCGGAAAATGTTACGCCGTACACGTAATGTTTCTGGCAGCGATTCCTGCGATCTCCGGGTTTATCGGTACCACGCAGTTCGGCTGGCAGATCGGTGCCGGTGATCCCGTCAAGCTGACGCTGGAAAGTGCCGGGATGATCTCCATACTCTACTATCTCGCCATGCTGGTCGGTGTTTTTGCGATTGGCTGGATGATCCACTGGATGGGCGGCACCTACAGCGTCGATGTGCCGCTGTCGCAATGCGTGGTGCTGGCGGCCTACACCGCAACGCCACTGTTTCTCATCGGCATCATGGAACTCTACCCGGTGCTGTGGGTAAACCTCGTCGTGGGCATTGTGGCTCTGGCCTACACCGTTTATCTCTTGTATAGCGGTGTCCCGATCATGATGGGCATCTCTGAAGATCGCGGCTTCCTGTTCTCCAGTGCGGTGCTGGCCGTTGGACTGGTCGCGTTTGTCGCGCTGCTGGCTGTGACCGCGATCCTTTGGGGGATGGGGCTGGAACCGCAGTTTACACGTTAGCCAGGAGTGAGAATTCTCCAGCGAAATGCATGGCAGCTGCTTAATTTAATTATTAATTCAATCAAGTCAGGGAGGTCGGCATGACCGATCAGCAAACCTACAATTACAAAGTGGTCCGGCAGTTTGCCATCATGGCCATTGTGTGGGCCATCGTTGGTATGCTCGTGGGCGTACTCATTGCCGCCCAGCTGGCCTGGCCGGTGTTGAACTTCGATATTCCATGGCTGACCTTTGGCCGCCTGCGGCCGTTGCACACCAACGCGGTTATTTTTGCCTTCGGCGGCAGTGCCTTGTTTGCCACGTCCTACTACGTGGTGCAGCGCACCTGCCATGTACGCCTGCTCAGTGACAAGCTGGCGGCGTTCACTTTCTGGGGCTGGACTCTGATTATCCTCGCCGCGGCCATCACCTTGCCACTGGGCATTACACAGGGCAAGGAATATGCCGAGCTGGAATGGCCGATCGACATCCTGATTACCCTGGTCTGGGTGGCCTACGCAATCGTGTTCTTTGGAACCATAATGAAGCGCCGTGTGCCGCATATCTATGTAGCCAACTGGTTTTTTGGCGCCTTTATCATCACCATCGC